>ERZ772978.20-NODE-20-length-92074-cov-14.2799_pt1 | contig 92074 bp, 80 predicted proteins | sample MGYA00511675_ERZ772978 | MGnify/ENA primary metagenome ERZ772978 (study PRJEB29015, sample SAMEA2738092) | human oral metagenome | biome: human oral; feature: human-associated habitat; material: saliva | place: China | collected 2156 ... | reverse complement strand
GCATGCCGGGTGGTGTGGCAGGGGTGCAGCCCAAAGGGCTGCCCCCTATGCCGATTTCTAGTGCCGTCAAGTACAACCGGGGTATCCCGCGCTGCGCCGGCGTGTTCGCAAGACCCCTGTGGATCCGGTCTCCCGCGGGCCAGCCCAAGGCCATCCGGGCATGCCGTCGCGGGGATTCCACATGCCGTCTCCTGCATGCCTGAAGAGATCATGACCTGCTGTGGCTTGGCTGCCAGCCATGGGGAATTTTCGTAACATCAGGATATCGCCACCCATGAAGCAGGAGACCCTCTCATGTCGCATCCCCGCGCCGGCAAACCGGCTCTGCCCGAAGACCTGATCGACGTGGCCAGCCTGGTCACCGCCTACTACACCCGCAAGCCCGATCCTGCCGTGGTGGAACAGCAGGTGGCCTTCGGCACGTCCGGCCACCGTGGCACCAGCTTCAAGACCTCCTTCAACGAGGATCACATCCTCGCCACCACGCAGGCCATCTGCGACTATCGCCAGGCCCAGGGCTTTGACGGTCCGCTCTTCATCGGTCGCGACACCCACGGTCTGTCGGAACCGGCCTGGGCCAGCGCCCTGGAGGTGCTGGTGGCCAATGGCGTGGACGTCTGCGTCGATGCCGCCGACCGCTACACCCCCACCCCGGCCGTCTCGCATGCCATTCTCACGGCCAACCGGGGCAAGATCGGTGGCGTGAACGATCTGCCCGCGCACAAGGGACTGGCTGACGGCATCGTGGTAACCCCGTCGCACAACCCCCCCACCGACGGTGGCTTCAAGTACAACCCGCCGCACGGCGGCCCGGCCGACACCGATGCCACCAAGTGGATCGCCGCACGCGCCAACGAATACATCAAGGCCGGCCTGAAAGGCGTCAAGCGCGTGCCCTTCGAGCGCGCCCGCAAGCAGGCCCGCCCCTATGACTACCTGGGCACCTACGTGAACGACCTGCCCAACGTGCTGGACCTGGACGCCATCCGCAGCGCCGGCGTGCGCATCGGCGCTGACCCGCTGGGCGGGGCCTCGGTCGATTACTGGGGCGCCATTGCCGAACGCCACAAGTTGAACCTCACCGTCGTCAACCCGCTGGTGGACCCCACCTGGCGCTTCATGACGCTGGACTGGGACGGCAAGATCCGCATGGACTGCAGCTCGCCCAGCGCCATGGCCAGCCTGGTGGCCCAGAAGGACAAGTACGACATCGCCTCCGGCAATGACGCCGACGCCGACCGTCACGGCATCGTCACGCCGGACGCGGGGCTCATGAACCCCAACCACTACCTGGCCGTGGCCATCCAGTACCTGTTCGGTGCCCGCCAGCAGTGGCCCAAGGACGGCTTCATCGGCAAGACCCTGGTCAGCAGCTCGATGATCGACCGCGTGGCCCAGTCGCTGGGCCGCCGGCTGGTTGAAGTGCCCGTGGGCTTCAAGTGGTTCGTGCCGGGCCTGCTGGACGGCAGCGGCCCCTTCGGCGGCGAGGAATCCGCCGGCGCCTCCTTCCTGCGCCACGACGCCACCGTCTGGAGCACCGACAAGGACGGCATCATCCTGGCGCTGCTGGCCTCCGAGATCCTGGCCCGCACCGGCAAGAGCCCCAGCCAGCACTATGCCGAACTCACTGCCCGCTTTGGCAACCCCGCCTACGCGCGCGTCGATGCTCCGGCCAACCGCGAGCAGAAGGCCAAGCTGTCCGCCCTGGCGCCCGAGAACGTCAAGGCCGCCACGCTGGCCGGCGAGCCCATCGTGGCCAAGCTCACCGAAGCCCCGGGCAACGGTGCGAAGATCGGCGGCCTGAAGGTCGTCACCGAGAACGCCTGGTTCGCCGCACGGCCCTCGGGTACCGAAGACGTCTACAAGATCTACGCCGAGTCCTTCAAGGGTCCCGAGCATCTGGCCCAGGTCCAGGCCGAGGCCCGTGAGGTGGTGTCTGCTGCGCTGCAGGGCTGAGGAACGAACATGAGCCAAGAAGAACTGGTCGTCTACAAGCGCATGCCGGTGTGGCAGCACGACACCGTGCCCGGCGGCTTCCTGAAGCGGCACAACACCAAGGAAGGCACCTGGGCGCAGCTGAAGATCCTGCGGGGCTCGCTGCAGTTCGCGCTGATGGACGAGAACGGCAATATCACCGCCGAGGCGGCCTACGACACCGAGCACCAGCCGCCGCGCATCGAGCCGCAGGCCTGGCACCAGATCGTCTCGATGAGTCCGGACATCCAGTGCCAGCTGGACTTCCTGTGCCGCCCGGCCGACTACTTCACCAAGAAGTACGACCTGACCGCCACGCATTCCGAAGTGGTGGAGGCTGCCGAACAGGTGCCGGTGGGCCGGGCGCTGGACATCGGCTGCGGCGGTGGCCGAAACGCCCTGTACCTGGCCCGGCGCGGCTTTGCCGTGGATGCCTGGGACTGGAACGGCGGCAGTCTGGCCAACCTGCAGCACATCGCTGACGCCGAGGGCCTCAAGGATATCTACCTGGCTGAAGTGGACCTGAACCAGGTGGAGTCCCTGGAGTTCGACGGTCCCTACCAGTTCATCCTGTCCACCGTGGTGCTGATGTTCCTGCATCCGGCCGTCATCGTGCCGCTGATGACCCGCATGCAGCAGGAGACCGCTCCCGGCGGCTACAACCTGATCGTCAGCGCCATGGACAGCGATGACTATCCGTGCCGGGTTCCGTTCCCGTTCCGCTTCCAGTCCGGCGAGCTGAAAGCCTTCTACGCCGACGCCGGCTGGGAAGTGCTGAAGTACAACGAGAACCCCGGCAAGCTGCACCGCACCGACGAGAACGGCAACCGCATCGAGATGCGCTTTGCCACCCTGCTGGCGCGCAAGCCGGACTGACGATTCTCCGGAACACGTCCCGAGCCACGGGACGGAATGGCGGATCTCCAGGGCCCGGGCGGTGAAGACCGCTTGGGCCCTGCTTTCTTCAGACGAGCAGGCAACCCAGCAGCACGGCGCACAGCAGGGCCTGCAGCCGTGCCGTGTCCTTGAGCTGCTGGTTCAGCGCCCGCCCCTCACGCTGCCCGAAGCGGCGTATCAGCATGATGGCCATCGGCACCAGAAGCAGCGGCACGACGCCCAGCCAGGGCTGTCCCAGGGCCCCCGCCAACGGCAGCAGCAGCGCGAAAGGCAGCAGCAGAAACACCGCATACAGCTGCTGCGCCCGCTGCCGGCCCAGCAGGCAGGCCAGCGTGGTGCGCCCGGCCCGCCGGTCCTGCACCAGATCGCGCGTGTTGTTGACCAGCAGCACCGCCGCGGCGTACAGGCCAGGCACCACTCCGAAGGCCAGCGCCAGCGCCGAGAAGCGCCCCGTCTGCAGGAAGCAGCTGCCCGCCACCGCCACCAGCCCGAAAAAGAGCAGCACGCAGGACTCCCCCCACGGCGTGTGCGACAGCGGCCTGGGCCCGGCCGAATACAGCCAGCCCGCCAGCAGCGAGGCCAGCCCGATGAGCAGGATCACCCCGCCATTCCACCAGGTCAGCAACAGGCCACCGGCCAGCGCCAGCACGAAACACAGCCTTGCAGCCCGCCGCACTTCCGCCACCGAGGCCAGCCCGCTGCCCACCAGCCGCACCGGCCCCAGCCGATCAGCTCCGTCGGCGCCCCGCGCCCCGTCTCCGGCATCATTGAACAGGTTGGTGCCGGCCTGGATGCACAGCACACAGAACGCGGCCACCAGGAACGACCCCGGATCGAAGCTGCCCCCCAGGCGTACCCCCAGCGCCGTGCCCAGCAGTACGGGTACCAGAGACAGGCCCAGCGTGGGTGGACGGACCCCCAGCCACCAGCGGCGCCAGCCCGAGGGCTGATCGGTCGTATTCATCGTCAAGAGGTCCTCAGGTTCGTTGTGCTGTCCAGGGCCTGCCACAGCGCCTGCTGGCTGGCCGGGGCGCGTACCCCCAGCCGCACCCAGCCGGGCAGCCCGAAAGAAGTGGCATCGCGCAGCTTGATTCCCTGCGATCTCAGTCCTGCCAGCCAGGCCGGCAGCTCAGGCAGCGGCACCGGTGGCCGGGCACAACAGAAGCTGGCCACACTGGGCATCAGCTGCCAGCCTCGCTGCCGCAGCCCGGCCTCCAGCGTCGCCTTCCAGCCTTGAAGCGTCTTGCGGCTCTCGGCCAGCCATTGCTGCACACCGGGCTCCATCCAAGCCTCCAGCATGGCCTGTCCGTGCGTCCCCAGGGGCCACGACGGTGCCAGCCGCGCCAGACGTGCGGGAAGATCGGCCAGAGCCGGCCCGTCGGGCAGCACCAGATAGGCACCGCGCACCCCCGTCAGCCCCAGCGCCTTGTTCGGCGAAAAGAGCCGACTCGCGCGCGCGGCCAGCGCCTCAGGCAAGGCGTCCCCCCCTTCAGGCGCCCTGGAACAGGCATCTGCATCCAGCCGCAGGGGCGCATAGGCCATGTCCAGCACCACCACATCCTTCGGGGTCAGCGCCTCGGAAAGCCCCGCCAGCGCAGGCGGCATGTCCCCCTGCGGGCTGGCCGGCCAGGTGACCCAGACAAGCCGCCCCCCTCGTTCGGACTGGCGGGATGGCAGGCCTGCAGCAAAGGCCCACGAGACATGGCGGCGGTCCTCGGCTTCCCAGGCCTCGGCCGTCCGTCCCCAGGCATCGGCCGCACGGCGATAGTCGCCATAGGCATGGCGTGGCACCCAGACGGAAGCGATATCAGGCAACACCGCCGCCGTGAGCCGCATGATGAGTTCGCTCGCACTGGCCCCCATGACAATGCGCGCAGGCGTCACGTCATGCCAGCGGGCCAGATGCGTGCGCAGCGACGCATAGGCCGGGTCCGGATAGGTATCGGGCACCAGCTGCTGCAGCCGGTGCAGCACAGCCGGACACGGGCCGGCTGCGTTGGCATTGGTGGAGAAATCATGCAGCGGCACGCCGTCTGCGTCAGGTCCCCCGTGGTTGTATGCGCCGCAAATCTCCATGGCAAAAGATTATGCCCTGAATGAGCCGGACACGTCTGCGACGGCAGCCGCCGGAGTCTGACATTCAGACGTGCCATGCTCGGCACGTGGAAGGCCACCGCATCCCCCGGTTCGCCGCACCGAAGCCACTCCTGCAGCGGGCGCCATCCACCAGGTCTCCGGGCCCGAAGAACGCAGAAACTCAGCTTCGAAGCGCCTGACTGCTTCGGAAGGCAACCATCATGCCCAAGGCCCCACCAGGGCAACGGCACTGGCACACAGCGCCACCGCCAGCCAGGCCGCCCGATGGGCTCGGCGCAGCGCCTGCCACGTGTGGGAAGCCTGCGGTGCCGGCGCCTGCGCATTGAGCCGATAGACCCCCGGCTTGCCCAAACTGACGCCCAGGCGCAGCGCCATGGCCCCCATGGGCCAGCCCCCGTTGGGCGATGGGGTCTGCGCTGCCTGCGCCGGCAGCGCCTGCCAGAGCGTTCGGCGAGCCCCCATCATCAGCAACCCGGCCGTGAGCCGGGCGGGCAGCCAGTTCAGTACATCGTCGGCACGCGCGGCCCATTTGCCAGCCCATTGCCAGTGACGGCCGCCATGCACGCCCGGATAGCCCCACATCGCATCGGCCGTGTTGGCAAAGCGATAGAGCGCGGCACCCGGCAAGCCCAGCAGTGCAAACCACAGCAGCGGCGCCACCACCGAATCGCTCAGATTCTCGGCCAGCGTCTCGATGGCGGATTCGCGCACACCGGCTTCATCCAGCCGCTGCACGTCGCGGCTGACCAGATGCGCCAGCTGTTCCCGCCCGGCCTGCAGGCCCTGCCCCAGCGCCGCTTCCACCTGCGCCACCAGGTCGCGCAGCATGCGCCAGGCAAACAGCGGTTTCAGGCACAGCGCCAGCAGCGGCACGGCCAGCCAGACGGGCAACTGACCCAGCGCCCCTTGCACACCCCAGGCCAGCGACGTGGTCACCACAGCACCCAGCAGCCAGGCCAGCACCCCCAGCAGGAACTGGCGACGGGCATCCTGAACGGTTACGGCCCTGGGTGTTTCCGGCAGACTGATTGGCGCTCTTTCAGCGATTCGGGACGCATTCGCATGCCTGGCCCCCCGCGAAGGAGGTGCATCCACGACGACCGACGGCGCGATCCGCTCGCCCGCCCACTGCAGATACTGCCCCATCCACACCACCGGATGCAGGCGGACGGGCGGCTCCCCGAAAGCCACATCCAGCCCGAAGGCCAGCAGCGGCACGACGGCAGGTGCCCAGGCAGCAATCTCGATCATGGCGTGCAGGCTTCAGCGAAGCGCCCTTACCCTTCGCTGCCTTCCTCGGCAGGCGGCTTGCGACGCGATTTCGAGACCTCGGGCTGGGGCAGCGGCTCAGCCAGTTTCTGCCGGATATAGTCAGCCGGCAAACGATAATGCTCCGCCAGCGCCTCCACGGGTTCCCCGCCAGCGTGCGCCGCATGCAGCGCATGCAACCAGCCGTCCAGCCCGGTGGACAGCGAACGGCCCGAGCGCTCGCCCCCCTTCAGGCCATGATCGCCCGTCACGTCGTACTTGTTGGCATAACCGCGCGGCGTGATCATCAGGCCGTGGCGCATGAAGGTGTTGCTGTTGCCGATCAGCACCGTGGACAGCATGCCGATGTCGGCCTCGGCCATCTTTGCCAGTGTGGTGAGCACGATGTTCTGGCGACGGCGGTAAGCACTCTTGACGATGGCCACCGGCGTCTCCGGATCCCGATACCGCAGGAAAAGCTGCTGCGCCTCGACAATCTGCCGGGTGCGCCGCCCACTCTTGGGGTTGTAGAGTGCCACCACGAAGTCCGCCGCTGCCGCCGCATCCAGACGACGGGCAATGGTGGGCCACGGCGTGAGCAGGTCCGAGAGCGAGATCGAACAGAAATCATGGGTGAGCGGCGCCCCCACCAGCGCAGCGCAGCTGTTGATCGCCGAGGCGCCAGGAATGATCTCGACCTCGATGCCGTCACCGACGATGCGCTGCTCGTTGCCCGCCTCGTCGGTCTCGACGGTGACTTCGGGCGGCGTCCAGCCAGCCTGCATCAGCACCTCGAAGGTGGGGCCTCCCATGCCATAGACACCGGCATCACCCGACGAGATCAGCGCGACCTTCTTGCCCTCGCGAGCCCGAGCCAGCGCCTCGATGGCACGATCCAGCTCCTCGGTCATGCTCTTGCGGATGATTTCCTTGCCGTCGAGCAGATCGGCCACCAGCCGGATGTAGGTGACGTAGCCGATGACCGTATCGGCTTCCTGGATGGCGGCGCGCGCCCGCGCGGTCATGTGGTCTGCACTGCCGGGGCCGATGCCGACCAGCATGATCTTTCCGTGGGACATGAAGGGAATCACTCCAGAATGCTCTGCCGCAGCAGAATGTTGATTGAACGAAGGGAGCCAGCGCGTGTGATGAACGCATTTATCCCGGCACCGCCCCCGGCCAGGCGCAGACAGGGCGCCCTGCGCAGGCAGGACTGGCCGCCCTGGCAATCAGGGCAATACCGACCTGGTGGCATCACGCCTGCTGGCCGTGCACGTTGCACAGCCATTTTTCATCGAAGGACAGCTGCTGCCATCTGGCGGGCTGCAGTTTGCCCAGCTGCAGCCTGCGGCCCAGCAGCACCAGGCTGATGGTCAGCACCGGTTCGAGCACCACCAGCAGCACATAGGAAGCGGCAAACCGGGCCCAGTCGGCCAGCGGTGCCGGATCGGTGCTGATGGACAACCAGAAGCCCACCATCAGGGTGACGCCCGTGTAGTAGAAGGCATCGAGCGTGACCAGATTGGTGAGTCTGAGTTTCTGCAGGTGCCGCCCATAGGTGGCATGCACCACCACCAGCGGTACGCCAAGGCTCAGGAAATTCACGGCCAGGTGCAGCATGTCCTGCGGCTCGAAAAAGAATGCCTGCAGAAACAGCCCCAGCATAAAACCGAACAGCGTGGGAATGTACCCAAACAGCAGATAGATGGGAATGGCCCCCACCAGGTGCAGTTCCGACGGGCCCACCGGCAAATGCCAGAGCTGCATCAGAATCGAAAAGAATACGGCGGCCAGCGCGGTGCGCAGCCAGTTGGCGGGATTGGTCAGCAGCGGTTTGGCGTGGACGGCCAGCAGACCGGCGGCGGCCACGGCGGCCATCACCAGCTTGTCCTGTGGCAGGATGCCGATTTCGATATGCATGCTTCTTCCTCCTGTCCCTTGCGGGACGTTTTACCGGGCCGGATTGCCCGGGTGTTTCAATGGTATCGTACCGCTCTCCGGCGGCGTGTTTCTTTCAAGGACAGGGCAACACACTGGATCGCCCGGGCATGGAGACCAAAGTGCCGCAGGACTTTTGCAGAGGTTCCCAAGGTGCTGCAGCCTGGTCGCTGCAGGATGTCGCGGGTGTTCATGCAGGGTGGCCGGTCTCCGGGAGAGTCTGGGGCATACCGCCGGCTCGCGCCACCGAGACGGTGGCATTGCGGCCATCGGGGCCGCGCAGCTTGTGCTTTTCGATCAGCAGTGCGGACATCGGGGCGGGCTCCGGCAGGGAAACGGAACGCGGCGAAACGGGTACGGACGCACCCGGGGGCGTTCGGTGCTGCGGAACACCGGCCGCTGCGGGCGCATCGTCCGTCGCGGCATGGGTGAGCGCCTGCGCAACCTCCCCCGCAACCAGCAGCGCGGCGGCCTCGCTGACCGAAGGGGTGCCGGTGTATTTGCGCACCGTCTCGCTGGGGTTGGGTACAGGAACCTGCGCCAGCCAGGCGGCAGGGTAGAAATGGATGATGTGCCCGCGCTGACGCTGCAGCTCCTGCATGGCCACTTCGTCGGCCTTCAGGTCGATGCTGGCCACGGCACGCACGTCGCCCCACGACGCCCGCAGCCGGGCCAGTGCCTCGTCGATGGCCTGTGCCAGCGTGGCATAGGGCGTATTGCGGTCACAGCCGATGCCGAGGACGACGCCCTGCCCGCCTGCCATGCCGGAGGCCGGTGCAGGCACCTGCGTTTCTGCCGGGGCAGCCCGGGTGTGTGGTGTCTTCGCATTCACGGTGATGTCGTGCTCCCTGCAACTGCCACGGCCGGGCGCTCGTCGGCCCCCTGCCCCTCGGGTGGACGGTAGACGATCAGGTGCTCGGGCCACTGGCGCCACAGGTCCTCATCGAGGGGGCGACGGGTGACCAGCAGCAGCGCACGGTGGTGGCCGTGGCGTACCTCGGTCATGTCATTCAGCACCTCGATGTGGCGGGGCAGCGGTGTGCTGCGCGTCCACCAGTGACGGCTGCCGGCCTCCTGCACCAGGGCGATGGGCTCTTCGTTGACCACGGCCGCCGCCACGCGGATCAGGTTGATTTTCGGGGCCTCCACCTGCCAGCCCAGCGCACGGCCCAGAATGTCGACGGCCAGCGAGCCGCGGGCATCGGAGGCGGTGGTCAGCACCGGCGTGGCCCCCAGCAGGCCGGCCACCTGCTCCGCCCATGCATTGGCGCCCCCCACATGACCCGAGAGCAGCGGCACCACGAAGCGTGCGGCATCGTCCACGGCAATCACGCCAGGATCGGTTTCCTTGCCCTGCAGGTACGGCGCCACCAGACGGATGATGGCCCCGACCGACACGAAGCACACGAGCTGGTCATACTGCCGGAATATTTCACCCATCTGCTCCTTCACACCACCGGTGTAGATGTATTTTTCATTCGGCAGCGAATCGAAGGCGGCGGCAAATTTCTGCGAGGTGCACAGCGTGGCCTGTGGCAGCTGCGCCGCCAGCCGCGCGGCCTGTTCTGCCCCCCCTTTTGTGATGGCGATGAGGATGACGCGTGGCGAAGAGACGGCATCTGCAGTGGCAGTGGCAGTGGCAGTGGCAGTACCCGATGGTGCCACGGCTTTGTGTGCGTCGCTGGCCTGGGCGACGCGGGGTGCTTCGGTCGCTGCGGACGCAGCCTGTTCGGCCTCCGTCTGCATCGGGCCTTTTTTCAGGCAACCGCGCAGGCGTTCGCCACGCACGCGGTGATGCGAGCGCACGATCATCAGCGACAGGTAGCTGACCTTTTCGCCGCGCAGCTGGCGCAGCGCCTCGCCGCTGACCACACGCTCGCCTTCCACCCCGGCCTTTTCGACGAAATGGGCATCGACCAGCAGATGGCGGCTGTCCAGCCAGTCGATGATGTCGTCGAGTTGCGGCTTGATTTTCATCAGCACCAGCGTGTCGAACTCCGGCAGAAGGCGGTCGAGCATCGTCACGCCATAGGCGGCAGGCACCACGGCAATGGTGTCATCCTGTTCCCCCAGGGTGGTGCCGGCCACCGACGCCGCGCCGGTATAGGAGTTGACGCCGGCGATGATCGGCGTTTCGATGCATTCATCCACGCTGCGCACGGTACGGGCCAGATGGCTGAAGGTGGAATAGGTGCTGGCATCGCCTTCCACCAGAAACAGTACGTCCTCGCCAGCCTGCAGCCAGGGCAGGACGGTATCGGCCGCCCTGAGCCAGGCGCGGCCCAGTTTTTCGGCGTCGTAGGTCATGGGAAACACGATGGCCTCGACATGGGACACGGGCTCGATGCCGGCACGCTGCACGATGCCATGGGCGTAGCCGTCGCTCTTGCCGCTGCGCACCGGATAGACCCAGCGGGTGTCGCGACGCTGCAGCTGTGCCCAGGCCGCGCGGGTGATCAGGTCCGGATCGCCGGGGCCGAGAGAAACGCCAATGAGTTTGCCGGGGGTGGGTTGCATGAATGCTCGGTGAATCGAATACGGTGAAAGAAAAAGGGGACGCCCTGTCAGGGCATGTCCTGCAAAATATCTGCAGCCACTTTCATGGCACATGTGGCGGATTCATGCGAAGCGCTGCGCAGGCAGGGCAGCACCGGCAGCGCACGGATGTGGCCAGCCCGGGGAAGGCCCCCCATGGGCACGAGGATGAATGCGCTCAGGACACGCGCCATGGAGCGTGACCATCATGCCGGCGAATCCGGACTGGTCTGCTGCCAGCAGGCCGACACCAGCCAGACCGGATTTTCGGCGGCCAGCCGGTTCATGTGCAGAATGGGTTTGCTGCGGGCAGCCTGCAGCTGCAGCACGTCCCAGTGCAGCGTCCCGGTGGCGGACCGCAATGCCGGATGGATGGCCGGGATGACGCCGGATGCTTCTGCAGCGGACGGTGACGGGGCAAGTGCCGATTCGTGTACCGGGGAAGTCTGGCTTTCCGTCCGGGCGGCACTGGCGGCATCCGCCGCTGGTTTCTCTGCATGTGCCGCAGTTTTACCTGCATCCTCCGCCAGCACCTTCAGGGTTTCCAGCGCGGTAGCCAGATTTTCCAGCGTGACGAAATTCATCACCAGATGCCCGCCGGGACGCAGGCGGCGCAGGATCAGCCGGATCAGCTCGGGCAGCTCGCCGCCACTGCCGCCCACGAACACGGCATCCGGATCGGGCCAGGCTTCCATGCCACTGGGTGCCCGGTCGTGCACCAGCGTGTAGTTGGCCACGCCGAAGGCGTCGTGGTTCTGGCGGATGATGTCTGCGTCGGCCGCATTCTTTTCGATGGCAAACACGTGGCCATGCCGGCAGAGCCGTGCCGCCTCCAGCCCCACCGAGCCACTGCCGGCGCCGATGTCCCAGACGATGCTGTCGGCGCGCAGCTGCAGCCGCGCCAGCGAGACGGCACGCACCTCCTGTTTGGTGATCAGCCCACCCGTACCATCGCCCTTCGGCCGGCGCTGCGCGAAGGTGTCATCGTGCAGGCCCAGCAGCACCGGGTTGTCACGCGGCTGGATGCGCCACAGCACCACGACATTGAGCGGGGCGAATGTCATGGTGGCAGCCGTGTCGATGTCGAGCTGCGGATGGATGCGCTCATCCGGCTGCAGCAGGTTCTCGGCCACGGCCATCTGCATGGCGCCGGCCAGCCCCTCGATCTGCAGCAGCTGCGCAATGCGGGCCGGCGTGTTGCCCGGGCTGGTCAGAATGACCAGCCGGTCGTGCGCATGCACGGCCTGCGCCAGCGCATGCAGGCCATGGTCGGGGCCTGCACCCCGCTGCCAGGGGCCGGCATCCTTTGCATGCACCGAAAACAGCTTTGCATCCTGCCAGGCCATGCCCAGCCGCGCGCAGGCCAGCTGCAGCGTGGACACATTGGGCAGGACCTCCAGCGCCTCGGTGCACAGCCGCGCCGCCAGCCAGGGCGCGATGCCCCAGAGAAGCGGGTCACCGGTGGCCAGCACCACACAGCACTTTCCGGCCTCGCGGGCGGCACCGATCCAGCCGGGCACGGCCTTGAGCTGGCCGGTGAGGTCGTGCGTGGTGGCCCCGGGTTTGAACTGGCTTTCGAACAGCGCCAGCGTGCGCGGGGCACCGACGATCACATCGGCCGTGCGGATGTGTGCCAGCGCAGTGGGTGTCAGGCTGGCGGGGCCATCATCCAGTACGCCGATGATGCGGCAGGGATTGGGGTCGGTCATGGAAAAATCCAGAAACGAAAATCGGAAAAGGCATCTGCCCTGCCCCGTCCAGTCCGGATGTCAGTCCGGATGACTGGGCACGGGGGGGAAATCCTCGTCGGTATCGAAATCGGCGGAATGGGTGTGGGAGATGCCGGTACGCCCGGCCGTGGCCGGTCGCGGGCGATCGTCGGCAGGCGCGGACCAGACATCAGCCAGCATGTTGCCCTCACCGTCGCAGACCATGATGCGGATCTGGAAGGCACGGCCATAGCGCTCGGGATCCTGCAGCGTGGCAATGGCCGCTTCGGCCAGCGCACGGTGAAAGGCGTCGCCCAGCCCCCGCTCCACCATCAGTTCGGCACCGAATCGTGCTGTCTTGGCTTCGGCAATGGCCTGACAGTCGGCATCACTGGCGCCGATGTTGCGGGCGATGTCAGCCACCAGCGTCGTGTCGACGACGTTGCGGTTGGCATGGGTGATGGTCTCGCCCTGGGCGATCTTGGTGAGCTTGCCGACCATCAGCCCGAAGACCACCAGCCGGATGCCCTGCGCCACGGCTTCGTCCAGCGCATAGCGCAGGAAATCGCCCATCTGAACGAAGCAGGCATTGGGCAGCTCGGGGCGGTCACGGCGAACCTCGCGCATGGCGAAGGCCTCGCTGCGCCCGCCGGTGGTAAGCACCACGATGTCGTTGCCGGTGATGGCCGCCACCTGGATGCCCTGCACCACGCTGGCACGCCAGGCGCTGGTGGAATACGGCCGCACGATGCCGCTGGTCCCCAGGATGCTGATGCCGCCCAGGATGCCCAGTCGCGCGTTGGTGGTCTTCCTGGCCATGTCCTCGCCGCCGGGCACGCTGACGGTCACCTCCAGTCCGTGCTCGGCCAGCAGCGGACCCGCCACTTCCTGCAGGTTCTGCGTGATGTTGGCACGCGGTACCGGATTGATGGCCGGCCCACCGATTTCCAGCCCCAGGCCGGGCAGCGTGACGGTGCCCACACCCGGGCCCGCACGAAACTGCACCTGACCAGCCTGGCCAGGCAGGATGCGCAGATCCACCGTCAGATGGGCGCCATCGGTGCAGTCCGGATCGTCGCCCGCAAACTTCTGCACGTAGCCATGCGCAACACGGGCCAGACCCTCGCCCTCGATGCGCCCGTCATGGATGGCAAACGACACGCGCTGCCCATTGGCCAGCAGGCTTTCCACCGATTCCGGCACCTGCCCGTGGACAAGGCCCAGTGCGCAGGCGCGAGCCGCTGCAGCGGAGCAGGCACCGGTCGAAAAGCCCGTTCGGGTGCCGCGCTCAGGCTTGTCGCGGCGTCCGGCGCGGCGGGAAGGACCGGATGCTGCCGGAGCGGGAGCGGCGTCTCCACTCGGCGCTGCGGCTGCCTCTTCAACCGGAGGGTGCTGCGACGGGTTCATGCCGGGGCGTTCTGCGAATCCTGCGATCCGGCCTTCTTCTGTTCGGCCTCGGCCAGCGCCAGCAGTGCGTGCAGCGCCGCCACCACCAGCGTGGAGCCGCCCTTGCGGCCCTGAATGGCGATCCAGGGCACCTCCTTCACCTCCATCAGCAAGGCCTTGCTCTCGGCGGCCGAGACGAAGCCCACCGGCATGCCGATGACCAGCGCCGGGCGGGCACCCTCCTCGCGGATCATTCGCACCAGCTCGATGAGCGCGGTGGGTGCATTGCCGATGGCAACGATCTGGCCGTCGATGAGGCCCAGGCGCTGCGCCTTGCGCATGGCCTGCACGGCACGGGTGCTGTCCTCGGCCTTGGCCTGCTCGATGACGTCCTCGTCGGAAATGAACTGGTGAGTCTGAACGCCGAAATGCGCCAGTCGCGGTGCGGAAAGCCCCACGCAGATCATCTCCACGTCTGCCACGATATGGGCGCCGCCCTGGGCACGCGCGTTCAGCAGCAGCTCGCGACCGGCACGCACGGCATCCGGATGGAAGCGCGTGAGGCCGTTGAAATCGAAGTCGGCGTTGGCGTGAATCATGCGCCGCACGATCGGCCATTGTTCGGCCGTATAGAAGTGCGGACCGGCTTCGCGGTCGATGATGGCGAAGCTGTCATGCTCGATGACCTGCCCGGCGCGGGTCAGCTGCTCGGTGACGGTGTTGACGGTGCTCATGGGTTCTGGCGATCGGGAATGTCGAAAATGAAAGGATGGCGCGCTGACGGCGGCAAGTCCGCCAGGCCTCAGCGGCCAAAGCGTGAACGGGGGAAGAAGGGACGCCCGGGCAGGCCGGGTTGAATCGCCTTTCCTTTCGGGAAGGCCGACTGCGGCCCCAGCGGCTTGCCCTGCGGAACGGCACGGGCAACTTCCGGAATTGAACGCCCCTGATTCGGGTCATTCATGACCTGATGATCGTTGCTCTGAGGGACGGGTTCAACACGGGCATGATCATGATGAAGCGCGGAATCACGCGCTTCCGCGGCATGACTGCTCCCAGGATTCAGGCCGCCGCCCTGCCCTTCGTGGCGAGCCGGGTTCTCCCCAAATGCCGGACGCTCTCCAGGATGCTGCCGCTGCCCGTGGTCATGATCGTGCGTGTGGTCATGATCATGTCCATGCGGGGCTTCATGGCTATGGCTGTGCCCATGATCATGATGCTGCCCATGATCATGATGCTGCTCATGGTCATGGTCATGGTCATGGTCATGGTCAGGATCGTGCGCATGGTCGCGATCGTGTCCAGGCTCGGCGTCATGACTATGGCTGTGCCCATGTTCGTGGTCATGGTCGTGCTCATGATCATGACCGTGGTCGTGATCGTGGACGTGCGCATGATCATGCGCGTGATCCGGATGGGCGTCATGGGAATAATCATCCCCATGATCGTGCGCCCCATGGTCGTGCCCATGGTCATGTCCGTGATGATGATCATGGCCATGGTGATGATGGTGGTGGTGCCCCCCGCTTTCGCGGAACGGGTCAGGCCGCATCAGCCGATCCAGATCGATGGCGCCCACCCCTTGCTTCAGGGCATGGACACGCTCATCCAGCAGTCGGGCGATCTCGGGCTCGAAGCCGAAGTAGGCGGTGTGGGCAAAGCGGACCTGCGGATACTGGGCCGCCAGATTTTCCATCTGACGCCCGATGCGCTTGATGAGCGTGCCGGTGAACAGGTAGTACGGCATGACGACGATCTGCATCATGCCCAGCGCCACCTGATCGCGCACCACTTTCTCCAGACGCGGGAAGGTCACGCCGGTGAAGGCCAGGTCCACTCGCTCGTGATCGCCGATCTCCCACAGCCAGCGGGCCATGCGTGCCACGTCCCCATTGGCCAGCCGGTCGCTGGAACCGCGCCCCAGCAGGATGACCCCGGTGGTACGGGGATCCGGCACGTCCAGCTGCAGCATGGCCTGACGCAGGAAGCGCTTCAGGATGCGCAGCAGCGGATCGCTGACCGCCAGATGCGGGGCATAGAGGAACTGGACATCGGGATGACGCTTCTGCGCGCGCTGGATGGCACTCGGGATGTCCTGACGAACATGGCCGGCGGCGTTGAGGATGAGCGGCAGCACCAGCACACGCCCGCTGTTGCGTGCCGCATGGTTCAGGGCCGGATCCAGCAACGGATCGGCAAACTCGATGAAGCCGACCTCGATGCGCCAGTCGGGGTGACGGGCACGCCAGCGTTCCGCAAACAGCAGGATCTCGGCATTGCCGGAGGCCTCGCGTGAGCCGTGGCCGACCAGCAGGATGGTGTCATTGGAGGTTGTCATCCGAAGCCTCATCGGAGGAAGTTGTTTTCGTCTGCCCTTCCGGCACCCGGATCTCGGAGCGCGGATTCAGTTTGCCCACTGCCATGTCGACAAGACGTTCCTCGCTGGCGCGACGGAAGCGGTGGGTGAAGCTGGCATCGTACAGCCGTGACTTGGTCAGGGTGCTCCACTGACGCGCGCCGATGGTGGGACTGGCGATGATCATGGCCTGGCTGACGATCCTGGCCTGCCGGCAGGCCTCCTTCACGTCGGCCAGCGTGGTGCGCACGATCTTCTCCTCGCCGGGCCAGCTGGCCTTGTGCACCACCAGGATGGGCGCATCCTCGGGCCAGCCCGCGGCGCGCAGGTCGCGCTGGATGCTGGACAGCAGCGTGATGGACAGGAAGATGCACAGCGTGCTGCGATGCCGGGCCAGCGAGACCAGATCCTCGCCCTCGGGCATCGGCGTGCGACCCGCCACGCGCGTGAGGATGACGGTCTGCGTGACCTCGGGCAGCGTGAGGCTCTCCACGCCCGCGGCGGCGGCGGCAAAGGCGGAACTCACGCCGGGCACCACCTTCACCGGCACCCCGGCATCGTCCAGCGGCTGCACCATCTCGATCAGGGCGCCATAGAGCGACGGGTCGCCGGTCTGCAGCCGGATGACGGTCCGATGCCGCAGCGCTCGGCTGGCCAGCCAGTGGCAGATCTCCTCCAGCGTCATGCCCTTGCTGTCGGCAATCTCGCAGCCCGGCGGCGCCCAGCGCGTGGCGGCCTCGCTGACCAGCGAGCCGGCAAAGAGGATGGCGCCCGCCTGTGCGATCAGGTCGCGCCCCTTGACGGTGAGCAGGTCCGGATCGCCGGGGCCTGCCCCCACGAACCACACGGTGCCGGGTCCGGTCCCGTCCGCGCCTTCCTTGTCCGAGCGCCGGTCCCGCTGCGCCGCGGAGTCGTTTTCAAATGCGGCAGGGGCATGCCCGCCCGTGCCGATCATCGAATCGGACAATCCGGACAGGGCTGCCGCCACGGACGGCAGTACCGGGTGAGAGGCGGTCGAGGAGGTGCCCAGCAAGGTCTCGACCAGCGTCGGGATGGCCTCGTAGGGCCGCTCCGTCGGAAAGGACGTCTGTGCGACGGCCGGCTGCGTCTCGCGCTTGAGCCACAACGGCTGGCCGGCCACCATGAGGCAGGCGCGCTGGCAGCGGGCCGCCACCTGCTGGTTCAGCCAGCCCAGCGCGTCCACGTAGGCCCGCACGCCGGCGCCCACCGGCACCACGCCCAGGCCGATCTCGTTGCTGACGAAGACCAGCGGCCCGCGGCTCTGCTCGATGGCGGTGAGCAGCGACGTCATGGCCTCGCTCTGGCAGAAGTTCTCGGCTACCCCCTGTCCCTTCCGGGGCACGACATCCTCGTGACGGGCCAGCTGGTTGGCCAGCCACAAGGTCAGGCAATCGATGACCAGCAGACGCTCGGGGCGGCTGTAGCGGCGGATGACCCGGTCCAGTGCCAGCGGTTCCTCGATCGTGCGCATGCCCGGCAGGCGGGCACGGCGCTGTTCCTGGTGACGTTCGATGCGATGCCGCATCTCGTCGTCACGGGCCTGGGCGGTGGCCACGAAGGCCGCCTTGCGCCCCGCAGCCCCCTTCAGCCACTGCTCGGCCAGCTGTTCGGCCCGCCGCGACTTCCCGCTGCGCTGCCCGCCCAGGATCAGTTCATGGCCGACGGGCGAGACGATGGGCAAGCTCGATGAAGGACCAGAGGAGGACGTCTTCTTTCCGGATCCGTCCTTGTCGGAATCACCGGAATACCTGAGGCTCAACATGTCGATTTCTTCGGCAGGAAAAGGGCTGCGGCACGGGTGGGAGCACTGGCGAACCAGGCATGGAAATAGCTGGCCCGCACCTGTCGGTACCGATAGACCGCCTCGGTGTGCGGGTTGGCACTGGATGACACGGGGCGGCTGCTGTGCGCGACCTCCGGCAGCGGGGTGGTACAGCGGGAATAGTGGAAGGTATGGCCCCGGAGCGGGCCGACGGTCTCATCGGCTGTCAGCGCAGAAGAGGAATTGTCTGAAGCCGAGGCGTCGAGCGCATGGCACGGGGTCAGGGTCGGGACATCCGAGGAGCCATCCGCCATCGGCGCGTTCAGGTCTGCGTCCGCCGACACGGGGGGCCAGGCCAGCTGCTGCATGCCCAGGCCGGCCGCACGCTTGCCGAACTCGATGCTGCCCGGCAAGATGCCCCACATCGGCCAGTCACGCTCGTCGTGGCGCATCTGCTCGAAGAGCGGCAGCATGCCGCCGCATTCGGCCCAGACAGGGCGGTCAGCCTCGATATGCGCGCGCAGCGTCTCGGGCAGGCGGCGGCAGGCCGAGAGCTGCTCGGCATGCAGTTCCGGATAGCCCCCGGGCAGCCAGACGGCATCGCAGGCCGGCAACAGATCGTCAGCCAGCGGCGAAAAGAAGGTCAGTGTGGCCCCCAGGGCCTGCAGGACCTCCAGGTTGGACGGGTAGATGAAAGCGAAGGCCGCATCGCGAGCGATGGCAATGGTGCGACCCGCCAGCGGCTGCAAGGTGGGCGCGGTGTGTCCAGGGCCTTCGGGCGGTAGAAAGCACGTGTTCCAGCGCTGCAGGGTCTCGCGGTCCAGGCTGCCCAGCACGGTGCCTTCCAGCGCATCGGCTGCGGCATCCAGCTTCTGTCGTGCATCGGCCAGCTCGTTGGCAGGAATCAGGCCCAGATGGCGCGCGGGCATGGCAAATGCCGCGTTGCGGAACACGCTGCCCAGGAAGTCGGAACGGGTGCCCTCGCCGGTGCTGTCGGGCCCCTCTTCCGCGGGCGTGCCGGACGGCTGCGAGTCGGCCTGTCGGTGGGCGATGCTCGCCGGCTTCGAATCGTTCCCTGAATGGGCGTCCATCGTCGGCGCAGCAGCGCCGGGACGCTGGCAGGCGCTGGCCAGCAGCTCGGCATGGCGGGGGCTGGCCACGCGGTTGGCCAGGGCGCCTGCCCAGCGCAGGCCGGGCAGCCAGGTCCGCAGGCCATGGGCCAGGGCACCGAAGGTGCCGGTCATGGACGAGGCATCGATGACGGCCAGCACGGGCAGCCCCAGGCGGTGTGCCATCTCGGCAGCACTGGGCTCGCCGTCGTAGAGTCCCATCACCCCTTCCACGAGGATGAGGTCCGCCTGTCCCGCCGCGTCGTACAGGCGCCTGCGAATGTCGTCCTCACCGGTCATCCACAGGTCCAGGTTGTGGACGGTGTGGCCGCTGGCCAGTTCATGCCAGGCGGGATCCAGGAAATCCGGCCCGGTCTTGAAGACACGCACGTCCAGCCCGGCACGGGACAGGCGCCGTGCCAGAGCCGCCACTACCGTGGTCTTGCCATGGCCGGAGGCCGGCGCGCTGACCAGCACCGCCGGCGCAAGACGGGCGGGCAGCTTGCTGCCGGCAGAACCGGAATGGGAAACAGCCAATGACATCCGTGGGATCCGATCCGCAGGCGGGGAAGCACCGCGGACAAGGTGTCAGGAAAGAACACAGGCCATGGGCATCCCCGCCCGATGGCATGCAACGAAGTGCCCATGCCGCAGGCGGCACGGACCAGACGCCAAGCGCTTGATGGCGCCTGACATCCGGGGCGTTGGCCGGTATCCGGGCTGACGGCTGGGCCCGATGATCGCCTTCCCGGGCCGGATGAGACGGACGCGCCCATTGAAGGACACGACGCCGCATGACCGGAACCAGTGGCTGCATGGATCATCAGGCTGGACAGGGAAAGGCATGCCGCGGACAAGCCCGACTGACGTCCGGGCATCCGCCCACACACCCGGGCCAACCCCACAGGGGTGGCGGGAGAGGGGCCTTCCCTGCCCGACCGCACGACCGTTGCGGGGGCAGCGCAGGTCAGGCGGACAAGACTGCTTGCCACGATCCACCGTGGCTGCATGCACGCATGCAGATGGCGGACGCCCTCCTGCTTCCCGTTGAACTGCAAGGCACGGAAGCGCCCTGCGAGCACCAACCGGGCTATTCTACGGGGTCCGGAAAAAATTTTCCGCGTGGCAGCGCCTGCATTGAGCGGGCCTCTTCAGGCGGGGCGACCGCGAGCCGTGAAGCGGCTCACTCAAGCCACTGTCTGTATGTTCCAGGGATCGTGCGGAACCGGGACGGCTCACACGGCATGAAGCCCGTGACCTGGGACGGGCGTCCGTCCCGCACCCCGGACAACGACCCGGGCGCTGGAAGATGTCCCGGGTGTTGCCTTTGCGGGCGTCTAGCGCCGCTCGGCCACTGCGTAGGCAGCCTGCGTGGGCGAGCCGTGCTCCAGGGCCTCGATGTCGCAGCCCTCGTACAGCTCGAAGGGCTGGTGGATCCAGGGGCTGTCATCAAGGTTGCAGACGCAGTAGTCGGGCGTGTAGACCGAGACGGCCTTCTTCCACAGCACTGCGGTGCGCAGCTCGGTGATCTCGGGATGGCGGCTGCGCATGACCGGCAGCAGCTTTTCCAGCGTGACACCGGTATCGACCAGATCGTCGGCCAGCAGCACACGGCCGCGCGTGACATCCTCGGCCGCGCTGATGGTGGAGCCGATCTTCAGCTCGCCCTGCTGCACGACATTGCCGGTGTGGCGATAGGAGCTGGTGGTGAGCACGCCCAGCGGCTTGTCGAAGATGCGCGACAGCAGGTCGCCCACCCGAAGGCCGCCGCGCGCCAGCGCGATGACCGAGTCGAACTGCCAGCCGGAGCGATGGATGGAGAGCGCCAGGCGCTCGATGAGGCGATGGTATTCGGCCCAGTCAACGTACAGATGCTGCATGATTCAGCCTTCCTTCCTGCCAGGGTGCCGCAGCACGATGGTCTCTTCGCGGTCGGGACCAGTGGAGATGATGTCAATGGGGGCACCCGACAGCTCGGCCAGACGCTCGACGTAGCGACGTGCGTTCTCCGGCAGGTCTTCCCAGCGGCGTGCACCCCGGGTGTTCTCCTTCCAGCCGGGCATTTCCTCGTAGACTGCCTGGCAGCGGGCGACGGCACCGGCACCGGTGGGCAGGCGCTCCAGGCGCTTGATGTTGCCCTTGGGCGTGGTCATGTCGTAGTGCGTGCAGATGCGCACGGTGTCCAGACCGTCCAGCACGTCCAGCTTGGTCAGGCACAGGGCGGTGACGCCGTTGAGCTCGATGGAACGGCGCATGGCCACGGCATCGAACCAGCCGCAGCGACGCGGGCGCCCCGTGACGGAGCCGAACTCGTGGCCACGCTCAGCCAGGCGCTTGCCGATGTCGTCATGCAGCTCGGTGGGGAACGGACCGCTGCCCACGCGGGTGGTGTAGGCCTTGGCGATGCCCAGCACGAAGTGCAGGTTGCCCGGGCCGATGCCGGAGCCGGCTGCCGCTGCACCCGCCACGCAGTTGCTGCTGGTGACGAACGGATAGGTGCCGTGATCGATGTCGAGCAGCGCGCCCTGGGCGCCTTCGAACATCAGCGACTCGCCCCGTGCCAGCGCATCGGCCAGCAGGCCGGCCACGTCGTGAACCATCGGGCGGATCTGCTCGGCCTGGGCCTGCAGCTCGTCCAGCATCTTCGCCACGTCGATGCGCGGAGCGTGGTAGTAGTTCTCGAGCAGGAAGTTGTGCAGCTCGGCGGCCTCGCGCACGCGCTCGGCCAGCTGGTCGGGCACGTACAGGTCTTCCAGCCGCAGGCCGCGGCGTGCCACCTTGTCCTCGTAGGCAGGGCCGATGCCACGGCCGGTGGTGCCGATGCGGGCGTCACCCCGGGCCTGCTCACGCGCTTGGTCCAGCGCGATGTGGTAAGGCAGGATGAGCGAGCAGGCGTAGCTGATGCGCAGACGGTTGCGCACGTCGACACCGGCGGCCTCCAGCTCGGCGATCTCGGACAGCAGCGCCTGCGGCGAGAGCACGACGCCATTGCCGATGTAGCAGGTCACGTCATCACGCAGGATGCCCGAGGGAATGAGGCGCAGCACCTGCTTGCGCCCTTCGATGACCAGCGTGTGGCCCGCGTTGTGACCGCCCTGGAAGCGCACGACTCCCTTGACTTCGTCGGTCAGCAAGTCGACGACCTTGCCTTTGCCTTCGTCACCCCACTGGGTGCCGACCACCACCAGATTCCTGCTCATGATTCCTTCCCTGCAAGCCGCCATTGGCCGTGGATGAAGCCGATCGTCCGATCGGCGGAAACGCCGGCCAGGCGCTGGGCATCCTGGCCGGGCAACAATTGCAATACGGTCTCGCCCTGGGCGCGCAGCGTGTCGATGAACGCCAGCAACGCCGGGTCGTCGGACCAGGGAGCGACGATGATGGCCGGCGGCGTGTGCCGGTCGCGTCGCAGCTCGACGAGCTCACGCAGGTCGAGCGAAAAGCCGGTGGCCGGGCGGCCGCGCCCGAAGGCGGCACCGATGCCGTCATAGCGTCCGCCGCGACCCACGGCCCGGGCGTGCCCTTCGACATAGGCCGCAAAGCCCAGCCCGGTGTGGTAGCGAAAGCCCTGCACGTCGGCCAGATCGATGGCCAGGGACACCTGTCCGGCATGGCGGGCCAGCCGCAGCGAGCCCAGGACGGCATCCAGTGCGTCGAGATGGGGGGTGGCCTGCGGCCACGGGGCCAGCACGGTACGCGCACGGGCCATGGCCGATTCGGCCGGGCCGAAGCACTCGGGCAGGGTCAGCAGCGCGGCCGCAGCGGGCTGCTGCGACCACGGCGCAAGCAGCTCGCGCAGGCTGGGCAGGTCGCGGGCCTGCAGCAGCTGCAGCACGACCTCCTCGTCGACCCCTTCCAGCTCGGCCAGCAGCAGGCTGGCCAGCCCCAGATGGTTGATGTCCAGGCGCACCGGCCCCAGTTCGGCCAGTGCCAGCGACTGCAGCAGCAGATCGATGACCTCGATGTCGGCCTCGATGCCGGCATGGCCGTAGACCTCGGCACCGATCTGGATGGGCTCGCGCGAGCCTTCCTGGCCGCTGGGACGGGTGCGCAGCACCGAGGCGGCGTAGCAGAGCCGGTTGATGTCACGCTGCTGCAGCAGATGCGCGTCGATGCGTGAGACCTGGGGCGTGATGTCGGCCCGGACCCCCAGGCTCTGCCCGGAGAGCTGGTCCACCAGCTTGAAGGTCTTCAGGTCCAGGTCGCCGCCGCTTCCGATCAGCAGCGAATCCAGATATTCGACGAGCGGGGGCAGCACCAGCTCGAAGCCGTGGCGACGATAGGTGTCGAGCATCGCACGGCGCAGACCTTCGAGATCCTGCGCCGCATCGGGCAGCAGGTCCGAGATGCCTTCGGGAAGTAGCCAGCGGTTCTTCATGCCAGGGAAACGAAAAGCAGGCCGGCAAGTACCAGCATGAGACCCACGAAACGCAGCTGCCCGTCACGCAGGGCAGCCATCTGCTGCACCGCATTGCGCCAGCCGCCCGGCAGCAACAGGGGCATCAACCCCTCCAGGAGCAGTACAAGCCCCAGGGCGAGCAACCACGGCGAGACGGCGGGATCATCCATGGGGACAGTGAATGCGAGACCGTGAATCCAAAAAAACACCGCCCTCGTGGCAGGAGACGCATCCGCCCTGCCCTGGGGGCCTGGCGGGTTGCGCCGTCCTGGCCGACGAAGGCAGGACAGATGGGAAGGAACTTTCCGTCACGCCGTCCCGAAGGACGGGCGTGGCAGAGAACTTACGTTCCTGTGTCTGATTTTAACGGCATTTTTCGTCCGGACACCGGTCCGGCGCATTTTCTTTCGGACTCAGTGCGCGCTGCCCGCCGCAGCCGGGGCTGCGGGGGCTGCCTTGAAGGGCGGCGTGGGCTGACGGCCCGAGGTGGCCGGCGCCGGCTCTGCCCCCTGGAAGTAGCGGAAGAAATCGGACTGCGGATCCAGAACCAGCATGTCGGAGCGGTCGGCAAACGAGGCGCGATAGGCTTCCAGACTGCGATAGAAGCTGGCGAACTCGGGATTGCGACCAAAGGCCTTGGCGTAGAGGCGGCTGGCCTCGGCATCCCCGGCACCCCGCTCGTTCTGGGCGTCACGATAGGCCTTGGCGATCAGCACCTCGCGCTGGCGGTCGGCATCGGCGCGGATGCGCTCACCTTCGGCAGCGCCCTTGGCACGACGCTCGTTGGCCACGCGGGTACGCTCGGAGCGCATCCGCTCGTAGACCCGTTCGGCCACCTCGGGCGCGAAGTCCACGCGCTTGAGGCGCACGTCGACGATGGTGACACCGATCTTTTCCAGCTCGACCGACATCACCTTCATGACCTGCTTGACCAGGGTCTCGCGCGCCGAGGAGATCACGTCAGCCACGGAGAGCCGGGCAATCTCGTTGTTGAGCGCCGAGCGCAGCTGCCGGCCGATGCGGTCGTCCGCAGCCAGCGGGCTATGGCCAACCGACACGAAGAACTGGCGCGGATCGGCAATGCGCCACTTCACGAAGGAGTCGACCTGGATGTTGATCTTCTCGGCCGTGATGAAGCGGTCGATCTCGTCGCTGTCATAGGTGAGCGTGCGCTTGTCGAAATAGCGCACGTCCTGCAGCGGCGACGGCAGCTTCATGTACAGGCCGGGCTCGTTGATGACGCGCTTGATCTCGCCGAGGGCGAACACCACGGCGTACTGGCGCTGGTCGACGACGAACAGGCAGGAGAAGGCGAGGACGATCAGCACGCCCAGCGTGATGATCAGCGCGAGCACACGATTCATCGGAGGCTCCCGTCGATGGCGTTGGCGAAATGGGCGTTGTCAGAAAGGGGCAGATGCGAGGGAGACGGGCTCATCGGGCATAGCTCCGATCGCGGCTGCGCAGCGCGTTGAGCGAGGCGCCACGGCTGTCGGCGTCCTGTGCGATGCCGGTGCCACCGGCATTGGCCGGCTGCGGCGTCTGCACGCTGGCCGGTGCCTGCTCGACCGCACGCTCGGCGCGCTCGCCCGTCAGCGACGGCTTGCCGCCCTTGCCCGCGTTACGGTCCAGGATGCGATCGAGCGGCAGATACAGCAGGCTGCCGTTCTTCTGCGAATCCAGGTACACCTTGGAGGTGTTGGACAGGATCTGCTGCATGGTCTCCAGATACATCCGCTCGCGCGTGACCTGCGGCGCGTTGGCGTACTGGGTGTAGATCTGGTCGAAGCGCAGTGCGTCACCCTCGGCCTGGGCAATGACCCGGGCACGGTAGCCCTGGGCCTCAAGCACCATCCGGTCGGCGGTACCCTTGGCGCGCGGGATCACATCATTGGCGTAGGCCTGGCCTTCGTTGATGAGGCGCTGACGGTCCTGGTCGGCCTTGTTGGCGTCCTCGAAGGCGGCCTGCACCTGCTCGGGCGGCTGGGCCTGCTGGATGGTGAAGTCGACGATGCCGATGCCGAGCTTGTAGCGATCCAGGATGGCTTGCGTGAGTGTCTGGGCATCCTCGGCCACCTGCGCCTTGTCCTCGTAGAGCACCTGGTCGGTGGTGCGCTGGCCCACCACCTCGCGCATGGCCGATTCGGCCACCTGGCGGATCAGCTCCTCGGAGCCGGAGGACAGGTTGTTCTGGAAGAGGAAGTCACCCGGGTTGTCGATGCGATACTGCACGGCGTACTGCAGGTCGACGATGCTCTGGTCACCCGTGAGGATGAGCGACTCCTTGGGCACCTTGGTACGCACCGAGTTGCGGTAGCCCACCTCGATCTGGCGCAGCCGCGAGCGGTCGACGATCTCGTGCGTCTCGATGGGGTACGGCAGGTTCCACTGGATGCCGGCCTCGTGCGTGAGGTAGCGGAACTGGCCAAAGCGCAGCACGGCAGCCACCTGGCCTTCCTGCACGATGTAGAAGCCGCTGCCCAGCCAGGCCAGGCCGGCCACGACGCCGACGATGGCCAGCCCCGAAAGCAGGCTGCGTCCGGAGGGGGCGGCATTGCGGCCACCACCAACGGGCATGCCGCCGCGGCCGCCCTGGCCGCCACGCTTGCCCCCCAACAAGCCGTTGAGCTTGCTGCTCAGGTCCTGCCAGAACTCGTCGAGATCGGGCGGGCCGTCGGACGGGCGCTGCGGCTGCGGGCGCTCGGACTGCCACGGCGAAGGCGACGCAGCAGGCGGACGCGCCGGGGGTTGCTCATCCGCGCCACGGGTGCCACCGGCCTCGGGCGACCGGCCGGAAGGGGTCGGGGATGCAGCAGGAGGCGGGTTCTGGTCCTGGCCGGATCCGGCACTTCGGCCCCAGCCCGAATCATCAGGGGTAGACATGGTTTGACTGTACCTTGAAAGGGTGGCAGTTGCCCGAAGCAGGAGGGCGGCGTTCAGGAGGACGGATGATCCGACCCGTCTTCATCCGCGGACGGATCAGCATCATCAGATACATCGGAGGGGTCGGAAACGTCGGCGGCAAAGGCCTCGTCACCATACCAAGCGGTCTCGTCGACAGCCTGGGCCCGCGCCTGGGCACGTTCCCGCAACAGGTCACGCAGTGCATCGACCCCGGCGCCCGTGCCGGCGCTCAGCGCCAGGCCGCTGATCCTACCATAGGGGTCGAGCCGTACCTCGGGCACATTTCCGGTCAGATCGATCTTGTTGTAGATCATCAGCTGCTCGACCTCGCCTGCCCCGATCTCGGCGATGACCTGGTTGACGGCCTCGATCTGGCGCTCGCGGTCGGGCGAGCCGGCATCGACGACGTGCAGCAGCAGGTCGGCCTCGGCGGTTTCCTCCAGCGTGGCGCGGAAGGCCGCCACCAGCCCGTGCGGCAGGTTTCGGATGAAGCCCACGGTGTCGGAGAGCACCACTTCCAGACCATTGCCCAGGCCCAGACGGCGGGTGAGCGGATCCAGCGTGGCAAAGAGCTGGTCGGCCGCCAGTGCCCCGGCCCTTGTCAGCCGGTTGAAGAGCGTGGACTTGCCGGCGTTGGTGTAGCCGATGAGTGAGACGCGCAGGGCCTCGCCGCGCTGACGGGCGCGACGGCGGGTGCGCCGCTGGCGATCGACCTTCTGAAGGCGCGTGCGCAGCCGACGGATCTTGTCGTCGAGCATCCGGCGGTCCAGCTCAAGCTGGGTCTCGCCCGGGCCGCCGCGCACGCCGATGCCGCCGCGCTGACGCTCCAGGTGCGACCACATCCGCACCAGGCGCGAAGCCTGGTGCTGCATGCGTGCCAGTTCCACCTGCAGCTTGCCCTCGGTACTGCGTGCGCGCTGCGAGAAGATCTCGATGATCAGCTCGGTGCGGTCAGCGACCTGCACCTTCCAGAGGCGCTCGAGGTTGCGCTGCTGGATGGCACTGATGGCGTGGTCGAAGAGGACCAGGCCGATGCGCTCGGTGCGCAGCTGGTCGGCGATGCGCTCGGCCGCGCCCGAACCCAAGTAGAGCGCGGGATCGGGGCGATTACGCCGCAGAACCTCGCGCAGCACCGGCTGCAGCCCGGCCGAACGCGCCAGGGCGTCCAGTTCATCCAGATCGTGAGCCTCCAGGCGTTCTCCCTGGGTGGCCACGGCCAGCAGCGCGGCCCGCTTGGGATCGGGCGCGTTCGGGTCGTGCTGGCGGGCGACGTACTGGTGCTTCAGTGGGAACCGCCTTCAGACTGGAATTCGATGGCGCGGCTGGGCACGACAGTGGAGATGGCGTGCTTGTAGACCATCTGCGTGACGGTGTTGCGCAGCAACACCACGTACTGGTCGAAGGATTCGATCTGGCCCTGCAACTTGATGCCGTTGACCAGATAGATGGACACCGGCACATGCTCCTTGCGCAACTGGTTCAGGAAGGGATCTTGTAATTGTTGGCCTTTGTTGCTCATGGTTCTTCTGAGAGATACTGAAATTCAGGGTGCAGTCCGGGATGCGGCTGGTCTGGGCCATGCGAAGACCACGACACGTCCGAACAGCCCGGGCCATGCTGGCCGGGCGCTCCTGATTGCACTTTAACCTATATGGGCGCTTTACGCATTTTTCCAGCCCTACCGTTGACAACGGCACACGCTCGGGCCGATGAACGGCGAGAAGTTTCGCCGTTATCTCCTCACTTGCCTTGCTTGCCCCGGTTGGCGTAGGGGTTGGCGCCCGTGCGGAACTCGATGCGCAGCGGCGTGCCCTGCAGCGCCAGACGCTCGCGGAACCAGCCTTCCAGGAAGCGTCGGTAGCCGTCGCCCACCTTGTCGAGCGAGCTGCCGTGGATGACGATGACCGGCGGGTTCTGTCCCCCCTGGTGCGCATAGCGCAGCTTGGGCCGGAACGGGCCGTTGCGCGGCGGCTGCTGGTGCAGCACGGCGGCGTGCAGCATGCGGGTGAGCTTGGGCGTGGACAGCTTGCGGTTGGCAGCGGCACGGGCCTCGTCCACGGCCTTCATCAGCTTGTCCAGCGCGCGGTTCTTCAGTGCCGAGATGGTGAGCATCGGCGCCCAGTCCAGGAAGTACAGGCGTCGCTGGCACTCCTGCAGGACGTTGCGGCGCTCGTCGGCCGGCACGGCATCCCACTTGTTCAGCGCGATGACCAGCGCCCTGCCCGCCTCCAGGATGTAGCCGGCGATGGCGCTGTCCTGCTCGGAGATGCCGTCGGCCGCATCGATCATCAGCACCGCCACGTTGCAGTCCTCGATGGCCTGCAGCGTCTTGACCACCGAGAACTTCTCAACGGTCTCGTGCACCTTGCCCCGGCGGCGAAGGCCGGCCGTGTCGACGAGTTGATAGTCGCGGTTGCGATAGCGGAAATCGACGGTGATCGAGTCGCGCGTGGTGCCGGGCTGGTTGAAGGCGATGAGGCGTTCCTCGCCCAGCAGCGCGTTGATCAGCGTGGACTTGCCGCCGTTGGGGCGACCGACCACGGCCACGCGGACGGGCTTGCGCTCGTCGGCCTCGGCGTCGCCCTTGCCGGCAGCCCCCTCGGCAGCCGCTCCGGTCCGTTTCCCGTTTGCAGGGCCTCCGTCCTCACCGGCCTCGCCGTGTGCTCCCGCGTCGTCAGCAGCCTCATCCGCACGGCCTTCAGCCTTATCAGCCATTCCGGCATCCGCTTCGGCAGCCTCGGCCAGCAGGCGGTCACGCTCGGCGCGCCAGTCCTCCAGGCATTCCTCCATCAGCGCGTGCACGCCGTCACCATGGGTGGCGGAAATGGGCATGGGCACACCCAGCCCCAGCGCATGGAACTCGGCAGCGGCGACCGGGCGGGAGATGCCCTCGCACTTGTTGACGGCCAGCACCACCTTGCGGGCCGTGCGGCGCAGCTCCTGGGCGATCTCCTCGTCACGGGCCAGCAGGCCCTGACGGCCATCGACCACGAAGACAACCACGTCGGCCTCAATGACGGCCTGACGGGTCTGACGGGCCATCTGTTCGGCCACGCCGGTGGCGGCCACGGGCTCGAAGCCGCCGGTGTCGATCAGCACGACACGCTGGCCGTCGAGCGTAGCCGAGCCATAGTGCCGGTCACGGGTGAGGCCCGGAATGTTGGCCACCAGGGCGTCGCGCGAGCGCGTCAGGCGGTTGAACAGGGTGGACTTGCCCACGTTGGGCCGCCCCACCAGCGCGATAACCGGTACAGATGGATTCATGGTCAGCGCAGCGCGATGGCCGCGATCGTTCCTTCCTGGGTTTGCACATAGGCCTCGTCACCCGCCAGCAGCGGCGGCGTGGCCAGGGCCGAATCGTCGATCTCGATGCGTGCAAGCGTCTGGCCGTCGTTCATCGACAGCAGCGACAGGTTGCCGAAGCGGTCACCAAAGAGCAGGCGCTTGTCGGGCACGATGACCGGGGTGGAAACCCCGCGACGCACGTAGCCGTCCTGCCGCCAGACGGTGCCACCGCCCGGACGCAGCAGCTGGATGACCTCGGAAGCATCGACGATCACTAGATCCCGGTCGTCGGCCGCGATGCCGACGGAGGAGCTGAGCGCCCGGCTCCAGGCCAGCTCGCCGTCGGTCGTGCGCACGCAGGCCACGCGGCCCTGATAGGCCACGGCACACAGGTCGGTGCCCATCAGCACCGGTGCGCCCACGATGTCGATGAGGCGCTCCAGCTCGGTGGCCCCCAGCGACGAGGCAATGGCCACATCCCAGCGAGGCACGCCGAAACGCAGGTCCAGCGCCACCAGCTTGGCATTGGGCAAGCCCACGTAGACAGTATCCACGTCCGTCACCATGGGCGAGCTCTGCCAGAGGTTGAGCAGCGCGGTGGGCGCCTTCCAGCTCCAGCGCGTGGAACCGCCACTGCGCTCCAGCGCCAGCACCCGCCCCTCGATGGTGCGCACCAGCACGGCCGAATCGGCCAGCACGGGCGCCGTGGCCACCTCGCTGTCCAGGCGTGCTTCCCAGCGCTGTTCGCCCTTCGGGGACAGGCCCTTCACAGTACCGTCACGGCTGACCAGCACGACCAGTTCGTCGTCGGCAGCCAGACCGGCAATGGCCTTGCCGGCCTTGAATTCATGCTCGACCCGACCGTCCTTGCGCGACAGCCGCCGCACGCGGCCTTTCTGATCGACCACCCACAGGCTGTTGCCGCTGATGGCAGGCTGAAAGCCCACCAGGGCATCGCTGCCGCCGGTGTTCTTCCACAGAAGGCGCATGCCCTTCTCGTCGCCCAGTCTGGGCACCGGGTACGGCGGCGGCTCTGCAGCATCGTCACCGAACATCGAGCAGGCCGACAGCGGCAGCAGTGCTACCCCCATGGCCAGCGAGCCCAGCAGCCGGCGACGCGACGGCTGGATCAGCCCTGACGCCTTGGCGGACACGGACGATGCCGAGGCCACACCTTCAGCGGACATGTCGCCGCGAGCCCGGGAAGCCCCATCCGCATGGGCGGACAGGAACGAAGGAAACGGGAACGAAGTGCGTGCGCCCCGCATCAGTCAGTCACCGCGTCGAGCTTGTACTGCACCAGCGAGCGCAGCTGGTTGTGCCGGGGCAGCAGTTTCAGCGCCTCTTCCCAGGCCGCCTTGGCGTCGGACGCCTTGCCCTGGGCCGCCAGGATGTCGCCGCGGCGATCGGCCACGCTGGCCGCCATCTCGCCCGAGACGGGGCCGATATTGCCGGAGTCGATGGCCTTGGTCGCTTCGTCGTACTTCTTCTGGTCGAGCAGCAGACCCGCCAGGCGCACGCCGGCAATCGGCTTGAAGCCCGGCTCGGTGCTGTTCTTCATGACGCTTTCCAGCGCAGCCACGGCGGCATCGGGCTGATTGGCCTTGGCAAAGGCCTCGGCCGCGCGCAGACCGGCCATGCCGGCATAGACGCTGCTGCCATAGCCTTTCTGGATGGCGTCATAGCGCTCGCGGACCTGCTCGATCTTGCCGGAGTCGGCCGCCGACAGCAGGCCAGCGTACTCGCGGGCAGCATCCTGGGCCTGGCTGTCGTGGTACCAGTTCCAGGCACGCCAGCCGGCAAAGACCGCCAGCGCGATGACGGCCAGCCACATCAGACGGTTGCCGTTGTTGGCCCAGAACGCCTTCAGTTCGTCGATCTGTTCCTGATCCTGAAGGTTGTATGCCATGAGATCTTCCTGTTTCTGTTCGATGTAAGGTGGGCGGCGCCGTGTCGCAGCCGCCGCTCAGTCCTCGTCGGTCTGGCCCAGCAGGGCACGACCCACGGCCTCGGGCGCGTCGTCGAGACGGATGCGCACCTGCCGGCCGCCCTGCCCGGCTTCGCCCTCGCGCAGCCATTTCAGGGTTGCCTCGCCGGCCTTCAGCTCGTCTTCGCCGATGACCAGCGCCAGGTGGGCCCCGCTGGCCCCGGCCCGCTTGAACTGCGACTTGAAGCTGCCGCCGCCGGCGTGCATCAGCACCTCGATGCCCCGGGCACGCAGCGCCTCGGCCGTGTGCAGCGCAGCCGCCATCGTGCCGTCGCCGCTGCTGATGAGGTAGACGTCGGGCGCATCACCCTCGCCCAGGCCGCCGGCCTGCTCGACCAGATCCAGCAGACGCTCGACCCCGATGGCAAAGCCGCAGGCAGGGGCCGGCTTGCCGCCCAGCATCTCGATGAGCGCATCGTAGCGACCGCCGCCACAGACCGTGGCCTGCGCGCCCAGCCGATCGGTGACCCACTCGAAGACGGTGCGGTTGTAGTAGTCCATGCCGCGCACGAGACGCGGATTCAGCGTGGCCTCGATGCCCAGCCGCGCCAGATAGCCGCGCAGCTGCTCGAAATGCTCGCGCGACGGGCCTTCCAGGTAGTCGATCAGGCGCGGCGCCTGCTCGATGATCTCCTGCATGGCCGGGTTCTTGCTGTCGAGAATGCGCAGCGGGTTGGCGTGCAGCCGTCGTTTGGCCTCCTCGTCCAGCAGTTCGGCATGCTTCTCGAAGTGGTCGATCAGGTCCTGACGATGGCGGGCGCGCTCGGGCGCATCGCCAATGGAGTTGATCTGCAGCTGCAGCCCTTCGATACCCAGGTCATCCCAGAGACGCTGGCCCATGGCGATGACTTCGGCATCGACTTCGGGGCCGCCATAGCCCAGTGCCTCGACGCCCACCTGATGGAACTGGCGATAGCGGCCGCGCTGGGGGCGCTCGTGCCGGAACATGGGCCCCAGGTACCAGAGGCGCCGCGGACCATCATAGAGCAGGTTGTGCTCGATGACGGCACGCACCACGCCGGCGGTGCCTTCGGGACGCAGGGTGAGTTCCTCACCGTTGAGGGCATCGCGGAAGGAGTACATCTCCTTTTCGACGATGTCGGTGACGGTGCCCAGGCCCCGGGCGAACAGGGGGGTGGGTTCGACGATGGGCGTGCGGATCTGGCTGTAGCCATAGCTGCGCGCCCAGGAGGCGACGATTTCCTCGAAGCGCTGCCAGCGCGCCGAGGTCTGCGGCAGCAGGTCGTTCATGCCTTTGACGCCGGCGAGTTTTTGAGCTGCCATAGGGGTTGTGCGGGTTCCTGCGCGCAAGGGTTGCGCGGCTTGTCAGTGTGGAAATGCAAGGCAAGCTCGACATTCTAGCGGAGAATGCCGGGGAAGACGGCTTCGTCGCGGGGGTGTGCTTTTTGCAGGACGGCTTCGGTGGGGGACCGTGCTTTTTGCAGGACGACTCCGCTGAGCGGCGCTCCGGGGCGGGGTGCCTTCCTCGGCTCATGCTGTCCGCTTCGCTTCCAGAGCGCCTGTGGAGGCACCCCACCCCGAAGCGCTGCGATTGCTGGAGGAAGACTTCGATGGAAGACGCCCTACTCCCCGGAAAGCGCTTATGCCTTGGCGCCGTAGCGGCGCTCGACGTAGTTCTCGACGATGGCCTGGAACTCTTCGGCGATGTGGTCGCCCTTCAGGGTCACGGTGCGCTCGCCGTCGATGTAGACCGGCGCCACCGGGGACTCGTCGGCACCAGGCAACGAGATGCCGATGTCGGCGTGCTTGGACTCGCCCGGGCCGTTGACGATGCAGCCCATGACGGCCACGTTCATGTTCTCCACGCCCGGATACTGCGTGCTCCAGACCGGCATCTGCTCGCGCAGGTAGCGCTGGATGCGGTCGGCCAGTTCCTGGAAGAATGTGCTGCTGGTGCGGCCGCAGCCCGGGCAGGCCACCACCATGGGGGCAAACGAGCGCAGGCCCAGCGACTGCAGGATCTCCTGTGCGACCACCACTTCCTTGCTGCGGTCGCCGCCCGGCTCAGGCGTGAGCGAGATGCGGATGGTGTCGCCGATGCCCTGCTGCAGCAGCAGCGACAGCGCGGCGGAAGAGGCCACGATGCCCTTGCTGCCCATGCCGGCTTCGGTCAGGCCGACGTGCAGCGGGTAGTCGCAGCGGCGGGCCAGTTCGGTATAGACGGCCACCACGTCCTGCACGTTGGAGACCTTGGCCGACAGCACGATGGCGTCGCCGGGAAGGCCGATGCGTTCGGCCTCCTGGGCGCTTTCGATGGCAGAGGTGACAAGCGCCTCGCGCATAACGGCCTGGGCGTCCCAGGGCTGGGCGCGGGCCGAGTTGGCGTCCATCAGGCGCGCCAGCACGGACTGGTCAAGCGAGCCCCAGTTGACGCCGATGCGCACCGGTTTGCCGTGACGGCAGGCGGCCTCGACCATGGCGCGGTAGTTGTCGTCACGCTTGGCGCTGCTGCCCACGTTGCCCGGGTTGATGCGGTACTTGGACAGTGCCTCAGCGCACTCGGGGAAGTCGTGCAGCAGCTTGTGGCCGTTGTAGTGGAAGTCGCCCACCAGCGGCACCTTGCAGCCCATGCGATCGAGCTGTTCGCGGATGGCGGGGACTTCGGCTGCGGCGGCCGGGGTGTTGACGGTGATGCGGACCAGCTCGGAGCCGGCCTTGGCCAGCGCGCGGGTCTGGATGGCCGTGGCGATGGCCTCGGCGGTGTCGGTGTTGGTCATCGACTGCACGACCACCGGTCCGTCGCTGCCGATCAGGACCTGGTTGTCATCCCAGCGCACCACCACCTGGCGGGTGCGGCGGCGCTGTCCGGGGCCTACCGGCATGGGATCGGGATGGGTGGTCGAGGGCCTTTCTTCGCCTGCGTGTGCAGTCATCTTCCAGTCTGGGTAGCTTCACTCCGAACCTGCCGCACCGGCGGCAGGTGCCTGCTCTGCGGGCGCCCAGCTCCAGGTGACCGGCTCGGTGACCTTGCCGGAGGCGCGACGCACAGAAGGCGATGATTCTACCGGCTTGTCGGCCGACATGAAGCCATCGAGCCACTGGCGGGGCTGCCAGTGCCCGTTGTCCATGCTGCCATACCAGACACCCAGGGCCACCACGGCCGCCAGGCTGGCCATGCCCCAGAACCAGCGGCTGGCGCGGCTGCGGTTGGCGGGCTCGTACTCGGCGCCCATGTCGGCCTGCAGGGCCGCCTCGGAATAACGCAGTCGCACGGTGAGCGGCGCCGGCTCGGCATGGCCGCCGATGGTGGCCAGCAGCGGCGTGGCATCCATCTCCAGCACGGCGGCGTAGTTGCGCAACGCTGCGCGCACGAAGGCGCGGCCGGGCAACTGGTCAAAATGGCCTTCTTCCAGTGCAGCAATCTGCCGCACCTGGAACTTGGTCAGACGGGCCACGTCCAGCCGGCTCCAGCGGCGCGCCTCGCGGGCGGACTGCAGATCAGCGGGAAGGGTCACACGGGGCAGACCGGCGCGCTCGGGCGCCGGCACGTCGATCCTCGGCTCGGCCGACATGTCACTGCCCGTTCTCGGGATCATGCGGGCCATTGCTGGACGGTGCCCCGCCCTGGTAGGTCTGCGGCTCGTTGTCGCCCCCCTGCTGCCCCAGACGCGTTGCCTCGGGCGACTGCGGGTAGCGCCGGCGCAGCTGATCGATCAGCTGGTGGGCATAGGCCGTGTTGTTGCCCAGACGAGCCACGCGAATGCCTTGCCACAGCGTCTCGGCCGTGGGCTGGTAGGTGGCCAGCAAGCGGTCGGAATAGAACTTGGCGCGATCGTAGGTGCCGCGTTTCAGGTACAGCTCGGCCAGGTTGTACATGGCCACGGCATTGGACGGATCCACCTTGAACGCGCGCAGCAGATAGCCCTCGGCGCCGCTCTCGTCACCCATCTGCATCAGGCAGATGCCGGCGTTGTGCAGCGGCTTGGCAGGCGTGGTGTAGGCGTGATCGGCAGCCGCCACGTCGAAGTAACGGATGGATTCACGCTGACGGCCCGTCTGGCACAGGTACCAGCCGTAGTTGTTGTTCAGCTCGGGATCCTTCGGCGACAGCTTCAGGCCCTGACGGAAGTTGGCGTCGGCCTTCTCGGAATCGTTCATGGCCGCATAGACCAGACCGCGCATGCCATGAGCGGCTGCGTAGTCGGGGTCGATCCGGATGGCCTGGTCGATTTCCTGCAGCGCCAGCGGCATGTTGCCGCCCTGGTAGTGGTTGACGGCCAGCTCCAGACGGATGCGGGCACGACGGCGCTTCTCTTCGGCCGGCGAGACCTGGCTGCTGACCGAAGAGACGCCTTCGGCCGCCGTTCCGCCGGCAGGACGGCCACCGCCCTTGTTGTCGACGGTCTCGGTGGTGACGCATCCGGCCAGACCCAGGCCCAGAGCCAGCACCAGGGCCACCTTGCGACCCGCCAGGGCACGTCGAACGCGCATCGTGGTCATCGTGCGGGCGGCTGCCATGCCCGTTCCGGCCAGGTTGTCGGTTCCGATCGATTGTGCTTGTTGCTTCATGGTCCTATCCGAGAAAAATTTCGTTGCGTCCTGCCGCTGCACCCTGCGCACCTGGTCCAGGCCCTCAAGCCGGCCGGCACACGACGCCCGGCCCGGACCGTCGAGCTCCGGCCCAGCAGCCTGCCCTGACCCGAGCAGCAGTCACGACCGCGTTCAGGCCCGTGCCGGCTGCCCGTTTCCGCCAGGCCGCCCGCCCTGACGTGCTGCAGGCCGGTGGAACTGCACCGTGCGCTCGCGCAGCCGGGTGCGGTCGACCACCTCGCCTGCCAGCTGTCCGCAGGCGGCATCGATCTCGTCGCCACGCGTGCGTCGCACCGTGGTGACGATGCCCGCCCGCAGCAGCACGTCGCCGAACTGGCGGATGGTCCGGTCGGAAGACCGCGACAGCCCGGAGTTCGGGAACGGGTTGAACGGAATCAGGTTGAACTTGCAGGGTACATCAGCCACCAGCGCCGCCAGTTCCCGGGCATGCGCCACCGAATCGTTGATGTCCTTGAGCATCACGTATTCGAAGGTGATGAAATCCCGCGGCGCCACCTTCAGGTACCGCTGGCAGGCAGCCAGCAATTCCTTCAGAGGATACTTGCGATTGAGCGGCACAAGCTGGTCGCGCAGCGTATCGTTGCTGGCATGCAGCGAAACCGCCAGTGCCACCGGGCAGTCTTCCGACAGACGGTCGATCAGCGGCACCACACCGGAGGTGGAAACCGTGACCCGGCGGCGCGAAAGCCCGTAACCGTGGTCGTCCAGCAACGCCCGCAGGGCCGGCAACAGCGCGTTGTAGTTCAGCAGCGGCTCGCCCATGCCCATGAAGACGATGTTGCTGATGGGGCGCAGCGCGCCGGCATCGTCGACGTCCTCGTCGAGCTGGGCCATGTCGTCCGCGCCACTCCAGCGGGGCTGCGCACCGGGCTGGCGCAAGAGCTGGTTGGCCAGCCAGATCTGACCAAGGATCTCGGCCGTGCTGAGGTTGCGCGAGAACCCCTGCTTGCCGGTGGAACAGAAGCTGCAGTTGACGGCACACCCGGCCTGCGAGGACACGCAGAGCGTGCCACGACGGGCTTCGGGAATGAAGACGGCCTCGACGGCATTGCCGGCCCCCACGTCAAAGAGCCACTTGCGCGTGGCATCGGGAGCGGTGTGATCCTTCAGCACCGACGGTGCCTGGATCAGCGCCTTGTCCTGAAGGCGCTCACGGAAGCTGCGAGCCAGATCGGTCATGGCCGACCAGTCGGCCACGCCACGCTGGTGCACCCAGCGCATGAGCTGGTGGGCACGGAAGGGCTTCTCGCCCATGCCCCCGCAGAAATCCAGGAAGCCCTGGCGATCGAGCCCGAGCAGATTGACGGGCCCGGCAGGCGCCTTGGCAGCGGAAGGCTCCGCCGCCGGTGCTGCGGTGCCCTCCCCGGGCGCGACGGTCACGGCCGGCTGCGCCGGCGTGCCGCCCTCCTGTCCGCCCTGCGGCGAAGCGGAGGGCTCCAGAAAGGCGGAAGCGGGTTCCGGGCGGATTTCCCGCTGGGCCAGGGGGGCTTGCATGCAGTATCTCCTGACATCAGACCCGGACGCCCGCACCTTGCGCGACGCCGGGAGACCGGGTGACCGGATCACCCCGGCAAGGATGAAGCGATGTGCTCAGCGCGAGCAGATCTGCATCGAGGGGAAGAAGAAGGCGATTTCGTTGGCAGCCGTTTCCGGAGCGTCCGAACCGTGCACGGCGTTGGCGTCGATGCTGTCGGCGAAATCGGCACGGATCGAGCCTTTCTCGGCTTTCTTCGGATCGGTGGCGCCCATCAGCTCACGGTTGCGCAGGATGGCGTTCTCGCCTTCCAGAACCTGAACCATCACGGGACCGGACACCATGAAGGCAACCAGATCCTTGAAGAAGGGGCGCTCCTTGTGGACGGCGTAGAAGGCCTCGGCTTCGGCCTTGGAGAGCTGCATCATGCGGGCAGCCACGATCTTCAGGCCGGCGGACTCGAAACGGGCGAGAATCTGGCCGATGACATTCTTGGCCACGGCATCGGGTTTGATGATCGACAGGGTTCTTTCAACAGCCATGGTGAGCTCCGTTGTGCCAACGCCGAAAAGCGCAGGCAAATGAGGGTTGTGCGAGGGCACGAATGCCATTCGCAGGGTCAGAACAATCGTCCATTATAGCGGATTGGCGGCCGATGGAAGGTGGTTTTCGGGCGAACACCGGTTGCCTGACCATTCTGGCTGCCACCCTTGCAGCAAGGCCCGTCCGCCCTCACCTGAGCCCTGATGACGGAAGGTCGCCCCGACAGGCCGGAAAGCGCATTCCGTCAACCGAAACAACCACTCGGACGTCTATAATCCGCAACGGCCCATTGTCCGTCCGTGGCCCCCTTCCCTTTCCGGAGACCATTCAATGGCGATCGACCAAATCTCACCCCAGTACCAGAACACCGCCGTCGGCACCGAGACCCGCAATCGCGTGCTGCGCAACACCTACGGCCTGCTCGCCCTGTCCATGATTCCCACCGTCATCGGTGCCTGGATCGGCGTGGCCACGCGCTTCACCTTCTTCGCGGGCAGCCCGGCCATCAGCTTCATCGCCTTCCTGGCCATCGCCTGGGGCTTCATGTTCGGCATCAGCCGCTACCGCAACAGCAGCGCCGGCATCCTGCTGCTGCTGGGCTTCACCTTCTTCATGGGGCTGATGCTCTCGCGTCTGCTGGGCTTCGTGCTGGGCATGAGCAACGGTGCCTCGCTGGTCATGATGGCCTTCGGCAGCACCGCCGTCATCTTCGGCGCCATGGCCACCATCGCCACCGTTTCCAAGCGTGACTTCTCCGGCATGGGGCGCTGGCTCTTCGTGGGCATGATCGTCATCCTGCTGGCCGCGTTTGCCAACATCTTCCTGCAGATCCCGGCGCTGATGCTCACCATCTCGCTGCTGGCCACGGTCGTCTTCTCGCTGTTCATCCTGTTCGACCTGAACCGGGTCGTCACCGGGGGCGAGACCAACTACGTCATGGCCACGCTGTCGGTCTACATCAACCTGTACAACGTGTTCAGCAACCTGCTGGCCCTCTTCGGGATTGCTGGCGGCAACAACGACTGATCTCTCTCCGCCGGTCTGCCCCTTGGGCAGACCCCCTTCAACCGGCCCCGCACCTCTTGCTGGGCCGGTTTTTTCATGCCCGCAGATGCAACCGTGCAAGGAGACCGCACACAAGGAGACCCATGCGACCTGCCTCGTGCACCGACGGTGCGCCGCCCGTCAAGCCTCCAGCAGCGCGATCGACTCCACATGCGCTGTGTGCGGGAACATGTTGGCCACGCCGGCCATCCGCACCCGCCACTTGCCCTCGTTCACCATCAGGCCCAGGTCGCGTGCCAGCGTGGCCGGGTTGCACGACACATAGACCATCCGGGCCGGGCGCTGCTCGGGCGGCAGTGCCGCCAGTACCCGGGCCACGGCCAGCGCCCCGTCCCGCGGGGGATCGATCAGCAGCCGGTCCACACGTCCCAGCGCCTGCCAGGCCGCCCGGTCGAACTCGAAGAGATTGGCCACGCGGAACTGCACCCCGTCCTTGCCGGGCGGCGCCAGCAACGCATGGCGGTTGGCCAGCGCATTCTGGCGGCCGCGCTCCACCAGCGCCTTCACCCCTTCCACGCCGATGACCTGGCGTGCGCGCGTGGCCAGCGGCAGCGTGAAGTTGCCCAGGCCGCAGAAGAGATCCACCACCCGATGCTCGGGCCGAGGGTCCAGCATCTGCACCGCACGACTCAGCAGCTGGCGGTTGATGCCGGCATTGACCTGCGTGAAGTCGGTGGGACCGAAAGGAATGCGGATGCCGAACTCGGGCAGCTCGTAGGCCAGTGCCGACGTGCCATCCGTGCTCCCTTGGGCGTCGCACAGCAGGCGCGCCGTGTCCGGCCCGCCGGGTTGCTGCCAGATCTCGGCGCCATGCTCGCGGCCAAAGGCGATCAGGCGGTTGCGGTCCTTGCCGGTCAGCGGCAACAGCGTGCGGAACACCAGGGCCAGCGGATGCCGGGGAGGCTGCTGACAGTCACCCACCGCCACCTCGATCTGCGGCATGCGGTTGCGGATGGACAGCGACTCGACCAGCGCCTTCAGGGCCGGCAGCAGCACCGAGACCTGCGCCGGCAGCACCGAACATTCGTCCAGATCAGCCACGTAGCTGGACTTCTTCTCGTGAAAGCCGATCAGCACCCCGCCGCGTGACGGCACGTCGCGCACTGCCAGCCGGGCGCGAAAGCGGTAGCCCCAGGTGGGGCCTTCGATGGGCGCCAGCATCTGCGCTGGTCGCACCCGCCCCAGGTGCCAGAGCGTGTCTTCCAGCACCCGCTGCTTGAAGGCCACCTGCGCACGCAGGTCGGCATGCTGCAGGTTGCAGCCGCCACAGGTGCCGTAGTGCGGGCACCGGGGCGCCACACGGTTTGGATTGGGCCGGCGGATGGCCGCGATCTCGGCCACGTCGTAGCGCGGCTTGCTGCGCACCAGGCGCGCCTCGATCTCCTCGCCGGGCAGCCCGCCCTGCACGAAGACCACCTTGCCGTCCCGGTGCGCGATGCCCTGCCCATCCAGGTCGACCGACTCGATGTGACAGCGGACCGGCTCGGCCGGGACGGTGCTGGCAGACGGTCTGCCAGACGTTTCCAGAGGTGTGTTGCTCAAGGACGATGAAAACCCATGAAGGAGGACATCAACGCTTGGGCAGCACGCCGGCCGGATCCACCGGCTTGCCGCCCTGACGCACCTCGAAGTGCAGCACGGGCTGGCCATTGCCGGCATCTCCCAGCTCGGCGATCTTCTGACCACGCGTGACCTGCTGGCCTTCCTTCACCGCCAGGCTGCGGTTGTGGGCATAGACCGACAGCATCTCGTTGCTGTGCTTGATGATGATCAGGTTGCCATAGCCCCGCGGGCCCTGGCCGCTGAAGATCACCCGGCCATCGGCCGCCGCCAGCACGGCGTCACCCACCTTGCCCGACAGCAGCAGACCCTTGTTGGAGACGCCATCGAAAGGCTGCACCACACGGCCACCCACCGGCCAGCTGAAGCGCACACCATCAAAATTGCGGGTGGCTGACGGCACGGGCGGCGCCTTGGCGGCCTGCGCATCCTTGCCCGCGTCCTTCGCATCCTTCGCGGCGTCCTTGCCTGCATCCTTGGCCGATGCCGCGGCTCCGGCGCCCTTCGCGCCCGCAGCACCGGCCGCACCCGCGGCGGCAGTGCCCTGAACGCTCAGGCCCGCATTGGAGGGCGCCTGCGCCACCACCGTGGGCTTGGGCGTCCCGTAGGGGCGTTTCATGCCCTGCGGCCCCACCTTCAGGTTCGGATCCTGCGGCGCGCCGAACTTGCCCGGGGCATTGATGGCGCCCTGGTAGATGGGCGTGACCTCTGCGTCGCCCTCGTCACCCTGCCCCTCGTCGCCGGCCGTGCCGGCATCGGCCACACGGCCCGGATCGGCGGGATGACCCTCCGTGGCGGGCACCACCGGCGCGGGCTGGGGAGCCGTCGCCACCGGCGCCGGTCCTGGACTGGTGCGGTGAACCACCGGCGCAGGCCGCGTGGCCGCACATCCGCCCAGCAGCAAAGCCACGGAAACCCACAGCAACAGGTGCGACTGTTTCTTCAGCGCATCGCTTTTCATGCAGAAAATTCCTCCGTCTTCGCCACCTACCGGGCAACGCCGGCACGCAGCGGTACGAATCGTACCGGATCCAGAACCGTCAGCGACCATTCGTCCGGGCTTACCCGATCCACCACATGCAGGGTCTGCATATCGCTGTCGGGTGCCTTGACAGGCGCCACCAGACGTCCGCCCACCGCCATCTGCCGCAGCCAGTCCTTCGAGATCGATTCGCTGGCCGCAGCACTGATCACCACATCATAGGGAGCACCGGCCGTCACGCCCGCCGTGCCGTCCCCGAAAATCAGGCGCAGATTGGGCAGCCGGAACGGGCGCACATTGACCTTGGCCAGCTCATGCAGCCAGTGTACCCGCTCCACCGACACCACGTCCGCAAACAGCCGGGCCATCACGGTCGCCTGATAGCCGCAGCCGGTGCCGATCTCCAGCGCCCGCAACTTGCGCACCTCCTGGGGCCGCACCGATTCCGCCAGCAGCCACAGCATCCGCGCCACCGTGGACGGCCGGGAAATGGTCTGGCCGTGCCCGATGGGCAGCGCCACGTCCTCATAGGCCCGACTGGCCAGCCCCTGCTCGACGAACAGGTGGCGCGGCACCTTCTTCATGGCGCCCAGCACCAGCTCGGAATCAATGCCCTGATGCGCCAGCTGCTCGACCATGCGCAGCCGCGCACGCTCGGAAACCAGACCGTCGCTGTCGGAACGCTGGATCACGCCAACCATTGCCGGGTCTTTTCCAGCTGGGCCGTGGACGTCAGGTCGATCTGCAGCGGGCTGATCGACACCTTGCCCTGCGCCGTGGCGTGGAAGTCCGTGCCTTCCCCGTTGTCCGCCACCGGCCCGGCCTTGCCGATCCAGTAGACCGTCTCACCGCGCGGGTTCAGCGCCGGAATGACCGGCTCGGTGTGATGCCGCCGTCCCAGCCGCGTGACTTCGTAACCCTTCAGCTCCTCATACGGCACGGACGGAATGTTGACGTTGAGCAGCACCGGCTCCGGCCAGGGGTCGGCCAGCTGCCGCACCACCAGCTCGCGCGCCACGCGCATCGCCGTGTCCAGATGCGCGTAGCCCTTGTCCACCAGCGAGAAGGCGATGGAGGGCACGCCCAGCAGGTAGCCCTCGGTGGCGGCTGCCACCGTACCGGAATAGATGGTGTCGTCGCCCATGTTGGCGCCGTCGTTGATGCCCGAGACCACCAGGTCAGGCGGCCCGTCCAGCAGCCCGGTGACGGCCACGTGCACGCAGTCGGTGGGCGTGCCGTCGACGAAATGGAAGCCGTTGGGTGCCTTGCGCACCGTCAGCGGCCGGCTCAGCGTGAGCGAGTTGGACGCGCCCGAACGGTCGCGCTCCGGCGCGAAGACGACGACTTCTCCCAGATTGGCCAGCGCGCTGGCCAATGCCTCGATGCCCGGCGAAAAATAACCGTCATCATTACTGATCAGTATCCGCATCGGGTCATTCTATCAATGCCCGGCCGCCGGCTGCGCGGCACAGCCCTGCAGCGTCGCATCCTTGCACCGTGCCGGGCAGCCCGGCGAGCGCATACCCCCCGTCCCCCCGTGGTTCCTGATGCCCTCGCGCCAGGCCTTGCTTCAGAGCCCGCCACCCTGGGTGTTGTTCTCGTCCTGCGGCCAGTCGCGGATGTAGGCCTTCAGCATCCTGTTCTCGAAGCTCTGGGCCTCCAGCACCGAACGGGCCACATCATGGAAGGACAGGATGCCCAGCAGCACGCCGTCATCCATCACCGGCACGTAGCGGGCGTGCGACTCCACCATCACCCGACGAAGCTCGTTCACCTCGGTCGACGGCGTCACCACCACCGGGTCGGACACCATCACGTCGGACACACGGATCTCGGCCACCGGCCGGGTGGGGCCACTGCGGCGCTCCAGCTGGCGGCGCGCCAGCATCCGCACCACCTCCCGGAAGGTGAGCATGCCCACCAGCTTGCCGTTTTCCATCACGGCCACCGAGCCGATATCATGCTCGTCCATGGTCAACACGGCGTCGGACAGCATCATGTCGGGGTTGACCGTAAAGAGCGTGGTGCCCTTCAGGCTCAGAATATCGGCGACGATCACGACGATTCTCCTTGTCATTCCTGTTTCCGGCCCCTGCCCGAACCTTGCTGCATCCCCAGGCAAAGGCCAGGCCAGCACTGTAGCAAATTTCCATCGCTCCCCCGGCCTTTGGCAACCCGTCGCGTGCTGCCTTCTGCTCTGGCCGCATGGGTACATGCGCTGAGCCTGCTATCTTCGGGGGCTGCCTTCCCACATCACGAAGCTTCCAGACGCTGCTCCAGCCACCGCCTCCCGGCGCCTCCTCCAACCGCCCGTCCTGCCGCTGCCATGCCCCGTTCCCGTCCTGCCCTCATCCCCTCCGATCCGGCCGCCCTGCGCGCCGCCTGCCGGCGCTGGCGTCTGCTGACGGTCATCCAGGTGGCTGCGCTGATCCTGCTGGGCAGCCTGTGGGAACTGTGGCTGGCCCCGCTGCGTCCGGGCGGCTCGATGCTGGCCCTGAAAGTGGTGCCGCTCGTCTTCGTCTTGCCTGCCCTGTGGCGCGGCTGGGTGCGCGCCTATCAGCTCTGGACCATGCTGATCCTGCTGTACCTGTGTGAAGGCATCGTGCGCGGCATGAGCGACCCGGGCCTCTCGTCCACCCTGGGATGGATCGAAACCGCGCTGGCCGCTGGCAGCTACGCCACCCTGATGCTCTACGTGCGCAGCTTCCGCGCCTGGGCTGCCGCACCTTCTGGGCAGCGCTGAGACGACGGAGACTGAAGCCGCACCGGCCCGGACACGCAGCATGGCCCTCAGGCCCGATGCATCTGTGTCAATCCGCCCGGCCCTGGGCCACCCTGGCCGCCTCGGCCTCCACCGCGACGCAGGCTTCACGCAGCAGCCCGGGATCATTGCGCGACAGCGCCCGGCTCTCGCTCAGCATCCGCCGCCACAGCCGCGCCGCCGGCTGACCCAGATACAGCCCCAGTACGTGGCGCGCCAGGTGCCGCACCTCCACCCCGTGCGCTGCACCCCGTTCCAGATAGCCCACCAGCGCCTCCACCACCGCTGCCCGGGTCAGCGGTTGCGCCGTTTCCGTCACCGGCGCTTCTGCCGCATGCCGGGCCAGCCAGCCATCCACCCCAGCCAGCAGCCAGGGATCATGGTAGGCGCGGCGGCCATACATCACGCCCACCAGGCGCGTGGCGGGGCTGTCGGCGTCTGCCCCCGCCGGACACACTGCCGCCAGCCCGTGCGCCAGGTCCTGCAGCCCCCCATTCAGCTCGAAGGCGCAATGCGGAAAATCCTGCGCCAGCCGGTGGACCACCTCATAGCGCAGTGGCGGAATCTCGCGGTTCTGCTTCGGGTCCAGCCCGTCCAGCCAGGCATTGCGCGCGTGCACCACAAAGCGCCGGCAGCCGGCCGCGGCCACCACGTCCACGAAGCGATGCACGAACTCGTGGTCCTCGCGCCGGTCGATGCCGATGCGGTGCTTGACCGTCACCGGCACCTGCACCACCGCCTGCATCGCCGCTACGCAATCGGCCACCCGCTCGGGCTCGGCCATCAGGCAGGCGCCAAAGGCCCCCTCGCGCACCCGGTCACTGGGGCAACCGCAGTTCAGGTTGATCTCGTCGTAGCCATAGGCCTGCCCCTCGCGCGCAGCCCGCGCCAGCAGCTGCGGATCATTGCCGCCCAGCTGCAGCACCACCCGGTCGCCCTCCTCGCCCCGCCCCAGCAGATGGTCCAGATCGCCATGCGCGATGGCCTGCGCCGTCACCATCTCGGTATACAACCAGGCCTGCCGCGACAGCAGCCGGTGAAAGCTGCGGCAATGGCGGTCGGTCCAGTCCATCATCGGCGCCACCGAGACGCGAAAACCGGCAGGCAGGACAAGGGCGGAGGAAGCAACGGACATCGGACAGCACCAGACAAGGGGGAAAGCGCATTCTAGAGTGAACCGGCTGCGGCCGATGTTTCGTTCCCCGCCATCCGCATCGTTCACGTTAACATCCCCGGCAGTCCGTTCCAACGCCCACTGTCCACCATGAGTCGAGCCCGCCGCACCGAGACCCTCAACGCCGAATTCGTCGATGGCTATGCCCAGGGCTGGTGCTTCGGCGTGCACGAGGCCTTCCGCGCGCCGCTGGACATCAGCCTAGACACCCGCATGGACCGCGCCGCCAACCAGGAACTGGCCGAACGCCTGGGCCGCAAGCCCACCGCCGCCGAACGCATCACCCGCACCGTCTACACGCAGGGTAACCCGCCCGCCTACGCCTTCTCGCGCGGGCAGCTGATGCACGAACCCGCCATTGTCCACACCCTGCCGTGGCAGGAAGCCCTGCCCCGGCTGCGCCGCTCGGTGATGGTGCTGGACGCCCAGCCCGACGCCGGCGCCCTGCCCGAGGCGCTGGAAGAAGCCAGCCAGACGGACGAAGCTCTGGATGACGAGCCCCCGTCAACCCCGGAAGATGGCACCGATGCCGCCTCCGGCTGGGTCGACATCGAGCTGTACCACTACGATCAGGGCCGCATCAGCCGGCGTGAACGCCACCGCCTGAGTCAGGCCGGCTTCGTGCAGCTGCTGAAGGACGGGGTGCTGCCGGAATCAGTCTCCCAATAACCGGGCAATCTGTCCTTGCTCGGAAATCAGCTTCACAGCCTTTCTATCGAACGACACGAAGGTTTCTCCTCCAAGCCAGAATCCTTCGTATGCCATGATGCCGTCCGCGAAGTCGCCACCTGCCTCAAGGATGGCCAGACCGGCCTCCACGGCAGAGCGGTTCATGACGACATTCTCGGCGGCCAGCAAATCCCGCAACGTGGTGGCCACCTCATCCTTCGAGAGCTTTGCTGCGCGACGAAGCACCCAGACCAGCTCGCACAGACAGGGCAATGACACGGCAATGACTGAAGCCTGCCTCAGCAGCTGGCTGGCCAGCCGTCCCTGGTGCTCATCATCCTGAAGAACCGCGCGGACCAGAACGTTCGTGTCGACCGCGACCTTCACGCTTTCTCACCCGCCCAACCTGCGGCCGCAACCTCATTCATCTCTTCGATACTGATCGGCTTGCTGACCTTGCCGGCATGCCGACCGATGAAGTCATTGATTGACCCGGTCGGCCGCGCCGCCCTGATCCGGATCTCGCCTCCCGGCATCTTGTCGAACTCGATCCGCTCACCGGGCCTGACTCCCAGATGCTGAAGCAGCTCCCGCTCGAGCGTGACCTCTCCTTTCATCGTGACTGCGAGAGACGACATGCCACCTCCTTCCGTTTCCGGCTTCATCCCGTCGTACAACTATAACTTGCCTCAGCCCCCCTGCCCCTCATCCTCCACCGGCGGTGCGGACGACACCCGCCGCACCGGCCCGGCAAAGGTGGGCGGCAGGCCGTCCTCGCCGGCGGCGCGCCGCCGGAACAGCGCCGCACGCGCCAGCAGCACCACCGTCACCGGCACGGTGATGGCCATGAACACCACCACCAGCCAGGCCCGCAGCACCAGCGTCTGGTAGGTGAACGAAAAGCACAGCACCAGGGCCGCGGCCACGCACCACAGTGCCAGCGTGGAGCCCAGCGCCAGCGGGTGCAGCCGCGTGAAGAACTCGCGGATGCGCACCAGTCCCAGCGCCCCGGTGAACGACAGCAGGCCGCTGATGATCAGCAGCACCCCGATCAGCACGTCGGCCCACACCGGCAGCGCACCGCCGAACATCGGGATCTGGGTGCTCATTCGATCACCTCGCCGCGCAGCAGGAACTTGGCAATGGCCGATGACGACACGAAGCCGAACATCGACATCAGCAGCGCCGACTCGAAGTAGGCATCCGACGCGTAGATGATGCCGCCAGCCAGCACCATCAGCATGCCGTTCACATACATGTAGTCCAGCGCCATGACCCGGTCCTGCGCCGTGGGGCCGGCAAACAGCCGGAACATGGCGATGGCCATGGCCGCCAGAAAGCAGCCCAGCGCAAAATGCACGGTACCCGACAGCCACAGGCTCATTCGAAGATCTCCATCAGGAGCACCTCATAGCGTTCCTTGTACCAGGCCGCAAAGTCCTGGCCTTCCGGAACGTGAAAGACATGGAACAGCAGCCGGCTGCGGTCCATCGACAGCTCGCTCCAGACCGTGCCGGGCACGATGGCGGCAATGGCCGACAGCGCCGCCAGCGCGGCGGGCGTCCGCAGCTGCAGCGGAATCACCACCCACTGCGTGCGCGGCGGATGGCTGCGGAAGAACCACACGTGCCAGGCCACCTCGAAATTGGAGCGGATCACGTCCACGAACACCCGGCCGATGAGCAGGAGCACCTTGCCGGGCCGGCGCATGCGCACCCGCGTGGGCCGCAGCGTCTGGGTCATCAGCGGCACCATGATGGCCACCAGCGCCCCCAGCATCACGGTACCCGGGTCGACCGCCCCCTGCAGCATCACCCACAGCGCCAGCAGTGACAGCGACAGGAGCGGAGCCGGAAGCAGCTTCATGGCGTGTCCTCCCCATCATCCTTCAGAAGCGGAATGCCCTGGCGCAGGATGCGCCGCGTGACTGACGGCGGCGGCAGCGGCCGCACGCCCTGCACCGCCTGCACGTAGCCGTGCGGGTCCTTCAGCTCGCTGGCAGCAGCCTGCAGGTAGCGTGCCAGCGGCTCGGCACGGAAGCTGATCAGAAGGCACAGCGTCAGCAACAGGCCGATGGGCAGGCACTCCAGCACCTTGAGCTGCGCGGCCGGCCGGTCGCGTGGCGTCCAGAACATGCGGATGCCCGTGCGCGAGAGCGCCACCAGTGCGGCGAAGCCGGACATGATCACCAGCGCCAGCATGACCCACGCGGCCGTGCTGACCGGCTCCTGCAGGGCGCTGCCCGCTTCCTCGGTGGACAGCAGCCCCGAAAGCATCATGAACTTGCCGATGAAGCCCGACAGCGGCGGCGTGCCGGTCAGCAGCAGCGTGCAGGCCAGGAACGAGAAGCCCAAGAAGGCGGTGGAGGCCGGAATGACGCGCCCGGTGAGCGCCTCCTGCTGTTCATCCAGGTTGGTGTCGCGCGGCGGCTCGATCTCGTCCAGGAAGAACGGCACCGGGTCGGCATCGTCGGGATTGGGAAACTCGCTCTCCAGCAGCCGGCTGCGGTCGATCAGCTCGATGAGCAGGAACATTGCCCCGGCGGCCATGGTGGAGCTGAGCAGGTAATACAGCGCGCCGCCCGTGACGGTGGGCTGATTGAAGCCGATGGCGGCCAGCAGCGTGCCGGACGTGACCATCACGCCAAAGCCGGTGACACGCCCCAGCTGGCGCGCCTGCAACAGCCCCAGCAGGCCGAAGGCCACCGTGGCCAGACCGCCGGCCACCAGCCAGTCGGCGCCCCAGCGCAGCGTGCCCTCCTCGCCCGAGAAGCCCAGCGACCACAGCCGCAGGATGGCGTAGATGCCCACCTTGGTCATGATGGAAAAGAGCGCCGCCACCGGTGCGCCCGCTGCCGAATAGGCCGGCACCAGCCAGAAGCCCATCGGCCAGACGGCCGCCTTGGTAAGAAAGGCCATGCCCAGGATGGCCACACCGGCATGCAGCATGGCCTGGTCCTGCGCCGCCACCTCGGGAATGCGCACGGCCAGATCGGCCATGTTCAGCGTGCCCGTGACGCCATACAGCATGGCCGCGCCCACCAGGAAGAAGGACGAGGCCACCAGGTTGATGGCGATGTAGTGCAGCCCCGCCCCCACCCGCTGGCGGCCGGGCCCATGCAGCAGCAGGCCGTAGGAAGCCGCCAGCAGCACCTCGAAGAACACGAACAGGTTGAAGAGGTCGCCCGTGAGGAAGGCCCCGTTCAGACCCATCAGCTGGATCTGGAAGAGCGGATGGAAATGCACGCCGATCCGATCCCAGCGGGCCACCGCAAAGATGAGCGCCGCCGTGGCCATGACCGAGGTGAGCAGCAGCATGGCCGACGACAGCCTGTCCAGCACCAGCACGATGCCGAACGGCGTGGGCCAGTTGGCCGGCAGATAGATGCCCAGCGTGCCGATGGACCCCGGCGTCTGCCCCGGCGAGGCCGGTGCGGCGCCGTGGTGCACCGACCAGGCCAGCAGGATGGACAGCGCCAGCCCCACCAGGCATGAACCCACGTTCAGCCCGGCCAGGGTCTCGCGCCGCTGCTCGCCCAGCGCCAGCATCAGCGCAGCCGTCAGCACCGGCAGCAGCACCGGGGCGATGATCAGATGGGGCGACATCACGCCGATCATGCGTGTCTCCCTGCGGACAGCGGCCGTGCGACCGGACTCGTGCGTTTCGTCTGCGTCATCGTGCTCACCATTCCACGTCCGGGTTGCCGTCCACGTGGTCGGTGTCGGACAGCCCGCGCGAGGCCAGCATCACCACCAGGTACATGGCCGTCATGGCAAAGCCGATGACGATGGCCGTCAGCACCAGCGACTGGGGCATCGGGTCGGCGTAGTTGTCGAGACTGGGCGCCACGTCCGGCAGCAGCACCGGCGCACTGTCGACCTTCAGCCGGCCCATGCTGAAGATGAAGAGGTTGACCGCATACGAGATGAGCGACAGCCCCATGATCACCTGGAAGGTACGGGGCCGCAGCAGCAGCCAGACGCCCGAGCCGCCCAGCACGCCGATGGCAATGGCCAGAATGATTTCCATGTCTACCGTGCTCCTTCAGGAGGAAGTGAGGGTGTCGTCGCCCGTGCCGCGGTGCCCGGCATCCCCTTCGGGCAGACCGGCCTCGCCGTCCTCGCCGGCGATGGGACGACGGGTGCGCCGGATGGACTGGTGCGACAGGGCAGTGAGGATCAGCATGGTGCCGCCCACCACCACCGCGAAAACGCCCAGGTCGAAGACCGCCGCGCTGGGCAGATGGGTCTCGCCAAAGATGGGCAGATTCAGGTGGCCCGTGTGGGTGGTGAGGAACGGATAGCCGAACAGCCAGGCGCAGAGACCGCAGCCGATGGCGGTCAGCAGGCCATAGGCGATCCAGCGCGGCGGCCGCAGCTTCATGTGCGATTCCACCCACTGCGTGCCGGCCACCATGTACTGCAGGATGAAACCGATGGAGACCACCAGACCGGCGATGAAGCCGCCGCCCGGCTGGTTGTGGCCGCGCATGAGCAGGTAGATGGCCACCACCAGCGCCAGCGGCTGCAGCAGGCGCACCAGCACCGCGGGCACCATCATGTAGCCCAGCGCCGTGTCGGCCGCTGCCTTGGGGTTGACCAGATCGGTGACGATGTCGGGCGGCAGCCGCTGCTGCGACGGCAGCCGGGTGCTTTCACGCGGGGGGCGGAAGCGGCGCAGCAGCGCGTAGACGGTCAGCGCCACCGCCGACAGCACGGTGATCTCGCCCATCGTGTCATAGCCGCGAAAATCCACCAGCATCACGTTGACGACGTTGCTGCCCCCGCCCTCGGGCAGCGCCCGGGCCAGGAAGAACGGCGAGATGCTCTGCGAGAAGGGGCGCGTCATCATGGCCCACGACAGCAGCGCCATGCCGCAGCCCACCCCGATGGAGAGCACCAGGTCGCGGCCACGGCGCAACCGCACCAGCAGCGGCGGCGTGCTGCGCCGGCCGGGCATGTCCTCGATCCGCCGGGGCAGCCAGCGCAGGCCCAGCAGGAAGAGCACCGTCGTCACCACCTCCACCGTCAGCTGGGTCAGTCCCAGATCGGGGGCCGAGAACAGAAGGAAGGTCAGGCAGGTGACGACGCCGGCGCCGCTCATCATCATCAGCGCGGCCAGCCGGTGGTACTTGGCCTGCCAGGCTGCTCCCAGCGCACACAGCCCGCCAATGATCCACATGCCGACGAAGTACGGCGAGACTGGCAGCGGCGGGCGCGTGCCGCCCTGCGGCAGCTTCAGCTGCAGGCTGGCGCTGACCAGCAGCACGCAGACCGCCATGATGAGAAAGAGCTGCTGCTGCAGCCGGCGCGTGCCGGCCAGCCGCGTGCCCCAGCAGCCCACCAGGCGCAGCAGCACCAGCACGCCCGAAAACAGCGCCTGGCCGTCGAAGGGTTTGAGCCAGCGCAGCGGCACGTAGTCACGGGTGCGGGTGCGACGGCGCAGCAGCACCCACAGCAGCACCCCGCCCACCATCGCCGCCAGACTCATGGCCAGCGGCAGGTTCCAGCCATGCCACAGCGCCAGGCTGTAGGCCGGCAGCTCGCCGCCCACCACCGGCCGGGCGGCCGTATCCAGGATCGGACCGATCAGCGTGGCCGGCAGCGTGCCCACCAGCAGGCAGAGCACCACCAGCAGCTCGATCGGCACCCGCATCCAGTGCACTGGCTCGTGCGGCTCGCGCGGCAGATCGGTGGCCTTGGGCCCCAGAAACACGTCGATCGAGAAGCGCAGCGCATAGGTGACGCTGAACATGGCCGCCACCGTGGCCACCACCGGCAGCACCAGGCCCACCGGATGCGAGGTGTCCAGGTCGATGGTGGCGGCAAAGAACATTTCCTTGGACAGGAAGCCGTTGAGCAGCGGCACCCCGGCCATGGCCGCACTGGCCACGAAGGCCAGCGCCCCGGTGACCGGCATGTAGCGGATCAGCCCCGAGAGCCGGCGGATGTCGCGCGTGCCGCTCTCGTGGTCGACGATGCCGGCCGCCATGAAGAGCGAGGCCTTGAAGGTGGCGTGGTTGATGATGTGAAAGACGGCAGCCACTGCCGCCGTGGGACTGTTCATGCCCAGCAGCAGCGTGATCAGCCCCAGGTGGCTGATGGACGAATAGGCCAGCAGTCCCTTCAGGTCCGTCTGGAACATGGCCAGGAACGCCCCGAAGAGCAGCGAGGCGGCACCCGCCCCGCACACCAGCACGAACCAGTCCTCGGTGCCCGAGAGCACCACCCACAGCCGGGCCAGCAGGAAGACGCCCAGCTTCACCATGGTGGCCGAGTGCAGATAGGCCGAGACCGGCGTGGGCGCGGCCATGGCGCGCGGCAGCCAGAAGAGGAACGGGAACTGGGCGCTCTTGGTGAGCGCCCCCAGCGCGACCAGCACCAGGATGGGACGGTAGAGCGCGTGCTCGCGGATGATGTTGCCGCTGGACAGGATGCGTTCCAGCTCGTAGCTGCCCACCACGTGGCCGATCATCAGCACGCCGGCAAACAGGCACAGGCCGCCCGCCCCCGTGACCAGCAGCGCCATCCGCGCACCACGCCGGGCGTCGTCACGATGGTGCCAGTAGCCGATCAGCAGGAAGGAATAGATGCTGGTGAGTTCCCAGAACAGCACCAGCTGCACCAGGTTGCCCGACAGCACCACGCCCGTCATCGCCCCCATGAACGACATGAGAAAGGCGAAGAAGCGCGGCACCGGATCGGCCGGCGACATGTAGTAGCGCGCATAGAGCACCACCAGCGCGCCAATGCCCAGCACCAGCATGGTGAAGAGCCACGCCAGCCCGTCCATGCGCAGCACCAGATCCAGCCCCAGCGTGGGCAGCCAGGTGATGCGCTGCTCGATGACCTCGCCCCGGGCAATGGCCGGGAAATAGAGCGCCGCCTGCACCAGCGCTGCCAGCGAGATCACCCCGGCCGCCGTGGATTCCGCGTTGCGGGCGTTGGACGGCAGCATGACAGCGATGAGGCTGCCAAGCCACGGCAGGATGACCAGCAGGACGAGAGGCATGGGGGGTATCCGGGCCGATGCAGAAAAGATGTGGCCCGTCAATTATGCGGGAATTTCGGCCGATCCGTCGGCTAACGTCAGTTAAAAGACGGGAAGTGACCGGCTGTACCCCCTGTTTTCGATCGACGGCAGCCCGCCCGTCGCATGCCAGCAACAACCCGCGTTCGCGGCAGGGTCGGCATGAAGCCGGCGCGGCCCACGCCCCCGGCACGCACTCAGTTGAAGTGCACGTCCACCGGAAACTCGACAACGCGCGCCGGCACCGCCTGCTCGTTCTGGGCGTACTCCATGCGGATGGTGGCATGCCCGCCAATGACGGCAGCAAACACCCAGACCTGATAGACGCGGCCGTCGATGGTCCGCCGTTCCGGGCCGCTGACACGGCGCATTTCGGGCGAGCTGCGACCCCGCCGATAGATGAGCAGGCTCTCGTCCACGGCCAGCCTCAGCTCCAGCGCCTGCCCCACCACCAGCCGGGTCTCGGTGCCGGCCTGCTGATCGGTCCGGATGATCCGCTCGCGTCGCCAGCCGTCGTCGTCACTATCGTGACCGCAGGCCGCCAGCAGCATCCCGCCTCCCAGGGCAGCCATGCCCTGCAGAACCCGGCGGCGCGCCGGCTCCCTGTCCCGTTCGGTCATCGTTGTCTGCATGTGCTTGCCTGATTCCTGCATGGGCGCCTCCGATTCCTGTGCTTCCGACGCCCTGCCGGGCCTGCCCCGCACGCAGGGGCTCCCCTCGGCCCCAGCGGCTGGCGCCGGAAACGGATACCCTACCATCCCGGACGGACCGTATCTGTATCAACCCCTCCCCAAAGTCCGGAGTTGCATCCTGCATCCATCACAAGATTGAAACAGGATTTACACACCGACAGGACCAGCCATCCATACCGGCCGTCATGGGCGCAACGCCAATCCGCAGGCACTTTGGGTAGACTTCAGAAGGTCTGGACAACCCGGCGGAACATCCCCTCCGCGCCGTGCGCCCCCACGGTCGCACGGCCCGTTCCGCCCTTATTTCTTGCGATGGACAATCCTGCCAGCCTGCTTGCCGCCCTGCAGAACCGCCTCTACCAGCGTGCCCCCGAGAGACACGGCATATCGGGCGTGTTTCTCAAGGCGCTGGCCGTCTTTCTGGCCGTCGTGCGCGACCTGGCCTTCGGCCAGCTGATGCTGCGTGCGACCAGCCTGGTCTACACCACGCTGCTGTCCATCGTGCCCGTGCTGGCGCTCACCTTCTCGGTGTCCAAGGCCTTCGGCGTGCACGGCCAGATCGAGCCGGCACTGCAGCGCTTCATGGAGCCGCTGGGCCCCAAGGGCGCCGAGATCACCACCAACATCATGAGCTTCATCGACAACATGCACGTGGGCGTGCTGGGGTCGGTGGGTCTGGGGATGCTGCTGTTCACCGCCGTGTCCACCATCCTCAAGATCGAAAGCTCCATCAACACCATCTGGCACGTGAAGACGATGCGCCCGCTCTCGCAGCGCATCAGCTACTACCTGTGCGTCATGCTGCTGGGCCCCATCCTGGTGGTGTCGGCGCTGGGCCTCAACGCCACGCTGGCCTCGTCCCACCTGGTGCAGATGATCATCAGCGTCGAGCCCTTCGGGCACCTGGCGGTGCTGGCCGGCCGACTGCTGCCCTACGTGCTGGTCATCGGGCTGTTCCTGTTCCTGTACCTGTTCATGCCCAACACGCGGGTGCGCCTGCTGCCGGCCCTCACCAGCGCGCTGGTGGCCGGCATCTGCTGGCAAAGCGCCGGCTGGGCCTTTGCCCGCTTCGTGGCCGGCTCCACCCAGTACGCCGCCATCTATTCCAGTCTGGCCATCCTCATCATCTTCATGATCTGGCTGTACGTGAGCTGGATCGTCGTGCTGGTGGGCGCCAGCGTGGGCTTCTACATGCAGCACACCGAATGCCTGATGGCCCCCCCGGGCGAAGAGCCGCACCTGTCGGCACAGAGCCAGGACCAGCTGGCCCTGGCCATCATGCAGGCGCTGGGCGAGCGCTATCTGCAAGGCAACGCGGCCCTGCGCACCGAGGAGCTGGCCCGGCGCTTCCACACACCCGGCTATGCCATTGACGGGATCCTGGAAGCCCTGGTGGCCCACGGCATCGTCGTGCGGGTGGACAAGAGCGAGCCGGCCGCCTGGATGCCCGGCCGCGACCTGAGCAACATCACGCCCTGGCAGGTGCTGGAGGCCGTGCGCCATGCCGGCGACATCCATCCGCCCGAACCGGACGCCGACCGGATCATCCAGACCTTCTCCTACGCTCAGGACCAGATGTCGGCGGTACTGTCGACCATCAGTTTCCGCGACCTGCTCACCCAGCCACCACGGGAACGTCAGCCGGTGCGCAGCAACATGGCGCATGGCATCGGCAGCGGCCTGCACACCACCCCGGGCGGCGCCGTCGTGACGGGCGCCACCAAGGCGGCACTGCCCTCACCGGACACCGGCGTTAGCCTGGCCGACGAGGTGGGTGGCGTGGGCCTGCGCAGCACCGCCCAGCGCCGTGCTGCGCTGCAGCAGCTTGAACGCCATGCCCAGCGTGATGCCGACGATGCCGCCCGCCTGTCGCCAATCTTTGCCGACGCGCCCCCGGCGGACCACCCGTTCGACGGCAACCGGCTGGAAGCCAGGCTGCAGGCAGCCGAACGTGCCACGGCCAGACCCGCCCAGGCAGCAGGTGCGCACGGCACCAGCGCCCCGGAAAAACCGGAACCCCCTGCGGGGCAGCCGGCACCGGCCTCGCCCAGCGCAGCCGACAAGGGCATCGCGTCCCGGCAGTCCCCTGCGTCGGGGAGCACCCCGCCTGCCGTGAGCGCCTCGGCCACTGACAAGGCCCCCCCCAATGTCACGCCCGGACCTGCCGCAGCCCTTCGGGCCGGCACGCCGCCAAAGGGTGCATCCCCGGCCCGCCCAGTGCCCTCCACCGGCCATGCCCGCGACCTGTTCCGCGGGTCGCTGGGCAAGGCCTGAAACCTGCTGGTCGCCCGCGAGCCGGGGCTTGATGCGTGCCCCGGCATGGCCGCTTGAACACGGGCGCCCTCGTCCCCAATAATCACCCGAACCCCGGGTTCACTCCCATTCCGGCCCTGGCCACCCGCTGGCCGGCCCATTGCCACCCCATCGAGACCTGCCGTGCCCCCATTTGTCCGCGCCGTCCTCCTCATCAACACCATCTTCTACCTGCTGCAGCAGAACTTCTATTACGAGATGATGGCCTGGTTCGCGCTCTGGCCCGACCTGTCCATATTGCTGGCCCATCCCTGGCAGATCCTCAGCTACAGCGTGCTGCATGGCAATTTCACCCATCTGCTGTTCAACATGTTCGCCGTCTGGATGTTCGGCTCACGCATCGAGATGGTCTGGGGGCCACGCCGCACGGCCATCACCTATCTGTCGGCCATCGTCTTCGGTGCCATTGCCCAGATACTGGTCGGTGACCTCCTGTCCGCCAACGGTGCCCCGATCATTGGCGCCTCGGCCGGCGTCTTCGGCATCCTGCTGGCCTATGCCCTGGTCTTCCCGCACGAGCGGGTCATGTTGCTGATCCCGCCCATCCCACTGCCAGCCCGCGTCTTCGTGGCCATCTACGCGGCACTGGAACTGTGGTTCGGTCTGACCGGCACGCAGCAGGGCGTGGCCCACTTCGCCCACCTGGGCGGCCTGCTGGGCGGCTGGATCGGCTATCGCTACATCCGGCGGTAAAAGGCGCAGCCGGTAAAAGGCGTATTCGGCGGTAGCAGGCACCATCCACGATGCGGGTCTGCTACCAGGAAACCAAAAACGACTGCCAGCAACCCGGCAGCACAGGAGACACTCATGACCCATGACCGCGTCCACCCCCTGCTGCAACGCCTGGGCCTGACCCTGCCCATCCTGCAAGCCCCCATGGCCGGCGTGGCCACACCCGAACTGGCGGCTGCCGTCAGCAACGCGGGGGGACTGGGCGGCCTGGGTGCCGGCGCCAGCTCGCCTGAAGACGCGCGCCGGATGATCGAGGCCACCCGAGGCCTCACCGACCGACCCTTCAACGTCAACGTTTTCTGCCATCGGACGCCCGCCCCCGATCCGGCCGGCGATGCGGCCTGGCTGCGCCATCTGGCACCGCTCTATGCCCGTCTGGACATGGCACCGCCCACCCGACTGGTCGAGGTCTATCCCAGCTTCATGGACGATGACCGGATGCTGGACGTCCTGCTGGAAACCCGTCCGGCGGTGGTGAGCTTTCATTTCGGGCTGCCGGCGCCCCACCAGCTGCAGGCACTGAAGAAGGCCGGCATCTGCCTGCTGGCCAGCGCCACCAACCTAGATGAGGCCCGTCGGATTGAGTCGGCCGGACTGGATGCCATCGTTGCGCAAGGCATCGAGGCCGGCGGCCACCGGGGCTGCTTCGATCCCGAGCCCGGTGTGCCGCTCCCGCCCGACGAACACCTGAGCACCGCCGTGCTGGTGAGGCAGCTGGTCCTGAACACCCGGCTGCCCATCATCGCAGCCGGCGGCATCATGGACGGCCACGCCATTCGCGCCATGCAGGCACTGGGCGCCGCTGCCGCGCAGCTGGGCACCGCCTTCGTGGCCTGTCCGGAATCCGCCGCCAACGCAGCCTACCGGGCACGCCTCAAGAGCCCCGACGCAGCCCATACCCGGCTGACCCGTGTGCTTTCAGGCCGTCCGGCCCGTGGCATCGTCAGCCCGTTCATCGACTACGGCGAAGCGCCGGATGCACCGCCGCCTGCCGCCTACCCGCGTGCCTACGATGCCGCCAAGCAGCTGCATGCCGCTGCCAGCCGCCGGGGTGAGCACACTTATGCCGCTCACTGGGCTGGCCAGGGCGCGCCGATGATCCGCGAGATGCCAGCTGCGCAACTGGTGGCCACGCTCGCCCAGGAGTGGTAGACAGCCTGATCGGTCTGCAGGTTCAGCCCAGCCGATGGCGGAACAGCCAGGCGGCCAGCGGCAGCGTCACCGCGATCATCACGACAAGCGGAACCAGGTGCGGCACGATGTCGACGAACGTGGCCCCCTCCAGGTACACGCCTCGCGCAATGGCCACGCCGAAGCGCAGCGGATTGGCATAGGTGGCCACCTGCAGCACCTCGGGCATGTTGCGGACCGGCGTGAGCATGCCCGAGAGCATCATCAGCGGCATGACCACCAGGAAGGTGTAGAGCATGGCCTGCTGCATGGTCAGCGACAGCGCCGACAGCGACAGCCCCACACCGACGGCGGCCACCGTGAACACCAGGAGCCCCAGGTACAGCGTCACGATCGACCCTGCCATCGGGATCTGGAACCAGAAGCGGATGATCACCAGGATGATGGTCGACTGAAGAAGGCCCACCAGCACCGACGGCACCGCCTTGCCCACCAGGATCTGCATCGGCGTGAGCGGCGTCACCAGCAGCTGGTCGAAGGTGCCCTGCTCACGCTCGCGCGCCACCGACAGCGCCGCCAGCAGCAGCGTCTGTATCAGGCTCAGCGAGGCGATCAGCGTCGGCATCAGGGACCAGCGCGACTCCAGGTTCGGATTGAACCAGGCACGCCGCTCGATCTTCACCCCGCCCGTGCCGGAAAGCCCTGCCGCCTGCCGCAGCGTCTGGTTGTAGCTGCCCACAATGCTGCCCACGTAGCCCGAGGCCAGCCCCGCCGTCACCGAATTGCGGCCATCGAGAATGAGCTGCACCGCCGTGGTCTGTCCCTGTGCGAGCCGGGGCGCAAAGTCGGCCGGAATGCTCACGACGAACATGGCGCGCCCCTCATCGATCACGTCGGCAATCTGCCGGGCATCCGCCAGTGTCGCCACCTGCCGGAACAGCCCGTTGCTCTCGACGCGGGCCAGCAGCCGGGCCGAGGCCTCGCTGCGGCTCTGGTCCAGCACCGCATAGGGCGTGTCGTGCAGGTCGTAGGTACCCACGTAGCCATAGAGCAGCGCCTGCAAAAGCGCCGGCACGAACAGGATGATGCGATTGGCCGGCTCCTTGAAGAGCGCCACCAGCTCCTTTCGGATCAGCGCCAGCACCTGCCGGACTGCCAGCAGCCATCCGGCCAGCCACGCCCCATGCATTTCATCCTGACTCATCCGGATACCCCCCGGGCAGGATCGACAACACGCGCCTTCACCTGCCGCTTCTCTCTCTGCGTTCGGATCTCCACCGCCCTGCCCTGTCAGTCCAGCCGTTTTCTTACCGTGCGCAACGTGGCCCACAGCAGCAGCGCCGCATACAGCAGCAGAATGACCAGGTCCTGCGCGATGGTCGGCCAGTGGTTGCCCATCAGGAACAGGCTCTTGGTCAGCCCCATGAAGTGCGTGGCCGGCAGCAGATGCCCGATGACCTGAACCAGTGCCGGTGCGTTGCGCAGGTCGAAGATAAAACCCGAAAGCATCATCGACGGCAGCAGGCTCCCCAGAAGGGCCACCTGACTGGCCTGAAACTGGTTGCGCGTGCGCCCCGAAATGAAGAGTCCCATCAGCAACGACACCACCAGGTACAGCGTGCTCCCCAGCACCATCATGCCCAGCGAGCCTCGCATGGGCACCTCGAAAAGGAAATGCGCCGCCAGCAGGCACATGGCCAGGTCCACCAGCCCCACTCCCACGTAGGGAATCAGCTTGGCCAGCACGATCTCCAGCGGCCGCACCGGCGTCACGAAGAGCGACTCCATCGTGCCGCGCTCCCATTCACGGGCAATGAGCAGCGAGGTGAGAAAGGCCCCGATCAGCGTGAGCACCAGTACCAGCAGTCCCGGCACCAGGAACCAGGTGCTCTCGCCGGCCTCGTTGAACCACAGCCGCTGCTGCACCTGCACGCTGCCCGCCGCCAGGGTCTGACCAGCCGGGCCAGCCCGATCCGCCTCCTTCTGCGCCCAGAGCGCCAGCACGCCATTCACGTAGGACTCGATGGTGGCGGCCGACGTGGATTCACTGCCATTGACCACCAGCTGCACCGTCGCGTCGCCGGTCTGCAGCCGCCCGGAAAAGTCCGATGGCACCCGCAGGATGGCCTCCACCTCGTGCCGGCGCAACCATTGCTCGGCCTCGGGCATGCTGCCTGCCCAGCGCGACTCCATGTAGGTGGATCCACGCAGTCCGGCCAGCACCTGCTGCACCCGGGGTGACGCATCTTCCAGCACCATCGCCACCCGCACGTCCTTCACGTCGAAGGACATGCCGTAGCCGAACAGCAGGATCAGTGTCACCGGCAGCGCCAGCCCCACCAGCAGATTGCTGCGGTCGCGCAGCATCTGGTGGAACTCCTTCTTCACGAGCGCCCACAGCCGGTGCCAGAAACCCGTCGCCTTCATGAACAGCTCTCCTGCGTCCACAGGTCAACAACAGGGTACCGAGGGTGAGTGTCAAACAGGAGGGTGCACTTCCTTGCCCGCAGGCGGGCGCCCCGCCCGGATGTCATTCGCCTGACTGACGGATTCACGATAGCGATCCTGGTCATGTCACAGCCTCCCGGCGTCCCTGCTCGACAATGGCGATGAACGCCTCGTTCATGTCACTGCGCGCCCCGCCCGCCAGCTCGCGCACCTCGTGCGGCGTGCCCAGCGCCAGCATCCGCCCCGCATCCTGGATGGCAATGCGGTCGCAGTATTCGGCCTCCTCCATGAAGTGCGTGGTGATGACGATCGTCACGCCCTGCGCCGACAGCGCCGTGATGGTGCGCCAGAACGCACGTCGCGCCAGCGGGTCGATGCCGCTGGTGGGCTCATCCAGGAACAGGATATCGGGCGCATGAATGAGCCCTGCCGCCATGGCCAGACGCTGGCGATAGCCGGCCGGCAGCAGACCGCTTTCGGCCTCCGGATCCAGATCGAAGCGCTGCAGCATGGCCTGCATCCGCTCGGCGAGCTGTCGGCCGTGCAGGCCATAGGCCGCGCCATAGAACGCCAGGTTCTCGCGCACGGTCAGCGTGGCATAGAGCGAGAACTTCTGCGCCACATAGCCGATGCGGGCCCGTGCCCGCGCCGGTGCCACCCGCAGGTTCGCGCCCGCCACCTGCAGCGAGCCGCTGGTGGCCGGCAGCAATCCGCACAGCATCCGGAACGTGGTGGTCTTGCCGGCCCCGTTGGGTCCCAGCAAGCCGAAGATCTCACCCCGCCGCACCTCGAACGAGGTGCTGGCCACCGCCGTGAAGTCACCGAAGCGGCGCACCAGATCGCGCACCACGATGACGGGTTCAGCGTGGTCTGCCACCGATGAAGCGGTCGATGAGTCCGTGGGCACGCCGGACGCTGCCCAGTGGGAAGCCCCTGCCCCCTCATTCGGGGGTGGAGATGCCACGGACCGATCCAGCTGCTTCACAGGAGCTGGCAGCTTTTTCCTTGGGACCGTCAGAGCATCGTTCCACGATCCGTGCAGGGTGCGATCTGCTCCGGCCGCAGGCGGCCCTTCCGAAGACGATTGCCCACCGGCCGCCTCTGCGTGCTGGCGCAGCATCAGCATGAAGGCATCCTCCAGCTCGGCTGGTCGGGGATGCACCTCCACGTCCTCCAGCAACGACTGCAGCGCCTCTTCATCGACATCCGGCCGGCGGATGAAGCGTACCTGCCCGCCACGGGGCACGGCGTCCACCACGACAGACGCAGCGTCCAGCAGCCGCGCCTGCAGCATGCGCGCCGCCATGCCGCCCGGCGGCGTCGCCACGAAGGTGAGGCCCTGCGCCCGCTGTGCCAGCGCCTGCGGCGTACCGTCGGCCAGTACGTGACCGGCGTTCATCACGTGAACGTGCGCACAGCGTTCAGCCTCGTCCATGTAGGCGGTGCTCACCACCACGCTCAGCTGCTCGTCCCGCACCAGCTGCAGCAGGATCTCCCACAGATCACGGCGTGACAGCGGATCCACCCCCACGCTGGGTTCATCCAGCAGCAGCAGTTCGGGCGATCGCACCAGCGTGCAGGCCAGGCCCAGTTTCTGTTTCATGCCGCCCGAAAGCTTGCCGGCAGGACGCGCCGTGAAGCGCGCCAGATCCGTCATGGCCATCAGCCGGACAAAGCGTTCGCGGCGCACCGCCTGCGGCACACCATGCAGATCAGCGTACAGGTCCAGGTTCTCCTGCACGCTCAGGTCCTCATACAGTCCAAAGCGCTGCGGCATGTAGCTGATGCGGTCCTGCACGGCCTGCGCGTCTCGGGTCACGTCCAGTCCCAGCACATGGAGACTGCCCTCGTCTGGCGCCAGCAATCCGGCCATCATCCGCATCAGCGTGGTCTTTCCCGCTCCATCCGGCCCCACCAGGGCCGTGAGCTGCCCCCGGGTCACCGACAGCGACACCCGATCCAGGGCCACCCGCGGACGCCCATCCGGACCCGTGAAGCGCCGGGTCAGGCCCTCGGCGCGAACCACGGATTCATCCGCCCTCATGATTCCGGTCCGCCGTGCCTGACTCCAGCCGCACCGTCACAGGCTGCCCCAGCCGCAGCACATCATCGGGGTCATCCACCAGCACCCTCACCTCGTACACCAGGCTGGTACGCAGCACCTCGGTCTGCACCGACTTGGGCGTGAACTCGGCCACCGACGAGATGTAGCCAACCCTGCCGGCCAGCGTCCTTCCCGGCATCGAATCAACGCTCAGCTGCGCCGTCTGCCCGGGCTTCACCTGCCCCAGACTGGACTCATCCACGTAGATGCGCGCCCATTTGGGGCTGGTCACCGCCAGCGCCAGAACCGGGCGCTGCGGCGACGCCATGTCGCCCGGCTCCAGCAGGCGCGAACGCACCACGGACGCCACCGGCGCCCGCAGTTCCCCCTGGTCCAGCTGATGGCGCAGCAGGGCCAGCTGGGCACGTGCCGCCGCCACCTGGGCATCGGCTGCGTCGATCTCCTCGCGGCGCGCACCCTCCTGCACCAGTGCCAGCGCATCCTGCCGCTCCTTCACGGCGGCCTGCGCCACCCGGGCCGCACTGCGCGCCCGGTCCACATCCTGCACGCTCACCGCGCCGGAACTGGCCGTTGCAATCCGCTCCAGCCGCGCCTGCTCACGGCGGGCACGCTGGGCATCCGCCCGGGCAGCCGCCAGCCGGCTACGTGCCTGGGCAATCTCGGCCGGCCGTGCACCGTTCTTCAGCCGCCGCAGGTTCTCTTCCTGCGCCCGCAGCTGGGCCGCCGCCTGATCCGCCTGCAGTGCCAGCGTGCGCGTATCCAGCACCGCCAGCACTTGACCCGGCTGCACCCGGTCGCCTTCCTCGACGCCCACCTGCGCCACGCGCCCGCTGCCCTCGAAGGCCAGCGACACCTGCCGCACGTCGATGTTGCCGTAGAAAACGCCGGCGTCCTGCCCGTGCGGACGCCAGTGCTGCCAGCCGTACCAGCACGCCGCCACGGCGGCCAGCAGCACGATCATCACGATGGGTTTCTTCATGAGCGCATCCCCGGACGGACAGTGGGCCATCTCGCGGAACCCATCTTACCTTAAAGTTAAATTGAATTGAAATTAGTCCTATGGAAATATCAAGTGAATGCTGCTTACGTAAATGGCGACCATACGTCGTAGATCACGGGGCTACCTGCACCCCAGCCGGCACACCCGGGATGGCACAGGATGGCCAGAGCGCCGCAAATCAGGAACAATGCGCCCATGATCCCCAACCCCGCCAGTGCCCGCGCCTCCCGTACCGACGGCGAAGCCACCCGCGCCCGCATCCTGCAGGCCGCGGGCGAGCTGTTCGGCAGCCAGGGCTTTGCCGAGACCACCAGCAAGGCGGTGGCGGCCCACGCCGGTGTGGACCTGGCCTCCATCAACTATCACTTCGGCAGCCGCAGCGGCCTCTACCAGGCCACGCTGATCGAGGCCCACCGGCGGCTCTTCACCGTCGACGCACTCAGCCAGCTCGTGCATGCACCGCTGCCGGCGTCCGAAAGGCTTCGCATCCTGATGACCCAGCTGGTCAGCCAGGCCACCAGCGCACAGACCAACTGGCACCTGGGCCTGCTGGCCGCCGAAGTGATGGCCCCTTCCTCGCACCTGCAGGTGCTGTTCCAGACCGAGAGCGCCCCCAAGCTGTCGCTGGTGCGCCAGCTGGTGGCCGAGATCATCGGCATCGACGCCCGCGATCCGGTGGTCACGCGCTGCATGTTCAGCGTCGGCGCACCCTGCATCATGATGCTGATCGCCCGACGGGAGCTGCCGGGGCCGCTGCATGAGCTGCGACACATGCAGCCCGAGGTGCTGGTCGACCACCTGCATCGCTTTGCAATGGCCGGATTGGCGGCCATCCGTGCCAGCCTCACGCCGCCGGCTGATCCTCTGCCCTGAGGATTCAGGGACTTGTCTGCCGATGATGGGCCGCCAACGGCTGTAGCGCAACCCGCTTCATTGAGCGTCCCAGACCGGCGGCCGGGAAAACAGGTCGGCCAGCCCCGGGTTGTCCTGTTCCGGACGGTCCAGCATGTCCAGGATGGCCTGATACTGGCTGCCAGACACCATGAACAGGCGCTGATCAAGCAGTGCCTGCTCGGCATGCTGACACGCCGTCAAGCGCCAGCTAGCCTCACTCCGCCAGCAGCTGCTCGGCCGGGACCTTGTCGCCGTAGACCGGGCGCAGGGTCTTCTCGTAGGCGGCTTTCAGACGGCCGTCCTGCTTGAGCTTGGCCACTTCCTGGTCGATCCAGGCGCGCAGGGCGTCATCACCTTTCTTCACCGCCGGAGCGATGAACTCCGGCTCACCCAGCTGGCCGATGGCGACCTCATAGCCCGGATTCTCCTTCGCCCAGGCCCACAGCAGCGCGTTGTCGTGCGCCAGCGCCGCGCCACGACCATCCTTCAGTGCATCGAAGGTCTCGGTGTTCTGGTCATATTTCAGCAGCGAAATATCCGGGTACTTCTTGCTGAAATATGCATCGGCCGTGGTGCCCTTGTTCACCAGCAGCGTCTTGCCTTCCAGCTCGTCCACGGACTTGATGGGCGCCTTGGTGGGAGAGACCACACCCAGCGAAACCTTCATGTAGGGCGCGGCGAAGTCCACCACGCGGGTGCGTTCCTTCGTCTGCGTGAAGTTGGCCAGAATGATGTCCACCTTGCCGGATTTCAGGTATTCGACCCGGTTGGCCGCCTCGGTGATCACATATTCCACCTTGTCGGGGCTGCCCAGCAGGTCCTTGGCAAAGTCCTTGGCAATTTCCACGTCGAAGCCTTGGCTCTTGCCTTCGCTGTCGATGTAGCCAAAGGGTGGCTTGTCGCCGAACACGCCAATGCGGATGCGGTCGCTGGCCTTGATCCGTGCCAGCCCGTCATCAGCCGCCATCGCATGGCTGCCACTCACCACACCGGCCGCCAGCAGGGCGGCCATCAGTACCGGCTTGAATGCAAATTTCATGATGTCTTTCCTTTCCAGGTTGTTTTGGATACTTACCACTCAGACACGCGGTACGGTTCAGACCGCCCTTGCTGCTCAAACTTGAGGCACGACGCTACCGTACCCCACAACATCCATCGTCCATGCCCCTTTCAGAGCCAGAACACTGCCAGAGTGTGGAACGTCAGATCGCCACACACCAAACGCCGTCAGCCATCGGCGTCAGCCTTGTCTTCAATAGTCCAGCCCGTTCAGGAACACCCGGGCCCGTTCGGTCTGTGGCCGGGCAAAGAATGCGGCGGGAGCTCCTTCCTCGATGATCCGTCCCTGATCCATGAACACGATCCGGTCCGCCACCTTTTCGGCAAAGCCCATCTCGTGGGTGACGATGATCATGCTCATGCCCTCGCGCGCCAGCTCCAGCACCACGTCCAGCACCTCGCGCACCATTTCCGGATCCAGCGCCGCCGTGATCTCGTCCAGCAGGATCACCTCCGGGTTCATGCACAGTGCCCGCACGATGGCAATGCGCTGCTTCTGACCGCCCGACAGCTCGCGCGGCCAGGCCTGCTTGCGCGCCAGCAGCCCCACCCGCTCCAGCAGTCGGTCCGCCTCGGCCTCGGCTTCCGCACGGTCGCGCTTCTGAACCTTCAGCGGTCCCTGCAGGATGTTGTCGATGACGTTCATGTGGGCAAAGAGTTCATAGCTCTGGAACACCATGCCCACCTTCTGGCGCACCTGATCCCACGACACGTCGCGCCCGAAGACGCCCACACCCGCCATGCTGATCTCGCCGCCCTGGATCGGTTCCAGGCCGTTGATGGTTCGCAGCAACGTGCTCTTGCCGCAGCCCGACGGCCCCAGGATCACCACCACCTCGCCCCGGTGCAGCGTCAGATCAATGCCATGCAGCGCCACGACCTCGCCATAGCGCTTGTGCACGCCATGCAGCGTCAGCAGTGCCTCGCCGGACTCATCGCCCGCGGACTCATTGCCCGGCGCGGTGCGATGCGTTTCTTCCTCGTGCCTCATCCTTCACGTTCTCCCGTCCCGTTCCTGCGCCCCTTGCCTCACGTTCTCCGAACCCTGACCTTGCGCGCCATGCACCGACCATGCGTCCAACCCGCGGCGCCCGGTACATGGCATCCGTCCTCGCCCTGTCATGCCGCCCAGCGTCGTTCCAGCCGTGCCGCCCACCATGACAGCGGCCAGCACACCAGGAAATACAGCAGGAAGATCAGCCCGTAGATCCAGAACGAGGCCGTCGGCACCTTCGGCTCGATCATCTGCGAGCGCTCGATGATCTGCTGCCCCACCTTCACCACTTCCATCACACTGATCAGCGCCGCCAGCGACGTGGTCTTGACCATCCGCGTGAACAGGTTGATGGCCCCCGGCAGCACCCGACGCAGCGCCTGCGGTGCCTCCACGTATCGGAACACCTGCGCCCGCGTGAGCCCCAGGGCCAGCGCCGACGTGCGCTGATGCGGCGGCAGCGACGAGAGCGCTCCGCGCACCAGGTCTCCCATCTCGGCCGTGCCCCACAGCGAGAACACGCCCACGCACACCCACAGGGCATCCACGTGCCAGCCCGTCCAGGTAGGCAGCCCGAAGTACAGCACGAACAGCCACACCAGGATCGGCACGATCCGTATCGTCTCCAGGTACAGGCGGCAGCCGGCACGCACCGCAGCACTCCCGCTGCGCATCAGCAGCCCCAGTCCCGTGCCCAGCAGCGCCGAAGCCGCCACCGAGATCACCGAGATGTAGAGCGTCAGCCACAGCCCGTGCAGCAGCCGCGGCACGTTCTGCCCGGAGAGCAGCACCTCAAGCGCCGCCATATTCCGCCCTCCGCATCCGTTTCTCCACCCATGCCGCCAGCCACGACAGCGGCAGCACCAGCACCAGGTACGACACCAGCAGCATGAAGAGCGCCTCGTTGGTCATGTAGTCGGTGCCGATGATGTCCTTGGTGACGAACAGCAGCTCGGCTACCGACACCGCGTTGATCACCGAGGTTTCCTTCACCAGGAAGAGCGCATTGGCCGTCAGTGCCGGCAGCGCGATGGCCAGTGCCTGCGGCAGCACCACATGCCACAGCACCTGGGCCCGCTTCAACCCGATGGCGCGCGCCGACTCCACCTGTCCACGCGGCACCGCCTGCAGGCCGGCCCGCAGTGCCTCGGCCATGTAGCTGCCGCCCAGGAAGGTCAGCGCGATCACACCGCAGGTGAAGCCATCCCAGTGAATGCCGATCTTGGGCAGCCCGTAGTACAGGAAGAAGAGCTGGATGAGCAGCGGCGTGTTGCGCGACAGCTCGATGTAGGCCCGCGCCAGGCTGTCGAAGGGACGCACCCGGTAGCTGGTGACAAGCGCCACGGCCAGACCCAGCAGCAACGACAGGCTCACGCCCCAGGCCGAGAGCCTCAGCGTCACCAGTGCCGCCTGGACAAAGCGCGGAATGATTTCCTGCACGTAGGACCAATCCATGCGGCGGATTCTAGGCGCTTACATATGCGAAAAACGATGAAGCAGACCGCTTGCTCATGCAACTTCCGAATATGGCCCGTTCTTGACCCCCAAGAACGGCTCCTCGACGCGCTTCATGCCCCTGGCCATGCCCGTACCGTGTCCCATGACCGGCGACACGGTCCTTCCTTCCAACAAGAACCCTGTCAGCACGGTTTTCCGAATCGGGCCATTGAACGTCGGTCCATCATCCCGGCCAATGATTTCCATCCACCTTGCAACGAGATTCAGGGTCAAACGCACTGCCTTGCCTGCCGTGAGGTTATACTGATGATTGTGTGTCACAGGCCGACAAGCTTGGCAGAAAGACACCGTCCTCCCCTCTCCCACGGAATAATCCCCATGCAACTGACCGATCGGCAGACCCAGGTCCTGGTCACCATCGCCACGATCACGGCCGTCTCGATGTACGTCTCCTACATCCCCCAGATCCAGATGAACCTGGCGGGACAGAAAGGCAGCGCCCTGCAGCCGCTGGTGGCCGCCATCAACTGCACCCTCTGGGTGATCTATGCGCTGTTCAAGCCGCAGCGCGACATCCCGGTGGCGCTGGCCAACGCACCCGGCATCGTGCTGGGCCTCATCACCTTCTGGACCGCACTTTGAGGGACGGACGCCATGAAACTCTCTGCAAAAGCCGCCAGCATCCTGGGCATCATCGCCACCATCACCGCCATTGGCATGTACGTGGCCTACCTGCCGCAGATCCAGATGAACCTGGCCGGCCAGAAGGGCACCCCCATCCAGCCGGCCGTGGCCTGCGTCAACGGCCTGCTCTGGGTCATCTATGCCCTCTTCAAGAAAGGGCGTGACTGGCCCGTCACCATCTCCAACGCTCCGGGCTTCATCCTGGGCGGCATCACCTTCCTGACGGCCATCCTCTGACGTGCGACATCCATGGCACGCCGGGCAACGCCCGCATGCCATGGCAAAAAACGCATGACGATATGCGTCTGACGCATATGGAGCCATCCTTGGCATTCAGCTCGGCGGGCTGGCGCTAATATCGCCGGGACCGAATCATTTTCCCGGAGAATACGTCATGCACACCCCTTCCCGCCGTCGCTTCGTCGGCGCCGCGCTGTCCGCCGTCATCGCATCGGCCACCCTGCTGCTCCCGATCGGGCATGCCCAGGCCGCCGACCCCGCCCACACGCACCTGGTGCTGGGCGCCACCGCCGGCTACAACTACGACGTTCTGAAAAAGGCCGTCGTGCCCCAGCTGGAAAAGGACGGCTACACCGTCAAGCTGATCGAGTTCAACGACTACATCCAGCCCAATCTGGCGCTGGCTGAAGGCTCGCTCGACGCCAACCTGTTCCAGCACATCACCTACCTGAAGCGTTTTGCCGAGGACCGCAAGCTGGACCTCGTGGCGCTGGTGCCCAGCACCACGGCCCCCATGGGCATCTACTCGGAACGGGTGGGCAAGTTTTCCGATGTCAAGGAAGGGGACAGCGTGACCCTGCCCAACGACCCCGCCAACCTGGCGCGTGCCCTGCAGCTTCTGGCCCAGCAGGGTCTCATCACGCTGAAGGGCGGTATCGATCCGCTGCGTGTAGGCACCCGGGATGTGGCCGAGAACCCCAGGAAGCTGCGCTTCGTGCCGGTGGAAGCCGCCCAGCTGCCGCGTACCGTGGGTGATGCCACACTGGCCATCGTGCCCGGCAACTACGCCACGGCCGCCGGCCTGGACTTCACCCGCGCCCTGACCCTGGAGAAACCCCCGGTGGCCTACCAGCAGGTGGTGGCCGTGCGCCAGGCCAACCAGAACGCCCCCTGGGCCCAGGACCTGAAGAAGGCCTTCCGTTCCGAAGCCTTCCGCCAGGCCCTGGACCAGCACTTCCCGGGCTATGTCCGCCCCGAGGGACTCTGACCCTCCCTTCGTTTTCTCCGGCCGACCGAAGCGGTCGGCCGGTGCCTGCCCTGGGACCATGGTCTTTCCATGCCGGAAATGATCATCCGGCGCACCGTGCCGCGTGCCAGCTTCTGTAGCCTTCGCCTACGTTTTATCGTTGTTTCAATGATTTGCGGAAGTGCATGAAAATGCGAATGCGTCAGCGACTGCATGTATGAAATGAAGCGGGCGTCATCACGGCAGATTAACAAAGAAAGACTGCACGTTCGCAAGAAATCAGGCACAATCCCGCCCATGGCGGCCTGCCTTTCCGTATCCTCGCGGCCGCCGTCCGTAACTGCACACACATGGCTGCCGATACCCCCGTCACCTTCACCCCGCAGACGCCGCCGGGCGTCGTGCTCGCGCATTTCCGTCCCTGGCTCACCATCGCCCATCAGGTGCCCGGTCGCCTGCGTCTCAAGCTCGGCAAGGGCGCCCTCAACGGCGTCAGCTTCGAGGGGCCCGAAGGCCGCTCGGAGGCCATCACCACGGCCCTGCGCCGCATCCGGGGCGTGAAGAACATCAGCTGGAACCTGCTGGCACGCTCCTGCACCATCGAATACGATCCCGCCGTGATCCCGAATGCCGCGTGGCCCGATCTGCTGGCCAATGCCGACACGCCCGCGGCGCAGACCCTGCGAACCATTCTGGATGAAGCCCATGAACAACTTCGCCATGCCGCGCCCTGACCTGGCCTACGGTGGCCCCGGCCCGATCCTCGCTGTCGCCCTGCAGGAACAGCAGGCCTCCTGGGCCTTTTACACGTCGGCCGTGGCCACCCACGGCAACCAGGCGCCGCTGCAGACCCTGCTCGACAGCACCGCCCAGCGCATCACGCTGCTGGGCAACCTGTACCAGCAGTTCGGTGTTCCGCTCCCGGCCCTGTCCTCGCCCACCCCGGAGCCCCTGGTCACCGGCTGGCGTGAAAGCCTGGAGCGCGCCATGCAGGGCACGTTCAACAGCGCCGGCGTCTATCAGCAGCTGGTCACCCTCACCCCTGACCCCACGCTGCGCCGCCAGCTCGAGCGCCTGCAGTCCGAGCTGCTCACCCGTGACCTGCCCGCGCTGCAACGTGCCTGGCAGGCCGCCGTCGACCGTGAGCGACTGCATGCCGCCCAGGGCATCGACCCGGCGCAGGCCCATGTCAGCCATGGCGTCATCGGTGACGCCATGGAAGCGTTCTTTGCCCTGCTCACCCGTCAGGGGGGCGTTCTGGGCTTCACAGGCACCGTGCTGCGCGCGGCCCACCCCATGCTGGTGGCCGGTGCCGTCGTCGGCAGCCTGGCCGTGCAGGGCGGGCGCCACGCCCGCATCCTGCGCGAACAGCGCGCCGCCTGCGCCGCCGCCTGCGACTGCAGCGGCCAGGCCGCGCCTTCCGACCATCCGGACGAAACGGACGATTCCACCGATGCCGCCTGGTCTCCCTCCCATGACCCGGAGAACTGAACCATGCTTCCCATCCTGCCCCTGATCATCGGCGCCGCCGCAGGCGCCGCCGCCACCCAGCTCGTGCGCACCAAAGCCGTTCAGCAAGGCCTCAAGAAGGCCGGCAGCCAGATCCGTCAGGCTGGCGACACGCTGAAACAGAAAGCCAGCGACGGTCTGGACACCGTGCGCGAGACCGGCGCCGAAATGCGTCGCAAGGTGGCGGACAAGCTGCATCGCCGCAGCGCCGCCCACGCCGATGATGCCGACAGCGCCTATGAAGACGCCAGCGCCCTGCTGCTGCCCGCCCCGCACGAGGAGGCTCCGGCACCGAAGAAGGGCAGCCGCAGCGCAACAGGCACCCGCAGGCGGGCGGCGCGCAGCGCCAGCACCTCGCAGGCGGGCGGCGCCAGCCCCAAGAGCACCCGTCGCACCACGACGCGCGAGGCTTCCGAGGAGACGCCAGCACCGCGCCGTCGCCCCCGCAAGCGTCCTCAGACCCCCAAGACCGAGCAGGCCGCGGCCTCCGCCACGCCTTCGACCGAATCCGGGTCGAATGACGACGCCGGCCAGCACTGACCCTTTCGCCAGCACTGACCTTTCATGAGAACCCCTTTCAACCGTTCCGGCTCCCCCTTCGGCACCAACCTGCCCACCCCGGCTCGCACGCCCCAGGGGTCCGGCCTTGCTGCCAACGTGCCCGCCACGTTGCGCAATCTGGGCGCACAGGCCTTCCCCTCGCTGCGCCCCGGCAATCCGCCCCTGGCACTGGGCAGCACCGCCGTGGAAGACTTCTTCAAGGGCTGCATCACCACGGGCCTGCTGGTCACGCTGCAGGAACGCGCCGAGCGTGCCCGCAACGCCGACGGCAAACCCGCTGGCAAGCGCCTTGACCGCCGCGCCGTGCGCATGGCCCTGCAGGGCGGAGCCGCGCTCTCGGCCGGTACCGCCGCTGCCCGCGCCCTGCGCCAGTCCCGACCGGGTGCAGCCCTGCTCACGGCAGCCGCCGGCGCAGCCGTCGTGCTGGCCGCCGAACGCTGGCTGGCCGATCGTCCCGCCCGTCCGGCAGTCATCGAGGTGGACAACCTCGTCGACGACGCTCCGGAAAGCCAGGAAGACGCGTCCCCCCGCTACATCCAGATGGCACACACCCCGCGTGACGAGGCCTGAGCCCAGCACGCCCACATCGATTTCCAGGATCCGCCCTCACACCCTTTCGCTCGGACCCCGGGTGGTTCCTGTTCCCCGAACACACGCTTTGTCCATGACGGAGAACTGAAATGGCCAAGAAAAATCAGAAGTATCCGAACCGCAACAATCAATTCAATACCTGGAACAACGACAACCAGGATCAGGATTCCAACGACACCCAGGCTTACCCCAACCAGGGCTTCGACAACGGCTACGGCAATGCCGGTTTCAATCAGGCTGCCTACGGCAACGCCTTCAACCCGCAAGGTTTCAACGCTCAGGGCTTCAATGGCCAGGGCTTCAATGCTCAGGGTTTCAACGGCCAAGGCTTCAACAACCAGGGGTTCAACGCCCAGGGGTTCAACGCCCAGGGGTTCAACGCCCAGGGCTTCAATGCTCAAGGTTTCAACGGACAGGGTTTCAACGGCTTCCCGCAGAATGCCAGCACGCCCAACGCCAACGTCAATGGCGCCTTCCCCAACGCCGCTCAGGCCAACGGTCACAGTGCCTGGCAAAGCCTGGGTCTGTCGGGCCTGTTCGGTGGCAACCGTCAGACGGAACAGTTCATCCTGGGTCTGCTGCTGGGTGGCGCTGCCGCCTATGTGCTGGGTGATCCCGAGAAGCGCGCCAAGCTCATCCGCATGGGCATGAAGCTCTACGCCGGTGTGGCTGGCAGCGTCGAGGAGTTCAAGGAGCAGATCGCTGACCTGAAGGCCGAAGTCGCGGCCGAGCAGGAAAACGCCGAGGACTGATCCGCCCCAGGCCCGGCCTGCCCCCAGGGCAGCCGGCGCCATGACCCGTCGGATGCACCGGTCCAACCGGTCTTTCGGTTCCCACCACAAGCCTTGCCATCCACGCATTCATTGCACGTCATGCCCCTGGAACAACAGCCGGACGCCAAAGGGCGCCCTTCTTCCTCCAACGCCGCAGCCCCCCTGCTGTTCGAGACGCTCGATGTGGCTCACCAGTCGCACGGCCGCGTCCGCTATCGCTACACGCTGCCCAAGGGCAGCGCCAAGCTGGCGCCTCAGGCGCTGGAACGCGTGGTACGTGACCAGCCCGGTGTCACCGGCGTGCGCCTGAATCCGGCAGCACGTTCCATCGCCATCCAGTTCGACGGCAAGAAGACCAGCATCCCCAAGCTGCAGCGCGTGCTCTCGCACATTCCGGCCTCAATCTGCACCGGTGCCAGCGGCGCCGCCGTCCAGGCTGCCAGCTGCGAGAAGCGCAAGGCCGGCGAGAACGTGCTGTCCACCGGCGGTGACCTGCTGGCCAGCGCGCTGCTGCTGCTGACCACCAACAAGGTGCCCCAGCCGCTGGCCAAGCCGGCCACGCTGGCCGTCTCGCTGCCGCTGTACAAGGACGCCATCGAGGATCTGCTCAAGGAAGGCCTCAACAACCACGTGCTGGAAGCGCTGGCCGTGGCCATTTCCACCGCCAGCGGCGACCAGATGGCGGCCAACGCCACGCTCTTCATGCTGGCGCTGGGCGAGTACCTCGAAGAGTCCATCGCCCGCCGCTCCGACGACCTGCTCAAGCACCTGCTGCACCCCGATGCCGACACGGTCTGGGTCGAGCGCGAGGGCGAGGAAGTGCAGATCGACGCCGCCCAGGTGGTGGTCGGCGATACCGTCATCTGTGCAGCAGGTGCCGTCATCCCGGTTGACGGTACCGTGCTCAGTGGCGAGGCCACCGTCAACGAAGCCAGCATGACCGGCGAGAGCGTGCCGGCACTGCGCCAGCGGGGTGACAGCGTGCTCTGCGGCACTGTCATCGAGGAAGGCCGCATCCGCATCTACGCCGAGCATGTCGGTACCGGCACGGCCAGCGCCCGAATCGCCAACTACGTCCAGCACGCCCTGCAGGTCAAGAGCGGCACCCAGCTCACCGCTGACCGTCTGGCCGACAAGCTGGTGCCCTGGATCCTGGGTCTGGCCGGCAGCACCTGGCTGGTGTCACGCAACTGGAAGCGGGCTGCCGCCGTGCTGCAGGCCGACTACGCCTGCGCGCTCAAGCTCTCCACCCCGGTCGCCTTCAAGTCCGCCATGTACACCGCCGGCCGTGACGGCGTGCTGTTCAAGGGCGGCGACGCGCTGGAGCGCCTGTCCCAGGCCGACACCTTCGTCTTCGACAAGACCGGTACCCTCACCACGGGCACCCTGGTCGTCACCGACGTGCTGGCCTTCGACCCCGAGTTCGATCCCACGGACGTGCTCGACCTGGCTGCCTCGGTGGAAGAGCATTACTTCCACCCGCTGGCGCATGCCGTGGTCGAGGCCGCCCGCCGGCACAGCAACCGCCACTTCCCGCACGAGGAGGTCGACTTCATCGCCGCCCACGGTGTGGCCAGCGTCATCCAGGGCAAGCGCGTCGTGGTCGGCTCGCGCCACTTCCTCGAGGAGCATGAGTCCATTGACATGGGCGCCCACGAGGAGGACATCGAGCGCCTGCAGGCTGAAGGCAAGACCCCGCTCTACATCGGCCTGGGTGGTCGACTGCTGGGCATCATCGCCCTGAAGGACAGCCTGCGCGCCAATACGGCCCAGACGCTCAAGCGCCTGCGCACCCTGGGCGTCAAGCGCATCCTGATGCTGACGGGCGACCACGAAGTCCGTGCCGCCGAGCTGGCCCGTGACCTGGGTCTGGACGCCTACCATGCCCAGCTGATGCCCGAGGACAAGGCCCGCATCCTGCACGAGCTGACCGCAAGCGGTGCGAAGATCGCCTTCGTGGGCGACGGCATGAACGACGCCCCGGCCCTGGCCGGTGCACACGTCGGCATCGCCATGCAGAGGGGTGCCGACCTGGCGCGCCTGACCTCCGACATCGCGCTGCTGGAAGACGACATCGCCCGCGTGGCCGATGCCAAGGCCATCGCCAACCGCACGATGAAGCAGATCGACACCAACTTCAAGCTCATCGTCGGCGCCAACACTGCCATCCTGGCCGGTGCCGCCACCGGCAAGCTCAGCCCCATCGCCACCTCGGTCCTGCACAACGGCAGCACCATCGCCATCCTGCTCAACGCCCTGCGCGGCGGCCTGCAGGCTGTTCCGGGTTCCACACGCAAGGGCAAGAAAGGTGCCAAGGCATCGCCCAAGGCCCTGCCCGCCCCCGTGAACCACACACGGCCCGGCAAGGCGGCAGGCTGACGGCCTTCCTCCTCGGCTACGGCAGACAGGCCGGCACAGGTTCATGCCTGTGCCGGCTTTTTTCATGCTTCGAACAGGTATACGCTCATTCCGGGGGCAGCGGCGGCCCATCACGGCAAGCGCTGGACTCACGGAATGACCCATTTCTGGGGACCAGAATCTGTCCGAACGCCCGGATTGCAGCCCAGGTTGCGCCCCCCTTCTGAACCATGAACGCCCCTGACTCCGGACCACGTCCACTTCACGGCATCCTGCGCCGTATCGACCTGAATCTGCTCGTCACGCTCGACACCCTGCTGCGAGAACGGCATGTCACCCGCACCGCCCAGGTCCTGAACCTGGCACAGCCCACCGTCAGCATGCAGCTGGCGCGCCTGCGTGAGCTGCTGGATGATCCTCTTCTGCTACCCGGCCCGCAGGGCATGCAGCCCACGGCGCGCGCCGAGCAACTGCGCATCCCGCTGCACGATGCGCTGCATGCCCTGGGTCAGGCTGTTGCTCCTCCCGAGCCCTTCAACCCCGCCACGGCACACCACACCTGGCGACTCGTCGCCACCGACTACACGTTGATGACGGTCCTCCAACCCATCCTGCCCCGGCTTCGAGAGCAGGCACCTGGCATGCGCCTGGCCATCCACCAGCTCTCGCCCCCGCTCCTGTCGCAGCGCGCTCGGCAGGATGACTTCGATCTGGCTTTCCACATCACAGCCGAAGCGCCGCCTCACCTGAGACGCCGCAGCCTTTTCCATGAACGCTACGTGCTGGCCGCCCGTTCGGGGCACCCGGTCCTGAAGCGGCGGCCCACGCTGGCCAAGTTCTGTCGTCTGGAACATGCCATCGTCTCACCCGATGGGGGAGGCTTTCAGGGCGCCACCGACCGGGCACTGGCTGCGGTCGGCCTGCAGCGCAACGTCGTGCTGTCGGTACCCCACTTCCTGTCGCTGCTGCATGTGCTGGCCAGCACTGACCTGGTGGCCATGGTGCCTGAACGTCTGGCGGGCAACCATCCCGGTGTCGGGGTTGTGTCTGCCCCCCTTGAGATCCCTGGCTTTGAGATGCTGATGCTCTGGCCGGAACGTCTGCACCGCGACCCGGCCCACCAGTGGCTGCGCTCGCTGGTCAGCGAACGATTCCGGAACGAGCCGTCCGAGTGAATCCTGTGCGTGGCGCCTTCAATGGCGTTGGCCGATGGGCACGCGATGCCGAAGCGAAGTTCAGGCCGTTGCCGCCCTGTTTCAGCCTACCTTGCGCTGATTGACCACCCAGTGCGAATCCGTGATGTCGTAGATCTTCTGGATGTCGTCCATCAGGTGCGCGAAGTCGATGTCCAGGTCGATGAGCCGGCCATTGCGCAGGTTGAACACCCAGCCATGCACGATCGGATAGCCGTCAGCCACATAGCGCGCCTGAACGCAATCCATCTTGATGACATTGATGCACTGCTCCTGCACGTTCAGCTCCACCAGACGGTCGTAGCGCTGGTGCTCGTCCTCGATGGCATCGAGCTCGTCCTTGTGCAGCCGGTAGACATCGCGGATGTTGCGCAGCCATGGATTCATCAGCCCATGGTCCTGGGGCAGCATGGCGGCCCGGATACCTCCGCAGTTGTAATGGCCACAGATGATGATGTGCTTCACCTTCAGGTGGCTGACCGCGTACTCGATGGTCGACGAGACATTGAGATCCATGCCGATGACCAGATTGGCCACGTTGCGATGGACGAACACCTCGCCCGGCTCCAGCCCCATCAGCTCCTCGACGGCCACACGGCTATCCGAACAGCCGATGTACAGGTAGGAAGGATTCTGAGAACGCGACAGGCGTCGGAAATAGTCGGGGTCAAGTTCCTTCTTGTGCTCGGCCCATTCCCGATTGTTCTCGAATATCACCTGGTAGGAATGGCTCATGCGGGTTTCCTCGGTTGCACGAGATGGCTTCCATGAAACATCTTCATGGACATGGATTCTGCACGACATCCGCACCGATGTTGGTTGCATGGCCGTCACACGAGTTCCGCATCCTGGATGCATTCAATACCCGGCACTGTCGTCAGGATCCCGCCGGTATCTTCGACAGGCCGCACGCCCAGCCCGACATTCGCAGCTACCCTGTTCTGCGCCACACTGTCAACATGGTTACAACTCCCTACTGACAGTATCGTTAATCATCCTCATTCTTATAAACCATATACAATCCACCACGTTCCGTAAGACAGTGTCTGGTTTTCTTTCCACGGTCAGCGCTTTGCTGCCCATCCTGCAACCAGGCGGGGCCTTCCCGGCTTCTGTTTCTCAGGAACGCGCCACCAGACGGCGTGCGGCCCAGGGCACCATCCCATCGTGCACGCCACCGTAGGGCGGCCCTCTGTGTGATTCCCTCGATGATGTCTTGTCCCCCTTCGTATACCGGAGAACTTTAATGAGAAAGTCTTCTATTGATATTCGCACCAGCGCCCGCCTGAAGGGCACGGCACTTGCCGTTGCCCTGGCCGCACTGTCGTTCAGCGTCGGCGTGCAGGCCCGCGGCCTCACCCACCCGGTCGATCCGGACTATACCGGCCGCGTTTCGGTGACGGGCGTTGCCTATCCGGGCGAGACCGTGGACGTGACCGGCAGTGGCTTCAAGCCGGGCCAGCAGGTTCAGCTGCTGAGTGATGGCGCCACCATCACCACCCAGGCCATCCTGAGTGTCGACGCCGAAGGCCGCATTGCCGGTCAAGTGGAGATTCCGCCCGAATCGCCGGTGGGCATTCACCCGGTGGTGGTGCAGACGGTGAACCCCGGCTATGCCGAGATTCTGGATTTCAAGATCTCGCCCAAGCTGCCGTTCACGGGCGTCAACGCCTACCATATCGCCCGCGCACCGCTGAACCCCGGTCTGTACCAGGGCGCCTACAGCCCCCGCAGTCACGCCTTGTACGTGACCTCGGCCGTGGGTCGTGCGCCCGTCAAGCAGTCCAGCCTGATGAAGGTCAACCCCAGCTCGCTGGCCATCGAACACCAGGTCACGCCGCCGGCTGATTCCACCGGCAAGGGCCTGGAAGCGGTCTACGGCGTGGCCGTGGATGACACCACCGGCACCGTCTGGACGGGGAACACGCGCACAGGCGCGGTGGCCGTGTACAAGCAGGACGACCTGTCGCTGGTCAAGCAGTTCCCGGACAAGCTGGCCCCGCACAACCACGGCGTGCTGGTCGATGGTCCGCGTCATCGGGCCTATGTGGCTGCCCACGGCAAGAACTACGTGAGCGTGTTCGACACCCAGACGCTGGAACACAAGGTCAACCTCACGCTGGAGTCACCGACCCGCACCAAGACTCCGCCGGCCCCGCTGGGCTTTGCGCTGGACCAGGACGGCGGCAAGCTGTTCGTGGTGTCCACCACCGACCAGGTCTACGTGATCGACGAGCCCACCGAGAAGATCGAGAAGGTCTACAACCTGAAAGGGGCCAAGGGCGCCATCAGCATCGCCTATGCACCGGAAGAGAAACTGCTGTTCGTTGTCTCGCAGGGCACCGACAACCTGCAGATTCTGGACGCCACCGATGGCAAGCTGAAGGCTGACGTGAAGGTCGGTGCCGGCCCGCTGGCCGTGGTCTGGGAGCCGGTTCGCAAGCTGGCCTACGTGGCCAACCGCGGCAGCGACTCGGTGGCCGTGGTGGATGTGAACGGCAACCTGGTGGCCAACCTGCCCGGTGGTTCGTATGCCAACCACGTCTTCACCGACGGCAAGGGCACGGTGTGGAGCGTGAACAAGGCACGCGGCCTGAACGATCCGCAAGGCGATCACATCAGCCGCTACGCCGCCAAGTGATCTGACCCGTTTCCGGCCGCCCCGTGGGTGGCCGGATATCGGATTCACGACGAAGCGCTGCCGCAGGATGATTCATCCGGCGGCAGCGCTTCTTTTTGCAAGTTGCGGCGTCAGTCCCGGATGGACAGTTGCGTCTGCGCCGGCATGGCCGTCACGCCGCCAGCGGCCTGCGAAATGCTCAGCTGCCGCACTGGCAGGTCGGCCACGCTTCGGACATGGAACTTGCGATCTGCCCCCAGCGTCACCTCAATGGTGCCAGCGGTGGCGATGTAGCTGGTTTCCTGCCGGGTGGCGGTGTCACGCACGGCCACCCGCAGCACGGCCAGACGCGCCTGACGACCGGCATTCCGGAAGCGGTTCGCGTCGGTGGTGATCTGATAGGTACCTGCGGTTCGGCCGGTGAATTCCACCCGCAGGAGGCTGTCCAGCGTCTCGGTGGCCACCGGCGCGCCACTCGTCGTGCTGGTGGAAGCCGATGCTGCGGCGCCATTCACCGGCGTGGCCGGCGGAATTCGCCCATGGATCTCGAGGGTCGATTCGACGTGGTCATTCACGTCCACCGTCGATTGTTCGGACTGGCCACTGCGCTGGAAAATGCGCCCCGCCAGTTGCCAGTAACCGGAAGCACTAGGTGCAACGTTGTTGCCCGCGTTGCCGCCGCTGGCCGAAGGCGCCTGCGCCGTCTGATCGCCCGGATGGATGTCGCTGCCGCAGGCCGAAAGCAGCACGGCCAGCGAAGCCGATGCAAGAATCATTGAAACCGGACGCATGCGCACCATGATCGCTCCTTCAGGAAAGAGGCCGATCATAAGTGCGCACGGCGTGCGCCAGCGTGACATTGTGCCGCGCCAGGCACGTCATTCCGCCCGGCGGCACCAGCGCACCGGACGGACGGACCATCAGGCCTGTATCAGAAGCTGATGCGTGCCACGCTTTCCTTGTCGGTCATCGTCTTTTCCTTGGGCAGCTTCACCGTCACGTAGACCGTCCCGGTCTTGGGGTTCAGCGCGAAGCTGTTCGGGTGCGTGGGCAGGTCGATGGTCTTGATCTCCTGGCCCGTGCGCGGATCCACGACCGAAATGTTGCTCGAGACACGGTTGCTCACATACAGGCGATTGCGCGGTGCGTCCAGCAGCATGGCCACCGGCTGCGTGCCCACCTTGATGTTCTGCAGCACCTTGCCGCTGGACGGATCCAGGGCCAGCACCTGGTTGCCCTGGGTGCGCGTCTGATAGTTGAGGCCACCCCGCTCCTTGCGAACCACGTCCAGGCGGTCGAAGCCCTGGTCCACGGCCAGCAGGCGCTTGTTGTCGTGGTCCACCACCAGGTTCAGGAGCTGATCGCCCTGTACCTCGAAGCGGTCGGTGATGGCCAGCGTGCCGATGTCCACGACAAAGAGCTGCCCCATCAGGTTGGAGACATACAGCTTGCCGGCGCCCGAATCCATCGAGATGCCGGTGGCACCGAAGTTGAAGCCCGGGATGGTGCGCTCAACCGTCAGCGTGTCCAGGTTGACCACCTGCAGCTTGCTGTCGTGATAGGACATGGCAGGCAGGTACAGCCGGTTGTTGGCCTTGTCCACGACGATCTCGCGGTACTCGATCTTCTCGGGCTTGCCCTGCGCATCCAGCACGGGCGGCATGGTCACCGAGGACGTCACCTGGCTCGCGGTGGTGTCGAAGACCATCAGCGTGCCGCCACGGGTGTCCACGATGTAGAGGCGATGCGCCTCGTCATCCAGCGCCAGACCATAGCCGGGCTTGGGCAGCTCGATTTCCGCCTTCACGGCCAGCGTCTCGGGATCCAGCTTGAAGAGCTTCGACTTCACGCCGGAAGCCGGATCCTTGGGGTTGCCCGCCGACACGGCATAGACCACGTCCTCGCTGGGCGAATAGGCCACTTCATAGAGCGCCGGCGCCACGTCCTGGCGAACGACCTGGGCCTGGCCCGTGACCGACTTGACCATGTTCATGGCCGAATGGCCGGCATCCTGCGTGGCAGCGCAGCCTGCCAGCGCCGCCGCAACGGCCAGCGCCAGGAAGGAAGGGGTACGGAAAGACTTGGGGAAGGATTTCATGGACAGGTCTCCTGTTTATGTCACAAAGGGATTGGGTACCTGGCACCGGGAAAATGCCAGTTGCATACTGGCCGGGCTGCAACCTCCCGGGCCTGGAGAAACCGGAAAGATCCCTCTCCGGCTTCCGGTCCGGACCGCCCCTGATCCTGCGGGCAGTCCAACCTCATGTTGTCCCGGCCTCATGCCGGGCAGATGGAATCAATACTGGATCCGCGCCACGCTCTCGTTGCTGCCACGCGCGGCGTCACGGGCGTTCTTGATCGTCACGTATACCTCGCCCGTCTTCGGGTTCAGCGTCAGGCTGTTGGGGTGGCGCTGCAGGTCCACGGACTTGAGCAGCTGGCCGGTGCGCGCATCGATGATCGAGACATTGCCCGAATCACGGTTGGACACGTAGAGGCGGTTGCGCTCGGCATCCAGCAGCAGGGCCACCGGCTGCGTGCCGACGGCAATGTTGCGGGTGACCTGCCCGTTGGCCGGGTCGATGGCCACCACCTGGTTGCCCTTGCCGCGCGGCGTGTAGGCAATGCCGTCCTGCTGGCGCTTCTCGTCCAGACGGGCCATGCCCTGATCCACGGCCAGCACCTGGCCTGCCGCACGGTCAACCGCCAGGTTCAGCAGCTGGTCGGCGGCCACCTCGAACTTGCCGGTGACGGCCAGCGTGCCGGTATCCACCACGAAGAGCTGACCAACCAGGTTGGAGACGTAAAGTTTGCCGGCCGCCTCATCCAGCGCAATGCCGGTAGTTCCAAAGCCCAGGCCCGGCACCACCTTCTGCACCTTCAGCGTATGGGCATCGACCACCTTCAGCACCCCGTCGCTGCCCGCCTCCAGGCTCATGCCCGGCAGATACAGACGGTTGTGCGTGTGGTCCAGCACCACCTCGCGGTACTTGTACATGCCATCCTTGTCCTCACCAGCGAGCTTGGCGGTCTTGCCTGCCCGGGAGGCCTTCGCAGCCCTGGCTGCCTGTGAAACCTTGGCAGGTGTCTGGCTGGAAACGGCATCCGGCGCTTCATTCAGCGCCACCGTGCCCACCACGGTGTCGCTGGCCACGTCCAGAACCGTCAGCGAGCCGGCACGGGTATCGGTGATGTACAGACGGTGCGCGGCATCATCCAGCACCAGCCCGAAGCCATTGACGGACAGGGGAATCTCACCCTTCACGTCCAGCGTCTTCGGATCGAGGCGCAGTACCTTGGAAGCCGGCGCATCCGGCCCGAAACCACCGGCCGACACCACGTAGACCACGTCCTGGCTGGGCGAATAGGCCACCTCATACAGCGCCGGCGCCACCGCCTGGCGGGTGACCTGTGCCTGGCCTGCCAGCGACTTGACACTGCTGACAGCGGACTGGGCTGCATCCTGCGTGGCGGCGCAGCCCGAGAGCGCGGCAGCAACGGCCAGCGCAACCATGGAAGAAACCCGGAATGCCTTCATGAAAGAACCCTCTGGTGAAAGACAGGGAAAGGGACGGCGACGAATTCTCGAATGATAGAACGTGAGCGAATGGGAATCCAATGCAATACCATGCCCGAGGGCAGGTTTGTGCATCCTCAGACCCCCACGTCACGCATGCACGCCGCCATCCGCGACACCGCCTCATCCGTCAGATGCGTGACGTTGATCCGCGTCCAGGCCCGGAAATCCTGCGACACGGCAAAGGCCGAACCCGGCAGCAGCAGAATCCCTTGACGGGCCAGTGCGGCGATGAAGGCCGCCAGGTCCTCCAGCCGCGGATGGCGGATCCACAGGAACATGCCCCCGTCAGGCTGCGTGGCACACTGCCAGCCCAGCGCGGCCAGCCGTCGCTGGGCCTGCTTCTGGTGCTTCAGCATGCGGCGCTGCAGCTCCCGCATGTGCCGTGCATAGGATCCGTCCACCAGGATGGTGTTGACGAAGCGTTCACAGAAGCCGGGTACCGCCACCGTGGTCATCAGCTTCAGCTCGGTCAGCCGGCCGATGATCTCCGGGCTGGCCACGACATGACCGATGCGCAGCGACGCCGACAGCGACTTGGAGAAGCTGCCGATGTAGATACCGTGCTCCAGCCCCGACAGCTCCACCAGTGTCTGCCTGCGCTCCGGATGGAAGTCCCCATAGACATCGTCCTCCACCACCAGAAAGCCGTGCTCGGCAGCCCGCTTCATCACCCCGAAAGCCGTGCGCGCCGACAGCGTGCCTCCGGTGGGGTTGTGAAAGGTGCTGTTGCAGATGAAGAGCCGGCAGGGCTGCCCATCCTTCAGCGCCTCATCCAGCGCCTGCAGGTCCGGCCCGTCGGCATTGCGCCGCACCCCCACGGGCGTGCCCCCGGCCAGCCTCACCAGGCGCACCAGGGAGCCGTTGCAGGGCTCATCCACCAGCACCCGGTCGCCCGGACGCACCAGAAGGCGGATCACCAGATCCAGCGCCTGGGTGGCCCCCACCGTCGTCAGCAGCTGCCCGGGCGGCACGTCGATGCGCGTGGTGCGGCGCAGATGCACCGCCAGCTGATGGCGCAGCGGCACATGCCCCTGGATGTCCCCATAATCCGTCAGCGTCCGCTGCCCCATCCGTGCCGTCTTGCGCACGCCCGCCGCCAGGGCCTCGGTGTCCCGCCATTCGGACGGCAGCCAGCCACAGCCCAGCTTCAGATATTCCGGTCCCGCTTGCAGCAAGCGGAACAGGGCCGTCTGCCCAGCTGGCGCGGTGTCCTGCGATGCGGAGGACATGTCCGGCGGCGTGGCAGGCAGGCCTTTTGCCGGAGGCGACACGAAGTACCCGCGCCCATGCTGCACGTCCAGCAGCCCCTCGCTGACCAGCTGCGCATAGGCGCTGGCCACGGCATGCAGGCTGACCTGCTCGCGCTGCGCCATCTGCCGCAGTGACGGCAGCCGCTCGCCGCTGGCCCACCGGCCATCGGCCAGACGCTGGCGGATCTGATCGACGAATGCCATGGCCTGCTCCTTCGCACAAGAAAGCGCTGATTCTGCCACCGGGCTCTGACACTTGCCGCGTTCGGAACCCGGCAAAAGATGCTGCTCCATGAGCAGGCCCGTTCGGGCGGTAAAGCCCGGCATCCGTGGCTGTACCGGCGTCGGCACCCGCAGACGCGGCACGACTGTCAGCGACTGTCCGGACACTTTGCTGCAACTGTTTGACAAACAGATGCCGACTGTCTGACGAAATTGCAGAGAGCAGCCAGTAGCATCCCCATCCATCAAGGACGTCAGAACCTGATCGGCAAGGTTTCGCGGTCAGCCCGACTTCCGTGGTCAGCCCGTTTCCGCTTTCAGCCCGTCGTCGACCGCACGTCCCATCGAGAAGCTTTCATCCTGCACACCCCATGTCCGCTCGCCTGCCCGCCCGCACGTGGCTGTACTTCATCGCCCAGTCCATCAACCTGACCACGGCCGTGATGGCTGTCACCATTGCCGCCTTGGTGGGCGCCGTGGTGGCCCCGCGACCATGGATGGCCACCCTGCCCTATGGGGGCCAGTTCCTGGTGGTGATGCTGGCCACGCTGCCGGTGGCGCGACTGATGCGCCGCCATGGCCGCAAGCGCATCTTCCTGGCGGCCACGCTGCCCCTGGCTCTGGCCGGCATCACCGGCTACCTGGCCGTGCAGGACCGCTCGTTCGGGCTGCTGATCGTCTCCCATGCCCTGCTGGGGCTATACATCGCCGTAGCCAACTTCTCGCGCTTTGCCGCCACGGACGGCCTGTCCACCACGCTGAAGCCCCGCGCCATGTCCCTGGTCATCGCTGGCGGCGTGGTGGCCGCCTTCACCGGCCCCAGCCTGGTCAACAGCCTGAGAGAATGGGCAGGCATCCAGGACTTTGCCCTCTGCTACGCCGCCTTTGCCGGGCTGGCCGTGCTGCACGCACTCACCATCCTGCCCATACGCACCCGGAACAACGACCCCCACCAGCCGGGCCCTGCCGGTGTCCAGACGCATGCCGCCACGCCTCACCCGGCCGCCGCCAGCGCCTGGCAGCTGGTGCTGCACGACCGGCCGCTGGTGGCCGCCATGCTCTCGGCTGCCGTCGGCTACGGACTGATGAACCTGCTGATGATCCAGTCCTCCATGAACATGACCCAGCTGTGCATGGCCTTTTCGGACGTGAACCGCGCCATCCAGTGGCACGTGCTGGCCATGTTCCTGCCCTCCTTCGTCACGGGCTCCATCATCCAGCGCATGGGTACCCACGCCGTCATCGTGGCCGGCTTCATCCTCATCGCCATCAGCGCGGCCTTCAACATGGGCAACGATGGCTACGCCCTGCTCAGCACCTCGCTGATCCTGCTGGGCCTGGGCTGGAACTTCACCTACATCGGCGGCAGCGCCATGCTGAACGAGCGGCTGGACCAGCTGCGGGCGCAGCCGACTCCCCCTGCCTCGGCCACGGATTCACCGTCAACCACCAAAGACACGCCCCAGGCCGCCCACCGACCGGATCCGACCGTCGAGGTCCAGGGGATCAACGACCTGGGCATTGCCGTGATGGCCACCCTGGGCGCCTTCCTGCCCGCCCCGCTGATGAGCTGGCCCGGATGGGCCGGCAGCAACCTGCTGGGCGGCACCGCCAGCGTGCTGCTGATCGGGTTGGTGGTGGGGGTGTGGCGGCGGCGGGCGATGGGTTGAACCTGGTCAGTGCGGGGGTACCCCTCGTGGACGCTGACTGAGAGATGGGGTATCGGGATGCAAAGGGGGGTATCAGGACGGACCGGCGTCCCCCTGCCATGCCGCAGACACGGCCTCGACCACTTCGGCCCATACACCGGGTTCAGCCAGTATCGGAATCTCGCGCGCCAGCACATTGCTGAGGACGCCCTCGTTCTGCTGCAGCGAACGAATCACCCGATCCGCCTGGGCATCCGGCATCTCCACAATTTCCTTCAGTGCGGCACGTGCCCGGGCATGCAGCTGAAGATAGCGGGATTCCTCCCGCATCTTCGTGGCCAGCGCCTTTCCAAGAACATCTGCCAGGAAGCAGACATGCGGCCCCAGATCAGGGTATCGCCACCCTGGGCGCGCCAGCGCATCCCCGGAAAAGCAGAAATTGGAACTGACACCATCGGGATACACGATGGGCTTGCGAGCGAAATCGACATGCTCGCGCACCAATGACATCAACGGCCGAGACACGCCGTCCAGCACCTGATCGTAGCGTCGACGTACCTGGGCATCATCGGCGATCAGGCTGGAAACCGGCAGGATCATCGCGTCCGGCACCGCGCCATCACGCCGCAGAATGTCGTTGATGAGGAAGCGGTGAACTCGCCCATTGCCGTCGGCCAGCGGGTGGATGTAGACGAATCCGAAAGCGACCACCGCGCTGCGCATCACGGCAGACTGACCCTGCGTCCGATCCAGAAAGACCCGCAGCCCTTCGAGCATGGCCGCCACGTCTGCAGCGGGCGGCGCCACATAATGGACGATATCCTGATAGCGCACCGTTTCACCCACGAACACGGGCGACTGCCGAAGTCCAAACTGCCCCAGGGATGTGCGCCTGCCCAGGATCTCCTGCTGCAACTCCGCCAGAACATCAGCCGACAGAGGCACCGGCCCTTGCCCCAGCCGGCGAGCCATTACATCGGCAAAGCGCTGCACACGGCTCACCTGATGGCCCTCGCCCTCGATGCTGAAACTGGCCCGGCTTTCGCGCAACGTCAACCACACCGCCGAACGCATCAGCAGATCAGGACCGAACTCCGCCATGAGCCCGTCCACCAGCTGATGCACATCAAGGGACTCCGCAGACCTGATCGCCTCCGTCTTGACCACCAGAGGGCAGAAATGGCGGGTTCCCGGCAGATTGTCGACAACCCGCCAGCGGGACACCCGCTGACCACGGCCGGTGGATGCCACCACCCGTCGCGTCCCATCAAGGGCGTCCACATAGTTGCCTGCAAGGCCCACGGGCACGCGCAACGTCTGGCCGGTCAGCCACTCATACAGAAAGGCGGCTCGACGCGCGTACTGCCCGGTGGGCTCGGCGTCCACCCAGGCCTGGATAATGTCCGGCCCGATTTGCTCGAACAGACGTGCAAGCAACCCCAGGTGCGGTACCTCGTGCCGCAGGTGAAACAGCAGATGCGAGACCACATCCGCGGATGGGCGAGCCGCCGCCGGCCAGGTTTCAAGCCAACCGTTGGCCGTCACCTGCGTGGCACGACGCCCCCCCATCCGGCTGACGACGGGCAGGTCTTCAGGCCACGGCAGCTGGAAGGCCTGAACCAGCCAGGCGCCCCCGAGAGGATCTGAAGGCGAGGCGGTCGTGAGCGTGGAGAGATGGCCAGACATGCGCGGAATCGATCATTCTTGCAATGAAACGATTAGCATACAGGGTTTTGGCGTGGGATCAATTAGACAGTCTCCAACGCCCCTACGAGACCCTGTACCGTCCCGATGAGAATCATATAGCCGCGGAACAATCAAGAACGTCTACCTCGTATCCAACAGTGGCTGACAGTCCCTGAAGGCTGAAAACATCAAGGGCGGACACCTCAACGGCGATGAAAATTTTGCAAAAGAATCCGAAGGAAAAAGCAACCAATGCTTGGCGGCTTTATTTTACCGATCGAATTATTAAATCCCATTAAAACCCAAATCGCTCCTGTATAGCAGCCTCCACATCTTGTTGCCCTGCTTCCTGCTCATAAACACGGACCATTCGCTCAAGCAAAAATGACGACACAAAGGGGTGAGAGAACTTCAAGGCATCAGCCCAGCGTCGATACTTATCTGCAAGCTCACGTTCCTCTGCCCCACCTTCTCCGCAAACATGAATACCGCGCGCATTGTACAGCCCTGTACACACCCCTTTACTGACATCCTCAGACCGCAACTCCTCCAACAACTCACGAACAGGTTCACTCGGCCACACGCCGTCCTCTCCAAGTGGCGCGCGAGATAACATAACACCAAGGTTATAATCAGCAGCCTCAACAAGCTCGAGCTGAGCACAAGATAACCTTATCCGCTCCACCCAATCAAACAATCTCTTTTTCTTCACATCCAAATCTAACTCATCCTGACCAGGAATGCGAGCAATGACTCTAAGAAGAATGCGTCCATGCTGATCCAATTTCTCAAACCCCTTTGTAACAACCAAATCCAAAGCCCCCTCCTCGCCTCCACGTCGTTTATAAACACAAACTAAAGCTTGTACAAATAACTCAGGATGTTCTTCGATATATAGCTCAAGACTCAGAATTCCATGTCGACCTCGCGCCAAATAACGGGAAGTATCAAGAAAATTCAAATACCCCAGCTGCAACCTGGCCTTATCGTACAAGGAAACGTCCAAACGAAGATCGAGAATCTGAAATGCCCGCTGCACGTCGTAGTCGCACAACTTGTACCCACCACGCTCGTCCACGCCTTCTTCCGTCATGGTATCTAGCAGCTGAACCAGAAGAACCGACGTTATCGATTCAAGTTTTGGACGTACGGACACAAACGCAGCCTTGGGGCGTTTAACTTCTAGCAGGCGGACAACGCTCTCATTGTTCTCCTCAGGGACCTGGAACACACACCGCGGGACCACATTGAGCCAATACTTTCTGCGGACCTTCTCTGAGAGCTTGTCTACAAGCTCCCACGTGGAAGCCCGATAAGGGAAAAGAAGTAAAAAACGTAGCGTTTCCTCGTCATCAACCTTAAAACGCAGGCCCTCATATACCTCAACCCTCCTACCATCATCCAACTTTAAAAGCATCCCAGAAACTATGTTCTGACGACTACAACCATTCCCTTCTGGCCGCAGACACATCAAAATAATTTCTTCAATCATCGAATCGTCAAGCAGACCCGATGCCAGGTGACTACCAATTATATGCTGACAACTTCCCAGATCAGCCAGCAAAAGAACGCCCTCAACACCTCTCTCATTTAATACGCCTCTCAGGGCGTTAAAACGAAGCATTTCAATATGCGCATCTCGCGCATCTACGTCTTTATCGACCTCATATTTTTCGTCCGCTGACAGCTCAACAGACTCTTCTTGAAACAGCCATTTGTGCCTATAAAAGACATCCTGGGGTTGCAATGCAAGATAGACCGATTCTTTTCGGCTTCTAGAAGGAACCGTCACACGAATCTCCTCGTGTACTTCCGCAAGATCCGCGTCATGGGCGTCTTCCCTCCAGTGATCGATGATCTCCCATACACGCACTTGCTCCTCCGATGAAAGAACGTTCAACCGAGACAAAAGATCACAAAGCATACCGACTGTGTAGGACGGTCTGTTTAGCGCAAGCGTTATAACTTCCCTTGTGAATGAATCAATCAATTCGGGGGAGTCGACAGGCTCACCGACCTCGACCCCATCAGAACGCCACTTCGGCTTGTAGGTACTTAAAATTATGCGATTAGAAGCGTCTCCAAACTGCTGAATACAAACCCTCCAACCAACTTCCGGATACTTATCCAAAATCATAATAACGGCATTTCTTCGATCCTCGAGAGTTGCCGCTGTCTGAGGCACCCCTGCACAGAGAATTGAGAATAGCGATTCAATAGGCCTATTTCCCCGACTATCGTTTATCTCCACCTGAGAAAGACGCCCAAGAATATTAACTACTCGCGGGAAACGAACCGGACTCCAGGCGAGTCCTTCAAGTGCCCAAAGAATCCAGGCTCGAGGGTAATGAGACCACCCCCAACTCTCTGAATTGCCTAATAGTTTTATAATTTCAGAATGATCTGACCGAAGGTCACGATCAATGATATCAAGAAACTCTCTCGGAGCAGCTTCTGCATACACTGGAAGATTGCGCCCAGTGTCTTCCAGTTTTCTGACAGTCAAAGGTGAAAGAAGATCACGAACAACCTTGCTAGCCTCGACCTCCCCATCAAAACCAAGACGCGCCCCGAAGAGTTTGTTACCATAAACAGCTAGCATCACAAAGGCCTCAGAAATACCATTAAACAACATCTCTGAGAAACCCATAAACTTATTGCTCGCGTTTAACTCACAACCACCTACCCCCTCCAAATTGATAGCACAACCACCTTCGCCAAGCACGATCCTTACTACACAAACAAACCGATCCAAGTCCTTTCTGGATATCATACTTGCAATTGCAAATAGCGAATCCATTCTCGACACAACTCCGCCTCGATCAGAAATTGACCAAATCGGCGAATCATTGATCTGTAAATATCTAGTTATTTTATCTTCTAGATCTACAAAGGCCTGTCCTGAGAGCCTAGATAGAATTACTCGATCCGCCTCGTTTCTCGTATCCCACGCACCGGCAAGCACAAGAGGAACCATACCCGTTGCAATTTCCTGATTAGCTGCCCATTCGGGATTACGGATTGCAGGAATACTTGACAGTCGACGCCTTAGAACCGTTAACGAACGCCCCGATTCGTTATATAATTTATTTATTTCATCGCTTGATTTTCCCATGTATTTCAGAGCTCTGGAAAATACCTCAAATCTCGGCGGTTCCAACATGACATCAGGAGCTTTTTCACTAGTAGCATTTCGTGGATAGACGACAATGGCTCGTAGTGATGCGGCATAGGCCCCTAGCTCACGCTCCACTTCCCGCGTATGAACGACTGCAATAAAATTGGCACTACCTTGAGCAAGAATTGGGAGAATCTCTGGTTTATCAAACACTAGAACACGGTCCCGATCGCGCTCAAGCTCCGAGGCCAGCAGCACCTGACTAATGAACGCAAGGGATTCTTCAGTCGAGTCCGACGCTATTACAAAAGGTCTAGAATAGTTCTCCCTGAGAAATGACTTTATCTTATCCGACCATACGTCGATCGCAATATCAAAAAAAGACGAAATAAGGGGCGGAATCGCCACATCTGCCCAATCTTTCCAACACTGATCCAACGTCCTGATCCCTAATGATGGACGATTTGTTTGGTTTGCAAACCAAACCTGAGCTGCTACTGATTGTTCCATCCATTGTTCAAGATCACTAGCATCATATGCGCGGACATCTTTCCAGAGGTTCTTGCCTTTTGCCTCCTCAACCCAGGAAGTCTTTTTTTTCCAGCGCCTTGGTGTCACAAAGACAAACGTGATATCTTTCCTTTTTAATTCACTGTTCGCGTCTACGCTTTTATCAAAATCACCCCACGCTTTTTTATTTATATCTTTTGTAACACCGAACTCCCACCCAGAAACCCCCGAAGGTATCCAAGGTGTAAAAGCACTGGTCTCAAGGGAACCATCCCAACCTGGGCGTTCGCCATCATCGAAGCCAGGAAAATCTATGTTCTTAATATCTTTAGATCGGAAGAGCG
>ERZ772978.15-NODE-15-length-101905-cov-247.921_pt1 | contig 101905 bp, 99 predicted proteins | sample MGYA00511675_ERZ772978 | MGnify/ENA primary metagenome ERZ772978 (study PRJEB29015, sample SAMEA2738092) | human oral metagenome | biome: human oral; feature: human-associated habitat; material: saliva | place: China | collected 2156 ... | reverse complement strand
ACATCCGGATAGGTAACGAACATCCGGATAGGTAACGAACATCCGGATAGGTAACGAACATCCGGATAGCTTAATAACCTATCCGGATGCGCATAACCTATCCACGTGCGCACAACCTATCCGGATAAGCCCAGGCAGAGGGTATGGCAGGGAACGAAGGGCCTGGCGAGGGAACGTGCACCACGCGCCACCAGTGAGGAAGGTGCCGGCGGGGCTGCAGGGCCTGGCCATGCTTCGAGCCGACGCGCAGAGCGAAGCTCGCGGCGTGGACGGCAAGCGGGCGGGCGAGCGGGGCCGCGGGGCCTGGCCATGCTTCGAGCCGACGCGCAGAGCGAAGCTCGCGGCGTGGACGGCGGGCGGGCGGGGCCGCGGGGCCTGGCCGGGCTTCGAGCCGACGCGCCGGGCGAAGCTCGCGGCATGGACAGCAAGCGGGCGGGCGGGCCCGACGGCGCCCGGAACACCGGCAGCACAGCCTGCAACAACAAGACGGGCCCGCAGGCCCTGGTCACGCAACACACACCACTCACCGCACGCCACCAGTGCGGAGGGCGCCGACGGCGCCCGGAACACCGGGGGCCCAGCCAACAGAACACCAGCGGCGCAGCAGCAACGCGGGTATACGAGAGGCCGGAGGAGAGTCGCCGCCTCCGGGCCTCTACACAGGGCTCACTTGTCGTTGATGAGATCCAGCCACGTGCGGCGCTCGCCCACGAGGATGCCGAAGTCGCGGTTCTGGTCCGCAATGGCGGCGTCTGTCGCGGGGTTCTTGATGAGGGCGGCCAGCACATCGGGGGCGGCGGTGATGGCGCCGACACCCTGACGGACCAGTTCGAGGACCTGCTCAGAATTCTTGAAGGACGCGGCCAGCACGTCGGCCTTCAGGTCGTAGGTGCGCAGGGTGCGGTGGATTTCGGAGGCGACACGCACGCCGTCGATGCCGTAGTTGTCCATGCGGTTGACGTAGGGGGCGACGTAGCGAGCCCCGGCCTTGGCGGCCATGAAGCCCTGCATCGAGGAGTGGATGCCGGTAGCGGTCACCTGCATGCCTTCGCGCACGATGCGCGGGATAGCGGCGAAACCTTCGTGCGTGACGGGCAGCTTGATGAAGAGGTTGCCGCCGATTTCGCCGCGCAGCGCCCGGGCCTCGGCGACCATGTCGTCGGCGCGCTGGGAGACGATCTGGACGTGCAGCTGGGCGCCATCGGGCAGGACGGACTTGATCGCGTGGAGGACCTCGAGGGGTTCCTTGCCTTCGCGGTACAGGATCGTCGGGTTGGTCGTCACGCCGTCGATGGGCAGGTACTCCAGGGTCTTTTTGATGGAATCGACGTTCGCGTGATCGATGAGGATGAGCATGGGCGGCTCCTTTGCGCTGTCGTGGGTTTTTCGCACCACTAGGATAGCGCGGGCGGGAGCAACCCACCGGCTGCTCCCGCCCGTTCCGAAGGCTCGACCTGCGATTACTTCGCTGATGAGGAGTGGTAGTTCGGCGCTTCCGTCGTCATCTGAATGTCGTGCGGATGCGACTCGCGCAGGCCCGCGCTGGTGATGCGCACGAAGCGGCCGTTGGCCTTGACCTGGGAGATCGTGGATGCGCCCAGGTAGAACATGGTCTGGTGCAGGCCGCCGACGAGCTGGTAGATCACCGACGCGAGGGAACCGGTGTAGGGCACCTGGCCCTCGATGCCCTCGGGGACGATCTTGTCGTCGGAGGTGACGTCGGCCTGGAAGTAGCGGTCCTTGGAGTAGGACTTGCGCCCGCGCGAGCTCATCGCGCCGAGCGAGCCCATGCCGCGGTAACGCTTGAACTGCTTGCCATTGGTGAACACAACCTCGCCGGGGGACTCCTCGCAGCCGGCCAGCAGGGAGCCAAGCATGACGGTGTCGGCGCCGGCCACGAGGGCCTTGCCGATGTCGCCCGAGTACTGCAGGCCGCCGTCCGCGATGAGCGGGACTCCGGCGGGACGGCAGGCCTGGGCGGCCAGGTGGATGGCGGTGATCTGGGGGACGCCGACGCCGGCGACGACGCGGGTCGTGCAGATCGAGCCGGGGCCCACGCCGACCTTGACGGCGTCGACGCCCGCGTCGATGAGCGCCTGTGCGCCCTCGGTCGTGGCGACGTTGCCGCCAATGATGTCGATGCCCTCAAACGTCGGGTCGGCCTTGATACGGCGGATCATGTCGAGGGCCAGCTGGGCGCCGCCGTTCGCGGTGTCGACGACGAGGACGTCCACGCCGGCCTCGGCCAGGGCGGTGGCGCGCTCCCAGGTGTCGCCCCAGTAGCCGACGGCCGCGCCGACGACGAGGCGGCCGCGCGAGTCCTTGGTGGCGTTGGGGTACTGCTCGGTCTTGACGAAGTCCTTGACGGTGATGAGGCCGGTCAGGTGGTCGTTCTCGTCGACGATGGGCAGCTTTTCGACGCGGTGTTCGGCCAGCAGGTGCTTGGCGTGTTCGCGGGAGATGCCGACCTGGCCGACGACGAGGCGGTCACGCGGGGTCATGCAGTCGCGCACGCGCAGGGTGGCCCACTCGCCCTGGGGGACGAAGCGCAGGTCGCGGTTCGTGATGATGCCCAGGAGGGTGCCGTCCTCGTTCACGACGGGCAGGCCGGAGACGCGGTAGTGGCCGCAGAGGCGGTCGAGTTCGTCGATGGTCGCATCGGGGCCGACGGTGACGGGGTCTTCGACCATGCCGGATTCACTGCGCTTGACCTGGCGGACTTGCGCGGCCTGTTCCTCGATGGAGAGGTTGCGGTGCAGGATGCCGATGCCGCCTTGGCGGGCCATGGCGATGGCCATGCGCGCTTCGGTGACGGTGTCCATGGCGGCGGACAGGAGCGGTACGCGCAGGGAAATGTTTGTCGTCAGGCGACTGGACGTGTCAACGGATGAAGGAACGACGTCCGTGAGCTCGGGTAGGAGCAGGACGTCGTCGTAGGTGAGGCCGGTGAGGCCGAAAGGATCGTGTGTTGCGAGTTCTCCCATGGGCCAATTGTAGGTGGTCGGCGCCGCTTTCGCGTCACCACCTGCACATGGGGCGCGGGGGAGGGCGAGGCTGTGGCTCGCTCGCCGGGCGGGCGCGGGCGCGGGGAGAGGCACGTCACGGCACGAGGCTGGGGCCCGGACGCGGGTCAGGCGGCGCTTCGACCGTGGGGTGAGGGGGCGCCGGCCCGGGCGGTTGCTCCCGTGACGGTGAGGTAGATCGGGGCGGAGCCGCGGGCGAGCATGCGGGCGGCGGTGAGGGCGTCGGGGCGTCCTTCCCACACGCGCATGGAGACGGAGCCGTCGGGGGCGACCTCGTGAATCCAGCGCCCGACGCCGGCGCGCGCGTGGGAGTCGGCCCAGGCGATGGCTCGCGCGTAGTCGACGGCCATGTTCTGTGCGCGCGAGGGGTCCACGACCTCGGCGAGGACGCGGGCGGCGCTGGCGGCCTCGCACACGACCCAGTGCATGCGCTGGGGGGCGGCGACGACGCCGGCGGGGTCGAGGGTGTAGACGATGCCGCCCACGCCCTCGTCCGTCCACCCGTCGGCGAGGGCGCGCTCGTAGAGCGCGGTCGCGGTGTCGAGCATCCACGGGCCGGGCTTTTCCCCCATGTGGATGAGGATCGCGTACACCTGCCCGATGAGGCGGGCGGCCTTGAATCCGAGGCCGGGAAGCGTGTCGCCGGGGCGGATGAGCTCGACGGGGGCCAGATCACAGGAGGCGGGCAGGGGTCGCCATTCTTCGTCGTAGAGGTCGGGGAGGGCGTAGCCGCAGCGCGCGGCGATTTCGCCGACGAGGCGCAGGATCGAGCGGGCGCGGTCGAACCAGGCGCGCTCCCCCGTCGCTTCCCAGGCGGCCAGGTAGGCTTGCGCGGTGTCGAGGTTGGTGGATAGGCGCCGCAGGGGCGAGCGCGCGCCGGTCGCGGCCTCGATCTCTTCGCGCACGGAGCCACTGCGCGGTTCCCACCAGCGCTGATCCTGGTCGCGGTCGAGGTCCGCGAGGAGGGCGCGAGCCTCCTCGTGGCCCGCGAGGAGTGCGGCGGCTGCCGCTCCGATCATGGCGGACTGGGCGCGCTGGGAGGAAACGGCGCGTGGAACCGGCGTCGCACTGGTCTCGGAGGTGGGGACGACCTCGGCATACCAGGAGCCGTTTACCGCCCGCAGCGGCCCGGTCAGGGCGGCGAGGCCGTGGGAGACGAGGTGGGCGGCTCCTTCGGTGCCGCGCATCTGTGCGAGGGCGAAGACGTGGGTCATGCGGGAGCTGATGCGGGCGTCCAGGGGTCGCCCGAGATCGACTTGCCCGTCGGCGCGCAGGAATGCGAAGCCGACCCGGGCCTTTGACCGGGACGCGAAGGCGACGAGCGCGTCGAAGTCGGCGTCGAAAGCGCGGCGTAGATCCTCATTGTTCCAGGGGGCGTTCATGACTGTTCTCCTGCCGGTACGTACCCTCACGGTATCACCTGACCAGGACTCTTGGCGCCTGCGCGCGCACCGACCGGAGGGCTCGTCAACGCGGGGCGGGCCGGCCTCGCCCGGGTTAGGACCGTCCGACGAGTTGCAGGTCGGCGTGAGGTGCCAGGAGGGCCAGGGCTTCTTCGACGCAGGCGCTGATCGTGCGCACCCGCTGCACGTGGGGGGCCAGGACGTCGGGGGCGTCGGCGCCTACGACGATGGTGGGGCCGCCGTAGCGGGCGTTGAGTTCGTGGATGGTGTCGGCGCAGGCGGGGCCATGGCCGAGGACGACGGTGAGGGCGGGCACTCCGGCTCGCACGTATTCGCGGAAGCGGTCGGCGGCGCGCACGCCCCCGTAGTTTTCGCTGGACAGGAGGCGCACGTCGCATCCGTACCAGGCGAGGGCGACGCCGATGACCTGGGCGGGGGTTTCGTGGAGGGCGTCGGCGATGAGGGCGACGCGGTCGCCGCCGACGAGGGAGCGGGCGGGGCGCGAGAGGTGGACGGAGCGGCACACGCGCTGGAAGGCGTTGAGCAGCATGAGGGCGGGCGGGCATCCGACGGGGTCGCCGCCGGGGGTGGAGCGCAGGGATTTGAGGGTGGGTTCGACGAAGCGCGACCACGTGTGGACGAGGCCGTGGCTGGCGACGGCGGCTTCGAGTGCGGCCTCGAGGCGCGGGAGGTTGTCGGCGAGGGCGACGGAACGCAGCTGCGCGGCGTTGAGGGGGCCGCCGGCGGGGCGCGCGGAGACGTCGGCGAGGGCGCGCTTGGCGGCCTCGGCGGCGGGTAGTCCCGCGTGCACGTGGTTGACCATGGCACGCAGGCGTTCGACGTCCTCGGGTTGGTAGCGGCGTCGCGATCCGGCTTCGTGTCTTTCGGGGCCGAGGCCGTAGCGGCGTTCCCAGGTGCGCAGGGTGGAGGCGGAGACGCCGAGTTCGTCGGCGACGGAGGACACGGTGCGGGAGCGGTCGACGTGCGCGCTGGTGGCCAGTATGGCTCGTGGCATGACCCCTCCTGCGTGTTCGAGTGCTGCTCCCTTCAGATTCTTGCCTGTCGGCCGCGCGAGCGCCACAGGAAGAGAGGAGACGAGCAACTCAAAGTTATTCAAAAAGTTATTCAATGTTGGTTCAGGGCAGCACATGCGACTTTTTCTGCATTTACACCGTCCAGACGCCCACATTCTGAGAACTGGCTCATACTTCTAGAAAGGGTCTTGAATAACTACCGCGCAAGTGTCTATTCTTGCGGACATCGTGTGCCGAAAGTGTCGGCACGACAGACAAGAAGGAGGCACCCAATGACTGACGTCTCCCGTCTGCCCGGCCCCATGATCGACGCGTGGGAATGGCAGTACGAAGCGGCGTGCCGAGACCTGGACACCGAGCTGTTCTTCCACCCCGAGGGTGAGCGCGGCTCCACGCGCCGACGCCGCGCGGCAAACGCCAAGGCGATCTGCGCGACCTGCCCGGTGATCGAGCAGTGCCGGTCCTACGCTCTGGCCGCCCAGGAGCCCTACGGCATCTGGGGTGGAATGACCGAGGAAGAACGACGCGAAGAGATCCGCTCCTCCGGACGCGGACGTCGCGTCTCCTGACGCGCAACAACACTGCCGGTGCGGCATCGCCACCGCGATGCCGCACCATTTTACTGCCCAGACATCGCCCACCATGCCGATCGACGTTCCCCAGGGAGGACGCATGACCACCAAGGATTCCACGACCTCGTCCGCGGACAAGGAGACGAAGACGCCCGCCGAGGGCTCTCCTTCCTCCATCTACAAGACGCTCTTCTTCGTGACCGCGCCGATCACCGCGATCCTCGCGGGCGCGTGCGTGTGGATGGGCGTTCAGCTCTCCTCCACTTCTCCGGCGTCCCAGGCGACCCCTGCGGCCACGCCGACCGCAGCCGCACAGATGCCTTCGGCGGAGCAGAGCGCCGAACCCAGCCAGACCAATCCGAACAACCTGTCGATCATGAACTCGTTCATGCGCCACGACGCTGGCGATCAGCAGGCCAAGGGCGACATCAATGCGCCCGTCACGATGGTCGTCTTCTCCGACTTCGCGTGCCCCTACTGCACGAAGTTCGCCCAGCAGGTCGACCCCGAGCTTGAGGATCTGGTCGCGGACGGAACCCTGCGCATCGAGTGGTATGACCTCGCGCAGATCACCGAGTCCTCTCCCCTGGCCGCCCAGGCAGGCATCGCGGCGGCCGAACAGGGCAAGTTCTGGGAGTTCCACGACGCCGTCTACGCGGCGGCCGACCCGAGCGGACACCCCCAGTATTCCGAGCAGGCCCTCGTCGACTTCGCCGCCACGGCAGGCGTGCCCGACCTGGACAAGTTCCGCGCGACCATGCTCGACGCGCACACCGTCGCCAAGGTGACCTCCGCCAAGGAGCAGGCACACCAGGCCGGCATCACCGGCACGCCCACGCTCTTTATCAACAAGGCCTACATCCCCGGCTTCCGCGACGCCTCCTACGTGCGTAACACCGTGCTGGCGCAGGCGGCAGAAGCCGCTTCCTGACCAGAGCGGCAGCGCCCCTCGGCGGGCGCGACACGAGGGGCGGCCCGGAAGGATTCCTTCCGGGCCGCCCCTCGTTGCGTGCGTCAGCGCTCGATCAGCGCTCCACGACCGCCAGGACGTCGCGCGAGGACAGGATCTGGAACTCCTGGCCCTCGTACTTGACCTCGGTGCCGCCGTAGCGCGAGTAGATGACGACGTCGCCGACCTTGACGTCGACGGGGATGCGGTTGCCGTTGTCGTCAACGCGGCCGGGGCCCACGGCGATAACTTCGCCTTCCTGCGGCTTTTCCTTGGCGGTGTCCGGGATGACCAGGCCGGAGGCAGTGGTCTGCTCGGCCTCAACCTGACGGATGACGATGCGGTCCTCGAGGGGCTTGATGGAGATCGACATTGTCGTTCCCTTTCTCTTTGTCACGAAGGTGCTCGTCCTTTCCCTGCCGTCGCGGGGGTCAGGTGCAGGACCGGTCGCGGGTGTTCCCGCGCTTCCTCCATGAGTGTAGTTGCGCACCTGGCACTCGGGCAACCTGAGTGCCAGGCGGTTCACCGACGGCGATGCCGGTCAGCCCCTCCCGCGAGCGCGAGTCGGCCCAGGCCTCGGCGGTGAAGAGATGGGACAATGATGCCGTGAGCGCTCTGACCCCGATCCTGTCCTCCCCCGGCTGGGAGCTCCTGGCTTCCCTGCAGGCCCGCCAGGAGACGAATCCAATCCCGCTGCGCGAGCTGGGGGGCGCCCTGCGGGCCTCCGGCGTCGAGGCGGGGCTGGCGGCCGCCGTGTTGACCCAGCTCGCGTTGCGCGAGGCGGCGCGCACGAAGTTCGGCCCTGTCGCCTCCCACATGGTGTTCACGCGCGACGGGCTGGAGCAAGCCACGCGGCTGGTGGTGGCGGTGCGTCACGCGCAGCGTTTCCGCAGCGCCGGCGCGACGCGGGTAGCGGACCTTGGCTGCGGCATCGGCTCGGATGCGCTGGCGATCGCCGGGCTGGGCTTGGAGGTGCTGGCGGTTGACATCGATCCGGATGCGGCGGGTGCTGCGGCCGTGAACCTGCGCGATTTCGAGGGGTCGCAGGTGCGCCTCGGCGACGTCATGGATCTGGACATCGCCGAGCTTGCGGCCGAAGGCGTGGACGCCATCTTCGCCGATCCGGCACGGCGCACGGGGGCCTCGCGAGGCTCCGCGCGCATCACGAACCCGGAAGCCTGGTCCCCTCCCCTGTCCGCGGTTCTTCGCCTCGCGCGCACGATCGATCGGGTGGGGGTCAAGGTGGCGCCGGGCATCGCGTATGACGTCATTCCCGCGGATTGGCACGCTCAGTGGGTGAGCGTGAGCGGCAGCCTCGTCGAGGCTTCCCTATGGTCCCCCGCTCTCGCGCCCGAGGGCCGGGGTCGTTCGTGTCTTCTCCTGGACGAGGCCGGGGCCGCTCACAGCCTCGCCTCTCCTTGCGGGGAGGCCGCCAACGCTCCCGCCGAGCGCGTGGAGGTCGCCCCGCTGGGGGCCATCATCGCGGAAGCCGATCCGGCGGTCATTCGATCGGGCCTGCTGGCGCGCCTGGCGCAGCGGGTCGGGGCGGGCATCGTGTCCGACAAGATCGCCTACCTGACAGGTGACGATTTGCCAGACAGCCCCTTCTACGACCGCTTCGAGGTCCTGGAGGTGACAAACCTTCGACCCAAGGCCATCGCCGCCGCTCTCAGATCGCGAGACGCGGGCGCCGTCGAGATCAAGAAACGCGGCGCGGACATCAACCCGGAGGAGCTGCGTCAATCCCTCAAGCTTCGTGGCGGAACCAAGGAACTGACAGTCATTGCGACGCGCCTGGAGGGGCGCCACCGGGCCGTCATCTGTCGGCGGTTGCCCGCAAACCTGTAAGGAAGCTCTCCACCGAAGCGGAGCAGCGTGCTGACACAATGGAGGCAATCAGCGAAAGGAACGCCATGACCTTGCCCTTCGGTTCCTCCCAGCGCTCCACGATCGGTGTCGAGTGGGAGCTCCAGCTCGTCGACCGCGACTCGCACGACCTTCGTCAGAGCGCCGACGCGATCATCGACCGCGCGACGATCGACGGACAGCTGTATCCGGGCGTCCACCGCGAGATGCTCCTCAACACGATCGAGGTTGTCTCCAAGCCGCGCTCGACGGTCGCTGAGTGCATCGCCGACCTCACCGGCTGCGTTGACTTCCTGCGCCCCCTGGCCTCGGACCTGCGCATCGACCTGGCCACCGCGGGCACCCACCCCTTTGCGCGCCCCGGACGCCAGCGGGTGACCGACTCCGAGCGCTACGCCCAGCTCGTGGAACGCACCGCCTACTGGGGTCACCAGATGCTCCTGTACGGAGTCCACGTGCACGTCGGCGTCGAGGATCGCGCGAAGATCCTGCCGATTCAATCGGCGCTGACCGCGCACCTGGGCCACCTGCAGGCGATTTCCGCGTCCTCCCCGTTCTGGGCTGGCGAGGACACGGGCTACGCCTCGAACCGGGCGATGGTCTTCCAGCAGCTGCCCACCGCCGGCATCCCCCGCCAGTTCGACACGTGGGAGGACCTGGAGGCCTACACGGACGACATGATCCGCACGGGCGTCATTGAGGGATTCGACGAGGTCCGCTGGGACATCCGACCCTCGCCCGCCTTCGGCACGATCGAAAATCGCGTGTACGACGCGGCGACGAATGCGACCGAGGTCGGCACTTTCGCTGCGCTCACCCACGTCCTCGTTGAGCATTTCTCTCGCTTGTACGACGCCGGCGAGCCCCTTCCCGTCCTGCCGGACTGGTTCGTCGCTGAGAACAAGTGGCGCTCGGCCCGCTACGGCATGGACGCAACGCTGATCGTGTCGCGCGACGGGACCACCGAGAGCGCCCGGGACGGCATCGCGCGTCTGCGCGAGGAGCTCGCCCCCGTCGCCGCCGACCTGGGCTGCGCGCGCGAGTTCGCCGGACTCGACACGATCCTCACGATCGGCGCCTCCTACGAGCGCCAGCGCTCCGTCGCGGCGGCTGCACGCCCCGGCCAGGGCCTTGACGCCGTCGTCGATCTCATGCGCGCCGAGATGAACGCCGGGCGTCCCCTCGCCCTCGCGGAGTTCGCGACCCTGAGTGTGTGAGTCCACCCGGCCACGGCCTCGTGACCGGACAGACACCCTCCCAGGCGACGTTCAGTCTGCATTCAGACAACCGGAGTATTGTGTCCCCCGGAGAAGTGAACTGCTCGAGAGGACGCCACCATGGCTGAGGAAGAGGCGGAAGCGCCCACACCCCACACGACCGCTCTAGCGAGGATCGGCGTACCTGTACGGGCGACGCTGCACACCCTGTGGGTCCTCCTCTCCTCCGTGGCACACCTGACGGCCCGCTGGCTTTCCCGAGCCCCCGCGACGGCGGTCGTCACGGCCGTTATGGCCGTCGTCTCGGCCAGCTACCTGGTGTGGCGCGACCAGTTCAGCGTCCTCGAAGCCGACCCGTCGGCGGGCCACTGGTGGTCGGTCTTCTCCTCCGTCGGGGCGATCCCCGGGCACTTTATCGCTACCGCTGTCGTCGGCGTCATCGCGGTTATTGTCGCGGGCGGCGCGGCCGAACGTCACCTGGGCACCCGGGCGTGGGTGGCCGCAGCCCTGTCCGGCCAGGTCGTCGGAGTCACCGCAACGTGGGCGACGCTTCCCCTTCTCAAACGCGCCGTCAGCGAATGGGGCCAGGCGATCGGCGCGGGCACCCTGTGGGGGACAAGCCTCATCCTCGTTGCACTCGCGGGCGCGGCAGCCCAATCCCTGAGCTCCCGCTGGCGTTGGAGGGCCCGCTTCCTCCTCATCGGAGTCCTCGTGTTGTCGGCAGCCATCCTCGGATCGGCCATCTCCTACGCGCGCGTGTGGGCGCTCCTGGCCGGCATGGTCGCCGCGCGCCTGGTCGGCGTGCGCGGCTCCGAGGACGACACCGACGACGAGGTGACCCTCGGGCGCCAATTCGCCTCGATCGCCGCCCTGTGCTGGGCGTGCGCGGCGGCTCTCACCGTCGTCTCGGCCGCGCCCGAGGGCCCGCTCGCGCAGATGCGCTGGTCACTGGGGCCGGCCTGGTGGCTCGAGGGCCGCACGGGCGTCATCACGACCCTCCTGTGCCTGGCGCCCATCACACTCCAGCTCGTCTTCGCCTACGGCCTGCGTAAGGGGCGCCGCCTCGCCTACGTCGGGACGCTCATCCTGCAGGGTATCCTCGGCATCTCGACGGTGACGTCAACCACCGTCGAGCTTCTCGCGTGGAACGGCCCGGACGATCCCCTGCGCCCCGAGGTGAGCACGGCCGCCACCCTGCTGCTCATGCCCGTCCTCCTCAACGTGACGCTGTGCGCCATTACCTGGTGGCTGCGCCGCTCCTTCACGATCCACGCCGCGCCCTCGACAACGTCGACCCTGCTGCGTCGCTGGCTCATTCTCATGGTCGTGTGCGCGGCCGTGGTATTCGTGCTCGGGCTGCTCACGAGCGACTCGTTTATTCCCTTCTCCGCGCTGGCCTCGGGCGAGGATTTATCGGACGCTCCCAACGCGACGCCACTGCAGGTATTCCACGACTACGTCCTCGCTCTCCTGCCCACTGCGACCGCCTCGATTTTCGAACCCACGCTCGTTCCCAAGACTCTCCTGGCCGAGGCGCCCGTCCTGTGGATGCCGCTCGTCGCGTGGGTCGGCACGCTGGTCCTGGTGCTGCGCGCGCTCCTGGCTCTGCCCCGCGTGCCCGCCTCCTCCCCGGTCGACGACCTCATCCCCCTCCTACGCGAGCATGGGGCCGACACCCTCGGGTGGATGCAGACCTGGGAAGGCAATCAGGTGTGGGTCTCTCCCTTCGACGAGGCCGGGGTCGCCTACCGCGGGGCCGGCGGCGTCGCGCTGACCGTCACGGACCTCGCCTACGACGAGGGAATGGCCTCGCGAGCCATCGCCGAGTTCTCCTCCTTCACCGCCTCCGCGGGCCTGACGCCCGCCCTCTACTCGATCCACGAGGACCTCGCGCAGGCCGCCCGGCGCGACGGCTGGACGATCATGCAGGTCGCCGAAGAATCGCTCCTCGACCTGCCCGGCCTCGCGTTCAAAGGCAAGGCCTACCAGGACGTGCGCACCGCCATGAACCACGCGACGCGCGAAGGAGTCGAGGCCGTGTGGACCACCTGGGAGGAATGCCCGCTCGGCTGGAAGGACCAGATCACCGTTATCTCGCGGGACTGGAGCTCCGACAAGACCCTGCCGGAAATGGGCTTCACGCTCGGCGGCGTTCGCGAGCTCGCGGTCCCAGAGACACGCATTCTCGTCGCAGTCGACGCCCAGTCAACGATTCACGCCGTCACCTCATGGCTGCCTGTCTACCGGAGCGGCCAGGTCGTCGGCCTCACCCTGGACGTCATGCGCAGGCGCACCCAGGGGTGGCGCCCCGCCATCGAGTTCCTCATCGGCAAGGCGGCCCTGTCCGCCCAGGAGGAGGGCCTCGAATTCCTGTCCCTGTCGGGCGCGCCCCTCACTCGCTCCGCCGACGACACCTCAGTGTTCGGCCCACTCATCGACGCGCTGGCGGCCATCATGGAGCCCCTCTACGGTTTCACGTCGCTGCACGCCTTCAAACGCAAGTTCAAGCCGCGCACGCAGCCCCTCTACCTGGCCGTGCCTGACCCTGCCTCCCTGGCAACCGTGGGCCTGGCTATTTCGCACGCCTACGTGCCCTCCGTGTCCCCCACGCAAACCCTCACGCTGCTCGCCTCCGTCAGCGCTGGCCTCGCCAAACTCGCGGCAAAAGGCGTGGGTGACCTGCGCTCGGCGCACGCCACGCGCCGCACCGACGCCCCCGACCCGGATGCGTCCAGCCCCCGGGGAAACGCCTCACGCGCTGAGCGCGCCGGCGCCACGACCTCGTCAACGACACGCGGACAGGAGTGAGCATGTCCTTCCTTGCTTCCATTTCTCTGGTCTCCGGGCGCACCCTCGCGGCCGTCGCCGTCCTCGCCATCCTCTCCCTCGTCGCGGGGGCCTCCCTGCTTCCCCGCTACGCACCCTCGCGCTTCCCCCGCCCCAAGCGGCATTGGTTCGCACGCTCGGTCATTATCCTCGTGCCGACCCTCCTCGTCGCCTCCGTGGGCGGACTCATCGCGAACCGATCCCTCGGCATCGTCAAAACCAGCGGCGACCTCGGAAAACTGATCCAGTCCTCGGTCGTGGGCTCCGAGGCCCAGTCAGGCGGCGAAGTCACGATCGGCAATCAGAGCATTGATCCCTCCGCCCTCGGCGCGTCCTTCACGCGCACCGACGACGGCATGCTCGTCGCCACGTGGACCGGCCCCACCAGCGGGATCACCCTGCCCGTTTACGTGATCGCACCGCGCGACTACTCCCCCACGGACGGCAAGACCTACGCCGTCATCGAGCTCCTCCACGGGTACCCCGGCGAGGCCGACGGAACCACGCAGGGCGCGCAGGTCCAGCAAGCCCTCGACGACGCCGTTGACGCCGGAATCATCCCGCCCACCATCGTCGTCGCCCCCTCCCTGAGTGTCGACGAGGAGGCCCATGATTGCGCGGATATCGAAGGACGCCCACCCGTGTACACGTGGGCGGCCCGCGAAGTCCCCGCGATGATCCGCCACAATTTCCCCAACACGAGCGCTAACCGCGACGCCTGGATGATCGGCGGATTCTCCGCGGGCGCCTACTGCGCGATCTGGACGGCGCTGCGCACGCCCGAGACCTTCGGCGCGGCCGCCTCCCTGTCCGGCTACGACACCCAAATCGAAGGCCAGATGACGAACCAGGGGGACCAGTACCTGGCCGACAACACTCTGTCCACCATGATCGCCAACCGCACGCCCGACGGGATGCGCATCTACGCGATGGCCGCCGGTGACGACGTCGTCGGCGGGGCCTACACTGCGCTCAAGATGGCGGCGGCGGTACGCCCGCCCGACACGGTCACCACGGATGTCCCGCCCACCGGCGGACACGCGGGCCCCCTGTGGCGCGAACACATCCCGACGATGCTCGCGTGGTGGGGATCCTCCGACCGCGTCGCGAACGCGGTGGGCGCCGCCCCGACCGCTCAGAAGGCCCAGGCCTCCGAGGCCTACGCGTCGATCGTTCCCGTGACAACCGTGACCCACACGGAATCGTCCACGGGTCCCAACGGCCGCGTCACCCTCGCGCTCCTCGCGCTCCTGTCTCTCATCTTCGTGCTGATCGCGTGGCGCTACGCAGCCACCTGGCGGGTGGTCGCAGACGCCCGCGACGAGGCCACCGACAGCACATCCCGGTTCTGCCGCCCCGCTTCGGAGCGGGTCTTTGCCGCGATCCCGCGTCCCTGGGGCGCCCTGGCTGCCTACGGCGCCCGACTGGCCGCACTCACGCTGGCCGCATTCGCCTGCGCCTCACTCATCGGGGTATGCGGCAACATGGCCGGCGGTTTCTACACGACGTGGTCCTCGGTGGGCCAGACAATCGTGGACAGCCTGCACTGAGCGCTGCACCGAGCGGGCGCGCCCCTCAGGAGCGAGGCACCACGTAGGTGCTCGTCAGCTCCATGCCCGAATCCGGCGAGAAATCCCAGCCGGATGGGGGCAGCCCCGCCGCCACCAGCTCCGAGCCGATCGCCGCGATCTGGGCGCCGTTATCGGTGCAAAAGCGCAGCGGAGGCATGCGCACCTGGACGCCGGCGGCCTCGGCCCGCTCGGTCAGCAGAGCGCGCAGACGCGAGTTCGCAGAGAAACCGCCTCCCACAACGATGGTGTCGCAGCCCGTGTCCAGCGCCGCTCGCACCGCCTTGGCGGTCAGGGAATCGTTGACGGCCTCGGAGAAGGCCGCGCACACGTTTTCCTTGCTGACGGTCTCGCCTCGGCTGGTCGCGCCCTCGATGTAGCGGGCGACGGCGGTCTTGAGGCCCGAGAACGAGAAATCGTACTTGTGGCGTTCCTTGTCCTTGCCGGCGGCCAGGCCGCGCGGGAAACGAATAGCGTCACGATCTCCCTGTTGGGAGAGGCGATCCACGTGCGGGCCGCCCGGGTAGGGCAGGCCGAGGAGGCGCCCCACCTTATCGAAAGCCTCGCCGGCCGCATCGTCCAGGGTGCCGCCCAGCTCGACGACGTCCGTCGCGATGCTACGGATCTCGAGGATGTTGGAGTGGCCGCCCGAGACCACCAGGCCAATAAAGTGCGGCGGGAGCGGGCCCTCCGCAAGCTTATCGACGGCCAGGTGCCCGATGACGTGGTTGACGCCGTAGAGCGGCTTACCCAGCGACGAGGCCAGGGCCTTGGCCGCGCAGATACCCACCGTCAACGAGCCCACGAGACCCGGTCCGGCCGCGACCGCGATCGCGTCAACGTCCGAGAGGGCCACCCCCGCCTCGTCGAGGGCCGCGTCGAGCGTGGGCAGGAAAGACTCCAGGTGCGCGCGCGACGCGATCTCCGGGATGATGCCGCCGTAGCGGGCGTACTCGTCCATCGACGTGGCCGTGCGGTCGACCAGCAGCTGCGTGCCGCGCACCAGGCCGACGCCCGTCTCGTCGCACGTGGATTCAATACCAAGGACCAGGGGTTCATTCACGCCCTCTAGTCTAGGTCGCGTCGCGCGCCGACGCCGCGCACGCACCGGCGGCGCGGCGCTGGCACAACGCACCCGGTGCCGCGATGAGCGAGGCGGCGCCTCACTCCTGGCGGGGTCGCGCGTTCGCCACGAACATCGCAACGCACGCGACGGCGAACACGAGGAGCGACCACGGGAACAGAGAATCTGCGACGGGTTTCACCTGCGGGGAGCCGAAGACGACTCCCAGGAGGAGAAGGACCGACAGGAGCGCGAAGACGATCATCGCTGCGATCCCAATCGTTGCGCTGACCCAGTAGCGGCGCGTGTGCGTGTTCGGGCCGGTCTCGTCAAAATGCATGGCGTAGCTCCTCTCTGAGCCGACGGTGACACCACCATCATACGCCTGAGACCACGGCGGCCGGGGGTACTTGACGCATGACTCTCCCCGACTCTGGGTGCGGCTCGCCCGCGTAGCCCACGCTACCCACGCTGCCCACGCCGCTCGCCCACGTAGCCCGCGCTGTCCTCGTCGGCCGCGCGCCGGGCATGCATACGCGAGGGCCCGGCGCACCGAAGTACGCCGGGCCCTCGGGCCACTCATGCCGGTCAGACGCCCTTGAAGGCGGCCTTTCCGAGCTGGCGGTTCAGGTTTGCGATCACGTCGAGCGGGATCTGCTTGGGGCACACCGCCGCACACTCGCCGATGTTCGAGCAGGAGCCGAAGCCCTCCTCGTCCATCTGGTTGAGCATGCCCACGACGCGCTTGTAGTTCTCGGGCTTGCCCTGCGGGAGCAGGCCGAGGTGCGTGACCTTCGCGGAGGTGAAGAGCATCGCCGAGGCGTTCGGGCAAGCAGCCACGCACGCACCGCAGCCGATACAGGCCGCGGCCTCGAACGCGCGATCCGCGTCCTGCTTCGGGACCGGGGTCGCGTGCGCGTCGGGGGCTGCACCCGTGTTGACGGAGATGTAGCCGCCGGCCTGGATGATACGGTCCAGGGCGCTGCGGTTGACCACGAGGTCCTTGATGATCGGGAAGCCCGATGCACGCCACGGCTCGATCGTGATGACGTCGCCATCGTGGAAGGAACGCATGTGCAGCTGGCAGGTCGTGGTGACCTCCGGGCCGTGAGCGATGCCGTTGATGACGATGCCACACTGACCGCAGATGCCCTCGCGGCAGTCGGAGTCGAAGGCGATGGGTTCCTCGCCGCGTGCGAAGAGCTCTTCGTTCAGGACGTCGAGCATCTCCAGGAACGAGGACTCTTCCGAGATTCCCTTCACCTGGTATTCATGAATTGCGCCCTTGTCTTCGGGACCGTTTTGGCGCCAGATCCTCAGTGTCAGGTTCACTTGTAGCTCCGCTGCTTCAGCTCGATGTCGTTGTAAATCAGGTCTTCCTTGTGGAGGATCGGGGGCTCGCCTTCGCCAGCGAACTCCCAGGCCGCCACGTACAGGAACTTGTCGTCGTGACGCAGGGCCTCACCCTCGGGAGTCTGGGACTCCGCGCGGAAGTGGCCGCCACACGACTCTTCGCGGTGCAGCGCGTCGATGCACATGAGCTCACCCAGCTCCATGAAGTCGGCCACGCGGCCGGCCTTCTCGAGGGACTGGTTGAGTTCGCCGATCGACTTGCCGGGAACGCGAACGTTCTTCCAGTAGTCGGCGCGCAGCTCGCGGATCATACCGACGGCCTTCTTCAGGCCGGCCTCGGTGCGCTCCATGCCGCAGTACTCCCACATGATCTTGCCCAGCTCCTTGTGGAACGAGTCCACGGAGCGGGTGCCATTGATCGACATGAGGGTATCGATGCGTCCCTGAGCCGACTCGAGAGCTTCCTTGACGGAAGGCGAGTTTTCGTCCAGCTTGGGCAGGTGGAAGCAGTGCGCCAGGTAGTCGTTGATCGTGTTGGGCAGGACGAAGTAGCCGTCCGACAGGCCCTGCATGAGCGCCGAGGCACCCAGGCGGTTCGCGCCGTGGTCGGAGAAGTTTGCCTCGCCGGCCACGTACAGACCGGGCAGGTTCGACTCGAGGTCGTAGTCAACCCACAGGCCACCCATGGTGTAGTGGACGGCGGGGTAGATGCGCATGGGCACCTCGTAGGGGTTGTCGCCCGTGATGCGCTCGTACATGTCGAAGAGGTTGCCGTACTTAGCGGAGACGGCTGCCCTGCCCATACGGGAGATGGCCTCGGAGAAGTCGAGGTAGACGCCGCGGGCGACACCGTCGATCTTCGGGCCGACGCCGCGGCCCTCGTCGCACATGTTCTTGGCCTGGCGCGACGCGATATCGCGGGGCACGAGGTTACCGAAGGAGGGGTAGATGCGCTCCAGGTAGTAGTCGCGATCCTCTTCGGGAATATCGCGCGGATCCTTCTCGCAGTCCTCGGCGCGCTTGGGAACCCAGATGCGGCCGTCGTTACGCAGCGACTCCGACATGAGGGTCAGCTTCGACTGCTGGTCGCCGTGCTGGGGGATACACGTGGGGTGGATCTGCGTGAAGCAGGGGTTGCCGAAGTAGGCGCCCTTGCGGTACGCACGCCAGATGGCGGTCGCGTTGCAGCCCATCGCATTGGTGGACAGGAAGAACACGTTGCCGTAGCCGCCGGTGGCCAGGACGACCGCGTCGGCGATGAAGGTCTCGAGCTTGCCGGTGGACATGTCGCGGGCGATGATGCCGCGCGCCTTGCCCTCGTCGACGATGAGTTCGACCATCTCGTGGCGGGAGTATTCCTTGACGGTCCCGGCCGCGACCTGACGCTCCAGCGCCTGGTAGGCGCCGATCAGGAGCTGCTGGCCGGTCTGGCCACGGGCGTAGAACGTGCGGGAGACCTGCACGCCACCGAAGGAGCGGTTGTCGAGGAGGCCGCCGTACTCGCGGGCGAAGGGGACGCCCTGCGCGACGCACTGGTCGATGATGTTGGCGCTGACCTCAGCGAGGCGGTAGACGTTGTCCTCGCGGGCGCGGTAGTCGCCACCCTTGACCGTGTCGTAGAAGAGACGGTAGACGGAGTCGTTGTCGTTGCGGTAGTTCTTCGCGGCGTTGATACCACCCTGCGCGGCGATGGAGTGCGCGCGGCGAGCGGAGTCCTGGTAGAAGAAGCAGTCGACGTTGTAGCCCATTTCGCCGAGGGAGGCGGCGGCGGCGCCGCCGGCGAGGCCGGAGCCGACGATGATGACGCGCAGCTTACGGCGGTTGGCGGGGTTGACGAGCGCGGCGGTGAACTTGCGCTGCTCCCAGCGCTGCGCGATCGGGACGTCGTGGGGGGCCTTCGTGTCGGCGATCTTCTCGCCTTCACGGTAGAGGCCGTGGATGAGTGTATCGGTCATGATTGCGTGCCCTTCCTCAGTGGATCAAGCCGGTGACGATGGCGACGGGCGGGGCCATGAACATCACGAAGATGATCAGACCGACCAGGCCCGAGAGGAGAACCAGCGGCTTGCGGGTCGCGGAACGCACCCAGCCGAGCGACTGGAACATGGACCAGAAGCCGTGGGAGACGTGGATGCAGGCGCAGCCGACGAACACGGCGTAGAGGATCACCAGGACCGGCGACTGGAAGGACGCGATCATGCGGGCGTAAGGCGTGGTGACGTCAGCGCCGAAGTTCGCGACCTTCGCGGGCAGGCTCACGGTGGTGAAGTGAGCGATGTGGAAGATCAGGATGAGCAGGATGAGGACGCCGCTCATACGCATGGTGCGGGCCGCGTAGGAGTCCGTGACGGACTTCTTGACGACGTAGCGGGTGGAGCGGGCGCGACGCGAACGCTTCCAGGTGTAGGCGGCGGCCCACAGGTGGATGATGAGCATCAGCGCCATGGCGGCGCGGAAGACCCAGATGAATCCGCCGTGCGGGAAGATCGGCACGAAAGCCTCTTCATGCAGCCAGTGCGCGTAGTCATTGTAGACCTCCGCACCCAGGAACATCTTGAGGTTGCCGTAGGAGTGGAACAGCAAGAAGAAAACGAAAACGAAGCCCGAGACGGCCATCAGCTGCTTAATAAAGACGCTGGTGGTCCACGCGCGGCGCTTCTTCGTTGCGACATTTTGAGTGGCCATGCAATGAAGCATATCGGCGCGTTGCCCGGCGGCGGTAGGACGTTGGCACGAGACGGCGCGCGCAGGCTTCTCCCCCGCCCAAGTTTTCCGCTATTTTCCGCCGTTTTTTGCGCGTGGATAATCGGTGTACGCCGCGATATTTTCGGCCCTGCGCGCGCGCCCGAGCGGGGCTGAAGGAGCCGAATAATGTGACATGGAGCGTTCCTATTTGGTGGTGGTCTTCGCACCCGCGCGGGTCAGGGGCGCGCGCATTTCGACGGCTTCCTCGACCGGGTTGCGGAAATAGCGCGGCCTACGCCCGATTTCGACGAACCCACGGGAGTTGTACAGGGCGACGGCCCCCTCGTTGGAGGGCCTCACGTCTAGGAAGATTTCGGCGGCGCCGGCCTGGCGTGCCCAGTCGAGGAGCGCGTCGAGGATCGCTCGCCCGACGCCGCGGCCTCGAGCATGGGGTGCAACCCCGATCGTCATGACGTCGGCCTGGTCTCCCCCGACTTTGACGCCGCCGTAGCCGACGGGGTCCCCGGCCTCGTTCGTGGCGATCCAGTAGCACGAGGCCGGCGAGGATAGTTCGTCGGCGAGCATGAAGGGGGTCCACGGGTCCTCGGGGAAGGTGACGGCCTCGAGGTCGACGAGGATCTGCAGGTCGTCGAGCGTAGCGACGCGCAGCTCGGCGGTCACAGGCGCGCGGTTGGCTGGCCCTGGATGTCGGGTCGGCGCAGGTAGAGGGGGTCGGTGCCCAGACGGTCGCTCTCGCCGCGGGTGAGGCGCGTGGCGACGATGCGGCTCATGACGGCGGGGTCCAGCTCGATCTGGGGGCCCAGGTCGGCGCGCGCGAGCGCGGGCGCTGAATGGGCGGGGATGGGGGCTCCGGCGACGACGAGGCCGGGGGCGTGACGCATGGCGGCGAGCAGGGAGGCGACGTCCCCCACTTCGAGGCGGCCCTCGAGGGTGACGTCGTCGGGCCCGGCGGCCAGGTAGGAGCCCCAGTAGAGTTCGCGGCGGCGCGCGTCGGCGATCGCATAGACGCGCGTGTCGGGGGCAAGCAGGTCGAGGCCTTGGCGGGCGATGACGTCGAGGGCTGACACGCCGTAGGCTGGCACGCCCGCGACGCGGGCGAGGACGCGGGCGGAGACGAGGCCGGCGCGCAGTCCCGTGAAGGGGGCGGGGCCGGTGCCCACGAGGACACGGTCGATCCCTGCGCCGCCCAGGGTGGCGGGCAGGTCGGCGGCCTGAAGGGCCTCGCGCACGAGGGGCGTGATGGATTCGGCGTGGTGGCGCCCGGAGTCGTTGTGGGCGCGGGCGATCACGCGGCCGTCTTCGATGATGGCGACGGCGGTTGCGGCTTGGGTGTCCAGGGCTATCTCTCGCACGATGTGATCCTACTCGCCGTCGGTGTGATCGTCGCTGTCAGGGGCGGGCGCGGCTGGGTCAGTATCCGACTCGGCTACCTGGGCCTCGTCAATGCGCGTCCCCCCGTGGGCGGCGACGAGCGAGTCGAGGACGCCATCCCAGCGGTGTCCGTGAGCGCGCAGGATGATGCGGCGCCGCCCGTCGTCCATGTGTTCGAGGTCGATGACGTCGCCGTCGCGCTGGGCTTGCCCGCCGCGACGGCGGCGCACCTCGATGGCCAGGCGTTCCTCGCTCATGGCTTCGGTTTTGCCCTCGCCCCATTCAACGACGGTGACGGCCTCGTCGAGGGAGGAGTCGAGGTCGAGGGTCTCCAGGTCGTTCAGGTCGGTGATGCGGTAGGCGTCCGCGTGGATGAGGTCGGGGCCGCCACCGAGGGCGGGGTGGACGCGGGCGACGATGAAGGTCGGGGAAGCGACGCGCCCGCGCACGCCCATGCCGACGCCGATGCCCTGCGTGAGGGTGGTTTTGCCGGCGCCGAGCCCGCCCGAGAGCATGACGAGGTCCCCGGCCGCCAGGACGCGCCCGAGGGCTTCGCCAAGCGCCCGCGTCTGGTCGGCGTCGGAGGTGTCGACGGCGTAGGAGGCGATGGGCTGATCAGTCATGAGCGGTGCTCCCCTGGGTTGCGGTGGCTTCACCGACGTAGGCGCGAGGAATGTGGGCGCCCAGGCGGGTGACGATTTCGTAGTTGATGGTGGCCGCGGCGCGCGCCCAGTCGTCGGCCAGCGGATCGCAGTCGTGTCCGGCTCCGAAGAGGACAGCAAGGTCTCCGACGGCCGCGGGCGCGTCCCCGCTGCGCGCGGTCGGGGTGCCCGCGTCGCCGTCTGCGGGCCCGAGGTCGACGATGAATTGGTCCATGCACACGCGTCCGATGAGGGGCGCCTCGAGGGGGCCGGAGGCGGTGTGGACGGTGACGCGCGCGCGATTGGAGGCGGAGCGCAGGATGCCGTCGCCGTAGCCGAGGGGAACCAGGCCGACCCAGCGGCGCGTGGGCGCCACCCAGGTCCCGCCGTACGAGGCCGGGGTGCCTTCCTCGATGACCTTGACGGAGGTGAGGGGCGCGCACAGGGTGAGGGCGGGGACCAGGTTCAGGTCGGTGGCGGAGGCGACGGCGGGGTCGGGGCTGAGGCCGTACAGGCCGATGCCGGCGCGCACCATGTCGTAGTGTGTCTCGGGGTGCCACAGGATCCCGGAGGTGGCGGCCAGGTGACGGATGCGCGGCGTGATACCCGCGTCGGCCAGGATCGCCAGGCCCTCCTCGAAGATGCGCACGTGGCTGGCGGTCGAGGCGTTGCCCGCCTCGCTGGGGTCGTCGGCGCGCGACATGTGGCTCCACGCGCCCACGACGTCAACGAGGCCTTCGTCGGCCGCCATGCGCAGGGCCGAGGCCAGGGCGGGCAGGTCGGCCAGCGTCGAGCCGGCGCGAGACATGCCGGTGTCGATCTTGACGTGGACGCGCGCGGGGCGGCCCACCTGCCGGGCGGCGGCGCAGATGTCGGCGAGGACCCACGTCCAGGACACGGACACGTCGATGTCGGCGTCGATGGCCGCGGCGAAGTCGGAGGAGGAGGTGGAAATCCACGCGAGGAGGGGCGCGTCGGCGCGGGCGACCCCGGCCTCGTCCAGGCCTTCGCGCAGAGTGAAGGCCTCGGCGAGCTGGGCAACACCCAGCCAGTCGGCGCCGCCTTCCAGGGCGGCGAGCGCAACGGGGAGCAGGCCGTGCCCGTAGGCGTTGGCCTTGACGGTCGCGAGCTGGAGCGCGCCGGGGGCGGCGGCCCGCAGGACGCCCAGGTTGTGCCGGATGGCGGCCAGGTCGACGACCGCACGTGACGGGTATCCCCGTCCTTGACCGTGTTCGTTCGTGGAAGTCACTCCCCTAGTATCTCACGCGGGCCCGAGCGCGCCGCGCGGCTGCGCCTGTGCCCTCCCGCCTCACAGACTGAGGGCGGCGAGCGCTTCCGGGATTGCGTCAGCGATGTCACGCGCCTGAATGGGGGCGCGACCGTTGTATTCATCGGCGGCCAGCTTCGCCGCGCGACCATGGAGCCACACGGCAGAGACCAGTCGTTCGGGCGTGACGGCCTGCGGTTGTCCGTTCGGTCCTGGCAGCGCGTGCTCGTCCCTGACGGGGCGGGCGAGGATACCGGCGATCAGGCCAGCCAGGACGTCGCCGCTGCCCGCGACCCCAGCCCACGACGTGGTGGTCGGCGCGACCAGCGTGCAGTCGCAGCGGGTCACGCTGTCCTCCATGCTCTCCAGGTCGGGGAAACCCAACTCCGGGTTGATGAAGCTGGCGAGCAGCGCCTGATCGCGGAGCATGTCCGCGTATTCGAAGGAACGCACGATGGTCACCGGGCCCTTGAGCACGACGTGGCAACCCGTGGCATCGTGGAGGAGGTTCGCGTAGCGCAGGGGGGCTGCGGCGACCTCATCCCGCTTTGTCGGCGTGCCGAGCCTCGTCAGCAGCCGCGCGGCCTCACCATGGTGCGGGGTGAGGACGGTGGTCTCGGGGTTGATGGTGTCCGCCAGCTCCGGAATCAGGTCGAGGCCCCAGGCGTCGATGACGAGCGGAACGCCGGACTGGCCGCAGAATTGCGCGAGTTCGAGCGCGTCCTCGCGGCGGTCCTCGTCCAGTCCGGGGCCGATGAGGGCCGCCTGGATGCGCCCGCCCACCGTGACGACGCCCGGCTCGGCGGCAAGCACGAGGTCTTGGACGCGCCGGGTCGAGTTCAGGCGCACCATGCCGACGCCGGACGCCAAAGCTCCGCGCGTGGCGAGCAGGCCGGCGCCGGGGTAGGTGTCGGATCCGGCGACGAGGCCGACGACGCCGCGCGCGTACTTGTCGTCGTCAAAGGCCGGGGCTTGAACGAATCGACTACTGCCGGTTCCGTCGTAGAAGTACACCGGGACCTCGCCGCCCGTTTCCTCCGTGTCAGCGGGCGTCAGGCCAACGAGTCCGGTCCACTCCATGTCGATGAGTTCCAAGGCACCACAATACTGCGCGGCGGGCGCCAGGATCTGGGCGCGCTTGAAGCTGCCCACGGCCATCGTGTGCGTGGCACGCATGACGGCACCCTTCACGTTCCCCTCGTCGTCGGTCAGGCCCGAGGGCACATCAATCGAGACAACTGCAGGGTGGGTGAGGAACGAGAAGTCGTTGAGTTGTTCAACGGCCTCGGCGAGGTTCCCCTTGAGGGCACCCTTGCCACCGACGCCAACAATGCCGTCGATCCACACTTTCGCGAACGCCACCAGGGCGAGCTGGGGGGAATCAAAAACTGTGGTGATCGATCCCCCCTTGAGGTCCACGATGGTGACCCCAGCGGTCTTAGCGGCACGCAGCGCGCGGGAGTGGCGCTTTCGTTTGAGCAGGATCGCCGCGACGTTGAAGCCCATGTCAGCGAGAGTCGCGCATGCGTACAGGGCATCGCCACCGTTGTCGCCCCCTCCGACGAAGGCGACGACGTCCGCCCGCGGGCCGGGGACGGCGGGTTCGTGAGGTTCGGTCAACAGAGGGGGCGTGTCACCGACGAGGCGGGCCACGCGCTGCGCGACCGCGTCGCCGACCTGGCGCATGTACAGGTCCGGGTCATCGATCTCCGCAGCCTCGCGGACAAAGCGCTCTTCGATTGAGCGCGCCTGCTGGAACGTCTGGGCGGGTCCGTCAAAAGTCAACATATCTCCATTGTCACATGCTTTCGCACGCCTCCGCGCATGCTTTCCGCTGGGCGCGGCCGTCCAGGATCAACAAACGGTCAATTGCCCCTCACCTGACCAGTTGCTACGCTGCGCGCCTGTCGAGACGTTCTACCGCTTGACATATCGTCATCGGCTAGCGGAATTTCGCCGAGCTCAGGAGGCGCATCGCAACTGAGACCTAGGCAACGAAGGCCGTGATGAGGGGATTTCGGGGGAGAATTCGCCTTCTACCAGATGGACGCTGTCTTCACGCAGAGCACCCACGGGGAGTAGACTACCGATCGTTAAGGTTACACGCACAACAGGAACGATAGGGCACACACCTCATGAAGCACACCCCCTCTGAGGACTCGCAATGGGCATGCCGATACCTCCGATCGGTCCCCTGACGGGACTAAGCACCTCGAAGTCTTTTTTCGTGGACCTTCGCGATAGACGCGGACACCGCCTTAGGGACAGTTGCCCAGTTCGATGCTTTCGATGAGGATCTGACACAAGCTGACACGTTCATCAGAGGGGCGCTTGGCCTCATGTCACACCAGAGCGCCCGATGCGCCTTTGATATTGTCTTCGACTACTCGCAACTATCCGACGCCTGCGACACCGTGAACCACCAAGCCGACAAGCTCAAAGAGGCTCTTTCCACCTATGGAGCGGCGATGAACACTGTACGGAATAAGTACAAAGATCTCATCGCCTTCGCACAGACCGCAGGGCTCTCAGTTGTCGGCGACTACACAAATTGCACCGTTACCCTCGACGCTTCCGGCTCCTCACAGCAAGATTTCATGTATGACCTTGCACATTCGGCCCTCAACGACGCCAAGAGCCTCCAGAAAATGGCCGAGCAGGAGTTCGCAACGGCACTCAACGACGTCGACACGACCCTCTGGGAAAAGACGCTGACGAGCCTCATCGATCAGCTGAAGAATACATACATTCCCAATTCCGAACACCCCGTTGCTTCGACGACGAGTGCCCTAGGCGGCTGGTCTGACCTTGCTAGCAACGCGTGGCGCGCGGGGCACGCGTGGTTCCATAACGGCCACTATGCCCCTCCCGAGGATTTTGCGCAGTTATCGAAGTGGAAACAGCTCACTGCGAAAGGCGACCTGTCCAACTGGACGCGATACGCGACGCACCGCGAGGGCGAAGTTCCGAAGATACCCGGCGCCGTCGAAGGACTCGAAGAGGTCGGCAAGGTAGCCGGTGTCGTCGGCGCCGTCGCAGAAGGCGGCATCAACGCCTACAACTCCTACCAGTCCGACACCATCAACCATCCGGACATGGGTGAAGGTGAGAAGATCACGCGTGCCGGAGTCAAGGGGGTTGCGACGGGTGCTGCCAGCTGGGCCGGCGCGACCTACGGCGCGGAGCTGGGAGCCACGATCGGCGCGGCGGGCGGACCGGTCGGTATTGTTGTCGGAGGAGTCGTGGGCGGCGTCGTCGGAGGACTAGCAGCGAGCAAGCTTGGTGGAGTCCTCGCAGACGCTGTAAATGACGGTATCGTCAGTCCTATTGCCAGTTGGTTCGGAGGAAAGTAGATAACATGTGGAGCGGAATCGGCTGCGTGGTGTTTGGCTGCCTCCTTATTCATGCGTGGTGGTTCGAAACATACACGGACTCGCTGCTTGCCAGATCGTGGCGGAGGATGTCTGCGGCATTGTCCCCCACGCGCAACGCCCAGGCGATGCTGCGCCCCTGCGTCGGCCTCATGTTCTTCTTCGGAGGAATCGCTCTTCTTCTCGAACCAATTGGGGCCCCTGTCTTTATTGTGAGGGTTCTGCTCTTCATCGCTTTGTTAGCGCTTGTGGTCGGGGTCGTGTATTTGTTGCCGTTTCCTCTGCCTCGTTTCGCCGATGCGCGCTATCAGTACTTGAAGCGCCACGGGTTGCTCGACGCGACGGGGCGCCCGCTGCCCGACGACGTCATTAATCGCATTCTCGCTCAACGTGAAGGACACCCATTCTCATGACTTTTTCTTATCAGGCTCCCGATCGGTGGTCTCCGTTGCCCGAGGAGGCCTTCGCGGCTATCGCCCCGGCTGGCACGCAGTCAGGTACTCGCGTGCTGGGCGGTGTGGCTGGCCCCGTCGACGCCACCCACAGCTTCGCGGCCACGATCATGACCGTGGCTTCCACCATCCCTGACGATCAGGACGACGCGGTGGTCCTGGCTGACTCGGCGCGCCTCATCCGTGACACTATCGGCGGTTTCATCATGCTGGAGGACATGGCGTGGCCCGCCACCCCGCGCGGCGCTTTCCTACGCACCGGCATCTACATTGAGGGCACGGTACCCATTACGATGTGCCAGTGGGCGTGGATCCACCGCGCCCAGGGCGGCCAGCGTTTCCTCGTCACGGCAACGGCCACGGCAACGACCGACCAGTTCCCTTTCGTCGCCGACGACATCGTCACCATCGTTCCCACCATTGAGGTCGCCCTATGAGCCCCAACGACTCTTTCCGCCCCGCCCTGAGCCTGTCAAGCGAACAGGTGACGGCTTTCTTATCCCTGGCCTCGCGCCACGTCCCCCGGGCCGAGCAGCTCGACACCGCGCGCGACCTGGGCCTGAGTACGACGCCAGCGGTCGACGAGAACGGGTTCAGCGAGACGGCACTGGCCCTGTGGGAATCCATGAACCAGGCAGGTGCTGTCATGACGATGGTGTCTCTGACACCCGCCCAGCCGACCCGTCGCAGCCTGCGGATCTGGCTGGGTCGCCCATACGCCACGGTCGCACGCGCGCAAGGGGAAAAGATACACGTGTACCGTATCGACACCGAGGAGATTCCCCACGTCGTCGCCGCGAACTCCCCGCTCGGCCCGCGCCCCGAGACCTTCGACGGGCCACCCTACCTGCCCACAGAGTTCATTGACGCCATCGCCGATGACAACCTGGACACCGCTCAAGCCATCTTGGAGCACCTGACCACCTTCGGCCCGGCCGATTCGCTCTTTTCCCAGGCCCTGCTCAACCGCCAATGGGAATACACCACCTGGACACGCGACAACATCACCCCCGACGGCCTAATCCCCTGGGCTGCCCTCAGCGTCCTGTCCACACCCTCAGGCTCCTACCTGGTCACCCCGACACAAGGCGTATCCTCCGACGAGGAAGCCACCATGGAGCCCATCCTTCAAACCGTCCTATGGGGCCAACTCGCCCAACTCTTCACCCCAAAGGAGGCGAACAAGTGAGCAAGATTTCATGGGATTTCACAGAGGTAAAGGTAGCGCAGGAACGCTGTAAAGATGCATTAGATCAGCTAGATTCCGCTAATCTTGACACCCCGGCAACCGGTAGCGTTCATCAACCACTTCTTGAGAAGAAAATCAATAAGATCACCAAGGCGACGACCGACATGGTGAAGGTCCTGCGTCTCATGTACATGGGAATTGAGGGGGCCGACAAACTATTCCGCACAGTGGATAACCAGAACGCGGCGGATCTTATAGCAGCCGGGTTTTACCGCAAGACCACTCGCAAGAAATAAGACCGAATGGGCTTTTCTTCGGCAGCACTGCGCTTGCGTGCCTACCCGCATCTCAGGTGGAGGTATTCAGGCCGCATCAACTGTCTTGGCAAGGCGCGCAACGCGTGCGGTGGTCTCGGGGATTTTCGGGGGACAGATTCGCTTTCCACAGGGTGGACGCGGTCTTCACACCGCGCACCCGGGCGACGTAGACTGCCGATCGTTAAGGCCCTTCGCACAAGGCACTCTCGCCGCCTACGACTCCCACTGATCTGACTCCACAGACCACCCAGACGCGGGTAGGCGAAACGATCCCGCGGGCCCGTCAGAGGGGCTCATACAGACGCGACAAATGACAGCATCAATGCCACCCCTCGCCGAGTGGCACAACGGGAAGTAGGTTGACGCATGTGGGGCGGAATTGGCTGCGTGGTGTTTGGTTGTCTCCTTATTCATGCGTGGTGGTTCGAAACATACACGGACTCGCCGCTTGCCAGATCGTGGCGGAGGATGTCTGCGGCACTGTCCCCCACGCGCAACGCTCAAGCAATACTGCGCCCCTGCGTCGGCCTCATGTTCCTCGGTGCCGGATTTGGGATGCTCCTACAGAAGATCGGAGCTCCCACATTCCTCTGGTACTCGTTCGGGGCTGCTGGTCTGCTCGCCCTCGTTATTGGCGTGGTGTACCTGCTACCCCTGCCATTGCCTCGTTTTGCTGATCCGTATTATCAGTACTTGAAGCGTCACGGGTTGCTCGACGCGACGGGGCGCCCGCTGCCAGACGAAGTCATCAATCGCATTCTCGCCGAACGCGGCGGAGACACATTCTGATAACTGTTCTGTCAGGCCCCCGCATTCCTGCACAAGGCCGACATCACCAAACCACAACAGGCCGCTGTGACAACGACGAACGGGCGCGCGGCCGGGAATCCCGGTGCCGCGCGCCCGCCTCGCTCAGGTGGAGGCCCGTCAGGCCACGTCGAGTGTCTTGGCGACACCCGCCAGGACCGCGCCCACGATGACCAGGGCGACACCGATGACGGTCCAGCGCAGCTCCTTGCGCGTGCGGGTCTCGTGAAGCCACAGGATACCCAGCGGGGTGGAGATCAGGATGCCGAGCTGGGAGAGCGTGAAACCGGTGCCCGCCCCCAGGTTGTTGGAGTTGAGCTGAAGCAGCAGGATCGCGGTTCCCCACAGGACGCCGTTGAAGGTCGAGGGAACCATGCGGCGGTGACGCAGCGAATCCGCGGGGTCAACGCCGCCGCGCCCCTGGATCGCGAAGAAGATCGCGCAGTACACGGTGTAGCCGATCGCCTGAGGCAGCAGGAACTCGGCGGGCTGGATGCCAAACCACTTGATGATGAGCGGGAAGGCCACGAGGCCCAGCGTGGAGGTCGTCAGCAGGAAAGCGCCGCGCTTCCAATCGAGGGACGCCGCGTCAGAGCCCGACTCGGAACGCGACAGGAACCAGATGCCGACGATCAGGACGATGATCGCGGCGATACCGTAGGGCAGCGCCCCGCCGTGGAGCCACTCGCCGAAGATCGCGATGCCCGCCAGGGACATGAGGACCAGCTGACCGCCGGTCGACAGCGGCATCGTGCGGCTCATGCCCAGGACCGAGTAGGAGCGCAGCTGATCGCACACGCCGACGCCCAGGAGCAGGCCGGTTAGGAAGGACACGCACAGGTTCAGGGGCGTCCACGCGGGGTGCAGGAAGGGGGTGGCGACGGCGGCCATGAGCAGGCCGCCGAGGACGGCGCCCATGACTCGCTGGCGGTCTGAGCCGCCGGTCTTGCCCATGAGCGTCGTGGCGACGCCAAAGAAGACAGAGGGCAGGATGCCGATAAGGATCGTGGACAGGGTCATGTGCGCACCTCCTGGGGTGGTCGCGGCCCCGATTGACGAGGCCGGGGTGATTTACGTTGGTGGGTGCGGCAGGAGCGCCGCCACCTCTTCCACGCTAGTCTTCCCCTCCCCCACCCCCGCAAACTCCATCGTCCTTTTGGTTACTGTTTCACATGCGCATCGTGAAGCCTTTCACCAGACCAGGCCCCGTCCATGACGCAGCGCACGCCCAGGTTTCGGAATCTGACACCGGTCCACGCAATGCGACCCGGGCCTCGTCCCTGGATGAGGAACGAGGCCCGGGAACGTTCACGGGGCACAGACCCTATAAGAAAACCGCCTGGACTACATGTTGGGAGCGAACGTAATCTCGCCGGAGCGAATGAGAGGCAGGAGAACGGCCGTGCCGGTAACCCGCGCGGTCAAGCCACTGAGGGCTTCACGAACAAAGGGAATCGCTGCCATGAGCGCGACTTTCGATGCGAAGTCAGCAGACGCCTCAGGGGAGAGAACAAACTCCTGAGACCCAGCATAATCGGTGATGACCGCGATAACGGCCTGCCACTGCGCGGCTTTGAAATGGAATTCAAACCGAGCTCCGAACTCTTTTCCTTCCTGCCGAGTCCCGAGCTTGCAGGTAATCTCGATCGGCGTCGACTCGCTGTCTTCACGATCGACACCTGCCTGCGGAGCATTGTCAATGAGGTCAATCGACAGGTGGTCAAAGCGGATAGCTGCCAGCTGGAGTTCCGCAATCCTGAGCATCTCGTCGGCGGTTGTCAAGAGCGGCACGTCAGACATGAGCTGGCTCCTGGGTAATGGTCCAGCCGTCGGCGACCGCCTGCGTCTTGCGCGAGGGTGTAGGCACACGGACAGTTGCCTTGGCGGCTCCGGTCATCTGCCACGTAGCGGGCACACCCTCACCACAGTCATCGACAACCTTAATGTCGAGGAGCGCGTCGACGGCCATCGCATATCGGATGATGGATGACACGGTCGGGTTAGCGTCATAGCGTTCAAACGCGGCGACCGTAGGCTGACTGACGCCCATGCGCTCGGCGACAGTCTGCTGGCTGAGCTTATGCTCCTTGCGAAGGCTTACCAAATCCTCAAGAAGGCGATCCCTCGCATCGACCAGCAGATCTGCGCGGCGCGCAAGGCTCACATCACTTACTGAAGTCATAGATTAAACTATATAAGTGTGACATGGTGTTATGCAAGCTTCAGTCATGTTCTGTGCGCTGCTCGACACCCCAGCATGTGCGATATCCAGAGATGAAGCGACGCTCAGCGATGTCGATCTCAGCGTCTTGCGCGGCCTTGGTCTCAGCCGGGTCACCCTCGATGATCACCTTCTCATGAGCGTGAAGCCCCAGTATGCAACGGCCAAGTTGATCGTATGGCTGCGCATGGATCAGGCGGACCTCAACCGGAATCCCTACGCGATTGACTTCATTAACACTGATCTCACCCTGGCTCCAGCGAATTTCGAAGAGAACATCTTTGCCGCGCAGAGACTTCAACTCTTCCGGTGGATAGAGCTTACCTTCGGCTGCTTTTTCGAGACGCTTCTTAAACTTCGCACGAATCAGCGCTTCTTGGTATGGATTCCAGCGGCGGTTCTCCGGGGCCTTGATGGCTCCCATGAGAGCCTCTACAGCTAACGTGATGTGCTCTTGAGCCGTGCCATTGCCACCGCCATACCAATAGAAGTCCACACGCCGGCCGCGACACGCATTCGACCTGGAGGAATCATCTGCGACGCTCATGAACTCCATGGTAGCCGGGTGGTGTTGAATGTTGAGCGCACAGGCCGTCGACGGATTGCTACGTACAACACGCAAAGAGTACGAACAGCCGCCCCGAGCACGAAGGAGCTGACACCGGTCCACGCAATGCGACCCAGGCCTCGTCCCAGATGAGGAACGAGGCCCGGGAACGTTCACGGGGCGCCCGCCCCGCGCGAGTGGCTACTCGACGGTCACGGACTTGGCGAGGTTGCGCGGCTGGTCGACGTCCAGCCCCTTGACGGAGGCGAGTTCGCAGGCGAAGATCTGCAGCGGCACGACGGTCAGGAGCGGCGCGTACAGGGTCGGCACGGGGGGCACGCGGAAGACGACCTCGGCGAACTCATCGACGGAGGTGTCCCCTTCCTCGGCGACCACGATCGTGCGGGCGCCGCGGGCGCGGACCTCGGCGATGTTGGCCAGGACCTTGCCGTGCAGCTCGGGGCGGCGCGGGGTTGGCACGATGACGATGACGGGCTGCCCCTCGTCCACCAGGGCGATGGGGCCGTGCTTGAGCTCGCCGGCGGCGAATCCCTCGGCGTGGATGTAGCAGATTTCCTTGAGTTTGAGGGCACCCTCGAGGGCGACGGGGAAGCCGACGTGACGGCCCAGGTAGATGACGGAGGTCGCGTCTTGCATCGTGCGGGCGAACTGGCGGACCGTCTCGCCGCTGTCGAGGATGCGGGCGATGGCCTCGGGGACGCGCGCGAGCTTGTCCATGTAGTCGGCGATCTCGTCGGCGTACTTGTTGCCGCGCACCTGCGCCAGGTACAGGCCCAGGATGTAGCAGGCGGTGACCTGCGCGGTGAAGGCCTTCGTGGAGGCGACCGCGATCTCGGGGCCCGCGTGGGTGAGGATGACGGCGTCGGACTCGCGCGAGATCGTCGAGCCGGGCGTATTCACGATGGCGACGACTTTCGCGCCCTGCTCGCGGGCGTGACGGATCGCCTGAATGGTGTCCATGGTTTCGCCGCTCTGCGAGATGGCGACGACCAGCGTTTTCTCGCCGACGACGGGGTCGCGGTAGCGGAACTCGCTGGAGAGTTCGACCTCGACGGGGATGCGGCACCAGTGCTCGATCGCGTAGCGGGCGACCTGGCCCGCGTAGGAGGCGGTGCCGCAGCCGATCATGATGACCTTGTCGACGGAGCGCAGGACGTGCTCGGGGATGCGCACCTCGTCGAGGGCCAGGTGGCCGTGGGAGTCGATGCGGTCGGCCAGGGTGGCACCCACGGCTTCGGGCTGCTCGTGGATTTCCTTCTCCATGAAGGTCGGCCAGCCGTTCTTGGTGGCGCGGTCGGAGGAGAAGTCGACCTCGTACGCCTCGCGCTCGACGGGGTTACCCGCGGGGTCGATGACGGTCACGCCAGTAGCGGAGACGACCACGACCTCGTCCTGGTCGACCTCAACGGCGCGGTTGGTGTGCTCGACGAAGGCCAGGACGTCGGAGCCCAGGAAGTTCTCGCCCTCGCCCAGGCCGACGACCAGCGGGGAGGATCGGCGGGCGGCGACGATGACGTTGGGCGACTGGTTGGAGACGACGAGGAGCGTGAAGGTGCCGTGCAGCTGGGCGGTGACCGCGCGCATGGCCGCAACCAGTCGGCGCGCCACCTCCTCGTCGGTTCCGCTCAGTCCGGCGACCGCGCCAGTGTACGAGGCCGGGGCTGCCTCATTGTAGGCGCGCGCCAGCAGGTGGACGACCACCTCGGTGTCGGTCTCGGAGGCGAAGGTCTCGCCGTCGGCGACGAGGGCGGCACGCAGGGTGTCCGCGTTTTCGATAATGCCGTTGTGAACGAGCGAGAAGCGGCCGTCCGGGCTCGTGTGAGGGTGAGCGTTCGCGACCGTGGGGCGCCCGTGGGTGGCCCAGCGGGTATGCCCGATGCCGGCGTAGGCGTCGGCGGGGCTGTCCGCGTCGAGCTCTTCGACGAGGTTGACGAGCTTACCGACCGCGCGGCGCACGTACAGGCCCTCGTCCGAGGCCAGGGCGATGCCCGCCGAGTCGTATCCGCGGTACTCCAGGCGCGCCAGGCCGCCGAGGATCACCTCGCGACTGCGCTGAGAAGCCTTACATCCGATGTGTCCAACAATTCCGCACATGGTACTAATTCCAGCACACCCACCCCCGCCCGCGGTACCCAACGTGTGTCGCTTCACGTGGTTGCTCGCATCGTGGGCGGCGGTTCCGCGCGAGGCTGAGACGGTCGGACGCGGGAGGCGTCGCCCACAGCGACGGTCACTCACGTGCGGGGCCGACGCGCGGGGCCGACGTGCGCGGCCCATGATCCCATGATAGGGAGGGACACACCCGTAAAAGACGGCAGACACCCGCGCGCGACAACAAAGGAGCGGTCGCGCGCCCGCGGTGTCCAGCTCGTACTTGACTACGACCCAATCAGCGGATAGCATGACCGCACGGTAGACGCTACGAAGGAGACGCGATCTTGGACAACAGTCTGCGTGAGGCTATCAAAGAATCATTGGAGATCAACGCATATTTTGAGCGGCTGCGGGATAACGCCCCGGAACAGGTGTTCGGCACATCCGAAGACGAGCTCGTCGAGGTAACAATCGACCGGAATGGCAAGCTGGTCGACTGCCGCATCGCCGAGGACTGGGCACGCTCCCTGGAACCCGAGGAACTGGAGACGGCCCTCAATGACGCACTTACGAACGCACAGGGCTTCCGTGTCGAGGCTGCGGAGGAAGAAATCGAGCGAAAGGGCTTGACCGATCCTGAGGTAAGCGATGATGACATCACCGATTTTATCGACGCACAAGAACAAGACCTGCAGAACCGGTCGAGTTTCTACCTTCCACGCGAAAGCGATCTGGTAATCGAGGACATCCTTGCGCTCGCCGACAAGGCACTCGCAAATGAGCACAAGGAGCCCACGGTCAACACCGTGCAGGTCACCTGCACGTTTGATGTCGTATCAAATATTTCGCTCAACTACAACTGGGCCGAGCGACGCGGCGGTTCCATGATCGCGCGAGCGATCATGCTTGCATCCAGCGACAGTCAGCAACCCCCCGCAGACCCCGCTCGCAACCTGCTGGCGGAATCGCTCGGCCTTCTCTCGAAATGGAGTAAGTAAATGGCACTTTCACTTCAAGCTACCGTCGAACATCTTCGCAGGGAAAGCGTGCGGTGGGAATCACAGAGTGTTCCTCTTTCAGGCACAGCTAGCTCCGTCGATTCTTTGACGATCACAGGTATTGACGCTGGAATTTTTGCAGGCATTATGAATACCTACAACAACCACTGCACAACGATCTCGTCTCTCGTTCGCCAGGGCGCTGAGGAGGCTCAGGAAGCAGCTGATTCAATCGACCGTTCAGCTACGGCTTACGAGAATAACGAAGCAGAATCCACCGAGATTATCGCAAATACATTTGACAGGTGATTTTTCATGGCCAAATTCGTCGACGCACTTTTCGATGAGATCATTCGGAAGCTTGAGAGTGTTTTTAAGGCACTTGAGAAGATGATCCGCGGACTTCAGGATACCATCAATGGAATTCTCTCTTTCGCGAAGAAAGTATTCACATGGGTTATCGAAAGGATCGAAAGCCTCCTCAATAAGATCTATGCAACCTGGGATAAGCTCGTGGATACCTACAACAAGGTTATCCGCGTCATTTCGGCACCGAAGACGCTTCACGAGCGTTCCCTCAGCTGGCTTTCCGACGTCAAGGTGCCGATGAACAACTACGCGGAAGCCATCGGTATTGACCACCTCCTCAAGCCCCGGCACTGGGGTGGAGATGCTGGGGACGCGTACCGTGACTCGGTCGCAGACCAGTCAAAAGCGGGCTCACAGATGGCCACAGTTGCGGATAAGACATCAGATATCCTTGAACAATGCGCAGAGGCAGGCAATGTGCTTTACGCGGCAATTCTTGCTGCTGTCATTGAGTTCCAGGTCGGCGCTGCTGCTGCAGCGGTTGAATCAGCTACCGTTGTCGGTATCCCTGTCGCTCTTGCAACCATCCTGGCCGTTGCAGTAGTAGCAGCAACGGCAGTTGCCACAGCAATCAACGCCTTCACCTCCTTCTCGAACTCTATCAGTGGAGGCAACCGAGGCTTCGTGCAGGCCATGACCGAATACACTTTTGGGAGCAAGTGGCCGTCGGCAACAAAGTACGACGAATAGCTCTCGCTTATTCCCATGCACCCCGCTCGCGGGCGCATTGCGACATGAGTGCGATCGGTGGGGGCCAGGCGTATAGACGCCTGGCCCCCACCGTGGACACGCATCGCACGCCTAGCCCTCTGTGAGGGACAATATTCCCGTGAGCACCACTGACGCCTCCTCGCCCAGCCCGGCCACGACCTCGTCGGGAAGGACACCGAACGTGGGCTGGCGAGCCAACCCCAGCCCTTACGCGCGCTTCGACCGCTGCGCGTGGGACCGGCTCACGGACCGTACTCCCCTGCCGCTCACGCAAGACGACATCGACCAGATCGCCTCCCTCGGCGACCCGATCGACATGACCGAAGTCGACACGATCTACCGGCCCCTCTCCGCCCTCCTGCAGCTCTACATCGATGGGCGCAGGCGCATCTCCGCGGAACGCCGAGCATTCCTCGGCGAACCCGACGCGCACTCCACCCCCTTCGTCATCGGCATCGCAGGGTCGGTGGCCGTCGGCAAGTCCACCGTCGCGCGCCTCCTCCAGCTCCTCCTCTCGCGCTGGGACTCCACGCCCCGCGTCGACCTGGTGACCACCGACGGCTTCCTCTACCCCAACCGCATCCTTCAGGAACGCTCCCTCATCGCCCGCAAGGGCTTCCCCGAATCCTACGACCGGACGGCCCTGATCTCCTTCCTCGCCGCCGTCAAAGCCGGAAACCCCCACGCGAAGGCCCCCGTCTACTCCCACGTCACCTACGACATCGTGCCAGGCGCCTACGTCGACGTGGACCGCCCCGACATCCTCATCGTCGAGGGCCTCAACGTGCTCCAGCCCCCGCGCTCCGCGCCCGGCTCCGTCTCTGTCGCCGTCTCCGACTACTTCGACTTCTCCATCTACGTCGACGCCGACGAGACACACATCGAACAGTGGTACGTCGACCGCTTCCTGAAACTGCGCGCGACCGCCTTCTCCCGCGAAGACTCATTCTTCAAAACCTACGCCTCCCTGACCGACACCGAGGCCGTCTCCACCGCGCACATGGTGTGGAACGCGATCAACCTGCCGAACCTGCGCGAAAACATCCAGCCCACCCGCGAGCGCGCCACGCTCATCTTCACCAAAGGCGCCGACCACCGCGTCGAATCCCTCGCGATCCGCAAGGACTAGCCCCCAACGCGCGCCCCGCGCCGGCGCGTCTACACCCCCACGCGCTCTGTGCCCCTCCTCCCCCCGCGCCGGCGCCCCTGACCCCACGCGCTCTGCGCAAAGCCGCCCCCAACGCGGACGAGGCCGCAGCCGGAACGCCCGGCCACGACCTCGTCGCTGGTGGAGGACTGGCTACCCGATCCACGCGCCCGAGGGCGCGAAGTGGTACCAGGTCCAGCCGATGAGCTCCCAGCCGGTGGCCATGGAGCCGCTGGCGCGCAGGTAGAACCACGTGGGCCCGTCCTGGAACCAGCCGGTGGTCATCGCACCGCTGTCCCCGAAGTGGTACCAGGTGCCGCCCAGGTGCTGCCATCCCGTGGCCATCGAGCCCGAGGGCGTCAGGTAGTACCAGGCGCCACCGTCCTTGAGCCAGCCGGTGCGCATGACGCCGCCGGAGGTCATGTAGTACCACTGGCCGTCGACCCTCGTCCATCCGGTCGCCATCGCGCCTGTCGCCGGGTCAAGGTAGTACCAGTTGCCGTGCTCCGTCATCCAGCCGTACTGCTGGGCGCCGGAAGGCCCGTGGTAGTACCAGTGTCCGGATTCGTAGACCCAGCCCATCTTCAGGTAGCCGCTCGCGTCGAAGCGGTAGGTCTGCCCGTCGATGACGAGGGTCTCGTTCGCGGCGTAGGTCCCGTCAGAGTAGGAGTACCACCATCCGAAGTAGCCCGACTTCCACTGCCCGGTTCGAGGCTGGGGCGCGGGATCCGGGGTCGGCGTGGGTGCCGGGGTCGGGTCCACGGTCGGGTCCGGCGCGGGTGTCGGGTCCGGCGTGGGCGCCGGGGTGGGCTCCGGCGTGGGGGTCGGCTCGTCGACCGTCACCCAGTACAGGAAGCGAGAGTCGCCGCCGCCGACGGCGTGGAGGACGACCTGCGAGGTCTCTCCGTCGCCGAGCTCGACTTCCTGCGTCGTCTTGTCTGCGGGGTTGACGAGCATCAGGTGCGCGCCCGCGCTCGGCTTCTTGACCGTCAGGGTGATGTCCTGGGCGGTCTCGGCCAGCGAACCGTTGTCGGTGCGCGGGTCGAGGAGGACCGAGGGGTAGCGGGTCTGGCCGGTCAGGGCGTTGACGACCATGAAGCCCGTGGGGGCCGTCGTGGAGTCGCCGAAGATCTCGGCGGACTTGGCGCCGTCCAGCCCCGCCAGCTGCTCGAAGTAGCCGACGACGACGTCGCCGGGCAGGCCGTCGTTGACGGAGCCGACGTTGGTGACCGACATGTCAACCAGGCCGACGGCCTCGTTGGCGGCCTTGGCCTCGTCTCCGGAGGCGAAGTCACCGTACTTGTAGCCGCTCAGCGAGGGGGCGGCGCCACGAGCCGCGTACTGGCCGGGCTTGTAGGCGACGAACGTGGAGTTCATGGCCTTCGTGTAGTTACCGATGTAGGAGACGTTGCCGAAGATGTTGGAGAACTCGTAGAAGGAGCGCGTCGGCGCGCCATCGTGATCGATGATGGAGGAGCGGTCGTAGCCGTTGTACTCCATGCGGAAGAGGCCGAACCACTTCTGGCCGGTCGCCAGGCCCAGGGAGGGAACGATCGACTTCTCGGACGCCGACACGTTCGCGTCCCAGTTGTAGTCCAGGTACTGGCCGTACAGGATCGGGCTGGATCCGTCGCCGGTGAGGCCCTTGAGGCCGTACTCGCGCTGCTTCTTCCACGTGTTGGTGTTCAGCAGGTTCGTGACGACCTGCTGGGGAGCCGGTCCGCCGTTGGCGCCCCAGTAGTACTTGTCCCAGCTGAGCAGGTCGGGCTTGGCGTTCTCGACGTAGTAGCTCAGATTGGCGTCGCGGTACCAGGACGGGTCGTCCCAGGAGTTGGCGTGGACGACGGCGCCGGGGATGTTCTGCTTGGACCAGGCGAACCAGTTCTTGAAGCACTCGGATTCGCCGCGGTTGAAGCCGCCCTCGTCGCCGTACTGGATGTCAACGAGCGTGGAGGCGTAGGGCGACATGTACTCGTTCATGAAGTTGTGGGGCTCGCCGGCGTTGCACATGCTGTTCTTGCCGGTGGGGGCCTTCGCGAGCGCCCACGGCGCGCCCTTGCCCAGGGACTCCATCATGGGGGTGTTGAACATGGGCAGGTCGTAGAACATGGGGAACGCGCCGCCCGTCAGGTCGCGCTCCGCGGCGTCGAAGCCGCCGCGGCCGTAGCCCTCAGAGGGGACCCACGCGGGCATCATGACGCCGTACTGCAGGGCGAAAGCCTGAGCGCGGTTGACGCCCCACTTGCCGTCCCCGGGATCGAAGCCGGAGTAGCGCTCGTACATGGAGTTGTCGACCGCGGGTGCGACGGGGGTCTGGCCCGCGGGCAGGCCCCACACCTCGAGGTCGTTGAAGGTGACGGCGGTGGCGATGTTCTGGGGGGTCTGGGGTTCGGTCTCGTCGTTCATCCAGATGCGGATATTCTTGGCGAGGTGGTAGGCGTTGAAGTCCCAGTACCACAGGCCGCGCGCGTCGCGCGTGAGCGAGGCGTGGGTGACGATGGTTGTCCATTCGCCGCCGTCTGCTTCCTGGACCGCGATGGCCACGGAGTTACCGCCGTGCCACGACTGGGCGCCGGCGGGCAGGGTGGGGGTGCCCCAGCCGTTGACGCGGTGCACGTAGCGGGCCTCGCCGAGGTGCAGTTCGATGCCGGTGACTCCCTCGGACCAGTCGGAGGCGCGCACGAGCGGGTTCGAGGTCCATGTTGTCTTGGGATCGAGGTCGGTCAGGGCCGCGTTCTCGGCCTCGCTCGCGCCGTTCGCCGAGGCCGTGGCGGGCACCAGCACGTTGCCGCGGAAGTCGGTGTCCACCTTGGTGATGTTGACGACGTAGGTGGCTTCCTTGCCGTCCTTGGTCACTGTCGCGGTGATGACGTTCAGGCCGGTGGTGAGGTCGAGGTTGGTCACTCGCCCGTCGGCGTCGGGGGTCGCACCGTTGATGGTGACGGTGGCTCCATCGACTGCGCGGATGCGGGCCGAGACAGTGGTTGCGTGGTAGTAGCCGGTCGCCGTGTAGGTGTGGGTGCCGGGGGCGAAGTCCACTGGCTTTCCGGGTTCGCCGTAGGGGAGCTGGTCGATGACGAAGTCCAGGACCAGGTCTGATGCGCCAGAGCCCTGCTCGGGAGCGTCGGGGTGGGGCACGACGGGTCGGACCGCGTCAGTGCCGCCGCCGCCCTCATTGCTGCCGTAGGAGGTGATCGCGTTGCCCTGCGCGTCGCAGGGCAGGAGCTTGATGTCGGACAGGGCCATGTCGGACTTGCCGGGCGCGAGGGAGCGCAGGCCCGCCAGGGCGATGACGCGCTTCGTGGTCGCCGGGAAGGTGACGTACTGTTCCTTGTTGCCGAATTGGAGGTCGCTTCCGTGCGCGACCTCGGTGCCGCCATCCCAGGTTCCGGCCGCGACCTTGGTCTTCCAGTCGTCGAAGGAGGCCTCGGCGGCGGGGTTGCCGGGGTCTTCATCGAAGGCGAAGACACGGTATTCTCCGGGAAATTGGTCGTTTCCGAGGGTGGAGTCGTAGGTGGGACGCGGTGTCAGGCCGAGGCCGCAGACCTGCGTGCCGGGCGTGGGATTCTGGACGGCCAGGGCGTGAGGATAGGGGTCGAGGCCTCCCTTCCACTTGGTGGTCCAGAAGGTCTTGGTGGCGTCCGTGCGGGTGGTGTCGTCATCGACGAGCGCTGCGATGGTGCCGTTGGGGGCGCCTTCGCCGACCTTCTCTTCGGAGGTCGCCCACAGGACGGTCGGGTGATAGGGGGTGTCGGTGGCTGCGATGGCCGCCGCGGGCGTCAGCCCGAGCATGGTGGCCGCAAGAATCGGGGCGCCGAGGGCTCCGATGATGGGTCTTGTCCCCATGAGTGTAACTCCTTCGTCAGTATGGGGTTAATGGCCGGGATCCCTCGTTTGTCGAAGGGAATCCCGCAATACCTAACACGTGTTAGTTTTTTGTGAGACGACCTCCTTTTGATAGCGAAATGTCCTCGCGGGTGACGCTCACCCGCGAGGACACTCTCAGAACTTCAGTCCGCCATCCTCGATGCCACGGAAGAAGAACTTCTGACTAAACATGAAGACCAGGACGACGGGAACCATCGCCACGACGGCGCCGGCCAGGACCAGCTGGTAGGTGACGCCCTGGGGCGAGTTCTGGATCGCCGTCAGCGTGAGCATGAGCGTCTGCTTGTCCGGGTCGGGCAGCATGAGCAGCGGGAAAATGAAGTCGGACCAGGCCCCGATGAAGGAGGTGAGGCCGACGACCGTCAGGGTGCCTCGTACCTGGGGCAGGAAGATCGACCAGAAGCGGCGCAGCTCCCCCGCCCCATCGATGAGGGCGGCGTCCTCGATCTCGTCGGGAATACCCATGAACGCGGCGCGCATCATGAGGATCTGGAAGGGGCCGATCATGGCGACCATCCAGACGCCGGGCAGCGTGTTGTACAGGTCCAGCTGCACCATCATCTTGAACAGCGAGAGCATGATCGACTCGAAGGGGAAGATCATGGCGGAAAGCACCACGAAGTACATGATGTTGCGTCCGGTCCAGCCGCGCCGAGAGAGCATGTAGCCCCCGACGCACGAGAGGAACACGTTCGAGGCCACGGTCAGGGCAGCGATGATCGCGGAGTTCCTGATCGCCCCCAGAATGTTGGTGCGCTCGAAGAGCACGGAGAAGGACTCGAGCGACCACTGCTGGGGCAGGATGGTCGCGCCCTGACCGAAGACGGATTCGCCGGGTGCCTTGAAGGCCGCCATGAGGGGCAGCACGAGGGGGCCGACCAGGATGATCGCGACGACGACCAGGAGGACGTAGCGGGCCACCAGGGCTCCGCCGCGCATCTGGCGCGAGGCGACGTTGCGCCCTTGGCGCTCCAGGCGGCGCTGCTTGCGCCACTGGGCGAAGCGCTCCACGAAGGAGGCGGCAGTGGTGTGGGATGCGGTGCTCATGAGTCTTCAGCCTTCCTCTGCAGGCTCTGGGAGGCGATGATGAAGCCGAAGGTGATGAGGAACAGGCACACCGAGGCGGCGTCACCCTGGCCGAGGGAGCCGAAGGTCGGGTCGACGATGCGGTCTCGGATGTACATCGTCAGGGTCTTGGTGGGCGAGGCCGAGCCGCCCAGCAGGTAGACCTCGGTGAAGATTTTCAGACAGCCGATCGTGGTGAGCGTGGCGACGAGGAACATCATGACCTTGACGCCCGGGACGGTCACGGTCAGGAAGCGACGGATCGGGCCGGCGCCGTCGAGCTCGGCCGCCTCGTACAGGGATTTATCGACGTTGGCCAGGGCGGACAAGTACAGGATCATGTAGTAGGGCAGCCCCTGCCACAGCGTAATGATCATGGCGCACAACAGGATGAGCCACTGATTCGACAGGAAGGGGATCGCGTCCAGCCCCCACGAGGTCAATAGGTTGTTGACGGGTCCGCGCTGATCGAGGAGGTAGCGCCAGGCCAGGGAGATGACGACCAGCGAGGAGATGGCCGGCAGGTAGTAGAGGGCGCGGAAGAAGCCGATGCCGGGGACGTGCGACTTGACGAGGAGGGCCAGCAGCAGGGGCAGCAGCACCATAAGGGGGACGACGCAGATGGCGTACAGGAGCGAGTTTGTCAGCGCCTGCCAGAACTCTGGGTCTCCCAGGACGGCGGTGTAGTTGTCGATGCCGATGAAGCGACCGATGCGGCCCATCGGCTTCGTCTTCGTGAACGACACGTAGACGGTCGTGATGAAGGGGTAGATATAGAAAGAAACGATGGCGAGGACCGGCAGGGTGACCCACAGCCAGGGAACCCAGGCGGGGCGGAATCGGGCGGCGCCATTGAGGGAGCGCTTCGGTGCGCTCTTACGTGTCGGCATACCAAAATCCTTTGTGAGAATGGCGCGTGACCGTGAGCCGGCGGCCCTGCGCTGGGCGAGGGATGCCTCGGGGGCCGAGGCCTGGCCTCGGCCCCCGAGCATTCAATCAGTCTCCGAGAGCCTTGAGCTTCTCGTTCATCTGATCCTGTGCGGTCTTGAGGGCCGTCTTGGGATCAACCTCGCCGCGGATGGCCTTGTTGACGTTTTCAACGAGGGCGTCCTTCACGGCGCCGGTCGCGTAGAAGACGTCGGTGTAGGCCTCGGCGTCCTTGGCAGCCTTGGCGGCTTCCTCGTAGGCGGCCTTGAAGACCGGGTCGTCAGCGATCTCCGGCGGGTTGTTGACGAGCTTGTCGAGGGCCTCGGTGGCAGCGGGGAAGATGATCGCGCCGCCGTCATGCGTCCAGGCATACTCGTTCTCAGCGTTGGTGATCCACTCGGCGAACTTCATGGCCAGGGGGGCGTTCTTGGTCGTGACCGAGACGCCGATGTACTGACCCTCGAAGACGGGCTTCACGCCGGGGTTGGTCGGGAAGGGGCCGACGCCGGTGTTCTCGTAGACGGTCGCGTTGTTGTTCTTGACCGACTTGAGGAAGGAGGCGTTGGGGGTACCGAAAGCGAGGTTGCCGTCGGTGTAGGCCTTGCCCGGATCGGGCTCGCCGGTCAGCGAGTCCTTCGGGATCGCGCCGGATGCGTAGAGCTCAGACAGGCGCGTCACGTAGTTGATGGCGGCCTCGTTGTCCGCGAAGTCGAAGGCGGTCTTGTCCTTGTTGAGCAGGTTGACGCCCATGCCGTGCAGCTGAGCGATCATGTACCACTCGGGCGAGCCGTAGATGCCGTAGTCGCCCTGTCCGTCGGCACCAACCTTGGCGGCGGCGTCGAAGAGCTCGTCCATGGTCTTGGGCGGCATGTTCTCATCGAGTCCGGCGCGCTTGAACACCTCCTTGTTGTAGGTGGTGATGTAGGGGCCGAAGTACCAGGGCAGGGCCGTGTGGTGGTCACCCGCACCCAGGGCGGTGGAGTCCCAAATGGACGGAACGAACTTGTCGCCGATGCCGGGGGCCTTGACGTCGTAGTCCATGAGGAGGTTGGACTTGGACAGGGCGAGGATCGTGGAAGAGGGGACGTTGACGACGTCCGCCATCTTGCAGTTCGAGGCCTGGGCCGTAATGGTCTGGTCGAACTCGGCGCCGCCGCCCTGGTCGGTCCAGTTGATCGTCACGCCGGGGTTGGCGTCCTCGAATTCCTTGATCTTGGCCTTGAAGAAGTCGCCGAAGTCGTTCTGCAGGCCCTGGGTCTGGAAGGTGATTTCGCCTTCGACCTTCGAGGTGTCGATTGTCGAGTCGTCGATGTTGCCCGCGGGAACGTCGCAGGAGACGTCGGGCTCGGGGATGGAGCCGGAAGCGGATCCGCCGCCGGCGTTGGTGCTGTCGCCAGAGCCGCCACCGTTGCAGGCGGCCAGGCCGAGGGTGCTGAACATGGCCAGGGCAACAACGCCCGCCGCCATCTTCTTCTTCAACATGCGAAACCTCCGTTGGTCCGTATTTGCTGGTCGATCGATGGGATCGAGTCACTAACTATCTCGTGTTAGTTGATACCTGAATCATAGCGAGCATGAAAGCGATGCGCATTATTTGTCAGCAAGTGCCCGCATCGTTACCAAGCCGCAACATAACAGTGCGAGGCTCAATCACCCCCAACCTGCGCGATCACGAATGTCACCTCGCAGTCGCGCATGCGCCCGGCGAACTCCGGACGAGAGTCAGGGCCGCACGATCGCGTCCCGATGCCATCTTGGAAGACGTCAAGCCACAGGAACAGGCGCTCGCTCGCGGGCAGCTCTTCCCAGTGCGAGGCCTGGGCCAGCTCGCGCTCGCTCCACGGGCTCACGCTCCACCCGAGCAGCGAGGTCGGCAGGACCACCAGCTCGCCTCGCCGCCCCCGCAGAGACAGGGCCTCCAGCTCGCGCCGATGCCCGCCCTCCTGGGGGCGCACGTCCACGTCCCATAGGTCCGAGGCCTCGCCATGCCCACACCCGCGAGCGTCGGGCACGGCCATGTCGGGGTAACCGATGAGGGTCTCTCCCAGCCAGGAGGCCTCCCACGACGACCCGGGCAATTCGACGCGCACGCCTAACCGAGGAACGCGCTCGGGCCAGCGCCCGTGGGGGGCGACGCGCAGGCTTACGCGCAGGCCTCGTCCTGCGCCTTGCCCCAGGCGCACGGGCACATACTCCCAGGCGAGGGTGGCGCCGAACTGTGCGGCGGGCGGCGACCAGCGCTCGACGACGCGGCGGATAATTCCCTCCTCCTCGATGGAGACGAGGCGTCGGCGCAGCAGGTGCAGGCGCTCCCGCTCCCAGCGCATCGCGTGCGACGTGCCGGCTTCACCGCGCCCGACTCCGAGGGAGCCCATGTCATCCGTGTCGATTCCCCAGTAGTCGACGGGGCCGCGCCCTCGGTCGTTGTCGGTGGGGGCTCGGAAGACGCTCAGGCTCATACTCGCAGGCATGTCGCCGACGCGGGACAGGCGCCCATCCTCGGCGAGGCGGAAAGCGCCATCCGCATCCTTCGGAGAGGACACGGGAGTAACGGCAGCGTCCAGGAGCGCGCGCAGGTGGGCTTCCTGCTCTTGCGATCCGGAGCGACTCTCGTTGATGGCCGCGGCGAGCGCGGGTGCGTCGGGAGCCATCGCGGACACCCAGGCCCACGTGCCCGCGTAGGGGCGCGAGAGCGCGTCGACCAGGCCGTCGCACACGAAGTTACCGTCGTGGACCTCTTCGCCGAAGTCGCCGCCGTAGGACAGGGCGCGGCGCCCGTCGGGCAGCGTGCGCCACAGGGCGTGGTCGCGCCATTCCCACACGAAGCCGCCGGCGTGGCGCCGGTGGCTCATCTGAGCCGCGTAACCGGCGGCATTTCCGGGGCCCGTCCCCATCGCGTGGAGGTATTCGCACATGAGGTAGGGGGCGCGCCGGATGCGTTCGCGCGCCGCGTCGTCCACGTCGGCGGCCACGTGCGTGGGGACGGCGACCGGTGCGTGGAGGTCAGAGTCGTCCAGGACAGCCGCGACCTCCTCGAGCGTGGGGTACATGCGCGAGTAGATGTCCGTGTATTGAAGGGCGTGATCACCCTCGTAGTGGACGATGGCGCGCCCGCGGGTGCGCTCGTGAATCCAGCGGGCGCAGGCCGCCAGGTTCGGCCCGGTGCCGGACTCGTTTCCCAGGCTCCAGCTCATGATCGAGGGGTGGTTCTTGTCGCGCTCGAAGGCGCGCATCGTGCGGTCCAGGTAGGCGGGCGCCCAGGCCGGGTCGCTGGAGGGGTTGTCGATCCACTCCCCCTCCCCCTCGAAGCCGTGGGTTTCGATGTCCCCTTCGAGCATGACCCACAGGCCGATCTCGTCGGCCAGGTCGAGCAGGCGCGGGTGCGGGGGGTAGTGGGAGGTGCGGATCGCGTTGATTCCCATGGTCTTCATGAGCGCCAGGTCGGCGCGGGCCCACTGTTCGTCGAAGACGCGGCCCTCGTCGGCGCGCACCTCGTGGCGGTTGACACCGTTAAGGGTCAGGGGCGCACCGTTCACCATCAGCACTCCGTCCTCAATGCTCACGCGGCGAAATCCGAGGCGCAGGGCGCGCTCCGCATCGGCGAGGCCCCCGCGCCCTCCCACGCACACGCGGGCATCGTAGAGGGCTGGGTCGTGCGCGCTCCACGGGCGCACGTCCCCCACGGCGAGGCGGCCGGAGCGGTAGCGCCCATCCTCGTCGCGCTCGAGGGCGAGCACGCAGGAGCCGAGGCCGTCGATGTCCAGGCGGCCCACCAGGGAGTCCTCCTGCGCGCCGAGCACCCGAGCCTCGACGCTCGCGTAGCCGACCCCGGCCTCGTAGTCGGTGTCGACCCACAGGTCCTCGATCGCGCCGGGGGTGAGGTGGCGCAGGCTAACGGAGCGGAAGATTCCGGGCAGCCACCACTGGTCCTGGTCCTCCAGGTAGGAACCGGCGCTGAACTGGTGGACGCGCACGGTGATCCGGTTGAGGCCGGGGAGCACGGCCCCGGTCACGTCGAACTCGTGGGCCAGGCGTGAACCGCGGGCCATGCCCACCCACGTGCCGTTGACCCACACGGTTGCTTGGCTGTCGACACCGTCGAAACGCAGGGCGACGACGCCGCCCTGCCAGTCGGCGGGGAGCTCGACGGTGCGGCGGTAGTCGCCGACGGGATTGGTGCCGGGAGGGAAGGGCGGGTCCACCGGGAAGGGGAAGTCGACGTTCGTGTAGGCGGGGCGACCGTAGGCCCCCTCCCCTCGCAGCACCCAGTGGCTGGGAACGTCGATGTCGCGCGTCTCGGTCTGGCCCGCGGGCTCGGCCCAGGGCTCCTCGACGTTGACAAACGGCTCCGGATCGGTGGGATAAAAGGCGAAGGTCCAGGTGCCATCCAGGCTGATCACGCCCGGGTCGTCGGCCAGATGTGCGCGTGGCGGCAGAAGAGCGCCCGCGCAGGGGGCATAGGAAGGTATCATCATTTTCACGTCTACGTGCCTTTCGGATGTCATCGTCGAAACTCCGATCGTCACCCACAAGACTAACACGTTATAGTTGTTGTGTTTCTTCAAACGCACACGAGGATTGGAAGCCCGTCATGGAGCGCGCAACCCGAGCCGACGTCGCTCGCGCAGCAGGCGTCGCGCCCTCCACCGTCTCACTCGTCCTCAACGGACGAGGCCGGGATGTCAAGATCGCTCCCGCGACCATCGAACGTGTCCAACAGGCCGCCCGCACCCTCAACTACATCCCCAACGCCGCCGCCCGCTCCCTGCGCCGCGGCAAGTCCCACCTCATCGCGCTCCTCATGGCCGAGCTGCCCGACGATCCCTTCGTTCCCGTCGTCCACACCGTCCTCACCACCGCGATGATCGACATCCAGCAGCGCGGCTACCTCCTCCTCCCCCTCTTCCAGTCCGGCGACGGCGCCTCCGACGCCGAAGTCATCCGAGGCGTCCTGGGAGACACACAGCTCGCAGGCATCATCCGCGAGACCACCTCCGCCGAAGCCTTCACCTCCCGCCTCCTTGCCAACCTCGGTATCCCCGTCGTCGCCATGTCCATGATCGAGGCCAACCCCACCGGATCCGAATCCTGCCTCATCCGCATCGACGAAGGCGCCGGAGTGCAGCAGGTTTTGTCCGACTGCGCGCTCATCGACCCATCGACCGGGATGGGTACGGGGCGCGCCGTCTTCCTCGCCGGCCCCAATACCAACCACGCCCGCCAACACCCCATCGCACACGCCTTCGGCACCAACTTCACCCTCTACTCCCTGCCCGACTGGGAGGCATCCACGGCCTACCAGGCCTCCGTGCGACTCCTCACCGAGGACCCCAGCATCTCCCTCATCGCGCTCGCCGACGACTCGCAGGCACCCGGCGTCTTCCAGGCCGCCGACGACCTCGGCCTGTCCATCCCCGCCGACCTGTCCATCCTCGGCTTCGGCAACCAGGACCACCGCAACGCCGAGGCCATGGGACTGACCACCGTCGACTGGCCCCTCAAGGAGATGACCGAGGCCGCCGTCACCTCCATCATCAACGTCATTGAGGGACGCTCGCCCACCAACGACATCCACCCCCGAGCCGTCGCCGTGACCGAGGAAACCACGCCGGCCTCGTCCCAGCCCATCCCCGTCGCGACCATCCCGACCCACCCCGTGTGGCGCACCTCGGTCGCCCGGCGCGCCTAGCGAACACTCCCCCACGACCTTCCCGTCCGCGAGGGTCCCACCCGCGCCGAGCCACCGGCCTACACCGTACAATCGAGGCATGGATCGCCAGGCCCTCACCGAACGCACACTCTCCTTCCTCCTGCGCCGACTGCACGACGCGGGCGTCTCCGCGACGCGCCGAACCGACGAACACACGGGCGACGCGTTCCTGGAAGTCGACGGGTGGCGGCGCATCAACGTCGAGAATCTGGTCAGCGAGCTCACGCAGGCCGACCCCGCCCAGCATGAGGCCATCATCGAGCGCTGGGTCGCCTTCATCATAGAGTCGGGACGCATCGCCGACCAGCCCGTCACCGACGCCGACGAGTTACGCCAGCGCGTGCGCACGCGCATCCTCACCCCGGACCTGGCCGCCGACCCTCACTTCAGCTACGCGCGCCCCTTCCCCGGGGGCCTCGCCCTGGGCCTGTGCCTCGACTTCCCGAACACCGTCACGACGGTCACCGACCAGCACCTCGAGAAGTACCCGATCGGCCTCGACGAGCTCTACCACTACGGGCAGATCAACACGGACGGTGAGCCGATCGACGAACAGGGCCCCTGCGGCCCCTTCACCGGCATCGGCGGCGAGTCCCTCTTCATCGCGTCGAAGGCGGCGCACGTCGCCAACCTGGTCTCCACTCTCCGCATCGACGCGCCCCACGGGCTATTCTTCGCGATCCCGGAACGCTCGATCCTCCTGTACGCGCCCGCCGACCCGACCTCTATCACCCAGCAGTACCTTCGTCTCCTGGATTACCTGCGCATCGACTTCATGCGGCGCTTCCGAGCCAACCCCGCGCGCACGCTCAGCAAGGACCTGTTCTACTGCGGGCCAGACGGCGAGTTCGGCACCATCACACGCTCCGACCATCCGGACGTGCAGGAGCTCTTCACAACCGTGAACCTGGACGCAGACCGCCTCGTGGAGCTCGCCGTGAAGAACATGAACTTCTTTGACGGCTTCCGCTCCCGCTTCTACCCCACAAACATGTGACGGCGTCGGCTCGAAAGAGTGGCTCCTGGTCGAAGGAGCGCGGCCCCGGCTCGAAGGAGTGACGCCCCCGGCATGAACACGTGACGCCCCCGGCTCGAACACGTGACGGTCCCGGATCGAAGGAGCGACAGCCCCGGCCGCACCCCTCTGAGCACCCTCCGCGAGCACCCGCACGTCCTCCGCACACCCGACACGCGACTCACCCACGCATGGTTCCCCCACAATGTCGCATGCAATTTGGGTACCCTTACTTTCCTTAGGGACCGAGAAATCTGCATGATTCCAACGATCCGATTTCAAATCCTGAAATACTCCCGGTGGAATTGCATGCGACTATTCAGACAGTAGTGCACCCCACTACAAACAGTGAAGGACCAGGCATTGGTAGCAACGCCCGCGTCGATCCCATTCCCATCCCCTCGCCACGGGGTGACAGCAGCACACCCGCTCTGGAGGATTGCACCCGTTCAGAAGGAGTTGATCCTTCCTGATGGGGTGTAACGCCCCATCAAACACACACGCCTGCGTAACGCGCCCGGCCGCGCACCGCATAGGGACAACGCGGCAGGGGCGGATGCTCGTCACATCCACCCCTCCCGCTTACTGACGCCTCGCGCCGAGCCGGCCACGGCCTCGCCCGTGCTCTCACACGACGAGGGACCACGGCCTCGCCCGCGCCGCTACCCCTGGAGGTGGCAGGCCCGGTAGATACCCTCCAGCATGGCCAGGCGCTTGGCGAGGGAGGCGTCCTTGGGGACGCAGACCTTCGCGCCGAGATACTCCGCGCCGCCCGCGAGCGCCGCCTGGGCGCAGCGACCGATCTGCTCGGCGTCCATGAGGGAGGTCGGCTCGTCGGCCTGAGCGGGCAGGTGCCCGTCGATCCAGGCGTACCCGTACTGCGTCTCCTCCGGGCCCGCGCCCGAGAAGACGACGCCGTCGAGCACCCCGCGCACCCCGGCCTCGAGCACGTGCTGGTAAGCGGTCTCCGCGTCACGTCCTTCCACGGCGGAGCGACCCCAGTTCAGGTGGATGCCGATGCCGACCTCAGCGACGATGTCGATTTCAGACTCGAGGGATAAGAAACCCTTTTCGGGTTTTTGCTCGGGAATGTACTTGTCGCAATGCTCGACGACCAGAGTCGCCCCACTCCAGTCCCAGCCCACGACCTCCTCGAGCGAGCGCTTGAAGGCCTCGGCGTCCGCCAGGCGCGTGGGCGCCGAGTGCAGCTGCACCCGCCCAACCAGCAGGCGCCCGGCCTTGTCGCACAGGTCGTCGAGGTCGTCGCACAGCGCGCGGGTGAAGGCCAGGGCGGCCTGCCTGCCCTCCTCGTCGGGCGAGGCCAGGCCGAAGGTGGCGTCCTTCCACACGTGTTGCATGGTGCCGGGGATCGCCGTGATGGTGTTGAAATCCCAATGCGGCGCCAGGTGAGCGGCCAGCACGTCGGCCTGGGTGACAAGCTGCCCCGGGTAGGGGATCTCGACGCCGCTGACCCAGGGCTGGTCGGCGAGGAGCTGGTAGTAGTCGGCCTCGAGCTCAGGCGTCGGATGCGACGCGTAGGCCCCGAGGATAAACGGAATGTCCACGATAATCGCCCTTCTGTGATGACAGCAACGAAGCAATCGTGACACCGACCATACTCCAGGTTTGCCAAGTTTCGCAGAGAAATCGACACACTTTTCCAGACTCTGTCAAGCCCGTTATCTCGCTTCAAACGCCACGGGCCCCATACACGCAGGTCAGGCCACCCATCGATGACAACCCATCAAAGACCATGTCGAGGCCAACGGCTCCGACAAAGCCACCCTCGGAGAAAACGCAGGGGGCGGGCACCCACCGGTGCCCGCCCCCTCGTAACGTCAGCGCGCTGCGCTCACAGCGCGAGGTTTTCCTTGACGACGTCCGCCAGCGAGGAGGCCACAGAGTCTGCCTCCTCCTGGGTCGCCGCCTCAACCATGACGCGCACCAGGGGCTCGGTGCCCGACGGGCGCAGCAGGACACGGCCGGTGTCACCCAGGCGAGCCTCGGCGCCAGCCACGGCCTCGGCGACAGCCTGGTTCGACGATGCGGCCGCACGGTCCACGCCACCCACGTTGATGAGGGTCTGCGGCAGGCGCTTAATGAAGGACGTCAGGTCGGCCAGCGAACGGCCGGACTCCTTGACCATGCGCGAAACGAGCAGCGACGACAAGATGCCATCACCCGTCGTCGCATGGTCGCGGGCAATGATGTGGCCCGACTGCTCCCCACCGAGCGAATACCCGGACGCCAGCATCTCCTCCAGGACGTAGCGGTCACCCACGCCCGTCTGCACGGTCGTGATGCCGACCTCGCGCATGGCGATGAGCAGGCCCAGGTTACTCATGACGGTGACGACCAGCGTGTCCTTGGCGAGCGCGCCGCGCTCCTTGGCGTTCACGGCCAGCGCGCCCATGATCTTATCGCCGTCGATCAGGTTGCCCTCGTGGTCGACGGCCAAGCAGCGGTCCGCGTCCCCGTCATAAGCGACACCAAACTCGCAGCCAGCCTCGACGACGGCAGCCTGCAGGGCCTCGGGGTGCGTCGAACCGGCGTGCAGGTTGATGTTGCGGCCGTCAGGCTCGGCGTTGATGACGGTAATGTCGGCGCCAAGCTCACGGAAAACGGTCGGCCCCAGCTCGGAGGCGGCGCCGTTCGCACAGTCGATCGCGATCTTCATGCCGCGCAGGTCGGTGCCAATAGCCCCCACGAGATGCGCGACGTAGGAATCCTTCGCCCACGCGTGATCGGCGTTGACCTCACCGACGCCATCGCCGGTGGGGCGCTCCCACTCCGTATTCACGAGGGCCTCAATCTCATCCTCAACGGAATCGGCGAGCTTGTAACCGCCGTGCGCGAAGAACTTAATGCCGTTATCGGGCATCGGATTGTGGGAGGCGGAAATCATGACGCCGAGGTCAACGGTGTCCTCGGTAGCCGTCAGATGCGCGACAGTGGGCGTGGTGACGACGCCGATGCGGGTCACATCCATGCCAGCGCTCGCCAAGCCAGCCGCGAGGGCGTGATCGAGGAACTCGCCCGAGATGCGCGTGTCACGCCCAATGATCGCGCGGGGCTTCGAACCATCCGCGCGCCGAGCCCCACCGAACTGGCGGGCGGCGGCCTCGCCGAGCTGGAGCGCGAGATCCGCGGTGATGTCAACGTTTGCCAGTCCACGCACGCCGTCCGTGCCGAACATCCTGGGCATAATGTCTCCGTTCAGTGGGTCATACGACTGGTCTAAGGGTACCGCGACTGCGCCCCCGACCTTGTACGAGGCCGTGGCCCGGACAGTGTCGGCGCCCACATTGCGGGCGGTGTTGACAGGAGCACAAAGGTCGCGCCCCGCGGGAGCGGGGCGCGACCAACAGAAAATGTGCTGAATGAAATCAGCGCTTCGAGAACTGCGAAGCCTTGCGGGCCTTCTTGAGGCCTGCCTTCTTACGCTCGATGGCGCGGGCGTCGCGGGTCAGGAAGCCGGCCTTCTTGAGGGCCGGACGGTTGGCGTCGCGGTCGATCTCGTTGAGGGCGCGCGACACGCCGAGGCGCAGGGCGCCGGCCTGGCCGGAAATGCCGCCGCCGTTGATGCGGGCGATGACGTCGAAGCGGCCGTCAATGTCGAGCAGCACGAAGGGGGACTTCACCAGCTGCTGGTGCAGCTTGTTGGGGAAGTAGTCCTCGAGGGTGCGACCGTTGATGGTCCACTTGCCGGAGCCGGGGACCAGGCGAACGCGGGCGACGGCCTCCTTGCGGCGGCCCAGGCCCGCGCCGGGCGCGGTGATGGACTGACCGGCGCCGGCGGGAGCAGACTCGGTCTCGGACGTGTAGGAGCTGGGGACGACTTCCTCGTCCAGCTCAGCGGAAACGATGGTCTCAGCCACGGTTCTCCTCAGTGTAAAAGGCGTTCAGCGACCCGCACGGTCACTGAGCGACCTGGGTCAGTTCGTAGGGAACCGGCGACTGGCCGGCGTGGGGGTGCTCCGGGCCAGCGTAAACGTGCAGCTTCTTGAACTGCGCGCGGCCGAGGGAGTTGTGAGGAAGCATGCCCTTAACGGCCTTCTCGACGGCGCGCTCGGGCGCCGCAGCGAGGAGGTCACGGTAAGCGGTCGCGGTCAGGCCGCCGGGACGACCGGAGTGACGGTAAGCCATCTTCTGGTCGAGCTTCTTGCCGGTGAGGGCAACCTTGTCCGCGTTGATGATGATGACGTTGTCGCCCATGTCCATGTGAGGGGCGAACGTCGGCTTGTGCTTCCCACGGAGGAGGGCAGCGGTCTGGGCTGCCAGGCGACCGAGGACGACGTCGGTGGCGTCAATGACGTACCACTTCTTGTCCGCGTCCCCAGGCTTGGGTGAATAGGTGCGCACGGGCGTAACCTTCAATTCTTGTTGGTCATGGGACGCCGCGCCGGTTTTTCCGGGGGCATCCGCGATGAAACGGTTCGCGCGAGGCGTCGGCGAGTGCTCCTAGCGAGTGGGAGACACTAGGTACTCTGCTGACGCACAGCACTAGCCATATTATCGGCACGCGGGCCGAGGGTCAAAGGGCGGCGGCTACTGTGTTACATTCCTCAGCTGTCGTCGCCGCAGCAGGTGTCGCGTCTGGCCCGGGTCTGGAGCGCGCGGGCACCCCACTGGGAGGGATCGGGGTAGTTGACGCCTTCGAGGGTGAGCCCATGAGGGGGCGCGATGGGCGCGGCCTGGGAGCGCGAGCGGGCGCGCAGGATCTGGGCCGGGTAGTCGGTGTCGCGCGCGCCGGAGCCCACCAGGAGGAGGGCGCCGACGAGGGAGCGCACCATCGAGTGACAAAAGGCGTCGGCCTCGACGGTGAAGACGAGGGTGCCCTCCGACTCGCGCTCGGCGCGCAGGGCACGCAGCGTCCGGATCGTCGTGGCTCCCTCGCGCGGGCGACAGAACCCGAGGAAGTCGTGTTCCCCGAGGAGGGCGTCCCCGGCCTCGTTCATCGCCGCCTCGTCGAGCGGGTCCTCGACCCAGAGGCGATCCCAGCGCCCGAGCGGCTCGGGACGGTCCGACACCCGGTAGGCGTAGGAGCGCCCAAGCGCGGAGAAACGCGCGTCGAAGCTCGGGTCGACGACGGCCGCCGAGTAGATGCGCACGTCGCACGTGCCGTGCGCGGCCGACAGGTCACGCCCACGCGCGCGTTCACCGTAGCGCCCCGAGAGGATCTTGTTGAGCCTGCGCACGATGGACGAGGCCGTGGCCGCGTCCGCGCTTTCCCCTCCCCTGGGGGCAAGCCGCGCCCAGGCCTCGTCACTGACGTCGAGGTGGCAGACCTGGTGGCGCGCGTGCACGCCCGCGTCGGTGCGCCCGGCGACCGTCGTCGTGACCTCCTCGCGCGAAGCCATGGCGAGAGCCGCCTCGATCTCGCCCTGGACTGTACGCAGGCCGGGCTGGGCGGCCCACCCGCGAAAGTCGGTGCCGTCGTAGCCGAGGTCCAGGCGCAGGCGCCGTGCGCTCACAGCTCCCACGCCCGCACGCCGCCGATGATGCCCGCATCGTTGGGCACGACGATCACGTCATCGCCCATGAGGCGCAGGTTCGAGGCCGTGATGCGCTTCGAGTTGCCGCCGCCCAGATACAGGCGATCCCACATGTACATGGGCCGCAGGCCGTCGACGACGCGGCGAACGCGGCGCGACCAGTGCACGTCACCGAGGCGCAGGCGCTCGTGCTCGCCGATGTAGTCGTCATACGTCAGGCCCCAGCGCACGGGCCCCTGGGAGACCTCAACATGGGGTGCGAGCTGCCCGCCGTCGAACACCGCGTTCCCCAAGCCGGTGCCCAGGGTGATGATCATTTCGAGGCCTCGTCCCGTGATCGCGCCCGCGCCGGCGACCTCAGCGTCGTTGAGGACCTTCGTGGGCAATCCGAGCGCCTGCTCGATCGCGCTGCCCATGTCGAAGTGATCCCAGCGTTCCACCAGCTCAGGCAGCACGCGCGAGCGCGGTCCGTCGCGCGTGATGTAATGTGGGGTCGCGATGACGACCCCGTGGCGGATCATCCCCGGCATCCCCATCGTGACGCGCGTCGCCGCTGGGAGCTCGCGGGCCAGGCCGACAGCCGTATCGACGAGGAGCTCGGGCGGCAGCGGATACGGGGTCGGAACCCTGTGAGGCGGCGCAATCATCGTGCCCCGCTCGTCCACGACGGACCCTTTGATGCCTCCGCCACCGCAATCAATCGCCAACGTCATCTCACGTGTCATGGCTTCAGGCTACCGGATACGGCGAGGGCCGGACACCCCGTCGGGATGTCCGGCCCGCTGCTCGAGTCGATCAGTGACCTGGCGTCACTTCTCGTCGGCGGCCTGCTCGGCGGCGTCTGCAGCCTTGCCGGCCTCGGCGGCCACTTCCTCGGCCTCGTTGGCCATGGCCAGATCGCCGTCCTCGCGAGCCTCTTCGGCGCGCTCGGCGGCAGCCTCGGCGGCTTCCTCGGCCTCGGCGGCAACGGCCTTGGCCTCGGCGGCCTTCTCAGCCGTCTTCTCGGCGGCCTTGACGACGGCCTTCTTCTCGACCTTCTCCATGACGAGCTCGATGCGCATCAGGGGAGCGTTGTCGCCCTTACGGTTGCCGACGCGGATGAGGCGGGTGTAGCCGCCGGCGCGCTCGGAATCCATGGCGGGGACGAGCTCCTCAAAGAGGATCGCGACGATGCCCTTGTTGGGGATCTTCTTCATGACCGTGCGACGGGCGTGCTGGTCGCCGCGCTTGGCCTTCGTGATGAGCTTCTCGACGTAGGGGCGCAGCATCTTGGCCTTCGCCTCCGTGGTCGTGAGGCCGCGGTGTTCGATGAGCTGAGCCGCCAGGTTCGACAGAATCAGCTTCTGGTGTGCCGGGCTACCGCCCAGACGAGCACCCTTCTTGGGGGTGGGCATTTGTTTCTCCTACGGATTCAATGCGTCCATCGGACGCACGGGGTCAGATGGACTGGTCGTCCGAAAAGATCGCAGCGGACTCCGAGTCGCCGAAGCTCGGCATCACCGAGTCCTTCAGCGTCATACCGAGAGCCGCCAGGGACTCCTTGATCTCTTCGATCGACTTGGTACCGAAGTTGCGGATGTCGAGCAGGTCGGCCTCCGAGTGAGCAACCAGCTCGCCGACGGTCAGGATGCCGCGGCGACGCAGCGCGTTGTAGGAACGCGACTGCAGGTTCAGGTTCTCGATGGGGAGGGCCAGATCGGCCGCGAGGGTGGCGTCGGTGGTGGAGGGTCCCACCTCGATGCCTTCCGCTTCCTCGTTCAGTTCACGCATGAGGCCGAACAGCTCCACGAGCGTCTTGCCGGCCGAGGCCAGGGCGTCGCGCGGGGTAATGGCGGCCTTGGTCTCCACGTCGATGACGAGGCGATCAAAGTCGGTGCGCTGCTCGACACGGGTCGCCTCGACCTTGTAGGTCACCTTGACGACCGGCGAGTAGATCGAGTCGATCGGAATGCGAGAAATCTCGGCCTGCGGATCCTTGTTCTGAGCGGCCGACACGTAGCCGCGGCCACGCTCGACGGTCAGCTCGATCTCCAGCTTGCCCTTCTCGTTGAGAGTGGCGAGGCGAAGATCGGGGTTGTGGATCTCAACACCGGCGGGAGGCGTGATGTCGCCGGCGAGAACCTCGCCGGGGCCGGCCTTGCGCAGGTACATGACGACAGGCTCGTCGTTCTCGCTGGACAGGACGATCTGCTTGATGTTCAGGATGATCTCAGCGACATCTTCCTTCACACCTTCGATCGTGCGGAACTCGTGGGGGACGCCATCGATGCGGATGGACGTTACCGCTGCACCCGGGATCGAGGACAGGAGGGTACGACGCAGGGAGTTACCCAGCGTGTAGCCGAACCCGGGCTCGAGGGGCTCCAGGGTGAAACGGGAGCGCAGGTCGCTGACCTTTTCTTCGGTCAGGATGGGTCGCTCTGCAATGAGCACGTCTATTCCTTTCTGACCGGTGCCCGCTATATGACACCGGATATGGGAACCTGCTGAAGCAGGCTAAGGGAGTGTGAACCGTGAGGTTCAGACGTGGGGAGGGCAAAGCCCTCCCGTCCACAAGTCAGCCGCGGCGGCGCTTCGGCGGGCGAGTGCCGTTGAAGGCCTGAGGCGTGACGTCCTGGATCGAACCGATCTCCAGGCCGGCGGCCTGCAGGGAGCGGATCGCGGTCTCGCGGCCGGAGCCGGGACCCTTGACGAAGACGTCAACCTTCTTCATGCCGTGCTCCTGGGCGCGACGAGCCGCAGCCTCGGCCGCGAGCTGCGCGGCGAAGGGGGTGGACTTACGCGAACCCTTGAAGCCAACCTGGCCGGAGGACGCCCAGGCGACAACCGCGCCCGTGGGGTCCGTGAGGGAAACGATGGTGTTGTTGAACGTCGACTTAATGTAGGCGTGGCCGTTGGTGACGTTCTTCGAAATCTTGCGACGCGGCTTGCGGGCACCGCCCGTGCGCGAGGTCTTTGCTGCTGCCATTTCTGGTTCAGTTCCTTCTTGTCGCGGAAAGCTATCCCGGCGGGATAAGCGCTCCTAGGCCTTACTTGGCCTTCTTCTTGCCTGCAACGGTGCGCTTGGGGCCCTTGCGGGTACGCGCGTTGGTCTTGGTGCGCTGACCGTGGACCGGCAGGCCACGACGGTGGCGAAGGCCCTGGTACGAACCGATTTCGATCTTGCGACGAATGTCGGCCTGAACCTCACGGCGGAGGTCACCCTCAACCTTGAAGTTTGCCTCAATGTAGTCACGAAGCTTGACGAGTTCCTCTTCCGTCGCGTCCTTGACGCGAGTATCCGGGCTGACGCCGGTGGCGGCGAGGGTCTCTGCCGCGCGGGTGCGGCCGACTCCGTAGATGTATGTGAGCGCGATCTCGAGCCGCTTTTCGCGGGGGAGGTCGACGCCGGCAATACGTGCCATGGTGATGTTGCTCCAGTTGTTCATCGGAGGTCGTCATCGCTCAGTCCGGGCGAGCAGCCCGGCCCCGGCCTCCGAACCGAGGGTCGCCCACACGTGGGCGCTTAGAGTGATGCTGTGGGGCAGATGCCCCGCGGGTCGCAGCGGGCCTCAGCCCTGGCGCTGCTTGTGCCTGGGGTTGTCGCAGATGACCATGACGTTGCCGTGGCGACGAATCACCTTGCACTTGTCACAGATCTTCTTGACACTCGGCTTGACCTTCATGGTTGTTACCTCCACTGCCCGTCGGGCAGTTTGTGTCGGGTCACTTGTAGCGGTAGACGATACGGCCTCGGGAGAGGTCGTAGGGGCTCAGCTCGACGACAACTCGATCCTCGGGCAGGATGCGGATGTAGTGCTGACGCATCTTTCCCGCAATATGGCCGAGAACCACGTGGCCATTCTTCAGTTCCACACGGAACATCGCGTTAGGCAGGGCCTCAACGACCGTGCCTTCCATCTCAATGACGCCGTCTTTCTTCGCCATATCCTCCGTTTATCCTCTACATGTCTCGGATAGGTTGCGGCGGATGCCGCTAGGCGCAATGCAGTCGGTGATGACATGCAGATACGCCCAAGGAACTACTCTACGGCATGGGCACCCCCGGGCGGTAGCCGGGATGCCTGTCGGTTCGCTCACGTTTAATGCGTCACATTTTACGTACACGCCGAACGGTTCCCGCGCGCCGAGGCCGGCGCACAACGCGCTTCGCTGCACCCCTCAGCGCAGAGTGTCGAACGAGCGCACACCGGCCACTGCCTCCAACACGGATCCGGATAGGTAACGAAGATCTGGATAGCTTTATAACCTATCCGGCGCATAACCTATCCGGATAAGCTCCGAACGGGGTACTGCTCGCCTCACGCCACACAATCACTAGGACCACAGGGACATAAGCCACGCCACACAGACTTAACGAGCAGACTGCAGGAACTCGCTGGTTGAGTTCCCTCGCCGGAGCACAGGGCCCGACCACACAAATTTCGCATGCAATTCGATTGGCTGAAATATCAATGAAGCCTCAAAACGTTGCAATTCCAACGCTGCGAATTCAAAGTTTGAAATAGTCGCGGGGGAATTGCATGCGAAATTGGTAAAGAAGCCTTGGTAGGCACGGGGCCGCGTCCTGGCCGCGCATCGAACCGACGCGCCAAGCGACACTCGCGGCGTGGACGGCGAGCAGGCCCGGCGGCAAGCAGGCCCGGCTGCAAGCAGGCCCGGCGGCAAGCAGGCCCGGCTGCAAGCAGGCCCGGCTGCAAGCAGGCCCGGCTGCAAGCAGGCCCGGCGGCAAGCAGGCCCGGCGGCGCCCCACGACGCCCGGAAGCAAGCAGGCCCTCAGGCACCAAGACAGGGTCACCAAGTCAGAAGGCACCGCGAACCCAGGCGGCTAGTGACTACGGTTAACGCGGCCACGGCCTCGTCGATAGAAGAGTCGGGCCCGGTACTCCGTCGAGTACCGGGCCCGAATACATCGGTCTCAGTCGAGCGACACAGGCGTCACGCCGTAGGGCGCCAGGCCCGCCACTCCCCCGTCGCGCGCAGTCAGCACGCTGACGCCATCCGCCATGATCGCGATCGAATGCTCCCAGTGAGCGGCGTCGCGGCCGTCAATCGTGCGCACCGTCCACTCGTCGTCATCCGTGCTCGACGCGATGTCTCCGCGGGTCAGCATCGGCTCGACCGCCAGAACCATGCCCGGCTTGAGGCGCGCCTGAATGCCGCGCACGTTGTAGTTCAGAACGTCCGGAGGCATGTGCATCTTGGTGCCGATTCCGTGGCCGACGAACTCCTCGATGATGCAGGCTTCCCAGCCGTTGATGAGAGCGTTCTCCGCGACGACGGTCTCGACCGCCTTGCCGACGGCGCTAATGCGCTTGCCGGTCGCGAGGCCGGCGAGGGCAGCCCACAACGATTCGCGAGTCACCGCGTCGAGCTCGCGGCGCTCGCGCAGCGTCGTCTCGTCGACGCCGGCGATCGCGCCCGACGCGCGGGTACCGGCGGCAAAGTCGGCGTCCTCAATGAAGGAATCGCCAACGATCACGCTAAACGCCGCGTCACCGTGCCACTGCTTGTTCCCACGTTCGACGAACGCACCGCAGTCGAAGGACACGATGTCGCCAGGGGCCAGCTCGTAGTCGCCGGGGATACCGTGGACGATGACGTCGTTGACAGAGATGCACACCGTCGCCGGGTAGCCGTAATAGCCGAGGAAATTCGACGTGGCACCGCCGTCGGCAATGGCCTGGGCGCTCACCTCGTCCAGCTCACGCGTCGTGATACCGGGACGAACGGCGGCACGCAGCGACTCGTGGATCGATGCGACGACCAGCCCCGCCTCGCGCATCCAGCGCAACTGCTCGACAGACTTAAGCTCGATGTGGGGCATCGCTTACTTCGCCACCGAGTCCAGGATCGCGAAGATGCGCTCCGTGACCTCGTCGATGGAGCCGCGGCCGTCCACGACCTCGAGCAGGTCCTGATCGACGTAGTAGGTCGCCACGGGCTCCGTCTGCTGGTGGTAGACCTCGAGGCGGTGACGCATGACGGGCTCGGTATCATCCGTGCGGTGCTGCTCCTGCGCGCGCTTAAGCATGCGCTCCACGACCTCGTCCTCGTCGACCTGGATCTCCAGGACGACGTCGATGGACTTGCCCAGGTCCAAGAGCATGTCACGCAGGACGTGCGCCTGCTCGACGGAACGGGGGTAGCCGTCCAGGAGGAAGCCGTTCGCCGTATCCGGAGCCGCCAGCCGCGCCTTCACCATGGCGTTCGTGACCGAGTCAGGAACGAACTCGCCGCGGTCCATGTAGGCCTGCGCCTGCTTGCCGATCTCCGTGCCCTCCGCCATGTTCGCGCGGAAGATGTCACCCGTCGAGATGGCGGGAATGTCCAGGCGCTCGGCGATGCGCGAGGCCTGGGTGCCCTTGCCAGCTCCGGGAGGGCCGAGGAGGATGACGACTGTCATTTCAGGAATCCTTCGTAGTGGTGCTGCTGCAGCTGCGTGTTGATTTCCTTCACCGTCTGCAGGCCGACGCCGATGATGATGAGCAGCGTGGTGCCACCGAAGGGCATCTGCGAGCTCGACAGCTTCAGCGGGATGATCGCCAGGGACGGCAGGAGGGCGATGATCACCAAGTACAGCGCGCCGGCCGACGTGATTCGGTTGATCACGTAGCGCAGATACTCAGCCGTGGGACGGCCCGCACGGTACCCGGGGATGAAGCCTCCGTACTTCTTCATGTTGTCCGCGACCTCGTCAGGGTTGAACGTGATCGCCGTGTAGAAGAAGGTGAAGAACAGTGTCATCAGGGCGTAGATCGTCAGGTAGAACGAGGAGCCCTGCGTGAAGTGCGCCGAAATCCACTGGACCCAGCCGTCCTCGGTCTTGCCGAACTGGGCAATCATCGGAGGCAAAGCCAGGATCGACGACGCGAAGATGACCGGGATAACGCCGGACATATTGATCTTGAGGGGGATGTAAGTGGTGGTGCCACCATACTGACGACGGCCGATCATACGCTTGGCGTACTGAACCGGGATGCGACGCTGCGCCTGCTCGACATAGACGACTGCAATGGCGACGAGAAGAAGAAGCGCCACGATGGCCGCGACCGAGCCCCACTTGCCGGCCTGACCAATGGAGAGCAGCTGCTCGGGCAGACGGGCGGCGATCGAGGTGAAGATCAGCAGGGACATGCCGTTGCCGATGCCGCGCTCGGTGATGAGCTCGCCAAGCCACATGATGACGCCGGTGCCGGCCATCATGACGATGATCATCATGATGAAGGTCATGACGGAGCGATCGCGGATAACATCCTCAGAGCAGGCCTGGAAGAGCTGCCCGCTGCGGGCCAGCGAGATCGTCGTCGTCGCCTGGAGGATACCCAGGAAGATCGTCAGGTAGCGCGTGTACTGAGTGAGCTTGGCCTGACCGGTCTGGCCTTCCTTATGCAGGTCGTCAAATCGCGGAATGACGACCCTCAGCAGCTGAATGATGATCGACGCCGTGATATAGGGCATGATGCCCAGCGCAAAGATCGACAGCTGAAGCAGCGCACCACCCGAGAAGAGGTTCACGAGGTCAAGCAACGAGGCCTGAGACTCCTGCGCCATACAGCGCTGCACGGCCTGCGAGTCGACGCCGGGCGTCGGAATGAACGACCCGAGCCGGAACACGGCCATGATGAACAGGGTAAAGAGCAGCTTCCGACGCAAGTCGGGGGTACGGAACGCCTGGGCAAATGCACCGAGCAAGGCTTCCTCCTACGGGTGATGGGCAGCGGGGCCAAAGCCCCTAGACTGACTTAGCTTACCCGACACGGGTAATAAATGGCGAGATCCAATCATTAATAGAAACGCTCGACCGCGTATTTAACGTCGCGCGGCGCGCGGCGCGCCCACGAACGGGGCGCAAGTCTTTCACCTCAACACGGCTGTTTGACAACGCTCATCAGGCGAAAGACGGCAAAGACAACGGGGGTGGTCCATGAAGGACCACCCCCGTTTCACCTCAGCGGGCCGAGATGGAACCGCCAGCGGCAGTGATCTTTGCCTCGGCGGAGGACGACCAGGAGTCGACCTCGACCTCGAGCTTGACGCTCAGCTCGCCGGTACCGAGCACCTTGACGGGCGCGGAATCGCGAACGGCGTGCTTGGCGATGAGATCCTCAACCGTGACCTTGCCGCCCTCGGGGAAGAGTTCCCCGAGCTTGCCAACGTTCACGACCTGGTACTCAACGCGGAAGGGGTTCTTGAAGCCGCGAAGCTTCGGCAGACGCATGTGGATCGGCATCTGGCCACCCTCGAAGCCGGCAGCAACCTGGTAACGGGCCTTGGTGCCCTTGGTGCCACGGCCAGCGGTCTTACCCTTCGAACCCTCACCGCGACCCACGCGGGTCTTCGCGGTCTTGGCTCCGGGGGCAGGACGCAGGTGGTGCAGCTTAACGATCTGCGTCTTCTTCGTGGAGTCCGCCATTGTCAGTCGACCTCCTCAGCGGTCACCAGGTGACGCACGGTGCGAACGGCGCCCAGAACGGCGTCCGTCTGCTCACGCACGACACTCTGGCCGATCTTGCGCAGCCCGAGGGTGCGCAGCGTGTCCTTCATGTTCTGCTTCGCGTGAGCAGAGGACTTGACCTGCGTGATCTTGATGTTCTTCGCCATCACTTAGCCTCCCCTGCAGCGGCCTTATCGGCCTCGGCGGCCTCGGCAGCCGCACGCTTCTCAGCCTCGCCCTCTGCGCGAGCGCGCAGCATGGACGCAGGAGCAACGCGCTCGAGGGGCAGGCCGCGACGAGCGGCGACAGCCTCGGGCTGCTCGAGCTGCTTAAGTGCGTCAACCGTCGCGTGGACGATGTTGATCGCGTTGGACGAGCCCAGCGACTTGGTGAGCACGTCGTGGACGCCCGCGGCCTCCAGGACGGCGCGCACCGGGCCACCGGCGATAACGCCGGTACCGGGGGCGGCCGGACGGAGCAGGACGATACCGGCGGTATCGCGGCCCTGCACCACGTGCGTAATCGTGCGGCGGATCATCGGGACGCGGAAGAAGTTCTTCTTCGCCTCCTCGACGCCCTTGGAAATGGCCTGGGGAACTTCCTTGGCCTTTCCGTAGCCGACGCCCACCGTGCCTTCGCCGTCACCCACGACAACCAGGGCGGTGAAGGAGAAACGACGTCCACCCTTCACGACCTTGGAGACGCGGTTGATCGTCACGACGCGCTCGATGTACTCGTTCTTGTTCTCGTTGTTCCGGCGGTTATCGCGATCGTTGCCGCGGCCGGAGCGGCGCTCACGGCGATCGTTGTTCTCGCCCGCGCCCGAACCGTTCCTGTCTCGCTGCTGTGCAGCCATCAGATGATCTCTCTTTCTTTCGGCTCGTTCACAGCTCGAGTCCGCCCTCACGGGCGGCCTCGGCAACGGCCGCAACGCGACCTGCGTACTTGTTACCACCACGGTCGAAGACGACAGCGGAGATACCGGCGGCCTTCGCACGCTCGGCGATCAGCGCGCCGACCTTGCGAGCCTTGTCGGTCTTCGTGCCCTCGGCGCCAGCGACGTCGGCCTCGATGTCGGAGGCAGACACCAGGGTGTGGCCAACCGTATCGTCGATAACCTGAGCCACCATGTGGCGGTTCGAACGGGTGACGACCAGACGGGGACGCTCGGGCGTGCCGTTGATCTTCTTGCGGAGGCGGAGGTGACGGCGCTTGCGAGCGACGAACTTGCCCTTGCCCTTGATCGAGTAAGCCATCACTTACCAGCCTTTCCGACCTTGCGACGGATGGTCTCGCCCACGTAGTGGATACCCTTGCCCTTGTAGGGCTCCGGCTTCTTCAGCTTGCGGATGCGAGCAGCGGTCTCACCGACGAGCTGCTTGTCGATTCCGGAGACCGTGAACAGCGTCTGGGACTTCGGAGCGATCGTGAACTCGATGCCCTCGGGCGGGGTGATGGTGATCGTGTGGGAGAAGCCCAGGGAGAACTCAAGGTCCTTGCCCTTGGCGACCACGCGGTAACCGGTACCCGTGATCTCGAGATCCTTCTTGTAGCCCTCGGTCACGCCAACGATCATGTTGGCGATCAGGGTGCGGGACAGTCCGTGGAGCGAACGCGAGGTGCGCTCGTCGTTCGGACGCTCGACGACAACCTGGCCTTCGTCGATCTTCGCGGTGATCGGCTCGGCGACAACGTGGCTGAGGGTGCCCTTGGGGCCCTTCACGGTCACGTTCTGGCCGTCGATCACGACGTCGACGCCGGCGGGGATAGCGATGGGGTTCTTACCAATTCGCGACATTGTTCAGCCTCCTCATCACCAGATGTAGGCGAGGACTTCCCCACCCACACCCTTCTCGGCTGCCTGACGGTCGGTGAGCAGGCCGGAGGACGTGGACAGGATCGCCACGCCGAGGCCGCCGCGGACCTTGGGCAGGTTGGTGGACTTGGCGTACACGCGCAGACCGGGCTTGGACACGCGCTTGAGCCCCTGGATCGCAGCCTCACGGTGCGAGCCGTACTTCAGGTTGATCGTCAGGGTCTTGCCCACGCGGGCATCCTCGACGGAGGTCGAGGCAATGTAGCCTTCCTCGACCAGGATGTTCGCAATCGCGTTCTTGAGCTTCGAGTACGGCATGGAGACCGCATCGTGGTGCGCACGATTCGCGTTGCGCAGACGCGTCAGCATATCTGCAATCGGGTCTGTCATTGTCATGGGGGTTTATTCCCCTTCCTCGTCGCGGTTTCTCCGGTTACCCGGGACCTGCGACGTTCGTTTTACCAGCTGCTCTTGGTGACACCGGGGAGTTCGCCACGGTGGGCGAGCTCGCGCAGGCACACGCGGCACAGTCCGAACTTGCGGTACACCGAGTGCGGACGGCCGCAACGGTTGCACCGGGTGTAGGCACGCACGCCGAACTTCGGCTTGCGGGCAGCCTTGACCTTCAGGGATGTCTTGGCCATGGGTCAGTCCTCCTTGAACGGGAAGCCGAGGTGACGCAGAAGGGCGCGACCCTCTTCGTCGGTGGTGGCCGAGGTGACAACCGTGATGTCCATGCCGCGCACTCGGTCGATCGAGTCCTGGTCGATCTCGTGGAACATCGACTGTTCCGTGAGACCGAAGGTGTAGTTACCGTGACCATCGAACTGCTTGGAGGACAGTCCGCGGAAGTCACGGATACGGGGAAGCGCCGTCGAGAGGAGGCGGTCCAGGAACTCCCACATGCGGTCGCCGCGAAGCGTGACGTGAGCACCGATCGCCTGGCCCTCACGCAGCTTGAACTGCGCGATGGACTTCTTGGCGCGGGTGGTCACGGGCTTCTGGCCGGTGATCGCGGTGAGGTCGCGGATAGCTCCCTCGAGTGCCTTCGAGTCGCGAGCGGCCTCGCCGACACCCATGTTGACGACAATCTTCGTCAGTCCGCCGACCTGCATGACGTTCTCGTGCTTGAACTCAGCACGGAGCGCCTCGCGGATCTCGGAGACGTACTTTTCCTTCAGACGCGGGGCCATGCTCAGATCTCCTTGCCCTGCTCAACGCCGCGCTTCGCGCCACCACGAGCCACGCGGACTCGGACGGTGCGGGTGCGGCCGCCGCGCTCGACGGTGTCCTCGCGGAAACCGACGCGAACGCGCTTCTTGGTCTCGGGGTCGACCAGAGCGACCTTGGACAGGGCGATGGGGGCTTCGATGGTCTCGATGCCGCCGGCGCTGCCCTGCTGGCCCTGGCGCACGTGGCGCGTCTTCAGGTTGATGCCCTCGACGAGGACCTTGCCCTCAGCCGGGAACACCTGGATGACGCGGCCCTGCTTGCCCTTGTCGCCGGGGGTCAGGGGCTCAAGGCCCTCTTCCGCACGGCGGGCGTTGCGCTCAGCCAGCGCCTTCTCGTCGGACGTGCGTCCGCGAACGACCTCGACGAGGTCATTCTTACGAATCTTGGCTGCCATGGATCAGATCACCTCCGGAGCGAGGGAGACGATACGCATGAACTTCTTGTCGCGCAGCTCGCGGCCCACGGGGCCGAAGATGCGCGTGCCACGCGGCTCGCCATTGTTGTTGATGATGACGGCCGCATTCTCGTCGAAACGAATGTAGGAACCGTCGGGGCGGCGGGTTTCCTTACGCGTGCGAACGATCACTGCCTTGACGACTTCGCCCTTCTTGACGTTGCCGCCGGGGATGGCGTCCTTCACGGTGGCGACGATCGTGTCGCCGATACCCGCGTAGCGCCGACCCGAGCCACCGAGAACACGGATGGTCAGGATCTCCTTGGCCCCTGTGTTGTCGGCGACCTTCAGTCGCGACTCCTGCTGGATCATTTTCTATTGACTCCTGTCGTCGTGCCGGTTCTCTTCCGGATTGTACCGGTCGAGCCTTGCCGAACGGATTTCGGTCTGTGAGCGAAGGTCACTTCGCCTTTTCGAGGATCTCCACAACGCGCCAGCGCTTGGTGGCCGACAGCGGGCGGGTCTCCATGATGAGGACGAGATCGCCGACGCCGCACTCGTTGTGCTCGTCGTGAACCTTGACCTTCTTGTTCTTGCGCATGACCTTGCCGTAGAGGGCGTGCTTGACGCGGTCCTCGATCTGGACGACAACGGTCTTGTCCATCTTGTCGCTGACGACGTAGCCGCGACGGACCTTACGCTCGTTACGAGCGGTGGTTTCTGCCATCAGGCTCACTCCTCAGTGCTCGGGGCGGTGCGGTAGCCAAGCTCCCGCTCACGCGCGATGGTGTAGATCCGGGCAATGTCGCGGCGCACGGTCTTCATGCGACCGTGATCCTCGAGGTTGCCAACGGCCTGCGCGAAACGCAGGTTGAACAGCTCTGCCTTAGCCTTCTCGAGCTCCTTGGACAGCTGGGAGTTGTCCATGGCGTCGAGCTGCTCAGTGGTCAGACCCTTATCTGCCATCAGATGTCACCACCCTCTCGGACCACGAAGCGGGTCTTGATAGGAAGCTTGTGCTGGGCACGGCTGAGGGCCTCGCGAGCGAGCTCCTCCGGGACGCCTGCCAGCTCGAACATGACACGTCCGGGCTTGACGGGGGCAACCCACCACTCCGGAGCACCCTTACCGGAACCCATACGGGTTTCGGCGGGCTTCTTGGTCAGCGGGCGGTCCGGGAAGATGTTGATCCAGACCTTACCGCCACGCTTGATGTGACGGGTTACGGCAATACGAGCCGCCTCAATCTGACGGTTGGTGATGTACGCAGCCTCAAGAGCCTGGATGCCGTAGTCGCCGAACGCCAGTTCGGTGCCACCGGAGGCAAAGCCAGTGCGGTGAGGACGGTGCTGCTTGCGGTACTTAGTCCGACGGGGAATGAGCATTGGGCTCAGGCCTCCGATCCGGTCGTGGGCGCAGCGGCCTCGGAGGCGGTTGCCTCACGGGGAGCCTGCTGCGAAGCGGTCTCCTGGTTGGGGCGTCCACCGCGGCGGGGGCCACGGCGGCCATCGCGGCGGCCGCCACGCTGGGCCTGCTCGGCCTGCTGGCGAGCGAACTCGCGCTCGGTGATGTCGCCCTTGTAGATCCACACCTTGACGCCGATGCGACCGAAGGTCGTACGGGCCTCGTGGAATCCGTAGTCGATGTTCGCGCGGAGGGTGTGCAGCGGCACGCGGCCCTCGCGGTAGAACTCGGAGCGGGACATTTCGGCGCCACCCAGGCGGCCGGACACCTGGACACGAATGCCCTTGGCGCCGGCGCGCTGCGCGGACTGGATGCCCTTACGCATCGCACGACGGAAGGACACACGGGCAGCGAGCTGCTCGGCGATGCCCTGCGCAACGAGCTGCGCTTCGAGATCGGGGTTCTTCACCTCGAGGATGTTGAGCTGAACCTGCTTGCCCGTCAGCTTCTCGAGCTGGACGCGCAGGCGGTCGGCCTCGGCGCCACGGCGACCGATGACGATGCCCGGGCGAGCGGTGTGCAGGTCGACGCGAACGCGGTCACGCGTGCGCTCGATGCTCACCTCGGCGATGCCGGCGCGCTCGAGGTTGTCGGTCAGGAACTTGCGGATCGCGACGTCTTCCGCCACGTAGTCCGCGTAGCGCTGTCCCTTGGTGGTGGAGTCGGAGAACCAGCGAGACCGGTGGTCAGTGGTGATTCCCAGACGGAACCCGCGGGGGTTGACCTTCTGACCCATATCAGCGGTCTCCCTTCTTCTTGTCTTCCTTGGTCCCCACCACGATGGTGATGTGGGAGGTGCGCTTGAGGATACGACCGGCGCGTCCCTGAGCACGGGGACGGATGCGCTTCATGGTCGGGCCCTCGTCCACGTATGCTTCGAGCACGAGCAGATCGGCCTCGTTGAAGGTCTCGCCGGCGTTCTCAGCCTTGACCTTCGAGTTGGCGACTGCGCTCAGCAGCACCTTGCGGACATCGGTGGCGACGGCCTGCGGGGCGAACCGCAGAATGTCGGCGGCCTCCAGAACACGCTTGCCGCGAACCTCGTTCACAACACGGCGGGACTTCTGGGGCGTGACGCGGATGAAACGCGCCTGCGCCTTGGCTTCCATGTATCTGCCTCTTCTTCCGTGGGGCCGGCTCAGCGCCGACGTCCCTTACGATCGTCCTTGTCGTGGCTGCGGAAAGTGCGCGTGGGAGCGAACTCTCCGAGCTTGTGGCCCACCATCGACTCGGTGACGAAAACGGGCACATGCTTACGGCCGTCGTGGACGGCGATGGTCAGGCCCAGGAAGTCCGGGGTGATGACCGAGCGACGCGACCAGGTCTTGATGACGTTCTTCGAGCCGGATTCGTTCGCGGCGTCGACCTTCTTGAGCAGGTGGTCGTCGACGAACGGGCCCTTCTTCAAACTACGCGGCATTTCAATCGACTCCTACTCAGCGGTTCTTGCCGGTCTTGCGACGGCGGACGATCAGACGATCGGACGCCTTCTTCGGACGACGCGTACGGCCCTCGGGCTTGCCCCAAGGCGACACGGGGTGACGACCACCGGACGTGCGGCCTTCACCACCGCCGTGCGGGTGATCAACCGGGTTCATGACGACACCACGGACGTGCGGGCGCTTGCCCTTCCAGCGCATACGGCCGGCCTTGCCCCAGTTGATGTTCGACTGCTCGGCGTTGCCGACCTCGCCGATGGTGGCGCGGCAGGTGGCCTCGACGTTGCGGATCTCGCCGGAGGGCATACGCAGCTGGGCGAAGCGGCCTTCCTTGGCGACAAGCTGCACGGAGGTGCCGGCGGAGCGGGCGATCTTAGCGCCGCCGCCGGGGTAAAGCTCGACGGCGTGCACAACAGTACCCAGGGGGATGTTGCGCAGCTGCAGCGAGTTGCCGGGCTTGATGTCAGCGCCAACGCCAGCCTCGATGTGATCGCCCTGCTTGAGGCCGGTCGGAGCGAGGATGTAGCGCTTCTCGCCGTCCGCGTAGTGCAGGAGGGCGATGCGGGCCGTGCGGTTGGGGTCGTACTCGATGTGAGCGACCGTCGCCGGGACGCCGTCCTTGTCGTGACGACGGAAGTCGATCACGCGGTACTGGCGCTTGTGGCCGCCGCCGCGGTGGCGGGAGGTCACGCGGCCGTTGTTGTTACGACCACCGGTCTTGTGCAGCGGGCGCAGCAGCGACTTCTCGGGGGTGTCGCGCGTGATCTCGACGAAGTCAGAGACGGACGAGAAGCGACGGCCCGGAGTCGTGGGCTTGTACTTGCGAATTCCCATTGTTCAAATGTCCCTTCGGTCCTCAGGCCTGATCGCCGAAGATGTCGATGGTGCCCTCACGCACGGTGACGATGGCACGCTTGACGTCCTTGCGCTTACCGATCCCGTTGCGGGTGCGGTAGGTCTTGCCCTTGCGGTTCTGGGTCGCGATGGAACCGATCTTGACGCTGAAGATACGCTCCAGGGCAATCTTGATCTCGGTCTTGTTCGCGCGGGGGTCAACCTCGAAGGTGTACTTGCCCAGGTCCATCAGGGCGAGCGACTTCTCGGTGGTGACCGGGTTCAGGATGATGTCGCGGGGGTTCTTACCCGCTTCGATCGTGCTCACTTGGTCTCCTCCTTGGTACCGAGGAAGGACTCAAGGGCGGCCTGCGTGAAGACGATGTCGTCGGCGTCCAGGACGTCGTACGTGTTCAGCTGGTCGGCCCACAGGACGTGAACCTCGGGAACGTTGCGCAGGGACAGCGCGGTCAGTTCGTTGCCACGCTCGAGGACGACGAGAGCCTGACGGTCCTCGACGATCGCGCGCAGGGCGGCGAGAGCGGCCTTGGTCGAGGGCTTGTCGCCTTCGAACAGGGCGGTGACAACGTGGATGCGGTCGGCGCGCGCACGGTCGGACAGAGCGGAGCGCAGGGCGCCCTGCTTCATCTTCTTGGGGGTGCGCTGGTCGTAGTCACGCGGCTGAGGGCCGTGGACGATGCCGCCACCGGTGAAGTGAGGCGCACGGATGGAGCCCTGGCGGGCGTTACCGGTGCCCTTCTGACGGAATGGCTTCTTGCCGCCGCCAGCGACCTCACCGCGGGTCTTCGTCGCGTGCGTGCCCTGACGGGCGGCCGCAAGCTGAGCGACGACAACCTGGTGCATCAGCGGAATGTTGGTGGGAACGTCAAAGATCGAAGCGGGGAGAACGACGGAGCCCGCCTTCTTGCCCTTGATGTCGATGACGTCAACGTTACGATCGTCAGCCATGATCACGCACCCTTCACGGAGGAGCGAACCAGGACCACGCCGTTCTTGGGGCCCGGGATGGCGCCGCTGATGAGCAGCAGGCCCTTCTCGGTGTCCACGGCCTGGATCGTCAGGTTCTGAACAGTACGACGGTTGCCACCCATGCGGCCGGCCATGCGCAGGCCCTTGAAGATGCGACCGGGGGTTGCGCAGGCGCCGATGGAACCGGGCTTGCGGTGGTTGCGGTGCGCACCGTGGGAGGCGGAAACGCCGGCGAAGCCGTGACGCTTCATGACGCCGGCGAAGCCCTTGCCCTTGGTGGTGCCGGAAACGTCGACGGACTGGCCTGCCTCGAAGGTGGCAGCGTCGAGTTCCTGGCCGAGCTCGTAGGAGTCGTGCTCGGAGGTGCGGACCTCGGCGAGGTGGCGACGGGGGGCAACCCCGGCCTTCTCGAAGTGGCCCTGCAGGGGCTTGGTGACCTTACGGGAGTCAATCTCACCGAAGCCAAGCTGGATAGCGGAGTAGCCGTCGACCTCTTCGGTGCGAACCTGGGTGACGACGTTGGTGCCGACCTGCACGACAGTCAGGGGCACGAGGTGGCCGTCGGCATCCCACACCTGGGTCATGCCGAGCTTGCGGCCGAGCAGCGCCTTGATGGGCGCGCCAGCGTGCTGCTTCTTGTTAGTCATTGCAGATGTCCTCAGAGCTTGATCTCGATGTTGACGTCCGCAGGCAGGTCGAGGCGCATGAGCGAGTCGACGGCCTTGGGGGTCGGGTCGATGATGTCGATGAGCCGCTTGTGCGTGCGCATTTCAAAGTGCTCGCGGCTGTCCTTGTCCTTGTGGGGCGACCGAATAACGACGAACACGTTCTTCTCGGTCGGCAGCGGCACCGGGCCCACGACCGTGGCGCCAGCACGCTGTACGGTGTCCACGATCTTGCGCGCGGAGCTGTCGATGACCTCGTGGTCATACGACTTGAGCCGGATGCGGATCTTCTGTCCCGCCATGCCGTCTTACCTCTTCTCGTACAGATTCGCCGCCGGTCCCCGCACTCGGGCGTGTCGCAGCCGTTGTGCTCGCGATTGGTCGCGATGGACCGACGTCTTGTCCAAAGATCTTGGGCATATTGCCCGATCCATGCGCGATGGCACGCATGGACCACCCCAGAGACGCTGGGGCATCCGTGCCATTCTGTCAGAGTTCCACCCGCGAGTACAAACCCAAGGGTGCGTTCTCGCATGTGAAACCACCGACAGAGTGGCGGCAGTTCGGGCCGGGGCTACAGATAGCAGCCCGACCGTCACCAAGAAACTACCGTACCCCGCACTCGGGCGTGTCGCAACCGGGCATTGGTCACAACGAAGGGACGAGGCCGTGGCACAGCCGCGCGAGTACGCGGTGTTTCGTGGATCAACAGGAACCACTCCCCTCACGGTGGTCACAGAGCTCACAGACCGGCGGCACGCGGTGCTCGCACCAACGATGCCGCGCATCGGATAGTCCGAACCACCGAGAACAGCGAAGGGCCCCGCCTCTAACAAGAGGCGGGGCCCTCAATGCCGCTGGATCAGCAGCGAATCATATCTGAGGAGAACTCAGCGGGTGATTCACTTGATGATCTTGGTGACACGACCGGAACCAACGGTGCGGCCACCCTCACGGATAGCGAAGCCGAGGCCGGGCTCCATGGCGATGGGCTGGATCAGCTCAACGGAGATCTCGGTGGTGTCGCCAGGCATGACCATGTCGGTGCCCTCGGGGAGGGTGATGACGCCGGTCACGTCCGTGGTACGGAAGTAGAACTGCGGACGGTAGTTCGAGAAGAAGGGGTTGTGGCGGCCGCCCTCTTCCTTCTTGAGGATGTAGACCTGGCCCTCGAACTCGGTGTGAGGCGTGATGGAGCCGGGGACGGCCACAACCTGGCCGCGCTCGACCTCGTCGCGCTTGGTGCCACGGAGGAGCAGACCACAGTTCTCGCCAGCCCAGGCCTCGTCCATGGACTTGTGGAACATCTCGATGCCGGTAACCGTGGTCTTCTGGGGCTCACGGATACCGAGGATCTCGACCTCGGAGTTGATGGGCAGCTTGCCACGCTCAACACGACCGGTGACGACCGTGCCACGACCGGTGATCGTGAAGACGTCCTCGATCGGCATGAGGAAGGGCTTGTCCATGTCGCGCTCGGGGGTGGGGATGTAGGTATCCACCGCGTCCATGAGCTCCTCGACCTTGGCAACCCACTCCGGGTCGCCCTCGAGGGCCTTGAGAGCGGACACCTGGATGATCGGGGCGTCGCGGTCGAAGTCCTGGGACTCGAGCAAGTCGCGGCACTCTTCCTCGACCAGTTCCATCATTTCCTCATCGTCGACCATGTCGGACTTGTTGAGGGCGATGAGGATGGTGGGAACGCCGACCTGACGGGCGAGCAGAACGTGCTCGCGCGTCTGCGCCATGGGGCCGTCGGTGGCGGCGACCACGAGGATCGCGCCGTCCATCTGGGCAGCGCCGGTGATCATGTTCTTGACGTAGTCAGCGTGGCCGGGGGCGTCAACGTGAGCGTAGTGACGCTTCTCGGTCTGGTACTCGACGTGGGAGACGTTGATCGTGATGCCACGATCGCGCTCCTCGGGAGCGTTGTCGACCTGATCGAAGGGGGTGTACTCGTTCAGATCGGGGTACTTGTCGTGCAGCACCTTGGTGATAGCTGCCGTCAGCGTCGTCTTGCCGTGGTCAACGTGACCAATCGTGCCGATGTTGACGTGCGGCTTGGTGCGCTCAAACTTGGCCTTCGCCACTTGTGTCCTCCTGGACTCGGGTAGATATTCTCAGCCTACGGCTAGGTGCCACTTTAACACCACTGGGGCTTGAGACCTACTGGGTTTACTTGTGTGTGAGGCGGCTCGCAGGGGCAGGTCACCCTGCCCCCACGAGCCCCCGGTGGGACTCAGTTGCCCCGAGACTTGCCGACGATCTCATCCGCGACCGCGCGCGGAACCTCGGCGTAGCTGTCGAACTCCATGGAGTAGACAGCGCGGCCCTGCGTCTTGGAGCGCAGGTCGCCCACGTATCCGAACATCTCGGACAGCGGCACCTGAGCCTTCACGACGCGGACGCCGTGCTGCTCATCCATCGAGGAGATCTGGCCACGACGGGAGTTGAGGTCGCCGATGACGTCGCCCATGTACTCCTCGGGAGTACGGACCTCGACGGCCATGATGGGCTCGAGGAGGACGGGGTTCGCCTTCTTAGCAGCTTCCTTCAGCGCCATCGAGCCAGCAACCTTGAACGCCATTTCGGAGGAGTCAACCTCGTGGTAGGCGCCGTCGAGCAGCGTGGCCTTGATGTCGACCATCGGGTATCCGGCGAGAACGCCGGACTGCATGGCGTCCTTGATGCCCGCGTCGACCGACGGAATGTACTCGCGAGGAACGCGGCCACCGGTGACCTTGTCCTCGAACATGTACTCTTCCTCGGAGTCGGCCGGGAGGGGCTCCAGGGCGATGATGACACGCGCGAACTGGCCGGAACCACCGGTCTGCTTCTTGTGCGTGTACTCGTACTTCTCGACCTTCTTGCGGATGGTCTCGCGGTAGGCAACCATCGGGTTACCCACGTTGGCCTCGACCTTGAACTCGCGACGCATACGGTCGACGATGATGTCGAGGTGGAGCTCGCCCATACCACCGATGATGGTCTGGCCGGTCTCGGCGTCGAGCTCGACGGTGAACGTCGGGTCCTCTTCCGCGAGCTTCTGGATGGCGACGCCCATCTTCTCCTGGTCGGCCTTCGACTTGGGCTCGACGGCGACCTGAATAACGGGGGCGGGGAAGGTCATCGACTCGAGGACGATCGGCTTGTCCATGGCGGACAGGGTGTCACCGGTCGTGGTGTCCTTGAGGCCGATGACCGCGTAGATGTGGCCAGCGTGGGCCACGTCGACGGGGTTCTCCTTGTTGGAGTGCATCTGGAAGATCTTGCCGATGCGTTCCTTCTTGCCCTTGGTCGAGTTGAGGACCTGAGAGCCGGACTCGACCTTACCGGAGTACACGCGGATGAAGGTGAGCTTGCCGTAGAAGGGGTGAGCGGCGATCTTGAACGCCAGAGCGGAGAAGGGCTCGTGCTCGTCGGGCTTGCGGGTCTCGGTCTCTTCCTCGGTCTCAGAGCCGGGGAGGAAGCCGTGAACGTCGCCGATGTCGAGCGGGGAGGGCAGGAAGTCCACGACGGCGTCGAGGACGGGCTGCACGCCCATGTTGCGCAGAGCGGTACCGCAGTAGACGGGGAACGCGCGCGAGGAGATGGTCAGGAGGCGGATGCCTTCCTTGATCTGCTCGAGCGTGAGCTCGCCGTTCTCCAGGTACGCCTCGGTCAGCTCGTCGGAGCCCTCGGCGGCGGCCTCAACGAGCGCCTCGCGGTACTCCTCGGCCTGCTCCTGGTACTCCTCCGGGATGGGGCCGCGCTCGACGATGGAGCCGAGCGTGTCGTTGCCCTTGTCGTCCTTGGCCGGGTAGGTCAGGGCCTCCATGGTCAGCAGGTCGATGTTGCCGACGAAGTCGTTTTCGGCGCCCATCGGGAGCTGCATGACGATCGGGGTCGCGTGCAGGCGGTCGCGGATGGTACCAACCGAGAAGTAGAAGTCAGCGCCCATCTTGTCCATCTTGTTGATGAAGCAGATACGGGGGACGTCGTACTTGTCGGCCTGACGCCACACGGTCTCGGACTGGGGCTCAACGCCCTCCTTGCCGTCGAACACGGCGACGGCGCCGTCGAGGACGCGCAGCGAGCGCTCAACCTCAACGGTGAAGTCCACGTGACCGGGGGTGTCGATGATGTTGATCTGGTTACCGTTCCAGAAAGAGGTGACGGCGGCGGACGTAATCGTGATGCCGCGTTCCTTTTCCTGTTCCATCCAGTCGGTCGTCGAGGCGCCGTCGTGCGTCTCGCCGATCTTGTAGTTGATGCCCGTGTAGAACAGGATGCGTTCCGTCACGGTCGTCTTGCCGGCATCGATGTGAGCCATGATGCCAATGTTGCGGACCTTGTTGAGATCCGTCAGCACCTCTAGTGCCACGAGTGTGGTTCCTTCGTTCGAAGTAATGGGTGTTCTTGCTGCGTGAGACGAGGCCCGGTTGCCCAGGCCTCGTCTTTACTTCACCAGCGGTAGTGCGCGAAGGCGCGGTTGGACTCAGCCATCTTGTGCATGTCCTCACGGCGCTTCACAGCGGCACCGAGGCCGTTGGAGGCGTCGAGGATCTCGTTGGCGAGACGCTCGGTCATGGTCTTCTCGCGGCGCTGACGCGAGAAGTCGACCAGCCAGCGCAGGGCCAGCGTCGTGGCGCGCGCGGGGCGAACCTCGACGGGGACCTGGTAGGTCGCACCGCCGACGCGGCGGGAGCGGACCTCGAGGGCCGGACGGATGTTCTCGAGAGCGCGCTTGAGCACGGAGACGGGCTCCTGCTCGGTGCGCTCGCGAACGGTTTCAAGTGCGCCGTAGACGATGCGCTCGGCGACGGTCTTCTTGCCGTCGAGGAGGACGCGGTTGACCAGCTGGGTCACGACCTTGGAGCCGTAAACCGGGTCATCGACGAGGGGGCGACGGGGAGCGGGGCCCTTACGAGGCATTACTTCTTCTCCTTCTTCGCGCCGTAACGGGAACGAGCCTGCTGACGGCCGCGGACACCCTGGGTGTCGAGCGAGCCGCGGACGATGCGGTAACGCACGCCGGGCAGGTCCTTCACACGACCACCGCGCACGAGCACGATCGAGTGCTCCTGCAGGTTGTGGCCCTCACCGGGGATGTACGCGGTGACTTCGATGCCGGACGAAAGGCGCACACGAGCGACCTTTCGCAGAGCCGAGTTCGGCTTCTTCGGCGTGGTGGTGTACACGCGGGTGCACACGCCGCGACGCTGGGGGGAGCCCTTCAGCGCGGGGGTCTTCACCTTCGCGCGCTTCGAGACACGTCCCTTGCGGACGAGCTGCTGAATGGTAGGCACTGGGTCTCCAGTTTCTTTCCGTCGGCGGCCTCCCCTCACGTCGAGGGGTGGCCCTGATTGTCAGTCTTCCGCGACTGCGCAACCCCCATGTGGGCACACGTGTCCGCTGGGGGCCGGCGCGCCATGATAACCGCGAGGGTCAGAGAATGACGCCCGGAGCTCCGACGGACGGAGCCCGCTCCCGGTTTCCCGGGCACAGAGGTTCCACAGAGGCGGGAACCACCCTCAAGGATAGTGGGAAACGTCGCCGTTCGTCAAAGGGGCTGACGTGTGGTTCCCCCCTCATCGACGAGGCCGGGGCCGGGCACCGCTCGCAGCGTGTCGCCCCGCAGTGTGTCGTCCGGCAGGGCCGGGCGTCCGATGCGCGCAGGTCGCTGTACACCGTGTTCACATGCGCACGGAGGGGCCCGCAGGCGCTTGCCTGCGGGCCCCTCCCCTACGAGCCAGCGATGCTCACTGCCACCCGAGGGTCATGCACATTCCGATCGTTCCCGGATCGGTCACTCCTCCGCCTTGTCGACCCCGGCCTCGTCGATCGAGGCGGGCTGCTCAACCGTGATGACGGCCTTCGCCTGACGGGTCCGGTAGCGGCGGATCGCCACCACCTCAAGGCCGAGCAGCGACAGGATCAGGAGTCCGGCCACCACCCAGGTGATGTACTCCCAGGTATTGCGGGTGACCTCGGGCTGGCCGTTCTCGTACATCCACGAGTTCGCGACCGTGTAGAGGATGTTGTGCGAAGCATTACGCAGCGCGGTCACACCCGCGGCATCCTGCACGTTGACCGTCCCGATCGGCATGTCGATCGTCGCGAGCATCAGGTCACCACCACCGCGCGTGATCTGGTCGGCATTCTGGTATCCGTAGCCCGCGAAGTAGTCGGTCAGGACCATGCCGCGGAAGCCCCACTCGTCGCGCAGGACGCCGTTCAGCAGCGCCGAGTTCGCACCCGCGTACTCCGGACCGATGTAGTTGAACGCGCTCATGATCGCGTGCGCGCCGCCGTCCTTGACGCCGATCTCGAAGGAACGCAGGTAGATTTCGCGCATTGCCTGCTCGTTCGTCCAGGTCACCAGCATGTGCGTGCGGTTGGTTTCCTGGTCGTTAAGGGCGAAGTGCTTGAGGAAGGCGTACACGCCCCTCGCCTGGGCGCCCTTGATTTCCTCGGCGACCTGCGAGCCCGCCAGGACCGGATCCTCCGAGAAGTACTCGAAGTTACGACCCGCGTAGGCGTAGCGGTGCGTGTTCGTTGCCGGCGCGTACCAGCCCGAGACCTGCATGTCGTGCGCCATCGTGCCGATCGCATCACCGAAGGAACGCGCGAGCTCCTTGTTGAACGTCGCCGCCACGGACACCGCGGAAGGCAGGCCGATCGAGCCAACGCCCGTGAAGTTGTTGTTCAGCGAGGCGGGGCCATCCACGTCGGAGACGCGCAGCTTGCCGATCGAGGAGATCGCCGGGGAGCCGTAGCCGCCCTTTGAGATGAGTGCGTTCATTTCCTTGACGGTGAGCTGGTCGAGGAGCTGATCCCACGTCGGGTCGTCGTAGTCGAGGCCAGCGAGGTCACCCAGGACGAGGCCATTCCTGGCGCCCGTGGTGGGCATCGTCGCGCTGGAGTCAGCATCGGCGGCCGCCGCGTCATAATTCGAGGTCGCAAGGAACTTCGCCTTATCGGCCTCGCTCATCTCGAAGCTCGTGGGGGCTGCAGTCGCCTCCGCGACGTTCGCGAAGTGGCCGGCGCGCGACAGGTAGGTGACGTCGCCCTTCGCGTCGTCGAAACGGTTGGTAGCCACGACCTGGTCACCGTCGTGCGTATTGTCGGAGGTGTTGTAGGTGTCGGTCGCTGCCACCGTGTAGGTCTTCTCAGCAATGACGTCGTGCGAGTTGGAACGCGCGGAGATCTTGTAGTCGCCGGCCTCGAGCACGTAGGCCTTCGCATTCACCGAGTCGTAGGAAGCGAGCGCGTCACGGTTCCACGTGACCGTCAGCGTCTGGGACTCACCGGGGGCCAGCAGCTTCGTCTTCTCGTACGACAGCAGGTTTGCCGCAGCCTTTTCGATACCGCCGTCCGTGTAGGGCGGGTTGTCGTAGATCTGCACGATGTCCTTACCGGCGACCTGGCCCGTGTTCGTCACGGTGACGTCCGCGGACATGGCTCCCGTGGCCTCGTCAACCGAGATGTCGCTCATCGACTGGGAGAACGTCGTGTTGGACAGGCCGAAACCGAACGGGTAGACGACCTCGTTGCCGTAGTCGATGACGCCCTCAGCGGCGGCCGTCTCGTACCAGCGGTAGCCGACGTAGATCGAGTCGTTGTAGTTCACGAAAGACGGCTGCGTCTGAGTGCCCTTGTTGAAGGGGTCATCCTGGGCGAACTCCGTCATGTTCGTGTACTGGAAGTCGCCGAAGTTGTTGGCCGCGGGACCCGCCTTAATGTCGCGGGCGAAGGTGTCGGGGGTCTTGGCGGAGGGGTTCACCTCGCCGTCCAGGATGCGGCCCAGCGCGTTGAAGCCAACCTGGCCGCCGGGGATCGCCCACACGATCGCATCGATCTCCGGGTCATCCTGAAGGTCGCCCAGCTGGAAGGCGTTGGCGGCGTTAATGACGACGATCGTCTTCGTCGAGGTCTTCTTCGCCAGCTCGATCATGTCCTTCTCGGGACGCGTCAGCTCGAGGTAGCCCTGACCATCCTCGAAGTCCGTGTACTCCTCGGAGTTGTTCGTGTAGCTGAAGTAGGGGTTGTCAGCCATCTCCTGGTTGACGTCGCGGGGCAGATCGAAGCCCTCGCCACCCGAGCGGGCGATCGTCACGACTGCGGTGTCACCGAAGGCGGTGGCGCTGGAGAGCAAGTCATCGGAGTACTTGTCCTGCGTGGGCTCGGGCAGCGACCAGTCGGCCTTGAACATGCCAACCTCGGGGCGCTCAGCGCGGTAGGAGGTGTACAAGTTCGTCAGCTCATCGTTCGTGGTGAAGCCAGCGTTGTGGAGGCCGTCGAGGAGCGTCGTAGTGGGATTGTCCTTCGACAGCGAGCCGGAGCCTGTGCCGCCGTAGATCGGGTTCGTCGAGCCCCAACCCCACACGTTGATCGCGGAGCCCTTTGCGAGAGGCAGGGCACCGCCCTGGTTCTTCAGGAGGACCATGCCCTCGTCAGAAATGTCGTTGCCCAGATCCTCCACCTGGGCCTTCGACGCGTCCGTGAGGGCGCCGGTGCCGGCCGCCAGGTCAAGCACCGTCTTGAAGCCGCCGTACATCATCGACACGACCGCCACGACGACGGCGATGAACGCCGCAACCCAGGCCGTCGAGCGCGTAAGTCTGCGGGCAGGCTTGCCCATCTTGAAAACAGCGAGGGAGACGATGATAGCGAGCGCCAGCGCCACGCCGATGACGATCAAGGGGACCTTGATCGACTCAACCATCTTCCACACATCAGACCAGTTGATGGAAAGCATTGTTGATGTCCTCTTTCAGTTCCGAAACCCTGCATCCCAGAGCTAGATCAGCTCCCTGTCCATCCCCGTGTGTGTCTCCATAGACATGGGTCGCCGCAGACCAGAGGGCAGATGGGAACCGCCACCACCTATTCAACCGCACGGTCGCCCCTGCGCCGTGGGGCCTCGTGCGTTCTGTCGGATTCGCTGCACAATCTGTCAGAATGGGTAGCCTGGTGCCCTGCAGGTTTCGCCGCCTCCGCGGAAAGCGACTCTCCCCGCCACCGACGAGTGAAGTCACAGGGGATGCACGAGGGCCCGGCCCCCACGAGGGGACCGGGCCCTTTGACGTTGTCGACCGGATCTCCGATCAGCGTGCGCGGCGCTTGGCCGCCACGAGGCCGACGCCGGCGACGCCGAGCAGGCCGACGATCGCGATGGCAACGCCGGTGTTCGCACCGGTGCTGGCAAGCTTGTTGCCGTCAGAGCTCTTGCCACCCGCAGGCTGCGGCTGCTCGGCAGTCGGCTGCGGCTGTTCAGCGGTGGGCTGCGGCTGCTCGGGAGTCGGCTGCGGCTGCTCGGGGGTCGGCTGGGGCTGATCGGGCTTCGGAAGCTCGGGGAAATCGCACGTCGAAGACGCCGAGGTATCGGACTCGGCGATGGCTGCGCCGCTCGTCGTCGTCCCCGAGATCTTCACGAGCGGCGTAACCTCAGCGCTACCGGTGATAAGGAACGAGAACTTCACCGACCCGTTGGCGGGAAGCTCCAGATCCTTGAAGGTAAGCACCTTGCCCGCGACCGTCGGCTCGGGGGCGCCGCTGGCCGACTGGGGAACGTAGGTGGCGTCGTCCGACAGGGTCGCAATGACCGTCTGAACCGACTTGACATCACGGTTCGGGTTCGTGATCGTCACGCCGATGGTGCGCGTCGCGGTGGAGTCGGCGCCCGGCTGGGCGACGGCGCATGTCGCGGAGGACAGCGCGACCTGGCCCTTCGGCGAGAAGGAGGTGATGAGAGAGTAGTCGGCCGTCGTATTCGGCTCGAGGGTACGAGTCCAGCTCAGAGCCATGCCGTTGTCCCGGTTGTCATCGGCGTGGTCGAGCTTGTTGGGCAGCGGCTCACGGTCCTTGACCTTGTCCCAGACCTCGTTAAAGGAACTGTAGTAGTAGTTCGAACCGGCGGTCGTCGGGACGAACTGCTCGACTCGGCCACGATCCGTGTGCTGGCCGGTTTCCGGATCCTTCGCTCGGCAGATAACCGTTCCCGTGTTCGCGTCGTACTCGCCGAAGCCGTAATCGTTGTCCTGGAGGTAGCAATCCGCCGCGTGGTAGAGAGTAAAGTCCTGAGCGGTATCCGAAATGTTCTTCACCGACGAGGTCGTCGCGTAAAATTCATTGCCCGTGGAGTAGGTGTCCGTCTGCGTGATCTCGAATCCACCGCCGCGAACGACAGTCGTGAGGACCCACGGATCGGCTTGGGTGCCCGTTCCCGACTTCGTTTGCGAGACCGGCGTCCAGGCGATCGCCCCCGTGGACACCGCAGCACGAGACTTCAGCTCCCCCGGACCGAACAGCTCAGATCCCACAGCGAGGAACGTTCCACAGTCGGCTGGATCCGTCGCGGATCGAGAATTATAGAACTCGTTATAACTATCGCCCTTGTAGTTGATCGAGCAGTTGAGCGTGTCGGAGATGGCAATCCGAACGAGCGGTCCGTCCGCATCCTCAATCGTGGGACCAGCGGCGAAGGCTGCCAACGGGTTGAGAACGAGGGTCGCGGAGCCGAGCGCAGCAATGACCAGTTTCTTGGACAGGCGCATGAGGAGACATCCTTAAGCGTTGATGGATATGGTGCGGTCAATCTAGCATCCGCGTCGCAGCTTTCCAAATGGTTGAACTTGTCATGTTCGACCGTCGCAGCTGGCACTCGATCTGCGCCGCCGTTAGACATCCCCGGCATGCTCAGGGCGAGCAAGCAGACAAGATAAGGGGCCCCGGCCTTGTCACGTTCTCACGGACAAGGCCGGGGCCCCAAGTGGTCACGAACCGGATTACTCGCGGAAGTTCATGCCAAAGTCGATGGCGCCCAGTGCGTCGAGGAAGTCCTCGGACACGGAGCCGTCACCGAAGTCGGCCTCGGAGTAGTTCGAGTTCGCCATGGCCTCAGCCGTCGGCTCGACGATGACGTCGTTGTAGCGCGACAGGCCGGTGCCGGCCGGGATGAGCTTACCGAGGATGACGTTCTCCTTGAGGCCCACCAGGGAGTCCGACTTGCCGTTCATGGCGGCCTCGGTCAGGACCTTGGTGGTCTCCTGGAAGGACGCGGCACTCAGCCACGAATCCGTGGCCAGCGACGCCTTCGTAATGCCCATCAGCATCTGGCGGCCGGAGGCGGGCTGGCCGCCCTCGGCTGCGACGCGGCGGTTCTGCGTCAGGTACGCCATGCGGTCGACGAGCTCGCCCGGCATGAACGTCGTGTCGCCGGGCTCCAGGATGGTGACGCGGCGCAGCATCTGACGGACGATGACCTCGATGTGCTTGGCGTGGATACCCACGCCCTGGTCGCGGTACACCTTCTGGACCTCGTCCACGAGCATCTTCTGGGCGACGTTGCGGCCCATGATGCGCAGGATCTCCTTCGGGTCCAGCTGGCCCTCGGTCAGCGGGGTGCCCGCAGCGATGTGCTGGCCCTCCGAGACGAGGAGCTTCTGGCGGCGCGACACCTCAATGACCAGGTCTTCCTTGCCGTCGTCGCGGGTGATGATCACCTTACGAGCGCTCGGATCCTCGTCGTCGATGTGGACGCGGCCGGCGGCCTCGTTCATCTTGGCCTCGACCTTCGGGCTGCGCGCCTCGAAGAGCTCCTGGACACGGGGCAGACCCTGCGTAATATCCGCAGCGGAGGCGGCGCCACCGGTGTGGAACGTACGCATCGTCAGCTGCGTGCCGGGCTCGCCAATCGACTGGGCGGCGATAATGCCGACGGCCTCGCCGATGTCGACCTGCTTGCCGGTAGCCAGCGAACGGCCGTAGCACTTCGCGCAGGTGCCGACCTGAGACTCACAGGTGAGCACGGAACGGACAACGATCTGCGCGACGCCGGCGGCGACGAGCTCGGCGAGCTGATCGTCACCCAGGTCGGTGCCTGCGGGCATGACGACCTCTCCGGCCTCGTTGATCGCGTCGCGGGCGAGGTTACGGGCGTAGGCGGTCGTCTCGATGGTCTCGGACGCCTCCCACTCACCGAACTCGTTCTTGTGAGCGATGTCGATCTTCAGGCCCGCGCGGGTGCCACAGTCGGCCTCGCGGACGATGACGTCCTGCGACACGTCGACCAGACGACGTGTCAGGTAACCAGACTCGGCGGTACGCAGAGCCGTATCGACCAGGCCCTTACGAGCGCCGTGCGTGGCGATGAAGTACTCGAGAACCGTCAGGCCCTCGCGGTAGTTCGCCTTAATGGGCTGCTCGATCAGCTTCTGCTTCGGGTCGGACACGAGGCCACGCATACCGGCGATCTGCTGAACCTGCGACCAGTTACCACGGGCGCCGGAGTTCACCATGCGGTACACGGTGTTGCGCTCATCGAAGTTCGCGCGCATGTCCTCGGCGACCTCTTCGGTGCACTGCAGCCACAGCTTCACGAGCTCCTCGTAGCGGGTCTCCTCGAGGATGATACCCGTCTCGAACTGCTCGACGATCTCGGCGGCCTTGGCCTCGTAGCGGGCCAGGATCTCGCGCTTACGCGGCGAGGCCTGAATGTCGGAGAACGCAATCGTGATGCCCGACCACGTCGACCAGTGGAAGCCGGCCGACTTCAGGGCGTCGAGGCAGTCCGCGACGAGCACGTTCGGGTAGCGCTGCGTCAGGGTGTTCACGATGTTGCCGAGCTGCTTCTTGCCGACGACCTCGTTGACGAAGGGGTAGTCGGTGGGCAGCAGTTCGTTGAAGATCGCGCGGCCGAGGCTGGTCTCGAGGATCAGCTCGTCGCCGCTCTCCCAGCCCTCGGGGGCTTCCCAGCCCTCGGGCGGCACGGTGCCGTCGGCGAAGCGGATGCGCGCGGTCGCGTTCAGGTCCAGGTTCCCCGCGTCGAACGCCATCTGGGCCTCCGCCTGGCTGGAGAAGTACGGAACCACGGGGTTGCCGTCCTCGTCCTTCTCGACCGGGACCGACGGGTCGGGGTTCGAGGTCAGGTGGAACAGGCCGATGATCATGTCCTGCGACGGCATGGCCACGGGGCGGCCGTCGGAGGGCTTGAGGATGTTGTTCGTCGACAGCATGAGGATGCGGGCCTCGGCCTGCGCCTCAGCGCCCAGCGGCAGGTGAACGGCCATCTGGTCGCCGTCGAAGTCGGCGTTGAAGGCGCCACAGGCGAGGGGGTGCAGCTGGATAGCCTTACCCTCAATCAGCTGGGGCTCGAACGCCTGGATGCCGAGGCGGTGCAGCGTAGGTGCACGGTTCAGCAGCACGGGGTGCTCGCGGATGACGTCGTCGAGGACGTCCCACACCTCGGGGCGCTGACGCTCAACCTTGCGCTTGGCGGCCTTGACGTTCTGCGCGTAGTTCTTCTCAACCAGGCGCTTCATGACGAAGGGCTTGAACAGCTCCAGGGCCATCTGCTTGGGCAGACCACACTGGTGCAGCTGCAGCTGCGGGCCGACGACGATAACGGAACGACCCGAGTAGTCGACGCGCTTACCGAGCAGGTTCTGACGGAAACGCCCCTGCTTGCCCTTGAGCATGTCCGAGATCGACTTGAGCGGACGGTTGCCGGGACCCGCGACGGGGCGGCCGCGGCGGCCGTTGTCGAAGAGGGCGTCAACGGATTCCTGAAGCATGCGCTTCTCGTTGTTGACGATGATCTCGGGGGCGCCCAGCTCGAGCAGTCGCTTGAGTCGGGTGTTGCGGTTGATGACGCGGCGGTACAGGTCGTTGAGGTCGGAGGTCGCGAAGCGGCCGCCGTCCAGCTGCACCATGGGGCGCAGGTCCGGGGGGATCACGGGGATCTTGGTGAGGACCATCGAGGCCGGGGAGTTGCCGGTCGCAACGAAGGCGTTGATGACCTTCAGGCGCTTGATGGCGCGGGCCTTACGCGGGCCGGAGTCAGAGCCGATGGTCTGACGCAGCGCGGCGACCTCGGCCTCCAGGTCGAAGGTCTCCAGGCGCTTCTGGATGGCGGCAGCGCCCATGTCACCCTTGAAGTAGGTGCCGTAGCGGGCCACCATCGCGCGGTAGAGGCGCTCGTCACCCTCGAGGTCGCCGACCTTGAGGTCCTTGAAGCGCTCCCACACGGCCTCGAGGCCGTCGATGTCGCCGTCGAAGCGACGACGGATCTTGGCCATCTCGCGCTCGCCCTGCTTGCGGGCGCGCTCACGCTCCGCCTGCGAGGCGCCGTCCTTCTCCAGGGCGGCGATGTCGGACTCGAGCTGCTCCGCGAAGTCGTTGATCGTGGCGTCGCGGTTGTTCTCCATCTGCTTCTTCTGCACCTCGAGTTCGGCGCGCAGTTCAGCCAGATCCTCGTGGCGACCCTTTTCGTCGACCTCGGTGATCATGTAGGCGGCGAAGTAGATGACCTTCTCGAGGTCCTTGGGCGCGAGGTTGAGCACGTAGCCCAGGCGCGAGGGAACACCCTTGAAGTACCAGATGTGCGTGACGGGGGCGGCCAGGTCGATGTGACCCATGCGCTCACGGCGGACGCGGGAGCGAGTGACCTCGACTCCGCACTTCTCGCAGATGATGCCCTTGTAGCGCACGCGCTTGTACTTGCCACACGCGCACTCCCAGTCGCGGGTGGGGCCGAAGATCTGCTCACCGAACAGGCCGTCGCGCTCGGGCTTGAGCGTGCGGTAGTTGATGGTCTCCGGCTTCTTGACTTCACCGTGGCTCCAGACGGCGATGTCGTCGCCGGTGGCCAGGGTGATCTTCAGGCTGTCGAACGTTTTGGCGTCCAGCAAAGTTATCTCTCCCTATCAGATCGCATCGATGGTCGCCGCAGCGTTCGGACGGGCATCGAGTGTGATACCCAGGTCCTCACGCGCATTGAAGTCTTCGTCCTGCTCACGCAGGTCAATGACGTTGCCGGCCGCGTCGAGGGCTTCGACGTTCAGGCACAGCGAGCGCATTTCCTGGATGAGGACTCGGAAGGACTCGGGGATGCCGGGCTCGGGGATGTCCTCGCCCTTGACGATGGCCTCGTACACCTTGACGCGGCCGGTGGTGTCGTCGGACTTGATGGTCAGCAGCTCCTGGAGGGCGTAGGCGGCGCCGTATGCTTCCAGGGCCCACACCTCCATTTCGCCGAAGCGCTGGCCGCCGAACTGGGCCTTACCGCCCAGCGGCTGCTGCGTGATCATCGAGTACGGGCCCGTCGAGCGGGCGTGGATCTTGTCGTCGACCAGGTGGTGGAGCTTGAGCATGTAGGTGTAGCCCACCGAGATCGGGTACGGGAACGGCTCGCCGGAGCGGCCGTCGAAGAGGCGCGCCTTGCCCTCGTGGTTGGTGAGGACCTCGCCGTCGCGGGTCGGGTTCACGTTGCGCAGCAGGCCCGCGAGCTCGTCGGCCTCGAGGCCGTCGAACACGGGGGTAGCAACGGGCGTGCCGGGCTCGGTCTTGATGCCGTCGGCGGGCAGGTGCGCCGCCCACTCTTCGCCGGCCTCAACAGCGGCCGAGGCATCCCAGCCCTGGTGGGCGAGCCAACCGAGGTGGTACTCGAGCACCTGGCCGACGTTCATTCGGCCGGGGACACCCAGCGGGTTGAGGATGATGTCGACGGGCGTGCCGTCGGCGAGGAAGGGCATGTCCTCGACCGGGAGGATCTTGGACACGACGCCCTTGTTACCGTGGCGGCCGGCCATCTTGTCGCCGATCGTGATCTTGCGTCGCTGGGCGACGTAGACGCGCACGGTCTGGCGGACGCCGGGGTTGAGGTCGTCTTCGTCGTCGTTGAATTCGCGGACGCCGATGACGATGCCTTCTTCGCCGTGGGGGACGCGCAGGGAGGTGTCGCGCACCTCGCGGGCCTTCTCGCCGAAGATGGCGCGCAGCAGGCGCTCTTCGGAGGTCAGCTCGGTCTCGCCCTTGGGGGTGACCTTGCCGACAAGGATGTCGCCGGCGGTGACCTCGGCGCCGATGCGGATGATGCCGCGCTCGTCCAGGTCAGCGAGGGATTCCTCGGAGACGTTGGGGATGTCGCGGGTGATCTCTTCCTCACCGAGCTTGGTCTCGCGGGCGTCGACCTCGTACTCCTCGATGTGGATCGAGGTGAGGATGTCCTCTTCCACGACGCGACGGCTCAGGATAATGGCGTCCTCGTAGTTGAGGCCTTCCCACGACATGTAGGCGACGAGGAGGTTCTTGCCGAGCGCGACCTCGCCGTTGGAGGTGGCGGGGCCGTCGGCGAGGACGTCGCCGACCTCGACGCGGTCGCCCTCGTCCACGATAACGCGCTGGTTGGTGCAGTTACCGGGGTTGGAGCGCTCGAACTTTTCGAGGCGGTAGGAGTCGCGGCCGCCCTCGTCCGTGGAGACGACGATCAGGTCCGCGGAGACCTCGGAGACGACGCCGGAGTGCGCGGCGAGGATCATTTCGCCGGAGTCGTGCGCGGCGCGCAGCTCCATGCCGGTGCCGACCAGCGGGGCTTCCGTGGTGAGCAGCGGGACGGCCTGACGCTGCATGTTCGCGCCCATGAGGGCTCGGTTAGCGTCGTCGTGTTCAAGGAAGGGGATGAACGCCGCGGCGACGGAGACCATCTGGCGCGCGGAGACGTCCATGTAGTCGACGCGATCGCGGGCGATCAGCGTCGGGTCGTCGCCGGCGACACGGCACAGGACGTCGTGTTCGGCGAAGGAGCCGTCGGCCTCGACGGGCGACGAGGCCTGGGCGATGAAGTGGCCCTTCTCGTCGTCCGCGGTGAGGTAGCGGATTTCGTCGGTGACCTTGCCGTCCTTGACGACGCGGTAGGGCGTCTCGATGAAGCCGAAGGGGTTGATGCGCGCGAAGGTCGCGAGCGAGCCGATGAGGCCGATGTTCGGGCCTTCAGGGGACTCGATCGGGCACATGCGGCCGTAGTGCGAGGGATGGACGTCTCGGACTTCCATGCCGGCGCGATCACGGGACAGGCCGCCGGGGCCCAGGGCCGACAGGCGGCGCTTGTGGGTCAGGCCGGCCAGCGGGTTGTTCTGGTCCATGAACTGCGAGAGCTGGGAGGTTCCGAAGAACTCCTTGATCGCGGCCACGACGGGGCGGATGTTGATCAGCGTCTGGGGCGTGATCGAGTCCGTTTCCTGGGTGGTCATGCGCTCGCGCACGGTGCGTTCCATGCGCGCCAGGCCGGTGCGGACCTGGCCCTGGATGAGCTCGCCGACGGCGCGGATGCGACGGTTGGCGAAGTTGTCGATGTCGTCGACCTCGACGCGAACCTCGACGGGCTCACCACCGCGGGTGCCGGCGAAGGTCTTGTCGCCCTGGTGGAGGGCGAGGAGGTACTTGACGGTGGCGACGATGTCCTCGAGGGAGAGGGTCGAGGCCTTGGGGTCGGCTTCGATGGCCAGCTTCTTGTTGATCTTGTAGCGGCCGACCTTGGCCAGGTCGTAGCGACGAGAGTCGAAGTAGAAGTTGTTGAGCAGCGTCTGGGCGGCATCGACGTTCGCGGGCTCGCCGGGGCGCAGCTTGCGGTAGATGTCGAGCAGGGCCTCTTCCTGCGTGCCGACGGTGTCCTTCTCGAGGGTTTCGAGCAGGACCGGGTACGCGGCGAAGGTGTCGCGGATCTCGGACTCAGTCATGCCGATGGCCTTGAGGAAGTGGGTGACCGACTGCTTGCGCTTGCGGTCGATGCGCACGCCGACTGCGTCGCGCTTGTCGATCTCGAACTCGAGCCACGCGCCGCGCGAGGGGATGACCTTCGCGCCGAAAGTTTCCTTGTCGGTCGAGCGGTCCGAGAGCTTCTCGAAGTACACGCCGGGGGAACGCACGAGCTGGGAGACGACGACGCGCTCGGTGCCGTTGATAATGAAGGTACCGCGGGGGGTCATGAGCGGGAAGTCGCCCATGAACACGGTCTGGGACTTGATTTCGCCGGTTTCGTAGTTCATGAACTCGGCGGTCACGTACATGGGTGCGGAGTACGTGTAGTCCTTCGCCTTGGCTTCCTCCATGGAGTACTTGGGGGATTCGAGGCGGTGGTCGTGGAACGACAGGCTCATGGTGCCTGCGACGTCCTCAATGGGGGAAATCTCATGGAAGATTTCTTCGAGGCCGGAGACGTCGGGGACGTCATGTCGGCCGGATGCCTGAGCGGCTTCGACGCGGGCCTTCCACGCGTCGTTGCCCAGCAGCCAGTCGAAGCTTTCGACCTGCAGGCCCAGCAGATTGGGGGCCTGGAGGGGTTCACGGAGCTTCGCGAACGAGATGCGGTGGCTGGGCTGTTTGGCGGTGCTGTTGGCAGCCAAAGGGGGTCCTTCCCTGCTGTTACGGTGCGCACGCTTCCTTATCACCCATTATCTGACGCGTCCTGGTCCGTCAAGCGCCTGTTACGACGGCTGGATACGGGTCACCTCGGGCATGATAAGGCGCAAATACTCAGGTTACCGTGAGTCGCGTCGCGAGTCAAGGGTCCGTGTGATATGTGCAGGGTCTCACGGGAACGAGGCCGTGGCCGGCTGGTCCGTCAGGCGCGACGGCGGCGGTTCCCAGGCTGGGTTGGTGGTGCCCCAAGTCGGGCTTGAACCGACGACCCACGGATACGTCTCGGTTGTCCGCGGGTTTTCTTTGCTGGCAGCTCTGGTAGTCCTTGATGTTCTTGCCCATTTGCCAGCATTGCCACTGATGCCAGCGTTACCGGCACTGCCAGCTACGCCAGCACTGCCACTATTGCCAGCAGCGGACGTTGCGTCCCGTCATTTCCGCGTAGATGAAAACGTTGAGGACCATGAGCACTCACCGTCATCATGTCTTGGAACTGCCGACGCCTCTCATGTGGGAGGGGCACGTTGACAACTTCATCGTCTTCCTGCGCTCTCAAGGGCTCGTTGCGACCTCAATCCGCACCAAACGCAACCATGTACTCCAACTGGCCCGCGCGTTCCCCGATATTCCTCCCACAGAACTCGATCCCGGATCCCTGGTGGAGTGGTGCGGAACACGAGCGTGGGCTAACGAAACGAGGCATGCCTACTACAGCACATTCCGGAGGTTCTTCGGGTGGCTCGACTCCAGACACCACTGTGGCAACATTTCCTCGGTTCTCCCCCGCATCCGTCGCCCCTCAGGAGTTCCGCGCCCCATCCCTGAGCCCATCCTGGTGGACTGCGTCGATCACGCGAGTCCACGTGACGCCCTCATCCTGCGGTTGGCAGCCGAGGCTGGCCTGCGGTGCGTGGAAATCGCTCAGGTCGAGGTTGGCGATGTCTACGAAGGCGCCGACGGGTGGGACCTTTTTGTGCGAGGGAAGGGCGGTCGCACGCGGACCGTGCCGATCACGGCCGACTTGGCCCAGGCAATCATTGCACGCTGCACAACAACTGGACAGTACGCATTTCCTGGACGTTGCGGCGGACATATGGCCGCCAATTCCGTCTCGCAGATCGGGCGGCGCATCCTGCCCGCCACATGGACGCTACACAAGCTCCGCCACAGGTACGCGACGAAGGCATACGCGGCGGAGCACGACCTGCTCACGGTCCGCGAGCTCCTGGGCCACGCCTCGGTGCAGACCACGATCCGCTACGTCAAGCCCGCGCCTCGGGCCCGGGGCGCGGTCCTCCGGGCGACGCGCATCCAGCCCCCAGCCACCGCTAGCGGCGCTACAACCCAGTGATCCCACACGCCGCCAGTATTGCCGGATCAATCGGCAACGCTGGCGCACCCGGCAGTGCTGGCAATGCCAGCGAACACCATTCCCAACGAAAAGAGGGCAAACCCATGAACGACGATAAGAAGATACAGCAGCGGATCCGCGCGCTCCTGGCGCTCGCGCAGGACGAGGGGGCCTCAGCCTCGGAGCGCGAGGTCGCGATGAAGCGCGCCAGCGTCCTCATGGCGCGCCACGCCATCACGTCCCTGGACGTGGAGGCAGCGGAGCGCGAGCGCATCGAGGTGCGCGAGCTTGTCCTGCGCGGCGGGCGCTCCACCGCGTCCTACGCGACTTGCGTCGCGATCGAGAAAGCGGCCGACGCGGCGGGCTGGTCGCGTACTACAGGGACCGGCGCGACCGCCGGGGCGACCCCCACGTCCTGGTGCGCGTGGCCGGGTTCGGCTCGGACCTGGACTGGGTCATGCCCCTGGCCGCCGCGCTCGCCTCCTACACGGCGGCCGGATGGGCCTCGTGGAGGCGCGCGAACAGCGCGCGCTACAAGCGCAGCAAAGCCCCGCACAGGCGCCAGCTCCGCGACGGCTTCATCATCGGGTTCGGCATCGCCGTCGCCGACGCGGTGCGCGAAACCAGGACGGCGGCCCTCACCGAGGCATCCGACGACGGCGCCCCGACGCGGGCCGTCGTCGTGCGCTCGCGCGAAGCGCGGATCGCCGAATGGGTTGAACAACGACTGGACCTCAAGCCCGGGGCCCGGCTCACATCCAACAACGACACCCGCCGCGCGGGCTACAGCGCCGGGCGCGCCTCGGGCCTAGGCACCCGCACAACCAATGTAGCCGGGACCGGCCCCCAGAGAATCACCTCCCACTGAAAGGACAATAAGACCATGGATGACGACATCACAGAGGAGTAGGGCCGAGAGGCGGCGGACACGGCCTACGGGGCTGTGGAGGCCACCGAGCGCGCCCTGGAGGAGATCGAGGGCACCCGCAAGGCCCCGCCCGAGGGCGCCAAGGGCGAGCTCGCGCTCGCCCACAGGGCCGTCACCACGGCGCTGGTCCAACTGCGCGACGCCCGCGCCGTCCTCGCGGGCGCCTGAGCACGAAAAGAAAGGAAGGAACGGAAATGCTGACTATCGCAGTGACCAACCAGAAGGGCGGGGTCGGGAAGACCACGACCACCTACCACCTCGCGCGTGCCTCGAGCCTGCGGGGTATCCGAACACTGGTGGTTGATTTGGACCCCCAGGGGAACTTGACTGATTCACTGGCCGATCTCGCCGATGGAGATGCAGGAATGGCCGATGTCCTGTCGGCGGCCTCGCAACTCACGCTCGATGAGGTGGTGGCCCCCACTCCATGGGAGGGGGTGCACCTGGCGCCGTCGGGTGCCGACGCCCTCGCACTAGTACGCAACGAGCTGGTCACGGGAGGCCCGGGCAGGGAAATGCGGTTGCGCGAAGCCCTCGCCCCCGTGTCCGGTTCATTCGACCTCGCGTTGATCGACTGCGCGCCAGCACTCGACACACTCGCCGTAAACGCCTTCGCGGCCGCAGACGGGATCCTCGTAGTCAGCCAGTCTCGCCTGTACTCAGCAACTGGGCTCGCCCACCTCCTGAACACGGTCGAGGCGGTCCACGCCTACTACAACCCGTCCGTGTCCCTGATGGGCGTGATCGTCAACCAGCACCGGGCGCGTACCCGTCAGGGCGCGCACTGGGTCGATGAACTGACGACCGCCTGCCGGAAACGGGGGCTGCGGCTCTTCGACCCGCCGATACCCGACGCGGTCGCCATTTCGGACGCCGCAGAATCCGGGATGGGCCTCGACGAATGGCCGGGTGCCGCCAAACTCGCCAGCCTGTACGACGCCCACCTGTCGACTCTCCTCGCGGCCGGGAGCGGTGTCCTATGAGTGCTCGGCCACCGCGCAAGAAGTCCGCCCTGAACGCGTCGGTCGCGTCCGTGATCGCCCCCGTCCCGGCTCCCGGCAGCGTCGCTGGCAGTGCCGCACAAGCCAGCACTGCCAGCAAAACCGGCGGTGCTGGCACCGCTGGCAAAACCGGTTCCGGCGTCGGCGCGGAGGGCGAGCACGTCGTCAAGGTCACCGCCCGCCTCGGCTCGGCCCTGGCGGGCCGGTGCAGGGCGGCCTACATCGACGGTCTCCTCCGAGGCGGGCCCGCGTCGTTCGAGGCGTGGATCGCGGAAGCGCTGGAGGAGAAGCTCGCCCGGGAGGAGGAGCGCCGGGGGCGGGCGTACGAGCCGGTGGGCACCGGCCGCGTCCCCAGGGGCCGCCGGTAGAGAGGCCTCCGCGGTGGCGCCCGGAATCGCCAGCATTGCCAGCATTGCTGCAAATGGTGGTATATTTCCTGGCATGAATGACAAGGTTTTCCCTACTCGTGATGAGGTCCTCAATCAGCTCGGCGACGGTTTCGTCCGCGCATATCTGGAAGCGCTGGGCGTGGCCCGCGCCCACTACGCCTCGTTCCGCTCGGGTCCCGATTTCCCGGCGAACCCGACACAGCGCATGGTCGCGTGCTTCATCCACGACTGGATCTGGTCGGCGTTCGTCCCGCTGGTCGAAGGGGATCCCTCGATCAGCGTCCACGACCGCGAGCCCGAGCGCCAGCTCACACACGGCACGAATATCCGCATCCGCATCAAACGCCATCAGCTCGACGATTCCCTGTCCTCCTATCCCACTGAAGGATCGCGTGACTTCTGGACGCCGGCCGCTGCGGTCGCGCTCGACGGACTGGAGGAGGTCCCCCTCGCCCTGGGCTATCGCTGGGATTCGGATGAGCGCGCTGTCGGGGACGCCGTTCTCACCCTCCGCGATGGCGCGGACAAGGCGGTGTGGGCAGCGGTCCTGACCCCGGCGTCGGACAGCGCCCGTGGTTTCAGCGCCCGCGAGGCGCCCGAGACGCCGACGTGGGATCTTTCCGCTGTCGTTGCCCAGATCCGTGAAGAGCAGGGGTCATGAACGGCATCGGTGAGGTGTTGCACGTCCTGCGGATCTCGGCGGGCAGGACTCAGGCCGAAGTCGCCGAGCACCTGGGCATCACCCAGGCCGCTTTCTCCCGGTACGAGAACGATTTGCGGGAACCGGACCCTGATACGCTCGCGCGGATCGCCGACGCTTTCGGGGTCACCCCGGAGTTTTTGGCGCACAACTTCCGCGCCGTTGGAGCGGTGGCGGCCCACGCCCACATGCGCAGGCAGCGCACCGCCAGGCCCGGCGACTGGCGCCGCGTCGAGGCGAGGCTGAACATTCTGCGGATGCACGCCGCGTACATCGCGTCGCGCATCCCCCTGGACGCCGAGAACCACGTACCCAGCATCTCCTCGGAGTCCACGACCCCCGTACGCGCCGCGCAGGAGGTGCGCTACGCGTGGAGGCTGCCGATCGGCCCGGTTCGGTCGCTCGTGCGTTGGCTGGAATCCGCCGGTGTCCTGATCATCGAGGAGGACCTCCACTCCCCGCGGATCGACGGGATGTCCCAGTGGGCGGGCGATGCGGCCGTGATCATAATCAACAGCGCACTCCCCACCGACCGCAAACGAATGACGCTCGCCCACGAGCTGGGGCACCTCGTGCTCCACAACCAGGCCGACAGCGAAACCGATGTGGAGAGGGAGGCGAACGAGTTCGCCGCGGAGTTCCTCATGCCCGAAGCCGTGATCTCATCGCAGTTGACAAGACTAACCCTTGGGAGGCTCTCCGATTTGAAAGCGGAGTGGGGCGTCAGCATGCAAGCGCTCTTCGAGCGCGCCCACGGGCTGAAGAAGGCCACTGGGGAGGACCGCGCCCGCTTCTACCGGCAACTCAACTCGAAGGGCTGGAAAGTCCACGAACCAGGAAGCGACACGCTCCCGCCCGAGGAACCGGTGCTCGCGGCGTCCATCGGCCGCCAACTCGCGGACGCGGGCCTCACACACCACGAGATCCACCTACTGATAGGCGCCGCGGACGACGCGGAAACCCCCTTCGAGCCGACAAGACTACGGCTCATCTCCTGAACCGGCTCCGGGCCGCCCGCGGCCAGCGCGCGGGACAGAATCCGAAAGTTCCCCGGTAACATTATTTTCGAGCGGGCGGGGTACCCGCCGGAGAAACTCAAGAAAAGACAGAGGAGTGAGCCGTATGGATCTTGGTGGGTGGCTCGGTGTCGCCGGGGGCCTTGTCTCCGCTGCTTGCGCCGTGGTGTCGGTGTTCCAGGCGCGCAAGTCAAAGGAGGAGCGCGAGGCCGCCGAGAAGATCGGCCGGTCCCTCGAAACACTGGCCGACGCCGTCGCGGAGGACGCGGTCTTCCAGATCAACGATGGGGCAGAAGGCGAGCGGAGCATCGATTCCCACGCTTCGATCCCCTTCTTCTACGCAGCAACTTTGGGGACGTCGGGGGAGAGGAGCATCCGCGTCCGCTGGACACGGTCCGATGGGACCACGGGCACGTGGAAGTGCCCGATCCCCCCGAAAGGCGCCTGAGTAAACCCTCGAATGGAGAACGGGCCCCGCCGCACCGTTCGTGTGGCGGGGCCCGTATTCGCCAGAGACGCTTGTGCGCCGTGGGCCACGCTCTTAGGCGTGGAGCGCGTGGGCGTCGAGGTAGTCGGTGAGGGCGTCGCGGATGATGTCCGAGACTGTTGTCTCCTGGGCTCGGGCGTAGGCGTCGAGGCGGGTGTTGAGGTCTTGGGGGAGGCGGACCTGTCGGCGTGGGGAGCGCCCTCGGCCCGCGGCCCGATCCTCCCCGAGGTTGGGGCGCCCGACCGGGTGGGCGTTGACGATGAACTGCGCGAGTTCTTCGGCGCTCTCGAAGCGGACGGGTCCCGAGGGCTCCCCTATCGGAGCGAGTTCGCCGCGCTCGGCCATGTCGGCGAGTTCGTCGTCGCTGGTGGCGGTGGGGATGCGCCTCATCATTCGTTCTCCCATTCTGTATACCCTGCTTCGTATACGAGGTGGCGCCACGCGTCGGTCAGTTCCATGGCGTGGAACACGACGATGTCGCCGGTGTGTATGACGGCAACGATGACCTCGATGTAGCGGCGGGATTGCGCGTGCGGCCGACCGACGAACACGCGCGTCGGTTGTCCGTCGCGGCCCTCGATGGGCTGCGTGTTGACCGCGTGGGTCAGCGCGTACAACGCGTCCGCTTGGGTGATGTTGTGCCGTCCGGCGCTCTTAGTGAATCTAATGGCCACACCCATATGGTACTACCAAACTCGGGGCGGGTCAACCGACGCGCGCGGTCGCGCGGAAGGGAACGCGTGCGTTCACGCGGCTACGGGGAGGGGCGAAGGAGGAAACCTGATGAACCCTACCCCAGATGCCCCAATGCTTACGATCTACACGACGCCGAATTGCCCGTCGTGTCGTCTCACGCGCCAGGCGTTGGATCGAGCTGGTCTCACTTACGAGGTTGTTGACTTAAGCCGGCGCCCGGATCTCGTTGAGCAGATGCGCAGCGAAGGACTGCTGCAGGCTCCAATCCTTGACGATGGCACCTCGAGGAGCGCGGGTTTTCGCCCCGATCGGATTCGCGCGATCGTCGATGCCGCTACGCCGGCGCACCTGACTGCTCGAGGAACTCAGGTCCATGTGCCCGCTCCGGCGGCCGAGGTGCAGGCTCATCGAGGCAGGGCACTGTGAAGAAGGGGCTGGGGGTCTTTGTTGTCGCGCTCTTTGTGCTTCCCGGAGCAGCTCTGATGCCTCTTGCGATGCTCAATGAGTCGAATACGCCAGCTGGGAACGCTCAAGGTGGGAGTGGACGCGTGTCGGGCGTGCCCGAGGCGTACCAGGATGCGGTGTGGCGCGCGGGCCAAGCGTGCGACGTTGTGTCGCCGTCGCTGATCGCGGCACAGGCTGACCATGAGTCGGCGCATACCTGGGACCCACAGATTACGAGCCCGGCCGGGGCTCGGGGGATCTCTCAGTTCATGCCGGCCACGTGGGCCACCCATGGGCATGATGGGGATGGGGATGGGCGAGCTGACATCACCAACGGGGCTGATTCGATCTATTCGCAAGGCCTGTACATGTGCGAGCTCGCTCAGAACATTGACTCCTGGCTTGCCTCCGGCCTCGTCTCAGGGGACCGCGTCGACCTGACTCTCGCGGCATATAACGCGGGGCCGGGCGCGGTGAGGTCCTGGGGTGGGATTCCACCGTTTAAGGAGACACAAGGATATGTAAAGAGTATTCGCCAGGCGCAGGCTAGTTTTGTCGAGACAGTGACTTCGGAGCCCTCGGGTGACGGAACACTCCTTGCGCAGGCGCGTACCCACTTGGGTACTCCCTACGTGTGGGGCGGGGAAACAAGCGCTGGCGTGGACTGCTCGGGCCTCATCATGCTGTCTTACGCTGAGCTTGGTCACCCTTTCCCGGCATCGGTGCGCACGGCCGATCAGATCACCAAGTACTCTGACGCGGCACCGATCGCCCGCGATCAGCTTGTCGTTGGCGATATGATCGGATTCTCACACACGCCGGGAGGCTACGTTGATCACATCGGCGTCTATGCCGGCACAGACGCGGCCGGGCACCCGATCATGGTGCATGCACCCGACGTGGGAGGCGTCGTCGAAGAGACGCGCCTCGACACACCGTATTGGCAGGGGATGACGTGGTGGCCGACTCGCCGGGCAGCGTGAGATGGACGCACATGTGCACGCGATGGGGGATGATCACGGTATGAGCATCAACGACGAGTCTCACCGCAAATCGAGCCCGCCCTGGTCCGCGCAGGAGAGCGGTGACCCAGTGGCACCTCGCGCCTTGTCGATTGACGAGGAGTGGGCGGTGATCATGGCCCTCGAGGAGGAACGGGGCCGCGCACACGCGCCTGAGCGGACAGCCGTTGCAGCGCCACCACCCTCACAGACGGATCTGAGCTACCTCGAACCGATCGTTTACCCACACTCATGCACTGCACTTAATCCGTGGCGTGCGCCTGGTCCTACGCCCGTGCCGACGAGGGATCGGTGGCGCTGGAAGTGGTGGCGCTTGTGGACCCTACCGAGCCTGGCGTTTCTCACGGTCGTTACTGTCGCCGTTGTGCGGCTCTATGGGAGCGCAGTCGACCGTGGTGACCCCAAGTCACTGATCATGCCGTTCCTGTTTCTGGGGACTCTGTGGTGGAACTGCATCATCCACACCCTGTATGTCACCTGCGTAAGGCGCATGAATCCGTCCGTCGGCTTTCATATCGGCGCCGCGATCGCCGCTTTCGTGGTCTCCTCAGTAGCGGCGTTTGTGTGCGTGTGGGCGTTCTTAACGGCCGTGAATCTTGGCGTGGTGGCAGGTGCGTAAACGGCCGTTATCGCACCCGCCACACACCAGCCTAACGTGAACCGAAAGTCGCCAGAAATCGGGTGCAGAAACCAGGTGCAAATCCAACGGTGCAAAACGATGATGGTTGACCGTTTATGCACCTCGGCATACAATGGAGGCTCACGGCGGCGTTGCCGATCAATCAAGGGAGAACGTTATGACTAACGATCAGATCCGTACCGATGAGGAAGCACGAGCGTCGATCGCTTTCGCTGACGCTGCGCTCAATCTTGCTGGGCACGTTGTTACTGACGCTCATCTTCGTAACCTTCAGTGGAAGACGGCCACGGGCGAGCTCACGGTCGAAGAAGCAGGTAGCGCGGGAGAAAGGTACCTGTACGAGAAGTTCGGGTACCCGCATGAGTGAGGATCCGAGTTGGGATGAGTATTTCATCCCAGGCACTCAGGTACTGCGCAACAAGTTCACCGGCGGCGGCGAGTTGCCATACGGGGTTGATTCGGAACGCGCGTTGCGAGCGTTGGAGGAACACTGGGCGAGCTTGCGCCTTATCGAGTTCCAAGATAATCCGATCCTGGGGTTGTTTGATTACGACCATATGAAGGTCATTCACCGCCATATCTTCCAGGACGTTTACGAGTGGGCAGGCGTTGAGCGTACAACCCCGATGCTTGGTCCGTTGATCAAGTATGGACCCGACGTGTCCGGATTCCCTGACTACGATCCGGCTGATCGCTCCGTTGCACATGAGTACTACCGTGCCGGTCCTGAGCTGAGGCGAGCGGCCGAGCGCGAGTACGACGCAATTCGTCATGCCGACTACCTGCGCGGCCTGGACGTCGATGATTTCGTCGACGCGCTCGCGCAACGATGGGCCGCCCTCAACCAGGTTCATTCGTTTCGCGAGGGCAACACACGCAGCCAGTTCGTGTTCTTCTCAGAGCTCGCTCATCATGCAGGTTATTTCTTGGATGCTGATGCTTTCGCTCCTGTGTCCCAGGCGCAGATCCTCGCGGGAGTGACCAACCCGCTACGCGACGGGCTGGTAGCTGCGCGTTTCTACTACCAGGACCGCCACGATGCCGGTCCTATGGCAGAGGTGTTGTCCTACGCTGTTCGTCCCCTCACCGAGGCGGAAAAGCAACATCGACCGATCGTGCCCGTCGAGGCACGTAGAGCTCATGCCGTTACGTCTGCCGCGTTTCCGGCGGCGGTGAGGCCACCCGGTCGCACGCACGTTCAGCGCACGGATGAGCTGTCGTCACGGCCGTATACGCCGACGCAGTATGACGGGTACACACGTTAGGGTGTGCGGTAATCAGGTTGGGGTCTCAGGAGGTCGGCGTGACGATCGTTGGGTATGCACGCGTATCGACGCGTGAGCAGGCCACGGACGCGCAGGAAGCAGAGCTGCGGGCGGCCGGCGCACAGCGGGTGTTCATCGACCACGGCGTGAGTTCTCGGCTCGAGCACCGTCCCGCGTGGGATGCATGCGTGGACTATCTGCGTGAGGGTGACGTGCTTGTTGTCCGCGCGCTGGATCGGTTGGCAGGCTCGGAGAGAATCGCGATCGACGTGATCCGGGATCTGGGCAAGCGTGGGGTGCGTCTCCGGTCCCTGACCGAGCCGTTCCTGGACGTCGACGCGTCCACGCCGATGGGGGAAGCGATCATTGGGATCATGGCCGTGTTGGCGCAACTGCGGGTGTCGACGATTCGGGAGAATACACGCAGGGGACTGGCACATGCTCGAGCTGAGGGGCGCGTTGGTGGGCGTCGGCCACGGGTGACTGGGGACCGCCTGGAAGCGGCCAAAGCAATGTTTCAGGCGGGAATGACGCATAAGCAAATCGCATCGACGTTGGGGGTGCATCGGTCGACGGTGACGCGAGCACTCGCCAAGCATCGTGATGGATCCTAGTGGTGCATCCACTTGGGTGGTGGGGTGGTGGCCCACTGTGCTACCACCCCACCGTGTTGTTATGGGAGGGTTGGGCCGCTGATGAGGAGCGCGAAACCGAGAACGATGAGGGCGAGTGTGCTTGTTCCGATTATCCGGCGCGGTCCTCGTGTGGTCATGATGCGTATGCAGCCGACGATGATGAGTAGGGCGCCGGTGACGCTTGTGAGTGACCTGTATGCGCTGTCGTCGGGGTTGTGGGCGGCGAGGTAGGTTGCGCCGGCGTAGATCGCTGCAGCTACTGCGAGGAAGATACCGATCCCGACGACCTGGTAGATCATGGTGGGAAGACACCGTTGCGCCCCAGATTCCAAACTGTCATCAGAGTGCATCGCTGGCAGCGTGGTGATCGAGTATCCGGTGAGGGCGATGACGATGCCGCACGCGATGTGAAAGAGAATGACGCTGTTCATTGATGTGTCCTTTCAGGGGTTGAGTGAGTCGTCAGGCTTCGGCGTCGGGGGTACGTCCCGAGGTCTTGGGGAGGCGGACGGGGTCAGGGAAGCCAGCCTTGGTGAGGTCCGCTTTCGACCAGCCGTTTGAGGTGGCTGCCTTGAATGCGCAGCGATAGGTCGCTACGGCTTCGTCGAGGGCGTGATGAGCGGGCGTGTTTAATTGTCTGTGTATCCGTCTTTTGTTTGAAAGGATTGATGCATGA
>ERZ772978.12-NODE-12-length-107907-cov-224.716_pt1 | contig 107907 bp, 90 predicted proteins | sample MGYA00511675_ERZ772978 | MGnify/ENA primary metagenome ERZ772978 (study PRJEB29015, sample SAMEA2738092) | human oral metagenome | biome: human oral; feature: human-associated habitat; material: saliva | place: China | collected 2156 ... | reverse complement strand
CCATCCATCGCGAACTTAAAGGAAAAGCGAGGCAACTGACTATGTCGAGATGCGCGATTGAGGGGAATTCCTACCAGCCCACACAACAACGCGTCCGTGCGCCAACCCCGGCAGGTCGGGATAAAACGTCACACGCGTTGGTCGCGGCTCGGTCTCTGGCATCGTCGAGGGAGGATGCCTGCGCTCGGACGCCCGCGCCGCAGCGCCTCAGACAGGATGCGCCCCATCGGGAGGATGACTCCTGATCGGGAGCGTTCAACCCGTTTGGGGGCATTCGACCCGTGAGGGAAGATTCCACCTGATCGAGAGCATTGCGCCCGATCAGAACGGGTTGGATGATCACCGATGGGATGTTTTGCCTCATCGGGCACAAGCCCCGTCGCGGAGCTGGTCGCCCGTGACGCCCCCGCCATTACCGGCGACGCCTTTCTGGCGTTTATCGGCGCCCCGCCGGGCAGCGCCGCACCAGTGAGAGAGCGTGACGCCAGTGAGGGAGCATGACGCCAGGGGCAATGGTGGGGGTTTTGCACCATTAGAAGCATCCTGCCGTCGTGTCGCCGGCGTGTCGCGCCCCTAATGCTGCAATTCCCCCCCGTTTGGTGGCGATGAGGTCGCGGTTCGGGGTGGTGAGGTCGCGGTTCGGGGCACTGGGGTCGCGGCTCGGGGCAGTGTGGCGCCCAAAGTGCAGACCACCTCGGCGAAAAATGCTGACGATGGGCTCGTATGGGCGTAGTGGTCTGCGTTTTGGGCAAAACTGTCTCGGACATGGTGTGTTGTTCGCACGCGAACCGCTGAATATGCGCGGTAACCCCCTTGATACGCACGTCAACCTCTCGAAATGCGCGTGGGCGGCGCTGCCCAGGCACGCATGAGCGGGCCCGCGTGCGCGCGGGTGCACGAGGGTAAGCCGCCCAGCGGTCAGGCGGCGGCGAATCGGGCCCGCGTGTGCGGCGAGCGCACATCCTCGGAGCAGTTTCGCATGCAATTCGATTGAGTGAATGTTCAACAGCGTCTACAAACGTTGCAATTCCAACGATGCGAATGTTAGGCGCGACACAGGGGCGGGGGAATTGCATGCGAAATCCTTAGATAGCCCGCCCAACGGGAGTCAAGCAATGCCGCCGACGAGGCCGGGGACAGGCGCGGCGCGAGCCGCGCTGGTGCCACAATCTCTAGTTCCCCAACAATCTCGCACATAATTTAACTTGTTCAGTTTTGAACTACGGCCGAAAACCGCATGATTTCAACGATGCGATTTCAAATCTTGAAACAGTCACGAAGGAATTACGTGCGAAATTGAGAACGAGGCCGGGGACAGTCGCAACACAACCACCACTTTTTGCCTATCCCTCCACGTTGGCGCTCACCGCCTTCAACAGCGACTTTCCCGCGCAACAAAGCCGAAAAGTCACCCTGCTAGCAACACGATTTCTCCATCCTCATAGTTGGTCCCAACCAACTAAAACACCGACTTTCCCGCACCAGCAAGCCGAAAAGTCACGCTCCCAGCAACACGTAGTGTCCTATAACCCTAACCCTAACCCGCGGGGCCCCGGGTCGGACCGATCGACGGGAGGCGAACGACCCACTGGGCGAGCCCACCACGGACAAGCAGAAACGCCGAGGGGCCAACCTCACGGTCGACCCCTCGGCGTATCCCATCAACACAGTGCACGTTCGCCCAAATAGCTCCTCAGAAGATTCACGCCGACGCGGCCACTATGGCCGACGTCGCCTTTCCTTGTATGCCTCTACTGTAGGAAGCCAACCTTGCCGAAACGACAACACAACCTGAGAGTTCCCTGGGACTTTTCATGCCGTCACTGCCCGCAACGACAGGGCGCCTGCGCCCCCGGAACACCGGCGACGCAGGCGCGCGGAAGGGGCTTACCACCCTCTCCCGATTCAGCGGATCAGCTGACCGGTCTCGGAGAAACGGTAGTACCGCCACCCGATCCAGACACGGCCCGTTGCCATCTGGCCGCTTCCGGGCTTCAGGTAGTACCAGGAGTCACCGTCCTTGAGCCAGCCGGTCTTCATTATGCCGGTCTGCGGGTCAAGGTAGTACGAGTGCGAGCCAACCGTGACCCAGCCCGTGGCCATGGCGCCCGTGCTCAGGTCCATGTAATACCAGGAGATCCCGTCGAGAACCCAACCGGTGGCCTGGGCGCCCGAGACGGCGTGGTAGTACCACAAGCCCTGCTCGAAGACCCAACCGGTGCGCATGTAGCCGTCGGCGTCGAAGCGGTACACCTTGCCGCCGATGGTCTTGGCCGTGTTCGAGGGGTAGGTGCCATCCGCGTAGCGGTACCACCAGCCGCGAGCGCCCCAGACCCACTGGCCCTGCGCGGGCGTCGTATCAGACGAGGCCTTCACGGTCGTCGAGGTCACGGCGTGGGGATCCTGACGCACGTCGAAGCGCAGCGACGCTTCAGCGCTGGTCGGGGTCCAGGTGTAGGAGGCGGTGGACGCGCTCTGGTCCGAGCTGCCCTGCATCGACGCCCAGTCCTGGAGGACAGTGTCGGTGCCGTCAGCGCTGACCTGCACGACGCGCAGCTCGCGTCCGCCCAGGGTGCCGCCCTGCGCGGAGACGTTGATGGTCGTCGGCGCGCCCACGGTGGTGGTGAGCGTGTACCCGGCCCCGGCCTCGTTGATGCCGGTGCCCGACACACTCACCTGGGGGGTCGTGTACTCGAAGAGGCTCTCCGTGTTGTAGCCGGCGTTCTTCATGGCCGTCTCGGTGAGCGTCCACGCCTTCGAGCCCTTGGGGGCGGCGACGTAGATCTCGGTGTTCGCCTTGAGGTCATCGTCCATGTCGGCGGCGAGTTTGATCTCCTCGACGGTCGAGGGCAGCACCAGGACGCGGGGAGTGTCGAACCAGAAGGTGAATCGGGTCATCCCCTCGCCGAAGTAGGCGCTGTCGGGACGCCCATTGGAGGCCTTGCCCTCGTAGTAGAACTCGCCGTCGTTACCGCCGTGCACGATGATGTGGCGCGGGGTGGTGGTCGCGCGCGGGGTCATCCACAGTTCCGTGACCTTCGTTCCCAGCTCGATCGTGTCCAGGCCGTTGTTGACCAGGCCGCGGGCGACCGTCACCGAGTCGGGGATGACAATGTCGGCGAGGTTCGCGTCGCCATCGAAGGCACCGTATCCGATGGTCGTCAGTCCCTCGGGCAGGACGACACGGCGCAGGGAGGAGTTGTTCGCGAATGCGGCATCAGCGATAGCGGTCGTCCCCTTGGGAACCGTCACGTCTGTGTCCGTCTTCGTGGGCAGGTACAGGACCAGGGTGCGGCCAGCGTCGCCCTTACCGTACAGGGCACCGTCTTCCACGGAGTACACCGTGTTGGCGGGGTCCACGGTCAGCGAGGCGAGGTTGTTCGCGTCCACGAATGCGGATTCTCCGATGGTGGCAATGCCCGAGCCCAGGTGGACAGAGGTCAGGGCGGTGTCGGCGGAGAAGGCACCCTTACCGATCGAGGTCACCGAGTCGGGGAGTGTGGCGGAGGTGAGCGCCGTGGTGTCGAAGGCGTAGTCGCCGACCTCGGCCAGGCGATTCAGGTCGGGACGGAAATTCACCTCGGCGAGGGCCCTGTCGTAGCGGAAGGCACTATCCGACAGTATCGTGGCACCGCCCAGGTCAACGCGCTCCAGCTTGGACATGTACCAGAAAGCCGTGTCGTCCATGGACTCGAAGGCGTCAGGCAGGGTCAGGGACGTAATCCGCGCCCCCACGAACGCACCCTTACCAACGTTACGCAGATGCGAGGGCAGGGTCACGGAGGTGATCTGCGCAGAGGCGAAAGCACCCTCGTCGATGAATGCGGTTTCCTCGGCAACGGTGTACGAGCCGCCCGAGTTCTTCGCCTGCGGGTATGTCGCCAGGTGCGTCAGATCCTTAGTGTACAGGACGCCGTCGAGGCTCTGGTAGTTCTGGTTCGCGGCGTCGACCTCGATGCTCTCCAGGAGCGGGGTGCGTGCGAATGTCGCAAAAAGGCCGTCGGCCTGGACATGTGGGCCGACGTTGACGGAGCGCAGCTTCGCCATGTCGCTGAAGGTCTCGAGGCCTGCCGTCTTGAGAGAACGAGGCAGGGAAACGCTCTCCAGGGGTGTGTACGAAAAGGCGCGGTCCCCGATCGTCTCAAGCTGCGAGGGGTGCGCCTCATCGTCCTGGAAGGTGACCTGGGTGAGCGGCTGGCCCGCGAAGGCAGAGTCGTCGATGGCGCGCACGCTCGCGGGGATCCACACGCTCGTCAGCTGTGCGCTGGTGAAGGCATTCGAGCTGATCTTGGTCACGCCCTCGGGGATGCGAATGTCCGTCGCCCCTCCCGTGTAGGCGACGAGCACGCCGTCGGCGTCGATGGTGAACTCATCATTATTGGCTTGCGGCGCGGCGGCTGCGTTCACCTGACCACCCGTGCCCGTGTCGGCCGCGAAAGCGGCGGGCATACTGACCGCGGTCAGCGACAGGGCGCCGGCGAGCGCGAACGCCAGCACCATTGACTTTCGATGGGACATTTCAAACCCCTCTATTGGCAGTTGGTAAGGGAAGGTTCCGTGTTGCGATCACGACCCTTGTGTCAAACATATCCCTTGAGAGGGTTTCCGGATATCTCCTGAGACGCATCTTCTCAGCATGCGTCGACATGCTTGCGACGATCTTCATTGGTATTACCATGCATGACCCACGGCAAGCAGGGGTTATCGGCGAGGCTCTACACGTCCCATTTCGTCGCGTTTTCCAGGGTTGCACCACATCTTTCCACCGAATATGACAAAGTTGCCGAGGACTCGAATTACTGGCGTCAACACCCGCCGGAGGTCCACGAATAAGGGGCAGACGCGTCGCCGGATCGACCTAATGGTCGAACGGTGTCACGCAAGGCGCTGCCCGCCCGTTCATCCCTCCCAGCGTTCTCGCCGCTCACGGTCGACACATGGCTTGGCCTGAGGGGCGGCACAGGCCCGCGCCCCCGGAGAAGAATCTCCGGGGGCGCGGGCGCAGGGAGCGTCGCTATCAGGTCAGCCGATGAGCCGTCCCGAATCGGCGAAGTAGTACCACGTCGAGCCGATCCAGTGCCCGCCGGTGAACATCGCGCCGGAGTCGGTGCTCAAGTAGTACCAGAAGCCACCGTCTTTGACCCAACCCGTGGTCAACGCGCCACTGGGAGCCATGTAGTACCAGGCAGAACCATCCCACACCCAACCGGTCGCCATCGCACCGCTTCCCGGCGTCAGGTAATACCACGTCAGCCCATCAAGCAGCCACCCCGTCACCATCTGTCCGGTCGCCGGGTTCAGGTAGTACCAGGACGAGCCATCCTTGACCCAACCACTCGCCTGAGCGCCCGACGCGTCATGGTAGAACCAGGAGCCACCCTCGCTCGCCCAGCCGGTACGCATGTAGCCGCGAGGGTCAAAGCGGTAGATCGAGTGACCGATCTGCACCGTCTGGCCAACCGGGTAGGTGCCATCCGCGTACCGGTACCACCAGCCCACCGAATCACTGATCCACGCACCGCCCTGAGGCGCAGGCGTCGGGTCCGGCTCAGGCATCGGCGCAGGCGTCGGCTCAGGCGTCGGATCCGGACTCGGCTCAGGCGCTGGTTCCGGAGAAGGCTCAGGCTCAGGCGTCGGAGTGCCCGGCAGCTTGATCGTGAGAGGGGTCATCAGGTACGAGGCGTCACGCACCTGGACGCGCAGGCTCACGTCCGACGCGGACGGGGTCCACGGGAAGGTCACCGAAGAGGCGGCCGCCCCCTCCCCGCCGTCCGCCACAGTCGTCCAGTCGCGCACGAGCGTCTCGGTGCCGTCCGCGCCGACCTGCACGGCGCGCACCTGCGCCGTCCCGGCGATGCCACCGGCAACCGTCGCGGTCACGTCGACCGACACCCCGGCCTCGCCCGTGTACGTGTAGCCCCCACCGGCCTCGGCGATAGAAGCACCCGATAGGGCCATCGACGCAGCCGTGTAGGTGTGCAGGTGCGAAGCATCAAAGCCGGCCGCCTCGAGGGCGTCCTTGGCGACGTTCCACGCCGGCGATCCCTCGGCCGCGGCGACGTAGACCTGCGTGTCCTCCTTCTTCTCGTCGCTCAGCTCCGGCTCAAGGTCGAGGCGGGTGAGCGTCGAAGGAAGGACGAGGACGCGCGGGACGTCCGCGCCGAAGGACACGCGCGTCATACCCTCGCCGAAGTAGGCGCTCTGGCGGCGTCCATTCGTCGGGCGCCCGTCATAGACGAAGGAGCCGTCCACTCCTCCGCGCACAACGATGCGGCGCGGCATGGGAACCCAGCTGCCCTCCATCCGGATCGAGGTCACCTTGGAGCCGTATTCGACAACCTCCAGGGAGTTGCCGGTGACGCCACTCGAGCGCTCGACCGAGTCGGGGATCACCAGCTCGGCCAGGGAAGCACACCCGGCGAACGCCTCATCGCCGATGGTCGTCACACCCTCGGGCAGGACGACGCGGGTCAGCGCCTTGTTGTTGGCGAACGCCGAGGCGCCGATATCGACCGTGCCCGCGCGCACCGTGTAGTCGGTGATGGTATTCGCCGCCGGGGAGAGCAGGAGGTGCAGCCCGTCGGCGCCCGTGCGGTACAGGACGTTGCGCTCGGCCGAGTACACCGCGTTGGCAGGATCGACCGTGAGCGAGGCGATCGTGCGGTCGTTGTACAGGGCGGTCTCGCCGAAGGAGGAGACGCCCGCGCCGATGTGGAACGAGGCCAGGGCACTGTTCTCCGAGAAAGCCTGCTCGCCAACCGTGGTCACCGAGTCGGGCAGACTCACGGTAGGAACCGCCGTGCGGCTGAACGCGAAGTCGCCAATCGTCACCAGGCGCCCCAGCTCGGGACGGAAATTGACTCCATTCTTGGCGCTCGTGGACTCAAACGCGCTGCCACCCAGCGAGATCGCGCCTCCCAGATCAATGCTCTCCAGCTTGCCAGCAGAGCAGAAGGCACAGGTGCCGACCGTCTCGAACTTCTCGGGCAGGGACAGCGCGGTGAGCGCGGAGAGACGGAACGCCTCGTCCCCGATCGCTCGCAGACTATCGGGCAGCGCCACGGTGGTGATACCCGCCTTCTGGAAGGCCTTGGGCGCGATGCTCGTGACCCCGTCCAGCACCGTGTACGAGCCTCCTGTGTTCTTGGCCGCCGGGTAGAGGATCAGGCGCGAGTGGTCCTTGGAGTACAAGACCCCATCGATGCTCTCGTAGTTCGGGTTCGCGGGATCGACCTCGACGCCGGTCAGCGCGGTAGTCTCTGAGTACCCCGAGGTCACCGCATCAGCGGCGACGTTCGGGCCCAGCTTGATCGACGTGAGCGCCGAGTCGTAGTCGAAGACCTCAGCGCCGATCGTCACCAGGGAGCGAGGCAGCTCAATGGCTTCCAGGCTCGTGTTCGCGAACGCCCGCTCACCGATCGACGTCAGCTGGGAGGGGTGGGCCTCGTCGTCCTGGAAGGTGACGTTCTTCAGCGAGGAGTAAATGAAGGCCTCGTTGCCGATGCTGCGCACGGCGGCGGGAATCGTCACGTGTTCCACGGTCGAGCTCGCGAAGGCGCGCTCGCCGATGTCGGTGACGCCCTCGGGGATGACGACGTCTGTCGCGCTGCCCTTGTAGGCCGTGAGAACGCCGTTCTCGTCGACCTCGAAGTCGTCGGCGTCGGCTGCTCGCACCGTGACGGGGATCGAGGCGGTCTTGACTGCTCCCGCCGCGTCGGTGACGGTCGCGCTCAGCGTGCCCGCTCCGCCGTGGTCTCCGCCCGTCACCGTGGCGCTCGTCGTTCCCGCGACGCCGGCGACCGTGGCCAGGTCGGCGGGCTCCACCGACCAGCTAATGTCGCGGCCCTGTAGGGAGGGCGCCAGGTAGGACTTCACGGTGCCTTCCTCGCCCACCTTGACGGCCAGCGAGGATTGCTCCAGCTCGATGCCCACATCCTCGGAGATCGTACGCACGTGGACCTGCGCGGCGGCCGACAGGCTCGGCTGGGTCGCGTCGGTCGCAGTGATGGTCGCGTCGCCCGCGGCCAGAGCCTGGACCTCACCTTTCTCATTCACGGTTGCCACGGCCTCGTTCGAGGAGGACCACACGAGGTCGGTGACGTTCGCGTTCGAGGGCTCGTAGGAGGCGGTGAGCGCGACCTTGTCGCCCGCGACGACCGTGGAGGTCTGCGGGGCAAGCGACAGGGAGGTCATCGGGATGGTCTGGAAGCGGATCTGCTGGCGGGTCTGGTTCTTTCCCCAGTCCCACGCGTACAGGTAGGAGGTCGCCGGGTCGGTAGAATCCGCGCGGTCGACCAGATCCTTCCAGGCGATCTCGTAGTGCTTGGAGTAGGTGCCGTCGGGCTGACGGTTCGCGCCCACGGCCTCCTTCTCATCGTAATAGTGACGAGAGTTGGGAGACTCGGAGAAAGCGATGCCGGCCAGAGGCGAATGATCGGAGACATCGAAGGACACGACGCGCCCCTCGCCCTCGCCCGTCACCGCAACGTTCGAAATGACGGGTGCCTGTGTATCCAACGAAAACTGCCAGGTCATCTGCTGGGTCGAGGACGAGGGAGCCACGGAGGAGGCCTCGATCGAAAGCGTGTAGCGCCCGTCGGGCAGCTCGTTGCCGGCCTCGTCGAAACCGTCGAAGACCGGATTATTGCCCTCCTGGCTCTCGACGGGCAGAATCGCGCCCGCGGAATAGTTGAACAAGGACTTCTTCGCACGCTCGAAGGTGTAGGAGCGCACGACCTCGCCGGCCTCGTTCGTGTACGTGTAGGTCAGCTTCGGCGTATTACGCAGCAGGCACGTGCGCGGCAGCATCTTGTTGGGCGCCTCCTGCGCGGCCGAGCGCGACATGATGAAGGAGGCGGGGTCGACCGCGCGAACGGCGGTGGCGTCCTGGCCGTCCAACGGGTTGAGCGCGCCCAGGGGCACGTCCGTCGCCGGGTTCATGAGGGTCGAGGAGCAGGCGTGCGCGGTGCTCGTCGTGCCGTCGTACCACTTGCCGTCGAAGATGGCGGGCGCGCCCCACGAGCCATAGAAGCCCATATAGGGCACCGTCAGGTCGGGGGCGCCATCCGTGCTCGTGAAGGTGACGGCTCCGTCGATGAAGGTGCCCTTGGGGGCGTTGGCGTTCGCGTACGAGGCGAAGGCCGAGCGCGGGGTCACAGTGACGGTCACGGTGGCGGTTCCCTGGGCGGGGACGGTCACCGAGTCGGCGGAGAAGGTCAGGTCGATGCCCGCTCCCGCCCAGTTGGTGGAGTGCTCCGTGAAGAGCCCGTCCTCGACGATCTCGGACAGCGCCTGGCCGCCCAGGGCATAGGAGCGGGCCTCGTTGGAGACGTTGGTCAGGCTCACCTGGAAGGTCCAGCCCTGCGTGCCATCCCCCAGGTCGGCCTTGGGGCGCGAGGGGTTCACGGCGCCCACCACGGCCGGGTACACGAACGAGGTCGTGGCAGCCAGGGCGTCCACCTGGCCCGCACCGACGCGACGCGGCGAGTAGTAGGTGCCGTTGTTCTGGTCGACGTCGAGCAGCGGGTGGGCGGTGCCCATCAGGAAGTTCGTGACGATCGAGGTCTTCTCGGAGGCGCTCAGGTCGGCGAACGCCGGGTCCTCATTGATGCGCTGGCGCACGAGCGCGGCGATGCCCGCGACCTGCGGGGTCGCCATGGAGGTGCCGGACATGGCCCGGTACTCACCCCCCAGGACGGCGGACGTGATGGTACCGCCGGGGGCGGCGACCTCGGGCTTGAGGGCCAGGTCGGGGGTGACGCCCCAGGACGTGAAGTCCGAGACCGTGGGGTTGGCGGAGGCCAGCGCGACGCCCGCGTGCGGGTTCGAGATGGAGATCGAGTGGGAGTCGGCGGCGTTGATGGCCGCGATCAGCGCATCCTTCTCCTTCTTCGTGATGGTCACGGTCGCCAGCGTGTGGGTGGACTCGATGGTCGCCTCGTAGGGAGTGTCCGCGTCCTCGGCGTCGCCGATGATGAGGGCCGCGGGCTTGGAGCTCAGCTTGGTGAGCGCGCTGACCTTGGCTTCGTGCGTCATGTCGGCCCCGGTCGCGCTGTCCGACCCACCGCGGTCCTCCAGGACGATGACGGAGGAGAGGTCACCGGGGTGCTCAGCGGTGAGTTTGTTGAGGGCCGCGCCGTCACCGATACCGGCATATACGAGGGTATATGTCCCCTCGGGGATGTCGAGCAGGCTGGGGACGACAGCGTCCTTGAGGCCGCGCGACTTTCGGTAGACGATCTGCTCGTCACCGTGGGTGAGGTAGGGCAGGGCGTCCTGGTTGTTGACTGAGGCGACGGCCAGCGTCGAGGGGTAGGAGGCCGGCTCGGAGACCGTGCCCGCGTCGGGGTCGCTCGCGTAGGGCTTGCCCTTGCCAGTGTAGTTGGAGTAGGCGCTCGAGTAGGAGTTGCCCGCGGCGGCATTGACGGTCACGCCCGCGGCGGCGAGGTTCTTGTAAACCTCCGCGTAGACGGTGCCCGCCTCGGTTCCCATGCCGGCGTCGTCACCGAGGGACAGGTTGATCGAGTCGGGCTTGATGATGGCCGCGTCGTCGAGGGCGGCGAGCACGGTGCTGTCGGGGATTAACCCGTCCTTGTCGGCGGCGACCTTCGCGACGATGATCTGCGCGTTGGGGGCAGTCCCCTGCAGGTCGGGCGCGTTCGCCGCCGCGATGGCGGCCACGTGCGTGCCGTGGGAGAGATCCTTGGTGGAGGTGGGAAGCACGTTCGCGTCGTTGTCGGCGTAATCGAAAACGAAGGGGATCTTCGAGTTCAGGTACGCGCCGCTCTTGCCGTGGCTGAGCGTGCCCACGAGGGACTCGACGTCCCGCTGTGTCAAGCGGACGGGGACGCCGTCCATGGAGCCAGAGAACGCCGGGTGTGTTGCTTCGATGCCCGTGTCGATGACCTCAATGACCTGCTTGTCACCTTTGACGGTGGTCTGGTTCGCGCGGGTCATCTCCAGGGAGGAGCCGTTCTTCAGGGCGGGGTTGACGGCGTCCGCGCTGGCCGCGGCGGACTCGCCGTCGACGACCAGCGGCTTGTGGTGGCGCTCGACGAAGGCGGTCTTGACGCCCGCAGTGCTTTTGATGGCCTCGAGGCAGGAGGCGGGGGCGCTGATGGCGAAGCCGTCGAAGGCGTGGGTGTAGTCGGCGACGTCGGTAACGTCGGCGCCGGGGACCGCCTGCTCGACCGAGGTCTCGATCCGATCCCTGACCGTCTCATGCTTCGTCTGGGAGGAGAGCCCGAAAACGCGGTGATACCAGGGAATACCGACGCTTCCATCCTCCAGTGCGACGATGATCGTCACCGGGGTGTCGTCGGTGCCCTCGGGCGTGGTGCTCGGGGTGGGGTCCCCGGCCTCGTCGGTTGCGTCGGACTGGGGTCCGTCTCCGGATTGCGCCTCGTTCAACGAGGCCTGGGAGCCCTGGGCAGCCTCGGCGGCGACGTTGGGGGCCTGGGTTTCCTCCTCGGCGAAGGCCGCCGGGGTACTCACTGTGGTCGCGGCGAGGGCGCCGGTCACTACCAGCGCCAGTGCCATGATGGAACGATGGGACATCTCTGGCTCACTTGATTGACAACTGGGCATCGGGCGCGCGTCTTCGCTGCGCACCCAGCGTCAAGGGTAGAGTCATTGCCCGAAAGAACCTAGACCTCGTCCTCCTTCTTCTCATCATGTGTCAAGTGCTTGATCACCCGACATTAATAGCGTAAACTTCCCTGATTTAGGCGCACCTTACTTCGTGCACCTCTGCAGCATTCCGGGCGTCCGCGCCGGATGCGACAACCCGCCGGACGGCCTCGGACCCTACGGTCCGCTCGCCACCCGGCGGGACGATGGGTGCGCGGCGTATCACCGGCACGAGGAGGCCTCAGAGAATAACGGCCGTCCCAGTCGCGATCGCCGCGAGCATGCCGTTGTCCGCGCCAGCGGTGAAGTAGTCGACCTTCACGCCGACGACCGCGTTGGCGCCCATCGCCTGCGCCCGGGCGCACATCTCATTGACGGCGGTAGCCGACGCATTGCCGATCTCCTCCTCGTACTGGGAGGCGCGCCCGCCGAACATGTTGGACAGGCTCGCGCCGAAGTCCTTGAACATGTTGACGCCGGCGAAGGTCTCGCCGGACACCATGCCGATGTAGCGCTTAATCGGGGCTCCCTCAACGGTCGGGGTCGTCACCACAAGCATCATGCTCTCCTTTGGTTAAGTCGTGAACAGACCAACAATACCTATGCTCCCGCCACGGGGCCACCAGGGAAGCCCGAACGCCGCGGCGGCCGTCTTGTCGAGCTCGGACACCACACCCTACTGCGCTGCTGCCTCCCGGCGCTTAACGGGGTGCCGGATGATTGTCTTCAACTTGTCGGGGGCAACCCTGCGGGCATCCGACAGGTAGATCTCGTGATGACGCCTCGCCTCCGACAGGTCGATCTCGTAGCCCACCTCCCGCGCGTAAGCGTCCATGGCCTCGACCGTGGCTGGTTCACTGTCGTAGCTGCCCACGTGCAGGCACTGGACGCACAGCCCCTCGTCCACCACAAGAAATTCGGCGATTGAGCAGTCAACCTTCTTTTTCTGCGTCGCCTCCTGGACCGCCCAGTCAAAGACCTCGCGCGTCACGAAGCCCGGCAGGCGGATGACGGCGATCCAGTGGAAGGCCTCCTTGTGGGCGTAGTCGGCTCCCTCGATGCCCTCTTGCCACCAGAAGCCCTCAAGGGGCGGCACGACGAAGTCAACGTAGCCGTCGATCTGGTGGGCGCCCTTCTTACTCATCTTGATGGTGTAGGAGATGGCGTACAGGATCGCAATTGCCCGCTGGTAGGCGCCGTTCTCCTCGTTGGGGTCTCCACTGCCGCGCACCGCCACGAAGCTCATGGGAGGGACCTCGACGATGCTGGGGCCCTTCTTCGGGGCGTACAGTTCCTTGTCTTCCTTCTTCACGTCATAGACCATGTCGCACTCCTTCGGCTGCCAGCCAGGATACCGCGATCCCCTCCCGTGAATCCACCTCCGCCGCGGCGCCTCGGTGGTAGCATCCGATTGTCCACTCGATTCACGGGCGCGCCGATGCGCCCGACGCTCATGCGGGGCAACGCCATGAACATGCACGTCTACGGCTCCAGCGCCGACGACTCCCCCACCGTCTTACTCATTCATCCGATGCTCTCCTCGGCCTCGGGCATAAAAATTGCGGTCGCCGACCACATGGGCGCGGGGCTGCGGTTCCTCGCGCCCGACCTGTCCGCCCACGGAGACGAGGCCTCGGCCCCCTACGTGTCAGCAGCCAACGAGGCGGCGGCGATCCACTCCTGGCTCGTGGAACACGATGCCACGCACCTGGCGCTCACGTTCGGGGCATCCCTCGGCGGGGTCATACTCTTTGAACTGCTGCGATTCCCCGACCTCTCCTTCGATCGAGTGTTTGTTGAAGGGGTGAGCTTCTACTCGGGCGGGCCCGTGGCCCGGGCGGGAGGAGCCGTCCTCGGCCGCATCATGATCACGAAGCGCCGCAAGGCCACGCGCGACCCCGAGGCCGGGGTCCGCAAGCTCGCGCGCCTCTTCGGCGAGGAGGCCGCGCGCCCCATGACTCACTCGCTCATCGCGATGAGCGAGGACAGCATCCGCGCGATCGCCCGCGACTGCTCACGGGTCTCTCTCCCTCCCCTCTCCCCCGACGTTCAGCGCCGCTGCACGTTCGCGTATGGGGAGAAAGACTCGGACCTGCGCCTCGCACGGCGCACGATCCCCCGGCTCTACCCTGAGGCCGGGCTGCGCGTGTGGCCCGGGTGGGGGCACTGCGAGCGCATGAGCCGTGACAGCACCGCCTACGGGCAGATGCTGAGGGCGATTGCCCTGGGCTCGGCGCCTACTGATCGTTCGTGAAGGAGGCGATCACGCAGGGAATTCGACCTCGCACGACGCGGTAGGTGACGCCCGTGCAGCCCATGCGCTCAAAGAACGCCCGGTAGGATGCCGGGTCGAAGTGCTCCTGGAAATGCACGCCGAATCGGGAGATTAGCCTCAGGAACATGGTGTGCGCGCGCTTCTTGGGAATCACGTAGGTGGGTACGATAATCATGCCGCCCGGGCGCACGACCCGCTTGATCTCCTTGAGCGCGTCGCCCGGTTCAGGCAGCAAGTGAATGACGTTGCCCGCCACGACAGCATCGAACGAGTCGTCCGCGTAGTGCAAGTCGGTAATGTCCGCCTGCTCGACGACCACGTGCGGGAACCGTGCGAGCTTCTTGCGCGCCTGCTTGAGCATCCCCTCGGAATAGTCGGTCGCGACCACGCGCGCGCATGCGGGGGCGATGGCTGCGGCGATCGCCCCCGTGCCGCACGCACATTCGAGCACAGTGTCGCCGGGGCGAATCAACCGGGCCACGGCTGTCCCCGTCGCTGCGTACACTGCCCGGTTCGCTGTGTTGACGACGACGTCATAAAGAGGTGCGACCCGATCCCAGAACATTGCTGAACACCTCCGTGTGCCTGTCGAACGCGCACACCGACGGTGGCGCATCAGTACGCTACTGGGAATGCTACGCCCTCGGGTGCGCTGCCGGGGCGAAACGGGGTTTTGTGCACGGCAACAGAAGCACGAGGGCACATCCGGATAGGATGCACGCATCCGGATAGGTTATGCGCATCCGGATAGGTTACTAAGCTATCCGGATGTTCGTAACCTATCCATGTGTTCGTAACCTATCCGCATCCACATGTGCAGCGCAGCTCCTTGCGCGCGACTACGCTCAGCGCACCTGAACCAGGCCGCAAGCTGCGTCCACAGACCAGAGAAGGACTCACCGCGGGCCGGAAAACAACAGTCGCGAGGGCACCGCGTCCGCAGACTCAGGGGAGGACTACCCGTTTGCACGCGGTGATACACGCCGCGCGCGGCGCGCGTGGATGAGCGCGCCAACGCCGTGGGCCACGAATCCGAGGATGCTGTAGCCCACCCCGTAGATGAGGGCACTGTCGTTGAGGAACAGGAACATCGGCGCCAGGAAGCATACAAAAGGCGCGAGCAGCCACAGCAAGCTGAAGCCATCCTTCACGCCGTCCCAGGCTCCAAACCCCATTGCCAGGATCGGCAGGATGACGAGCAGGATCAGGAACACGAGGCTCTTCACGATCTCCATCGAGTCCGAGACGCTCGAGACACTAAACCACGCCGCCAGCACCAGCAGGTAGATGCCGAACAGCACGGCGATACGAATCCACGTTGATTTTGTCGTCCACCTCATGACTCAATGATAGCCGCGTCACATGAAGAAAACAACTCTTTGATACGTTATCTGTGTGGGCCTCGACAAGGGCGTGAATGACCAGGCGTCGCGGTGCTCGCAACGCCGGCAGTGGGGTGTGGGCTACCTGCAGAAGCTTCCGAAGAAACCGCGCTTCTTCTCGGCGGCGGCATACTCCTCGTCGGTATGGTCCTTATCGCACCACTGATCAGCGGGCACCTTCTCCTTCACCGAGTCGATGTGCTTGCCGCAGCCCTTCCAGGTGGTCTTTCCGCATACCTCGCAGGTGGTGGGTCGACACATGATATTTTCCTTCCGTTGTTGCGCGCCGAATCCGTCGGCGGATCCGCGCCATGGTGCTCTGAGTTCTCCCCAGCGGGCTGGTTGCACGGTCACATTAGGCCAGCCGGAGGAACAATTCTTCGAGCTCGGCGAGCGTCATGCTGCCGGTTTTGACAAGAGATTCTACCGCTTCGGGCGCCAGCGCATCATCGTTTTCATGGTCGGTGTCCTCGATCGCGCACTGGGACATGATCGTGGCGACCGCTAGGTAGCTGGCGCGCTTCATCGCGGAGTTGACGGCCGCGAACTGGATGAGCACCTCCCGACAATTCGCGTCCCCACTCTCGATATTGGCAATGAGGCTGTCTATCTGCCCGCGGGCGCGCTTGAGGCGGTTCACGACCTGCTTGCGCGTCGTCATGCGCGCCCCTCCCCCGTCACGAGGACGGCCTCGGCCTTTGCGCCGAGCCACGCCCGCAGGGTCTGGATACCGCCCGAGAGCATGGTGACGTTGAAGCCCGCCGCGCGCACGATGCGGTAGCCGATCCATGAACGGACGCCCGCAGCGCACATGACGACGAAGGGTCGCTCGCCGACGCTCTCGTCAACCCAGGTGCGGACCTCGTCCAGGCGGTTGCGCAGCTGCGTGTGCGGGATGTTCAGGGAGTTGGGCATGTGCCCGGCCGTGTACTCCCCCATCGTGCGCACGTCGAGGACCGGCATATCCTCGGTCAGGGCGTCCGGGCCGGTCAGGATGAGCTCGCCGGTCAAGACGTTGTGGGCGACCATGCCGGTCTGGTTAACGGGGTCCTTGGCCTGGCCGTAGGGCGGCGCGTACGCGAGGTCCAGGTCGATAAGGTCCGGCGCCTTCAGGCCCGCGCGCATCGCGGTGGCGATCACGTCGATGCGCCGGTCCACGCCGTCGGCGCCCACGGCCTGCGCGCCGAGGATCTGCCCGTCGGTGCCGACGTGCATGAGGATGTGGACGGGCTTTGCGCCGGGGAAATAGCCCGCATGCTGGTTTGCGTGCGTGTGCACCGTGAAGTACTGCGTGCCCGCCGCGTCCAGGGCCTGGCGATTCTCGCCCGTCATGGCAGCGGTAAGGCTCCCGATCCGAACGATCGCGGTGCCCTGGGGCCTCGGGATGGGGCGCGCGGTCGCGTCGCCGTGTCCGGCGTCGGCGATCACGTCTGCGACGAGGCGTCCGCCGCGGTTCGCGGGGCCGGCCAGGGCGACGGGGCGGTCGTGGTCGCAGCCAACCGTGGCGTCGCCGACGGCGTACACGTCGCCTGCACTCGTTCGCCCATGCTCGTCGACGAGGATGTAGCCTCCCCTGGTCTCGATGCCGGCCGCCTCGGCGAGGGCGGTGTCGGGGCGGACGCCGGTCGACAGGACGATGAGGTCGGCGCTCAGCTCGGTGCCGTCGGACAGGGTCACGGAGTCGCGGTCGTCGCCGTGGGCGATGGACTGGGCGGCGACACCGGTGTGGACGCGCACGCCGAGGGCGCGAAGCTCCTGCGTGACCAGCGTGGCCATCTCAACCTCGAGAGGCGGCAGGACGTGCTCGGCGTACTCGACGAGGTGGGTGTCGAAGCCTCGCTGCGCGAGGGCCTCGGCGGCCTCGATGCCGATGAAGCCGGCTCCGAGGACGACGGCTCGCGTTCCCGAGGCCTCGCGCAGGGCGAGGGCGTCGTCGACAGTACGCAGGGTGTATACGCGCGGGGAGTCGAGGCCGTCGATGGGCGGGCGGGCGGCGAAGGCTCCCGGGGAGAGGATCAGGTGGTCGTAGGTGAGCGTGTAAGCCTCGCCGGTCTCAGTGTCGGTGACCTGGACGCTGTGCGCGCCGGGGTTGATCGCCGTGACCTCGGAGTTGATGCGCACGTCGAGGTTGAGCGCGGCCTTGAGGGTTTGCGGGGTGTGGAGGAGGAGCTTGGCGGGGTCTTCGATCTCGCCGCCGACGTAGTACGGGAGCCCGCAGTTCGCGAAGGACACGTACTTGCTGCGCTCCAGCACGATGATCTCGGCGCCCTCGTCGCGCCTGCGCAGGCGGGCCGCCGCGCTCATGCCACCGGCGACTCCTCCGACGACTACTACTCGCATACGCAGCTCACTTCCTTGCTCGGGGCTGGTCTTCTTCGACTGTTTCGACCATACCCCCGGGAGTATCTCAATTCAATAGAGGTCTGTACACTTGTCCACACTAGCCCCAAGCGAGCACAGCACGGCAGGCATGACTTCTGTTCGCCATGCATTCCACTGTGGCGAACTCCGAAGATACCCCACACCGAGACAAACAAGGAGCGAGGCCCACTTCCGGGCCTTCTGACGGTTGATTATTTCACAACTAGCCCAGGGGGAATTCTCGCTCCAATCGCGAGAGTATCAAATGTTTCGCGCAAGACGCGCGTGCGCTACCAGGCGACACAGCAGCACACCAGCTAGTGTCAACGCATGGACTATGACACGGTGACATCGTTTGTTGAAGACGCCATCGCAGAACTCGAACAGCGTAACGCGCGTGACGTCGTTGAATACCTGCGCATGATGCTCGAGTGCGACGGCCCCGACGTTGACGGCGCAGTCTCGTCGCTCGTCGCATACGGCGCGGTCACGGTCGCCTGGATTGATCGGCTCGCAGCGATCAACGAAAAATCTGCGGGGCTCTTCGACGAAGAACTGGCGGAGCTGCGCGAGGGGCTCTCGGGCGCCTAGGTTCGCTTCACGCCAGGGCGGAGCACCCGTCGGGCACGTTGAGCGTGACACTCTGGGCACCGAGGCTCACTTCACGCCAAAGCGGAGCGCCCGAAACGCACACAAACCCCGGGCTTCCAACGGAAACCCGGGGTTTGAGATGGGTGGAGATGGGGGGAATCGAACCCCCGTCCAATAGCCGACCCCGAATTCTTCTCCGAGCGCAGTCTACGGTTTTATTTCTCAGCCCCCGGCATTGCATAGACTCACCACCGGATAGGCTCAGTTGATTGAGTGTCGGAGCCGCCCCACCAACATGGGCGACTCCCAGTGGCTCCCTAGACGACGCCAGACACCGGGCCGGAAGCAACTCCCGGGCTGACGGACTAAAGGTTCAGGCTGCGATATCAGGCAGCGAGAACGTAGTCGGTGCGATTCTGTTCGGCACCTATTGGTTTGCACGCATCGTTAACGAGTTGAGCGTACATTCTCGGCTCGCTTCACTTCGATCGACGACCACTGTCGAAACCGATCATCCCCTCTTGAGTTTTCAACTCACCGACGCCCCGCATCACGCCAGACCGTCGGACACATCAGCATACGCCCACGCACCCCAAACGTCAAGGGAAAACAGGAGCCACCCGGGCGACCACGCGGAACCCCGACAACCGGCCACTGCCTCGTCCCCGACGGAGCCCACCAGAGCCCCAGAGGCACCCGACAGCGCAAGCCTCACAGCAGCTTCGTCGCCTCCAACTTCTCCACCATGCGCCGATTCTTGCGCACCAGCAGCGGACGCAGCGCCAGTCCCAGGAACGCGGCGAACAGGATGAAGGAAGCCAGGAACCACATGGCGTCCCCGTACTCGTGGCCCGAATACCCGGCGATCGACGCACGCAGCGCCGTGATCGCGTGCGTGGCCGGCAAGAACGGCGACACCGACGAGAAGAAAGACGGCAGGATCGCCAGCGGGAACGCTCCCCCGGCACCCGAAATCTGCAGGACGAGGAGCAGCACCCCCAAGGCCTTGCCCGCGTTCCCGAACGTCGCGATGAAGGTGTACAGCAGGAACGAGAACACGACGGCCGTCAGCCACAAGGTCCCCATAAACTCCAGCGGGTGCGCGTGCTGGACCTTCAGGAAAAACAGGTCCCCCAGTCCCACCAGAGTCGCCTGGGCCAGCGCGATCGTCCCGAAAATCAGGTAGCGCCCCAAGAATCCCGTCGCCAGTCGAAGCGGCTTCGCCGTGAGCGTGGCGCGCAACGGGTCGTCCTCGGCCAGCCCCTCCACGACGTTGGAATCCGTCACGTCCGAACGCATGGACACGCCCATGAGGATGGAGCCGACCCACAGGGCCAGGATCGTGTACAGGGGCGCCATCTGGGAGCCGAAGTTCGCCACGGGGAACACCGGGACGGTATCCACGCCGACGGGCGCCGCGAGAGCGGCCGCCAGTGCCTCGGGATTATTCCCGATGACCGTGCGAAGAGTCGACAGGTCCCCACCCTCCAGGGCCTCACTCAGCGACGAGTGCAGGGAGTCCATCTTGTCCGCGGCCTCGCGCAGCTCCGAGGCCGCCGAGTTCAAGCTGTCACGCAGGCCGCTCAGCCTCTCTCGCGCGCTCCCGGCCCCATCCGACGCGGTGGACGTCGCCGTCTCAAGCGAGGAGCGCACCGACGACAGGGACGTCTGCGCCGAGGACAGGGTCCCCGCCAGGGAGTCGAGCTGCGGCTTCAGGTTGGTGTCGTAGTCGCTCGACAAGCCGTCGATGGCCGAGCGAGCATCCGCGATCAGACCGTTCACGGAGTCATGGTTGGAGGCCGCGTTCGCAGACTTATCGTCAAGGTCGCTGGCAGCGCTACGAAGGTTCGTCGCCAACGTGTGCAGGCGGTCGGCCGCGCCCTGAAGCCGGTCGAGGGAGGCCTGCGAGACGGGCGAACCGGGCAGATTAGCCAGCGTCGACTCGATCGACTCGTAGGAGGCGGCGTGCGTGTCCAAGGCGTCCGCCTGGGAACGCAGGGACGTAGCCGCATCCGACACGCTCGTCTGGCCCGAGGAGTACACGCTCTCCACCGCCGCCGACAACGAATCGAGCGAACTCCTCGACGAGTCGATAGCGTCCGACACGGAGGCCACGGCTGCCGTCGCGGAGGCCGCGAGCCCGCCAACGCCGCTGCGCGCGCTCGCCTGGGCGTTGGTCGCGGAGGACTTCGCGCTGCCCACACCCGCCACGAGCGCACTCGTCGAATCAATCATGGCCAGCGACGAGCCGGCCAAGGACGAGTAGGACTGCGCGGAATCGGCTGCCGTGCGTAGACGCGACGCGACCGTCTGCACACGCGTATCCAGCGCGGACACGGTGCTCACCGCGGTCGGCGACGACAGGACATCCCCGATGGAAGAGGCCGTATCGAGCGCAACTTCGGCCAGCGTCTGAGTGAAGATCTGATTCACCTGGGCGCTCACGGCCTCGGCCCCCTGACCGGCGAGCTTGGGGCTGATGCCGTTCTTCTTTTCGTTGACGTAGTAGGTCATCGGGGCGCTCGTCGCCTCCCCGTCGAAGAAAGTCAGCATGTCCTTCGAAAACTCGGCGGGGATAACGATGGCCGCGTAAAACTCGCCCGAACGCGTCCCCTCGACGGCCTGATCCTCCGTGGCGATCACCCAGTCGAAGCTCTCGTTTTTACGCAGAGCCGAGACGACCTGGTCGCCGATGTTGAGATGCAGCGGCACGAGGTCGGACTTGTAGCCCTCGTCCGTGTTCGCGATCGCGATGCGCAGGGACCGCGTATTACCAAAAGGATCCCACGAGGCCGCGACGTTGAACCAGGCAAACAGGGAGGGGATGACGACGAGCCCGAAGGTCACGACGCTCGCGATGAGCGAGCGGCGCGCGCGACGCAGGTCGGCACGGTAGATGGCCCACATGGTTCTCACTTCGCGTCCTCCTCGTCCTCGGCGCCGTCAGGTGTATCAACGAGGCCGGGGTCGGGACCGTCGGTCGTCTTTCCTTGCGGGGAACGCGCGGTGTCGGCAGAGCCCGGGGAGTCCTCGTCCGCGGCTTCCCCAGTGACATCATTGCCGTGCTCGGCGTCGTAGTGAGCGAGGGAGGCCTCCAAGGCCGAGGAAATCGACGCGCTCACGGCGGCCGCACCGAGCGCGATACGCGAGCGCGCGCCCTGCACGCGGCGGGTCAGCAAGGACCGGACGTCGCCCTCGTCCATCGCGCCGAGGAGCTGCTGACGCTCCAAGGCCTCGCGCACGTACTGCAAGCCGATCAGGAACATGATGACGAGGAGGACCCACACGATCCAGGCGCCCAGCACGACCGGCACATCGGCGGCGTTCGTCACCGACAGGACCGCAAGAATCACCGGCACGATGACGCCGACGACGATCGACACGCGGCGAATCCTCGGGTAGCGGCGCTCGAAGCGGGAAGCCCGAGAACTCACCGAGCGCTGGAAACCATCGTGATCCGCCAGGGCCGCCACGATCTGGCTGAGGCGATAGCGGTTGGAGGGGACGCGCGTCGCCTCGGCGAGAAAAAGACCGGAAGAAGCCAGATCGCGGGTGACCATGGCATTCAAGTTGACCAGGAACGGACGCAGCGCCAACCCAATGGCGAAGGCAACCAGCGCCTGCAGGCCGAGAACCGCCAAGCACGCCAAGTAGGCGTGTCCGTAGAACCCCGCGACAGTCTCACGAAGTGCGTTGATTCCGTATGTGAAGGGGAGTACGGGGTGCAGAAAACGGAAGAAGGAAGGCAACATCTCGATCGGATACAGGCCGGCCGATCCGGGAATCTGCATGACCATGATAACGACGCACAGGCCCTTGCCGATGTGCTGGAAGCACGTCGAGAGCATGTACACGATCGAGGTGAACACCAGCGAAATCATGATGGATGTGCCGACAAAAGCAGGACGAGAGACGGTCTGGACGCCGATGATCAGATCACCGGTCGACACAACGAGCGCCTGGATCACGCCGAAGGAGGCGAGCAGCATCCATCGGCCCATGTACTTGGCGGCCGACGATGTCGGGCCGATGCCCTCTTCGTCCACGTCGAGCTTGAGAAGGAGGACGAGCGAAAACGCGCCGATCCACAGGGCCAGGTTCGTGAACAAGGGCGCCATCGCCGACCCGTAGGAGGCCACCGGGTACACCGCCTGGGTCTCAATCGAGGTCGGCGACGCCATGAAGGACGCGATCGAGGCCGCGTTGGTCCCCAGGGTTTCTGACAGGTCGCGCAGCGTATTCGAGGAGGCCACCGACGAGATGTCCGTCGACACCGTCTCCAGGTCCGACTTGATGGCGCTGACGTTGGTCGCGCTGGTCGACGTCGACTTCTTCGCGTCATCCAGGAGAGAATCGAGCTGATCGAGCAGACTCGAGACCTGATCGCGCTGGCCGCGCAGGGTATCCAGGGATCCGCGCATCGACGAAGAGGCGCTCGAGAAATCGTCCAGGGCGCTCGACAGGGTCGGGACCTGGCCAGAAACCCCCGCGCGAGCGTTCGACACGGAGGTCTGCACGGACGAGGCGGCGCTCGAGGCCGACGAGAGCGCCGTCGAGATCGAGGTCGAAGTGGTGGACAGGTCAGAGTTCAGGGTCGTCAGGTCGCTCAAGGCAGTAGACAGTGCGCTGTTCTGGCTGCTCAGGTCGCTCAGGGCGCTGCCCGCGACGGGAAGGTTGCCCACCCCGGCCGCGTTCAGCTCGGACAGGACGGATCCAAGAGAGTCATTAATCGACGTGCCCTCCGACAGGAGCCCGTCGATCCTGCCCGACGCCCCCTGCACGACGCCGTCCATGCTCCCCGCGTCGGCCGACAGGTCGGCCATCGCGCTCGACGTGGTGGAGGAGAGCCCGTCGAGGACCCCACCCATCTGGCCCGAGAAGTCCGCCAGGGAGGAACGTGCATCGGTCACCAGCTCATCGGCCTGGTCAAGGGACGAGGACAGATCCGCGGCCGCCGAGTCCAACTCCGTCAGGGTCATGCGGGCCGAGGACACCGACGCCTTCGCCGAGTCGATCGTCGTGCCCATACCGTCCAGGCTGCTCGACGCGCTCGCCAGCTTCGACGAGGCCTCCCCCAGCGACGCCGTCAGGTCCGATTCTGCCTGGTCAGCCCGGTCCGCGAGACTCACCCCGGCCTCGGACGCCTTCTCAGATAGCACCTTCGCGACCGCGGACACGAAGGTCGAGTTGATCTGGCGGTCCAGCGCCGTCGCGCCCGCCCCCGTGATCTTCGGGGCCACCGCGTTATTCTTCTCGTTGACGTAGTACTGGATGTTCGGCTGGACGTAGGTGCCGTCGACGATGCCCGTCAGGTCACGCGAGAAGGAGGCCGGGATGACGAACGCAGCGTAGGAGTCACCGCGCTCGACCTCTGCGCGCGCCTCATCGGCGCTCACGAAGTGCCAACCCAGCTGATCGTTTTGCTTCAGCTGCGTCTCCAACATCGCACCGACGTTCACCGTGCCGAGCTTGTCCTTGGTCGCCCCCACGTCCTCGTTGGCCACGGCCACGCGAATGTGGGAGGTCTGCGAATACGGATCCCAAAACCCCACGATGTTGAACCACGCGTAGAGCGCAGGCACGAACGCCACACCAACGATGACAATCCAGGCGACCGGAACACTCACCAGCCTACGAAGATCACGGCGAAAAATCCTGACGGAACCTCGCACGAAATCGCCTTCTTTCCCCTACCTGCGGGCCTGCTTCACGTAGCGGCGCATCGCTCGCTCGGCCTCGCGCTGATCCTGCTTCTCGCGCAGCGCCTGACGCTTATCCCACTCCTGCTTACCCTTAGCCAACGCGACCTCAACCTTGACGCGCCCGCCGATGAAATACAGCTCCAGCGGGACGATCGTGTAGCCCTTCGCGGCCACCCGATCCTGCATGCGGTTAATCTCCGCGCGGTGCAACAACAGCTTGCGCTTGCGCGTGGGCGCGTGGTTCGTCCACGAGCCCTGCGAGTACAGGGGGATGTTGGCGCCGTAGAGCCAGGCCTCTCCCCCGTTGATCTCGACCCAGGCGTCCACGAGGGACGCGCGGCCCATGCGCAGCGCCTTCACCTCGGTGCCCATGAGGGCCAGGCCGGCCTCCCACGTATCCTCGATCGTGTAGTCGTGGCGCGCCTTCTTGTTACGGGCGATCGTCTTCTTCGCGTCGGAGGCGGCCTTGGCGCGCTGGCCCTCCGTCGGCTTGGGTTTCTTCCATTCCTTGGGCATGCTGCCTCCCTCCAGACTCGCCTGTCCGCTCAGTATGCGGAAAGACCCCCGTAGCGCAATCGCTACGAGGGTCCATCCTAACGCGGATTACAAATAATCCATCGGTTCAACATAGCTTCCGTTCTGAAGAACACCGAAATGCAGGTGGCAGCCGGTCGCGTAGCCGGTCGACCCGACCTCGCCGAGCGCGTCGCCCGCGTTCACGTACTGCCCCGGGGACACGTACTGGGCCTGCATGTGCAGGTACTCGGTGATGACGGAATTGCCGCCGACGATGCCGTGGTTGATGTCCACGTAGTTGCCGGCCGACACGTCCGCCGACACGGCGTTGACGTAGCCCGAAGCCACCGCGCGGATAATCATGCCGCAGTCGGCGGCCATGTCAGTGCCGGAGTGGCCCTTCATGACGCCGAGGACCGGGTGGTAGCGCATGCCGAAGGGGCTGGTGACCACGATCGGGATGTCGAGGGGGTTACGGAAGCCCGAGGCCGACACGTAGGAGGCGCCCGAGGCGCGGTTTGCCTCGTCGATGGCCGCCAGCTCGGAGCTGCGAGCCTGATAGTCGGCCTCCGCCTGGTCGAGCGAGGCCTGCACCTGGCCCTTCTGCGAATCCCACTGGGCCTGCTTAGCCGAGGCGTCCTCCTTCAGCTTGTTGAGCTCGGTGAGCTTGGAGTCGGCGTCGTCCTTCGCGGACTGTGCCTCGGTCTCCGCCTGCGCGGCCTTCTCCTCGAGGTCGGAGATGCGCTCCGTGATCGCGCCCTGACGCGTGGACTGCGTGCGCTGGGAGGAGGACACGTCCAGCGCCGAGGTCATGGTCTGGTTCTCCGTGCGCAGCGCCATGTCGGCGGCCGCGGCGCGTTCGGTAATGGACTCGGTCCCGCCGGCCGTCAGGGCCACTGCGACCGGATCCACGTTGCCTTCGCGGTACTTGCGGCGCACCAGCTCCGCGATGGCCGCCTGCGCGTCGCTGGCCTGGGTGGTGGCGGCGCTGAGCGAGTCGTCGATGCGTGCCTGTTCGCCCTGTGCGGCGCTCAGCTCACCCAGGATCGTCGTGTGTTCGCGGGACTTCTTGTCATAGTCGGCCACCGCCGCATCGTAGGCGGCCTGCGCGCCCGGAATCTGAGCGTTGAGGTTCTGCAGGTCGATGAAGACCTGCGCCAGCGACGCGTCGATACCCTCCAGCTGGGACTGCAGGGCGTTGACCGTGGCCTGGGCCTCAGCGGCGGCGTTCGCCGCGGCCTCGCGATCATCATCCGCGCGAGCGGGCAGCGCCTGACTCATCGCGGTGAGCGAGGCGAGCGCAAGAGCCAGGGCGCCCAGTCGCAGGGCGGCTGTGCGGGAACGACGAGGAGAACGGACCATGAGACTCACGCCTTCGTGTACTTCGCGAGCGAGAACGCCGAGGCGATTACCGCCAGCGCCACCGCCGCCAGGACCAGGATCGGCGTCATGATCGCCACCTCGCCCATGCCAATAAAGTTCGTCCAGCGGAAGGACGGAGCCATCCACCCCTGGACGACGAAATGCACGCCCGCGAACAGCGAGGCGATCGCGAAGGCCGCGCCCACCAGCGCGGCGAGCGCCCCCTCGATCATGAAGGGCGCCTGAATGAACAGGTTCGACGCGCCCACGTAACGCATGATTTGGGTTTCTTGCTCACGGCTCATCGCGCTCAGGCGAATCGTCGTCGAGATCAGCAGGATCGCCGCGACGACCATGATCGCGCCGAGGCCCAGGGCCGCCGTGCGGGCGGCTCCCAGCACGCGGAAGAGCGGCTCGACGACCTCACGCTGGTCGCGCACCTCGGACACGCCGGCGGTCCCGGAGAATTCCTCCTTGATCACCGAGTACTGCTCGGGGTTGACCAGCTTGATACGGAAAGCGAACTGGAGCATGTCCGGCGTGGTCCACTGCGTGAGCGCGTTGTTGCCGTTGAGGCGCTGGAAGTTCTCGTAGGCCTCTTCCTTCGTCTCCTCGTACACGTTGGCGACGTAGGGTGTCATCTCGGCGGAGGCCAGCTTCTGGCGCACCGCGTCGATCTGCGCGTCGCTCGCCTCGGTCGCGTTGCAGTTCGGGGCGGCGTCGTTGATGGCACACATGTAGATCGTGACCTCGATCTTGTCGTACCACTCCGACTTCATCTTGGACACCTGCATCTGCGTCAGGCCGGCGATGCCCACGAAAAGCAGGGACACGAAGGTCACGAGGATGACGGCGACGCTCATCGCGCGGTTACGCGACAGGCCCTTGCCGACCTCGGACAGAATAAAACGAAGCTTCACTGGTCTTACCTCCCGGCCCCGTAGACGCCGCGGTTCTGGTCTCGGATGACGTCGCCGGCCTCAAGCTCGATGACTCGCTTACGCATCTGGTTCACAATGTCCGCGTCGTGGGTGGCCATGACGACGGTCGTACCCGAGCGGTTGATTCGGTCAAGCAGGCGCATAATGCCCAGCGACGTCTCGGGGTCGAGATTGCCGGTGGGCTCGTCCGCGAGCAGCAGCTCGGGGCGGTTGACCATGGCGCGCGCGATCGCGACGCGCTGCTCCTCGCCGCCGGACAGCTCGTGCGGCAGGCGTGATTCCTTGCCGGACAGGCCCACCAGATCCAAGGCGTCCGGGACGGCCGTCTCGATCGCGTGGCGCGGCTTGCCGATGACCTGCATGGCCAGGGCGACGTTCTCGTAGACCGTCTTGGAGGGCAGCAGGCGGAAGTCCTGGAACACCGTGCCGATCTGGCGGCGCAGCTTGGGAACCGCCCACGTGGACAGCTTGGACACGTCCTTGCCGAGCACCCACACCTTGCCGCTCGTCGCCTTCATTTCACGCATGACGAGCTGCAGGAACGTGGACTTGCCGGAACCCGACTTGCCGACGAGGAACACGAATTCTTCGCGCTCCACCTCCAGCGAGACGTGATCCAGCGCGGGCTGGGCACCTGGCGTGTACACCATGGTGACATCATCAAAACGAATCATGGGACCATCCGATCGGGGTCAATAGTCCCTGCCAGGTTAGGTAACGATCGGGTCACGTCCCGGCTGCGACACGCGGAAATGTTGCGGTGTGGCGCTCAGCCCGTCTCCCGCGTCCGCCCAGGGTTGCGTGAGGCCTCGGCCTCGCTGACGATTCAACGAGGCCGAGGCCGCAGCGCGCGTGGACGCTCGCTCAGTCCTGGGCGGCCTTCTGCTCATTCTTACGCCAGCGAATGCCAGCGTTGATGAAGCCGTCAATGTCGCCGTCAAACACGGACTGCGGGTTGCCGGACTCAAACTCGGTGCGCAGGTCCTTGACCATCTGATACGGCTGGAGCACGTAGGAGCGCATCTGGTCGCCCCACGACGCCTTGACGTCACCGGCGAGCTCTTTCTTCTTGGCTTGCTCTTCCTCGTGGCGCAAAACGAGGAGTCGGGACTGCAGGACTCGCAGGGCGGCCGCACGGTTCTGGATCTGGGACTTCTCATCCTGCATGGACACGACGATGCCCGTGGGGATGTGGGTCATGCGCACGGCCGAGTCGGTCGTGTTCACGGACTGGCCGCCGGGGCCCGAGGAGCGGAAGACGTCCACCTTCAGCTCGGACTCGGGGATCTCGATGTGGTCCGTCGTCTCGATGAGGGGGATGACCTCGACGGCGGCGAAGGACGTCTGGCGGCGCCCCTGGTTATCGAAGGGGCTGATGCGCACGAGGCGGTGGGTGCCGGCCTCGACGGAGAGCGTGCCGTAGGCGTAGGGCGCCTGGACCTCGAAGGTCGCCGATTTCAGGCCTGCTTCTTCCGCGTAGGAGGTGTCCATGACCTTCGTCGGGTAGCCGTGACGCTCCGCCCAGCGCAGGTACATGCGCAGGAGGATCTCGGCGAAGTCGGCGGCGTCCACGCCGCCCGCGCCGCTTCGAATCGTAATGACGGCGTTGCGCTCGTCGTACTCGCCGTCCAGAAGCGTGCGGATCTCCAGGTCTCCCAGGTCCTTGCGGAGCTTCTCCAGGTCAGCCTCAGCCTCGGCGAGGATGTCGGCGCCCTCATCCGGGTCCTCTGCGGCCATCTCCACCATGGCCTCCAGGTCGTCGATGCGCTCGCTCATCTGCGTGATGCGGTCCAGCTCGCTCTGGCGGTGGCTGAGCGCGCTCGTGACTGCCTGCGCGGCACTCGGGTCATCCCACAGGTCGGGCGCGGCCGCCTTCTCGTTCAGCTCGGCGATCTGCTCACGCAGTTTGTCCGGCTGCACGACCGCGACGATGTTCTCCATCGTGGTACGCAGGGACGGGATCTCTTCAGAAAATTCAATGGCCACGCACCCAGGGTAGCGGATAGCGCGCCCAACGAGGAACGCGACGCCGCGACGGTGGCGGGGCTTACTCCCCTATCGACGGCAGATACGACGGCGCCCCGACGCCTGGGAAGACGCCGGGGCACCGAAGAAAAGAACGGATCAGATGAGACCCATCGCGACCATCGCGTCGGCCACCTTGCGGAAGCCCGCCAAGTTCGCGCCGGCCACGTAGTCGCCCGCGACGCCGTATTCCTCGGCGGTGGCGACGGTGTTCGCGTGGATATCGACCATGATCTGGTGGAGCTTCGCGTCGGTCTCCTCGAAGGCCCACTGGGTGCGCCCGGAGTTCTGCTGCATCTCCAGGCCGGAGGTGGCCACGCCGCCCGCGTTGGAGGCCTTGCCGGGGGCGTAGGCGACGCCCGCAGCCTGCAGGGCCTCGATCGCCTCGGGGGTGGTGGGCATGTTCGCGCCCTCGGCGACCAGCTGGACGCCGTTCTTGATGAGGGCCTGGACGCCGGACAGCGGCAGCTCATTCTGAGTGGCGCAGGGAAGCGCGACGTCACAGGGGACGTCCCAGATGGAGCCGTCGGCAACGAACACGGCGCCGGGGCGCTCGGCTGCGTAGTCGGAGACGCGTCCACGACGCACCTCCTTGACGTCCTTGAGCAGCGCGACGTCGATGCCGGCCTCGTCCACGACGTAGCCGGAGGAGTCGGAGACGGCCACGACGGTCGCGCCCAGCTGCTGAGCCTTCTCGGTCGCGTAGATCGCGACATTACCGGAGCCGGAAACCACGACGCGCTTGCCGTCGAAGCTGGTGCCCTTGGCGGCGAGCATCTCGGCGGCGAAGTAGACCAGGCCATAACCGGTGGCCTCAGTACGCGCGAACGAACCGCCCCAGGTCAGGCCCTTGCCGGTCAGGACACCCGCGTCGAAACGGTTCTTCAGGCGCTTGTACTGGCCGAACATGTAGCCGATCTCGCGGCCGCCCACGCCGATGTCGCCGGCGGGCACGTCGGTGTCGGGGCCGATGTGGCGGGAGAGCTCAGTCATGAAGGACTGGCAAAAACGCATGACCTCGGCGTCGGACTTGCCCTTGGGGTCGAAGTCCGCGCCACCCTTGCCGCCGCCCATGGGCAGGCCGGTCAGGGCGTTCTTGAAAATCTGCTCGAAGCCGAGGAACTTGATGATCGACAGGTTCACGGAGGGGTGGAAGCGCAGGCCGCCCTTGTAGGGGCCGAGAGCGGAGTTGAACTGGACACGGAAGCCGCGGTTCACGTGGATGTTGCCCGAATCGTCGGCCCACGGGACACGGAACTGGAGCTGACGCTCGGGCTCGACGATGCGGTCAATGATCGCCAGGTCGGCGTACTCGGGGTGACGCTCGGCGAGGGGGGCGATGGTCAGGAGGACCTCGTACACGGCCTGGTGGAACTCGGCCTGGGCGGGGTCGCGGCGCTGGACGGATTCAAAAACGGAGGCCAGCGCGGGGGACAGACGAGATGTATCAAAGCTGCTCATGGCCTAAAGTTTACGTTTCGTTTACCCATGCTTCTGTCGGCATTCCACAATGTGACCGTCGCGCAGAACACCTTTTGCCTGTCCGTCACAGCGGCCGCACCCGCGCGCTCGACGTCCTCTCAAGCTCGGGAACCACGACGCCCACGAGCACCGGAGGCAGCGCCGACACACGCGGACGCGCCCTCACGGACACCTCCACCTCCTCACGATCAACCCGAACGTCCGTCACCATCACCCCCTCGCCCACGCGGCACGTCGTGGCGCCCATCGCGTCCAACGCGGCCTCGACCCGCGAGCGCGCCCCGGCCTCGTCGACGCCCGACGCCTGCCCCGCCAGAACCGACGAGGAGGACGCCCCGCCGATGCCCGCCCCCGCCAGCGCGTCCGCGCACGAGACCAGTCGGCGATCCTGGATCGCGACCTGGGTCAGCGTCATCGTGACGAACAGGAGGAGACAGACAAAAGCGCAGCCGGCGCACATGAGGATCCCGACGCGCCCTTCCTCACCCACCGGCCACCACCTCCCGCACGGGCGCACTCGCGCTCGACGACACCGTCACGCCGAGCGTCCCCAACCAGGCGGGCATAAACGGCAGGGGGACGCGCACCGAGACGCTCACCTCGATGGCGCCCTCCGACGAGGCGCAGGCCGCGCACGAGGAAGACACCGAGGCCGGGGCGTCCACCCCGAAGTCCTCGACGATCAGCGCGACGGCACGCTCCGCATCCGCGCGCCGCTCACTGTCCTGTGCGAGGATGCGCGCAGCCTCACGCGCGCCCGCATCCACCGCCATGGCCCCGGCGCTCACCTGGCCGATCGCGAGCACGATGTAGAGCACCGGGATGACCAGGACCACGAGGATCCCCAGGAATTCGACGCTGGCGTCCCCGCGCTCGCTCACGGCCCCTCCACCAGAGCCCGGCCGCGCACGGTCATCCATCGCGGCCCCAGGCCTCCCACGAGCGGCAGGCGGGTGCGCACGGTGACGACGAGGACGTCGACCCCCTCGTCACTGTGACGCTCCACGGCAATCTCACGGTCCTTCGAGGCACCCACGAGGGAGTCGAGGAGCTCACTCGTGCGCGCGATCGCCTCCCCCTCGTCACCGCCGAGCAAGCCGCCGCGGCGCGCCCCCTCCGACGCCGCGCTCACGCTCATCGTGCGCACGTGCGAGGCGAAGGCCAGTTGGGCGAGCAGGAGGATGAGAAGCACCGCGAGTCCCTGGACGAGGACCGTGGAGACCACCTCAGAGCCGCGCTCAGATGCCGGAAATGGAATCCATCGCACGATTAAAAATCTCCACGAGGCGCTCCGAGGCGACGCCCCAGATCAGGACGACGAGGGCGGCGGTCATCAGCGTAATCAGCACCCAGCCGGGCACATCCCCACGCTCCCCCAGGTCGCGGGAGCGACGTAGCCACTTCTTCATGGCGTGTTCCTTTCTCTTCAATGGTTCTTACGGCGCGAAATCCAGGGCGATGAGGCCCGGGTAGAGGGCGAACAGGACGGTGACGGGCAGGATCAGGAAGACGACGGGCAGGAGCATCGCGATCTCGCGGCGGCCGCCCTCCTCCATCAGGGCAGCGAGGGAGCGTTCACGCTGGTCGCGCGCCTGGTCATGCAGGACCGAGGCCAGCGGCGAGCCGCGCTCGATCGCCGTGGTAAGGGTGCGGGCGAGCCTGGTGAGCGCCGGAGAGTCGGTGCGTTCGTCGAGCTGGGCGAGGGCACGCACCGAGGGCATGCCGTTGCGGATGTGGCCCGCCGTGAGCTCCAGTTCCGCGCCCAGGGGGCCGCCGGCGCACCCGGCGACGCGCTCGATGGCGGCGGGAATCGATTCCCCGGCGGCGACCGCGAGCGCGAGGAGCTCCGCGCAGTCGGGCACGGCGGCATCGATCGCGCGCTGGCGGCGTCGTGCCCGCAGGGTGAGCGCCCGGTCCGTGCCGGTCAGGCCGATGAGGGTGCCCACGAGCGCGCATGCGCACAGGGGAATGAGGGAGGCGCGCAGGGAAGATGCGGGGCGGGCCGTGAGTGCCAGGCAGGAGAGGATCAGTCCGGCGATGCCGGCGGCGGCTTGGCGCAGACGGAAGAGGCCGACCTCTGGGGCCATGCCCGCCAGGGCGAGTCGGCGCGCGACCGATTCGCTGGTGGATCCCAGGGAGTCCAGGGCCGAGGCCCAGGCGCGCCGGGCCCATCGGGCGAGCTGGGGCGGGGCCTCCTCACTGACCCGCCCCTGGGCGACGCGGGCCGCGAACGACAGGTGGCGCGTGGCCAGGGACCGCCAGATAAGGGCGAGTCCGCCGACCAAGAGGAGGGCCACGAGGACGTCCAGGGCGCGCAGGGTCCAGGGGTTCACAGCGTCCCTCCCAGGTTTCTGGGATCCGTGCTGAGCCTGCCGAGGGCCTTCATCGCCAGGTAGGCGATGATGCACACTCCCGCACCCCCGACGAGCACGGCGATGCCTCCGGGCGAGTTCCACACGTTCGCGCTCGCGCCGCCTCCGGACAGGAGAAGCAGGACGATCCAGGGGGCGGCCAGGCCCAGTCGGGCCGCCCCCACCGTCCAGGACTGGCGGGCCTCGAGCTCGCCGCGCACGCGCGCATCCTCGCGCAGGAGGGTCGCCAGGTCCTGGAGGAGGCGCGTCAGGTCGGCACCGCCCACAGAGCGGGCGACGCGCAGGGCCTCGACGATGCGGTCGGCGACGGGGTCCGCGACCTCGTCCTTCATGCGGTCCAGCGCGCTGGCGAAGCGCCCGTTAGCGCTGTAGTCGCGGGAGAAAGCCTCGAAGGCGAAGCGCACGGGGGCCGGTCCCTCGTCGGCGAGGTCGCACAGGACCTGGGGCAGGGACGTTCCGGCGCGCACTGCCGACACCATGGCGTCGATGACCTCGGGCCAGGCGGCCCGCACGGCTTTGGCTCGGGTGGCCACGCGGGATACAACCCAGGCGTAGGGCAGGAATGACATGCCGACGGAGACGATGGCGGCGACCGGCCAGGCCCCGGTGAGCGCCAGGACGACAACAGCCACGAGCGCGCCGAGGGCGATGCTGAGCACGACGAGGCGGGCGGCCGTCAGCCCCGGAACGTGCGCCCTCTCGACGTCCTCTCGCAGGCGCCGCCACGGCCCCCACGGCGCGCGCGGCGGGGGCGGCGTGAGGCGCGAGAACACGACCAGCACGAGGCCGATCCCACACACGAGGCCACACACGAGGGAGATCACAGCTCGCCCCGATCCAGCAGGGAGGCGAGGTCAGACCCGGCCGCCGCGAAGCGCTCGTGCAGGTCGAGGCCGCCCGGACCCCGCTCGCATCTGCGGCCATCGAAGGTGAAAAGCGTGGCCGTTTCGATCCGGTTGCCTTCGACGCGCCCGGGCACAGCGAGGACCTCGGCGACGTAGCGCTGCCCGCCACGGCCTCGTTCGACGTGACACACGAGGTCGATAGAGGAGGCGAGCGTGGGCGTCACGAAACCCGTCGTGACGTTATCGCCCGCCAGGAGCGGCAGGATCGAGAGCTTGTCGAGGGCCTCGCGCGCCGAGTTCGCGTGCACGGTCGCCATGCCGGGCACGCCCGCGTTGAGGGCGACGAGCAGGTCGAGGGCCTCGGGGCCTCGCACCTCGCCGACAATCAGGTACTCGGGTCGCATGCGCAAAGACTCGCGCACGAGGTCTCGCAGGGTGATCTCCCCCGTCCCCTCCGCGGCCGGCGGGCGCGTCTGCATGGCCACGTGATCCCAGTTCGCCAGCCCCAGTTCGAAGACCTCCTCGCAGGAGATGACGCGCCGCGAACGCGGCAGCTCTCCCGCGAGCGCGCGCAGCAGCGTCGTCTTGCCCGCCTGCGTGCCACCCGAGACCAGGACAGACAGGCCCACGCACACGGCGGCTGCCAGGAAATCCCGCATCGGCGGGGGCACCATGTCGACGGCCACCAGGTCCTCCAGGGTGCGGGCGCGCTGGATGTGCTTACGGATGTTGACGCTCCACGAGCATCCAGTCACCGGCGGGATCACGACGTGCAGGCGCTCTCCCCCGGCGAGCATCGCGTCCACGAAGGGACTGGACAGGTCGAGACGCCGCCCCGAGTGATGCAGCATCCGTTCCACGAGGGCGCGCACGTCCTCGTCCGTGAGGATCAGGCTCGTCAGCTCAGCGACGCCACCGCGGGCCACGAACACGCGCGAGGCCGAGTTGATCCAGATTTCCTCGACGCCGGGGTCGTCCATGAGCGCCTGCAGCGGGCCGAGCCCGCAGATGTCGTCCATGAGGTCCGCTTCGACCTGTTCGCGCTGCGTGGGCAGCATGTCGGGGGCGTGGGCGTCGATGGCGCGGTCGATGAGCGCGCGCACCGCCTTGGGGTCGCGCGCCGCATCGATGCCGCCCGCGGCCAGACCCTCTCGCACCCGCGCCGCAAGTGCGCGCGTCACGGCTTCCATCGCTGAGCCTCCTCGCTACAGATAGAGCCAATGTGTCGAAAGTAACAGAGTTTTTCAGAAAGGAACAAACTCGCTGTCCCACAATCGAGCCCCCGCCCGCGCGGGGACGCACGCCCGGGCCCGCGGCGCGATACGTTAAAGCAATGACGACCCCGAAGAGCCCCCTCGAATTGGCCGCCCTGGCCACCTCCGCCGTGCCCGGGATGCGCGTGAGCGCGCTGCGACCGCCGTCCTACAGCGACGAGCTCTCCTCCGTCACCGGCATCGAAGACGCCGCCGGCAACCGCTGGATCGTCACCTGCCCCCACGAGGAGGTCTCCGGCCCCGCCCTCGAAGCGACCTCCGGCATCCTCGACCGCCTCGGACAAGCCTACGAGCACGACTACATTCCCTTCGACGTCCCGCGCCTGGCCGGACAAGCCAAAGTCAGCGGCGGCGCGAGCGTCTACGTGCACCGCGACCCGGGCGGACACGCGCCCACGCCCGAGGAACTCGACTCCGACCTGCTCCTTCCCGCCTCGCTCGGGCGAGCCCTCGCCGCCCTCCACAACCTGCCCGAGACCGTCTTCTCCGCGATCGGGCTGCCGACCTACACGGCGATCGAATGCCGCGACCGCAACCTCGCCCTCCTCGACGAGGCCGCCCGCGAAGTCACGATCCCACCCTCACTGTGGAGCCGCTGGGAAGCAGCCCTCGAAGACGTCTCCCTGTGGCGATTCCCGTCCGCCCCCATCCACGGCGACATCCAGGAACGATGCCTGTCCGTCCAGCGCGGCTCCGTCCTGGCGATCGGCGGCTGGACCAGCGCCCACGTGGGCGACCCAGCCCTCGACATCGCATGGATCCAGGCCACCGCCTCCGACAACTTCCTCGAGCGCTTCCGCGAAACCTACGGCCATGAGCGCCGCGCCACCGACCTGCACGTCTTCACGCGCGCCCAGCTCCTGAGCGAAATCGCGCTCGTGCGCTGGCTCGTCCACGGCCTGCACGCCGAAGACTCCTCCGTCATCGACGAGGCCCGCGCCATGATTGCCGACCTGGCCACCGACCTCGACGGGGAACCGCTGCTGCCCTCGCACGCCACCGCCATGGGAGCTCACTCCTCCGCCGAGGCCTCCCCCGCCTCCCAGGAACCCGCACAGCCCCGCTCCACCGACGCCCAGGCGTCGACCGACTCGCGGCCCATCAAATGGCGCGACCGCTCCACCGTCTCCGAACGGGACACCGCCGCACAAGAAGGCGACACCGGCGCGGCGACCATGCCCATCTCCCGCCCAGCCTCCGCCGTGTCCCGCAAGCTCGCCGAGGGGGAAGTCGACCCCGCCGCACCGACCGAACGCCTGCGCCTCGGCCCCGACGGCACCCTCCTGCGCTAACCGCACACCCCACGGGCGCACGCCACGGGCACGCAGACGCAACAAACCGGGGTCCGTCAGGTTGACACCCGACGGACCCCGACCTCGTCTGGTGAGCCGACCGACGGCTCACGCACCGCGACTATCGCATCAGCGCGGCTCCTCATCCGCCGACGAGAGGCGAGCCTCCAGAGCCGCCACGCGCCCCTGCAGATCCTCGACCTGGAGGCGCAGGATCGCGGCCTCCTCGGTCAGGCGGCGTCGATCTTCATCCGCGCGCGACAGATCCACCGAAAAACGCAGGGACAGCAGCAGCAGGACGACACCCGCCACGAAGAAGCCCAGGTTCAGCGGCACGACCACGCCCAGGTGGAAAGCGGTCCACTTCAGGATCGGCGGGAAGAGAGACAGCAGCGCCGTGAAGAATGCGATGCAGTACCACCACAGGCCGTAACGCTCCTTCAGGCCCGAGTTACGCATCTTGACGAACACCATCACCAAGATGATGATCGCGAACACCAATCCCAGCAGGTACGTGGGGCTCATGCGTTCTCCTCCCGCGTCTGGGCGACCTTCTCGCCGGGGCGCGACAGGGACACCGCGAGGGCCAACGTCGCGCGCACCAGGAAGAGCGCCGATTTGATCGGATTGTGCGACGGTTCGCCGCCCGCGCGCGGGTGCATCTGCACGCCCACCTCGCGCACCACCAGGTGCGAGCGGGCCGCGATGACGAGCGCGCCGATCGTGTCGCCCAGGTACTCCGCCGGGTAGTTGTGCGCGAACAGCGACAGCGCACGCGGGCCGTAGAGCTTGAACCCACTGGTCGTGTCACTCAGACGCGTCTTGCACACGCGCGAGAGGATGAACGAGAACAGGTTCATCGCCCACTTGCGCGGGCCTCGCGCCCGGTAGTCACCCTTGCCCGCAAAACGCGACCCGATCACCACGTCCGCGCCCTCCAGGGAGGCCTTCTCAATGAGAGTCTCGATCTCCGTCGGGTCGTGTTGGCCGTCCGCGTCGAGCTGGCAGGCGTAGTCGTACCCCATGCGCTGGGCGTACTGGAAGCCGGCGCGCATAGCGCCGCCAACCCCCAGGTTCAGGGGCAGGTCGAGCACGGCCACGCCCGCCGCGCGCGCAATGTCAGCCGTCGCGTCCGTGGACCCGTCGGATACGACCAGGATGTCCGCGAAGGACGGTTTCTCAACCTTCACGGACTCCAAGACCTCTGAGAGCACCTCCTCCTCGTTCCACGCGGGGATGACGATCAGGAGGCGCGAATCAGCACTCGGGCGCGACACTCAGTGATCCTCACGGTTGAGGAGCTCGAGCAGGTAGGCACCGTAGCCCGACTTGACCAGGGGCTCGGCGCGCTGGCGCAGGCCCTCGTCGTCGATGAAGCCCATGCGCCACGCGACCTCTTCGGGGGCACCGATCTTCATGCCCTGGCGGGCCTCGACCGTGCGCACGAAGGCCGTGGCATCGGCGAGCGAGTCGAAGGTACCGGTGTCCAGCCACGCGGTGCCGCGCGGGAGGACCTCAACCTTGAGCTTGCCGGCCTCGAGGTAGGCGCGGTTGACGTCGGTGATCTCGTACTCGCCGCGCGCGCTGGGCTTGAGGTTGCGGGCGATGTCGACCACATCGTTGTCGTAGAAGTACAGGCCGGGCACGGCGTAGTTGGACTTGGGCTTGTCCGGCTTCTCCTCGATCGACAGGGCGTTGAATTCATCGTCGAATTCCACGACACCGTACGCGCGCGGGTTGGAGACGTGGTAGGCGAACACGGCGCCGCCGTCGGGGTCGACGTGGCGACGCAGCTGCGCGCCCATGCCGGGGCCGTAGAAGATGTTGTCGCCCAGGACCAGGGCGGCGCTGTCGTTGCCGACGTGGTCCGCGCCGAGCACGAAGGCCTGAGCCAGGCCGTTGGGCTCGTGCTGGACGGCGTAGGAGATGTTGACGCCGAGCTGGCTGCCGTCACCGAGCAGACGGTGGAAGGACGGCGCGTCGTGCGGCGTCGTGATCACCAGAACGTCGGAGATGCCGGCCAGCATCAGGGTCGACAGCGGGTAGTAGATCATCGGCTTGTCGTAGACGGGGACCAGCTGCTTCGATGTCCCCAGCGTGATCGGGTTCAGTCGGGTTCCCGACCCACCTGCAAGGATGATGCCTTTCATGTTGCCTCCGCTTCCCGGCGCGTCCTCGTGTGGGTCGCGCATCAGTGACAATTATCCCTATCCACGGCTATTTTTCCACAACTGAGACCACTTGCGCGCCCATGGGGCGGCGCACACCCCCAGCGCAGGGCAGATCGGATAGTATTTATGTGGAATGTTGCGTCCGCACACAACCAACGCACGTAAAGGAAGAACCATGGCGCCCACCGCTAAGCCCCTGGGGATTACGACCACTCCGATCCCCGGCTTCTTGCGCATTGATCTGACTGTTCACGGCGATAACCGAGGCTGGTTCAAGGAGAACTGGCAGCGCGAGAAGATGGTCGCGCTGGGCCTGCCGGATTTCGGCCCCGTGCAGAACAACATTTCTTTCAACGACGAGGTCGGGGTGACCCGAGGTATCCACGCGGAGCCGTGGGACAAGTTCGTCTCGGTCGCCACGGGCCGCGTCTTTGGCGCGTGGGTGGACCTGCGCGAGGGACCCTCGTTTGGAACCGTGTACACCACGATCATTGATCCGAGTGTCGCCGTCTTCGTCCCCAAGGGCGTGGGCAACTCCTACCAAACGCTGGAGCCGAACACGGCGTACACGTACCTGGTGAACGACCACTGGTCGCCCGACGCCCGTTACACGTTCCTCAACCTGGCGGACGAGACGGCCGCCGTGGATTGGCCAATCCCGCTCGAGCGCGCCATCCTGTCCGACAAGGACAAGGCTCACCCGCGCATGGCGGACGTGACCCCCTTCCCCGCTCCGGCTCCCGTGGGGCGCCGCGCGCTCGTGACCGGCGCGAATGGCCAGCTGGGACGCGAGCTGATGCGTGCCCTGCCCGAGGCGGGCTTCACGGTCACGGGCGTGGATCTGCCGGAGGTGTCGATCTCCGACGCCGAGGCGGTGGCGGCGCTGCCGTGGGATGACATCGATGTCGTGATCAACGCGGCCGCGTGGACGAACGTGGACGGCGCTGAGACTCCCGAGGGTCGGCGCGCGACCTGGCAGGCAAACTCGACGGGCCCGGCCGTTCTGGCCCGCGAGGCGACGGCTCACGGCGTCACGATGGTCCACATCTCCACGGAGTACGTTTTCGATGGCACGCAGGACGTGCACCTCGAGGACGAGGCCCCCTCTCCCCTGGGCGCATACGGCCAGTCGAAGGCGGGTGGCGACGCGGCGGTGGCCTCGACGCCGAAGCACTACATCGTGCGCACCTCCTGGGTGGTGGGCGACGGCAAGAACTTCCTGAAGACCATGGCCTCCCTGGCCGATCAGGGCATCTCCCCCTCGGTGGTGTCCGACCAGGTGGGTCGCCTGACCTTCACGTCCGACCTGGCGCGCGGCATCATTCACCTGCTGACCACCGGCGCCGAGTTCGGCACGTACAACCTGTCGGGCGAGGGCCCGGTGATGAGCTGGGCGCAGGTCGCCAAGCGCGTATTCGAGCTGCGGGGACGTAACCCGGAGGATGTCACGCCCGTGACCACGGAGGAGTACTTCGCGGGCCGCGTGGTCGCTCCGCGCCCCCTGTCCTCGGTCCTGGATCTGACGAAGATCAAGGCCACCGGCTTCACGCCCGAGGACTCTTCGCAGCGCATCGACGCCTACGTCGCGTCCCTGCGCGGCTGACTTCCACACATTGCAGGCGGGCCCCGGGCACCGACAGGTGCTCGGGGCCGATGCTATCTCCGCGCTCACTGCGTGCGCGTAGGGCTACGGGGGGCTGCCCGCGTAGCCGGGGCTGCCCGCGTAGCCGGAGCTGCCCGCGTAGCCGGGGCTGCCCGCGTAGCCGGAGCTGCCCGGGCGCGCGTTAAGGGCGACGGTTGCGAATGGGGGCGCGCATCCGGATAGGTTACGAACACCCGGATAGGTTACGAACATCCGGATAGGTTAATAACCTATCCGCATCTGAATAACCTATCCGGATGCGCACAACCTATCCGGATGCGGGCAGCCCACCGCTGACGAGGGGGCGTGCCGCCGCTGTACGGCAGAATCTATCCGGGTAGGGGCAGCCCACCGCTGACGAGGGCGCGTGCCGCCGCTGTACGGCAGAATCTATCCGCGTAGGGGCAGCCCGCCGCTGACGAGGGGGCGTGCCGCCGCTGTACGGCAGAATCTATCCGCGTAGGGGCAGCCCACCGCTGACGAGGGCGCGTGCCGCCACTGTACGGCAGAACCTATCCGGATGCGGGCAGCCCGCCGGCATCAGGTTTGTGGGGTAGTCGAGCGAGGACAACCTATCCACGTGCGCGCAACCCCTCCACGCGTGAGCCGTCGGCGACTGAATCGCTGAGGACTCATACCCGTCACGATGACACAACAACGATCGATGATGAGCGGTGTCCCTCGCAGCCATCTCATCACGGGGATCGGGCTAGGCGATATCCGGGGAATAAAGCACGCCTACCTGCAGGCGCCCCACATAGCGCTTTCCCTTCATCTCATCAACATCGTCTTGCTCGGGGTGAGGAACGGGAATCCGGACGCGAGAACTGTAGGGCGAGGACGATTCCGGACAGACGAGTTCCCATTCACGGCTGGGGTCGACCTCCCAGGACCCCAGGATCACGTGACGGCTTCCCGTTAAAACGGCGACGAGCCGCCTAATCTTCGGGCGCTTGTCAGGCGCGACGTTCCAGGCCTCAGCGGCTCGCTCAATAAACACCTCGCCGGGATTACCGCCGAACGCCGAGGCGCGCCCCTCGAGAGAATCCGGGGTGATGGGCACAATGATCGTCCCCTCCATCTCATCCTGAGCGACCTCACCATCGCGCGTGAAAATCGCCGGCCCCAGGTGCTTGCTCGTCTTCGTCCCCGCAATGTTCGTGACCATCTTGTCGTCCTCGTTGAACAGCTCGTCCTCGTCCTCAGCGTCATAGATCGGATCCAGCCCCATGAGAGAGGCGACATGGATCGCGATAGCCTCGGCCTTGAGCGCGTCCTCGCGGCTCGAAAACGGCTCAAGGGTCTGGCGGATGAGGGTCCCTTCCGCATCGCGGAGCCTCTCGGCGTCGGGATTGTGTTGCTCAAACACGCGCCCCATGCGCTCACCGATCCCAATGTAGATGGGCCTGCGCTCCTCCTCGTCACTGCGCGGCGCACCCTCATAGATGTACAACCAGGTTTCTGTGGCCATTGCACTCTCCTTGTCGATAGACACACGCTGTCTTTCTCACCCCAATCATAGGGCAGATTTCGCTTCACATTGCCCAAAGGAGGACACTAAGCATTATGTGACAGGAGTAATTCGAGGCCCAGCGACGCCACGACAAGCGCCAGCGGACACCGAGCCATCGGACACGCTGGCCGCGCGCAATCCCCGGAGGCCACACCCGCCAGCAATGGCCGACAATCCGGCGCCGAGACAGCAGGCATAGAAAGGCCGGGGCCAGCCGCGCTCAACTGCGCAACTGGCCCCGGCCTCGTGAGGAGGTGAGATACCCCTAGAAGTACGTGTTCATCATGGACACCAGGTCGCCTCCGTACCCGCGGGCAGCCGCCCAGCCGGTGTGGTTCGGGTTCTCCTGGATGCCCAGGTACTCGACGACGGGGGCAGCGCCCTTGCGCACGTAGGTGAAACGCGGGTCCACGACCGGATTCGCCAGGGACGCGGTCGTCACGTTCGGGTCCGCGTAGGCGCGCAGGTGCTGGACCTGGGCGCGGATGCCGGTACGAACGTCGGGGAAGGAGGCACCCTGCGCGCCGCCGCCGACCGCGCCGATGCCGGAGAAGTTGAACTGGCCGACGCTCACGTCGCCGCCGAAGCCCAGCCAGCCCGTCTCCTTCATGGACTGGACGAAGACCAGCTCGGGGGAGACACCCTCGGCCACGGCCTCGTCGTAGACGAGGCCCGCGAAGTCGCGGATCGTCGGCGCGCCGCCGGAAGCCAGGGCGGACGGGTACGCGCTACCCGCCGAGTCCCAGGCACTCACCATGTCGTCGATAACCTCCGAGCGCGAGGCCATGGGTGCGGTCATGATGAGGCGCTGACCGGCCGCGTTCGTCACGGAATCGGCGCGCGAGGCGGAACGGGAGGCGGCGTCCGCTGCCGGTGCGCCGACGCCGTCCGCGTAACCCAGCCACGCGCCCGAGGAGGCGAAGGAAGAGACGCGACCCTCAACGGTCACGGTACCGGTGGCCATGGCTCCCGAGGAGGGGTCCAGCCAGTACCACGTGTTGCCATCGAGCAGCCAGCCCGTCATCATCGCGCCGGAAGAACGCATGTAGTACCAGACACCGCCGACCGTCACCCAGCCCTTCTTCATGGTGCCCTCGCCGTCCAGGTAGTACCAGGACCCGCGGTCGAGCAGCCATCCGGTGGCCATGACGCCGTTGGCGTGCATGTAGTACCACTCGTTGTCGTCCTCGGTCAGCTGCCAGCCGGTGAGCATGCGTGCGTCGTCGTCGAAGAGGTACCAGTCGCCGCCGACCTTCGTCCAGCCCACGGCGGCCGCGCCGGAGGTGCCCAGCCAGTACCAGTCGTTGCGTTCCTTGAGCCAGCCGGTGGCCATGACGCCGTCGGAGCCGAGGTAGTACCAGGAGCGCCCGTCCTTGATCCACCCGGTGGCCATGTCGCCGTCGGGACGCAAGTAGTACCACTTGTCACCGTCCTTCTTCCAGCCCGTCACCATCGCGGTGGAGTCGTCGAAGAAGTAGCGGCGTCCGTTGATGGTGGACCAGCCGCGGATCGTGCGACCGTTGGATCCGGCCCAGTACCAGCGGCCGCCGGCGTTGAACCAGCCGGTCTTGGCGACGCCGTCGCGCACGAAGCGCCAAGAGTCACCCGACTTCTCCCAGGCGCCCTTGCTCAGCCCGTAGGTCTGGGCGATGCCGGTCGCGTCGGCGACGCCGAGGGAGTGCACGAAGTTCGGGTCACGCAGGAGCTGCGCGTCCGACGTGGAGGTCACGAAGGCGTGCTCGACGATGATGCCGGGCATGTTTTCCTCGCGGGCCTGGCGGATGATCGCGTAGTAGTCGCCCGTGGAGCCGTCCGGGTAGTCGTAGTACGGGTTGTCGCGTGTCTTGATACCGCGGTCGGCCAGGCCGAGGGAGGTCAGCTGGTCCTCGATGTTGGTGGAGAGCTTGCGGCCCTGCGTGTGGGTCGCGTAGTTGTACGAGGAGGAGTTGCCGTACCAAACCTCGGCTCCGCGCGCGATGGGCGAGCCGGAGTTGAAGTGGATCGACACGAGGGCGTCGGCATCGGCAGCTGCGGCCATCTGGACGCGGCTGGACAGGTCGTCGCTCAGGTTCTCCGAAGGCCTCGTGTCGCTCGTTCGGGTCATGACGACGGTGACGCCGTCGTAGGTCTCGAGCTCCTCTTTGAGGGCCAGGGAGACGGCGAGGGTCAGGTCTTTTTCTTGCAGGCCGTTGGCGACCGCGCCAGGGTCGGAACCCCCGTGCCCGGGGTCGATGGCGATGATGATGCCGGTGGCCGCCTGGGCGGGAGGCACGAGGGCCGCAACGGCGGCGGCGAGTGCCATGGTGAGCCCGGCTGCGAGTTTCCTCCACGGGGAGCGCATAGTCATCCTTCGAGTTGCTAATGTGACAACCGAGATTTTAGTTACTTATGTTGTAACTGTAAACATGAAAAGAGTTACACGTGCAAACCGGCATGAACCGAAACGATAATGCGGCGGATTCTGAGACGAGGCAGGGACAATCCACGAACAGCAAAAACCCACGGCCCCACCCGCGATCGAAGCCCCTCAGAGCGCCGAACGAACCACCGCAGCCGCCGCGCGCGAGGAAGCCGAGACCGAGCGATGCTCGCGCACCCACGCCCGCGCACGCTCCTCCCCCACCCAGTTCAGCGTGCCCGACGCGACGGCGACCATGGCCTCGGCGACCTGATCGGCGTCGAGCCCACAGGCCGCCCCGAGCCCCGCCTCGCGCACGTCGCGGGCCGCCTGCCCCGGGCCGGCGTAGATGACAGGGGTCCCCTGCGCCAGGGAGGCCAGGATCTTCGTCGGGTAGGCGTAGTCGTAGCCGCCCGGACGCAAAGAAGCCAGCGTCGCGCTAGCTCGCGCCATCCAGCGGTCGGCCTCCTCGGCGCTGACGGCGGGGATCAGCTCGACTCCGGCCACGCGCCGCGCACGCTCGGCCAGCTCCTCCCAGCCACTCCCCTGCCCGACGAACACGAGGCGCGCATCCCCGAGCCGCTCACGAGCCCTCTCAAAAGCATCGATGAAGACCTCGGGGGCCAGCCAGTGGGCGATCGTGCCCGCGTAGACGAAGACGGGCCCGCCGCAGGTGGGGAAACCCTCGGGGACGCCGGCGGCCACGGCCTCGGGCACGCGCACCCCGTTGGGGACGACGGCGACGTCGGCGGCGCCCAGGTCCCGCGCGCGCCCGGCGACCCCGTCCGACACGGCGACGACGCGGCGGGCTCCGCGCAGGGCGAAGGACTCCAGGCCAGCGACCGCGCGCACGACGGGGCGCGCCACCCCGGCGAGCGCCGCAGCGTCGGAAACGATGTCCGCGCAGTAGTAGACGTAGGGGACGCGCCGGAGCGCGCATGCCAGGCGCACAGCCGCACCAGTCGTGGGAGGGGGTTCAGCGACGATCACGTCCGGCCGAGGCCCGGCAAGCAGTCGCGCAATCAGCGGCACGTCGAAAGACAAGTAGGAGACGTATCCGCGCACGGCGCCGGTGCGGTCGCGCAGCACCGGGGCTCGCCTGACCTCAACGAGGCCGGAGCAGGATTCGTCAGCGCGCGCGGCGCCGCGTGCGACGGCTGGCGCCAGGCGCGAGGTCAGGACGCGCACGCGGTCCCCGCCGCCTGCCAGCGCCCGCGCGAGAGCCCCGAGACGCAGTGCGGCGGCGGTGGGTTCCGGCGTAAAAGTACGGGTCGCGAGGGTGACTAGCATGCGGGCGAAGCTCCCCCGCCGATGGTGATGCGCGGGGTGCCAGCCCAAGCCTCGGGGGACGTGATGGCGCGGCCGTCGACGAGGAGACGCACGCCGGGCAGGTCCGCGGGCGTCAGGTCCCGGTAGGTGGCGTGGTCGGCCTGGACGATGGCGACGTCTACGGCCTCGCCGAGGTGGTAGGCGTCCCACCCGAAGTCGGCGAGCTCCTCATCACTGTAGAGGGGGTCGTGGACGCACACCCGCGCCCCGGCCTCGCGTAGCGCGCAGGTAACACCGAAGACACCCGAGAACGCCGTTTCCTTGACCCCGCCGCGGTAAGCAGCACCCAGGACGGCCACGCGCAGCCCCGCCAGAGAACCCAGCAGGGACGCTGCGCGCGAGACCGCGTAGGCGGGCATGTCGGCGTTCGCAGCGCGCGCGGCGGCAACGACGCTTGCGTCCGGATCCCCGGCCAGGTACAGGCGCGGGTAGACGGGGATGCAGTGGCCGCCGACCGCGATGCCAGGCCGGTGAATGTGGGAGTAGGGCTGGGAGTTGCAGGCCTCGATGACGCGCGCGACGTCGATGCCGGCCGCGTCCGCGTAGCGCGCGAACTGGTTCGCCAAGCCGATGTTGACGTCCCGGTACGTGGTCTCGGCGAGCTTGGCCATCTCGGCGGCCTCGGCGCTTCCCATCGGCCACACTCCGTTGGGGCGCGGCAGGTCGTCACGCTCGTCGAAGGAGAGGACGGCCTCGTAAAAGCGAACGCCGCGCGCCTCGCCAGCCTCGCTCAGGCCCCCCACGAGCTTCGGGTAGCGCGCCAGGTCGGTGAAGACACGGCCCGTGAGGACGCGCTCGGGCGAGAACACGACATCGAAGTCGCGGCCCTCGACCAAGCCGGAGACCTCCTCGATGAGGGGCTTGTAGCGTCCGCGCGTCGTGCCCACGGGCAGAGTCGTCTCGTAGGAGACCAGGGTACCGGGCGTCAGGTGCGCGGCCATGGAGCGGGTGGCGGCGTCCATGACGCGGAAGTCGGGTCGGCTCTGCTCGTCGACAACGAGGGGCACGACCATGACGACCGCGTCGGCGCCGGGGATCGCCTCGGCATACTCGGTCGTGGCGCGCAGCGCGCCGGAGGAGGCGAGCGGGGGCAGGAACTCGGCCAAGTGTGCCTCTCCCGGGAAGGGTTCGACCCCCTCGTTAATGAAGGCGACCATGCGGGGGTTCACATCCACGCCAACGACACTGTGCCCGCCGCGCGCGTAGTGCACCGCCAGCGGCAGACCGATCTTACCCATGCCGACGACCGCGATGCGCATGGGGCCCCCTTTCCGTCTCCGGCCTCGTTCTTCCCCTCCAGTGTAGTGCCCCGCCCCACCTACAATGGGGGCGTGGATCGCGCGCTCAACCTCCTGCTCTACCCCTCCAACCTGGCCTCGCCCGGTCGCCTGGTGAAGATCGCGCGCTCGCTGTCCCCCCTGTTCTCCCAGACGCACGTCGTCGGCATCGATCAGGGCGGGCTTCCCGCGGACGAGGCCGTGGCCCCCACCGTGCGCCTCACGCGGATCCGGGGCGCGTCCCTGGGTGCGCCCCTGGGAGGGGTGCGGGTCGTCTGCGCGTGGGGGGCTCGCGTGTACCGGCGCTTCGCGAGGCAGCGCGTGGCGGCCATCTCCGCGCAGAACCTGTTCCTCCTGCCCCTCGCGCACGCCCTAGCTCGGCGCACGGGCGCGGTGTTCGCCTACAACGCGCACGAGTTGGAGACGGAGACGGTGGGGTCCGCGGGGCTGCGCCAGCGCCTCCAGCGCGTGATCGAGCGCCGCTACATCCGCCGCGCGGACGTGGTGTCCGTGGTGAACGAGTCGATCGCGCAGTGGTACCGCGAGGCCTACCCGGGCGTCGATCCGGTCGTGGTGACGAACGCGCCAACGGGGACGGGCGGGGTTATCGACCTGCGGGCGCGGCTGGGGATCCCGGAGGGCGAGCTCCTGTACCTGCATTCGGGATACCTCGCGCCGGGGCGCAACATTCCCTTGATTCTGCGCACCTTCGCTCAGGTGGGGGCGCACGTCGTCTTCGTCGGGGAGGGCGCCCTGCTGGACGAGGTCGAGCGGGCCGCAGCGGCCCACCCGACCATCCACCGCCTGCCTCCCGTGGAGCCGGACCAGGTGCTCGCCATGACGCGCGGGGCTGACGTGGCGCTGTGCCTCATCGAGTCCGGGTGCCTCTCGCACCGCTTGTCCACGCCCAACAAGATGATGGAGGCCTTCGCCGCCGGGGTGCCTGCGCTGTGCTCTGCCCTGCCCGAGGCCCGCCGGTACCTGGGCGATCAGGCCGACACGTGGGTGCTGGAGGATCCGGAGCGCGACCTCGTTTCTGCCTTGGAGCGCATCACGCGCGAAGACGTCGAGGCCTTTACGGCCCCGGCGATCCCCACGTGGGAGGAGGGGGCCTCGCGCCTGCGAGAGGCCTACGAACGGGCCCTCGCCGCGCGAGCGACACATCAATAGTTCCCCCAAAATCTCGCACGTAATTTGGGTTCACTAATTTTTCTTAGCATTCCTAAAAATAGCAGAATATCAAGGTTTTTGACCTTGCATAGAAATGGACCACATGGAAATTACGTGCGACTTTTGGGGGGAGAGGCATGTCAGGAGGCGACGACATCGCCTGTTTCACAAGGGTTTCACGAGGCCGGGCGTGTCACGAGGCCGACGGACGTGTCACGAGGCCGGGCGGGGCGCCCTCGTCTACGACGCCTGCGGCCGCTCCCCGTCGTAGGCGCGCGCCGTCAGGACAGCCATGACGAGCATCCCCACGAGCAGCACCGTCATGAGGGCGCCGAGGACGGCGACCGTCGTCTCCACGCCATAGGGGCTGCACGCGAGCCAGGCCAGGGGCGCCGCACAGTACACGCACGCGAAGGCCAGCATGCGCCTCTGATGGTAGGTCGCGACGAACACGTTGGACAGCGGCGAGGTCGCCACCGTGAGGGCCAGCCACGGAGCCAGGGACCGCGCGAAGTACCCCGCCGCCTCCCAGCGCGCCCCAAACACGAAGGGGAAGAGAGCCGGGCTGATCCACGCGAGCAGGGCAAACACGGGGATCGAGCAGGCCAGGGCGATGCCGCCGACGCGCACGACGACGCGGGTCATCGCTCCGTGCGGGGTGTCCGACAGGCGCGGCAGGTAGACCTGCGACAGCGCCCCCGCGATGAGGGCGACCGGGGCCTGCAAAGCGAGCCACGCCACGTTGAATTGGCCGAGCGAGGCCACGGAATACGTGGTGATCAGCACCGGTATCGCGCTCGTGCGCACCGCGTCGACGACGACGTTGGGCACGCCCACGAGGGCCATCTTCCGGTAGCGAGACGCCACCTCGTGCAGGGTCGGGTCCGAGGCCTCGCGCTCGCGGGCGTCGCGGGCGTGCCACGACAGGTAGGCGACGGCGAGCCCCTGGCCCGCGATCGTCGCCCCAATGGCCGCCCCCAACCCACCATTCGCGAGGAAGCCGCACACCAGCTGCAGGGCCGCGATACCGAGGGAGCGCACGACCGACGAGCTTGCAATCGCCTGGAATCGCCGGTGGCGGGTCAGCCAGTAGGAACACACCTGCCCTTGGGCCAGGAACAGGACGGACACGCCGACGGCGAGCAGCCAGCCCGCGAGCGCGAACCCGTAGCGCGCGCTCACCCACGGCCAGGCGGCGGCCGCGATCAGGGTGGCCAGGGCGGAGGCGACCAGCACGCAGCGCGAGGCGAGGCGGGCGAGGGAGCGGGCCGAGGCCTCGTCGCCCGGGGCGGGCAGGACGATACTGAGGTCGAAGCGGGCGCCCGCGACGGCCGCGCCGAGCGTGGCGGCGGAGGTGAAGATACCCAGGTACCCCAGGTCTGTGTCCGTGTAGAGGCGGGCGATGCCGATCTGGGCGACGAAGGCGATACCCTGGGCGAGGAGCGTTCCGCCGATGAGGGTGAGCACCTGCGCGAGGACGCCCGAGCGGGCGGGGCGATCGGCGTTCGTCATGGACTCATTTAATCACCTGGGGCGCGCGGCTTGCCCCTAGGATGGTGGCATGCCCGCTCCCCGCTCCGCTCCCGTCTCCGGGTGGCCCTCGTGAGGGTCGCTCTGACGAAGGGGACCCTGCTGGTTCCCCCGACCTACTTTGCGCTCTCGCACGCGCTCGCGATGCCGGAGCTGGAGTGGCGGGCTTTTACGCTGGCGGCGCGCATTACCGATCCGGCCATCACGATCCCCATCGACGAGGCTTCCCCGCGCGCGCTCGGCGGCCCGCTCCCGCTTCGCGTGGCGGCGCAGGCACGAGGCCTGGGTCGGATGCGCCGCGCGATCGCCGCGTGGGGTCCGGACGTCATTCACCAGCACCAGGCGACCTGGTCGCTCCCGGCGGTGGCCGCCGCGCGGGAGACGGGCGCGCCGCTCGTGGTGACGCTGCATGGCGGGGATGCCTACCCGAGGCTCGGGCGGGGCGCGGGGGCTGCGTGGAACGCGCACAACCGCGCGCGGGCGTTTGAGGGCGCGAGCCGTCTGCTGGCGGTGTCGCGTTACCTGGCGGACGTTGCGCTGGGCGCGGGTGCCGATCCGGAGCGTTTGAGCGTGCACTATCAGGGCGTGGACGCCGACTGGTGGACGCCGGCCCCGAGCACAGAGGAGTCGCGCGAGGAGCCCATCGTCCTGTTCGTGGGAGCTCTGAGCCACCTGAAGGGCGTGGACGATCTGGCCCGGGCCTGCGCCGACCTCGTGGGGCGCCGCCCGCATCGCCTCGTCCTCGTGGGCGACGGGCCGCTCGCTCCCGCGCTGCGCGCGCGCGCGCACGTGTCGTTCACGGGCCGACTGGATCGCGAGGGGGTGCGCGGCTGGATGCGCCGCGCACGTGTCCTGGTCCTGCCCACGAAGCCGACGGAAGGCAGGCAGGAGGCGGCCGGCCTCGTCCTGCTCGAGGCGCAGGCGTGCGGCGTTCCCGTGGTCACTTATCCGACGGGCGGGACGCTGGAGATGATCGCGCCGGGGGCCTCGTTGCTCACGCGCGAGCGCTCGCCGGAGGCCCTGGCCCGCTCCATCGACGAGGCCTTGGCGTGGTCGGAGGACGAACGCGCGGACCGCGGGGCGGCGTGCCGGGCGTGGGTGACACGCGAGCGTTCGCTGCGCGCGTCGATCCAGCACCTGCGCGAAACTTACGCCGACGTGACGCGCTAACGCAGCACCCTACAGGTCGACCGAGCGCCCGGTGGCTGCCGAGGAGAGGATGGCCTCGACGACGCGCAGGTTGTCCAGGGCCTCGTCCATGGTGACGTGCTCGGCGCCCACGCCGAGGATGGCGTCGCGGAAGCGTTCGTGTTCGAGGGCGAGGGGCTCGCGCTTGGTGAGGGCGTAGCGCACGACCTGGCCCTCGCTCACCCCGCGGAAGGCGGCGATGGCGTCCCACTGCAGGGGCGCGTGGCCGTTCTCGTAGAAGGTCAGGTCCCCCATCGCGGTGTCTGCAACGAGCGCGCCGCACTCTCCCGTCACGATCGTCGTGCGGTCCTTGTAGGGGGTCAGCCAGTTGACGAGGTGGTTGACGAGGATGCCGCCTGCAAGCACGCCCGAGGCGACCATCATGTCCTCGTGCACTCGCCCCGAGCGCGCGGACGTGCGCGCGTAGATGCTCTCGTAGGGGGCGCCAGCCACCCACGCGGCCAGGTCCACGTCGTGCGTGGCCAGGTCTTTGACCACGCCGACGTCGCTGATGCGCGCGGGGAAGGGGGACTGGCGGCGCGTCGCGATCTGCTCGATCTCGCCCAGTTGTCCCTGGGCGATGCGCCTGCGCATGTCGATGAGCGCCGGGTTGCAGCGCTCGACGTAGCCGACTGCCCCCACGAGGCCCGAGGCCGCGAAGGCGTCGCGGATGCGCGCCCCGGCCTCGACGCTCGTGGCGAGGGGCTTTTCGACGAGGGTGTGCACCCCGGCCTCGGCCAGTGCCAGGGCGGCGGCCTCGTGGTGGGCGGTGGGGGCGGCGATGATCGCGGCGTCGATGCCGACCTCGATGAGTTCCTCGACGCCGCCCAGGACGGGCAGGTCGCCGGCGACGCCGAAGCGGTCGCCGCCCGGGTCGGCGAGGGCGACGAGGTCCACGCCGGCGGTCGCGCGAGCGTTGCGCACGTGGTGTCGGCCCATCGAGCCGATGCCGAGGATCCCGAGGCGAATGCTCATGTCAGGCCCCCGCTTGGGCGAGCGTGTTGACGCCGTGCACGATGCGTTCTAGCTCGATGGGCGTCAGGGAGGGGTAGATCGGCAGGGAGAGGACCTGGTCGGCGGCCTCGCGCGTGGCGGGCAGCTCCGCACAGGGGGCGTAGCGGGCCAGGGAGGGCAGCTCGTGGTTCGGGATCGGGTAGTAGACGCCCGAGCCGACGCCGTATTCCTCGCGCAGGGCGTCGGCGAAACCGTCTCGGTCTTCTCCCACGCGGATCGTGTACTGGTGGTAGACGTGGGTGGCGCCGGGGGCGACGTGCGGGACGGTGACGCCGCGCAGGTGGGCGTCCAGGAACGCGGCGTTGCTTTGACGCGCGCGCGTCCACGCACCGACCTTGGTCAGTTGGACGCGCCCGATGGCGGCGTGGATGTCGGTCATGCGGTTGTTGAGGCCCACGATTTCGTTGGCGTAGCGCGTCTCCATGCCCTGGTTGCGCGCGAGGCGCACGCCTTGGATAATCCCGGGGTCGGTGGAGGTGACCATGCCTCCCTCACCGCTGGTCATGTTCTTCGTCGGGTAGAAGGAGAAGGCCGCGAAGGTGCCGAAGGAGCCGACCGCGCGCCCGTGCAGGGTGGCGCCGTGTGCCTGGGCGGCGTCCTCGAAGACCATGAGGCCGCGCTCGTCGGCGATCGCCTGGAGCGCGTCCATGGGAGCGGGGTGGCCGTAGAGGTGGACGGGCATGATGGCCCGCGTGCGCTGCGTGATCGCGGCTTCGACGGCGGCCGGGGACAGCGTGAAGGTGAGCGGGTCGATGTCGGCGAACACGGGGGTCGCGCCCGTGATGGCGACCGAGTTGGCGGTGGCCGCGAAGGTGAAGGAGGGGACGATGACCTCGTCGCCCGGTCCGATCCCAGCGGCGAGCAGGCCCAGGTGCAGGGCCGAGGTCCCCGAGTTGACCGCGGCTGCCCGGGTTCCGGGCACGAGGGCGGCGGCGAACTCCTCCTCGAAGGCGGCGACCTGGGGGCCCTGGGCGATCATGCCGGTGCGCATGACGGCGGCGACGGCCTCTATCTCTTCCTCGCCGATGAGCGGGCGTGCGGGCGGGATGAATGGATGGGTCACGGCTGGTCCTCGGGGGTCTGGTCGGGCATCTCGACGTCATGTGGGGACGAGGCCTGGGACTCCTCGGGTGAGAGGGTGTCGTCTCGCTCGACGTAGCGGCGGCCCGTGGCCGGGCACAGCCAGGTGCGGTCCCCGGCCTCGCCGGTGGTGTCGTCGGCGGCCACGAGGGGGACGCCGGCCTCGCCGACCCATCCGACGCGGCGCGCGGGGACGCCGACGACGAGGGCGTAGGGGGCGACGTCGCGCGTGACGACGGCGCCGGCCCCGACCGAGGCCCAGGCGCCGATCCTCACGGGGGCCACGCACACGGCGCGCGCGCCGATGGCGCCGCCGCGCTCGACGGTGACGCCGACGCGATCCCAGTCCGAGGCGCTCTTGAGTGAGCCGTCGGGATTGATGGCGCGGGGAGCGTGATCGTTCGTGAACACGGCGGCGGGGCCGACGAAGACGCCGTCGGCCAGGGAGGCGGGCTCGTAGATGAGGGCGTAGTTCTGGATCTTGCAGCGATCCCCGACTCTCACGCCTTCGCCGATGTAGGCGCCGCGCCCGACGATCGTCTCCTCGCCGATGCTCGCGTCCTCGCGCACCTGCGCCAGGTGCCACACGCGCGCGTTGTCGGCGACCCGGGCGCTGGGCGCCACGTCGGCGCTGGGCTCGATCACGGTATCTCCCTCGTGTGTTCTCACGCGCGCGTGCGCGCCGCTTCGGCGGTGTCCCACCAGATAGCAACACTATAGGCGCGCGCCCACCCCGATGTGCGACACTAATTGAATGCAGATGCGCTCCGACACGTGGGTCGTGATCCCCGCGTTCAACGAGGCGCCCGTCATCGGGGGCGTCGTTGCTGGCGTGCGCGCTCTCTTCCCCCGCGTCCTCGTGGTGGACGACGCTTCCGACGACGACACCGCGGCGATCGCGCGCGCGGCGGGAGCCTACACGGCCACGCACCCGATCAACCTGGGGCAGGGTGCCGCGCTGCAGACCGGCTTCGAGGCGGCGCTCGCGCGCGGGGCGCGCTACGTGGTGACCTTCGACGCCGACGGCCAGCACGACCCCGCCGAGGCGGCGGCCATGGTCGCGCGCGCCGACGAGGAGAACCTGGCCTTCGTCCTCGGGTCGCGTTTCCTGGACGGCGGGGATGCCCGCGTCGGCGCCCTCAAGCGCGCCGTGCTGCGCATCGGGGCTCTTGCCGCCCGAGCGCGCACGGGCATGGCCCTGACCGACACGCACAACGGGCTGCGCGTCATCCGCGCCGACGCCCTCGTCCACGTGCACCTGACCCACGCGCGCATGGCTCACGCCTCGCAGATCGTGTCCCAGCTGGCGGACTGCGGCCTGCCCGGCGCCGAGCACCCCGTGACGATCTCCTACACGGACTACTCGCGGGCCAAGGGCCAGCCCCTGCTCAACTCCGTCAACATCGTCGTCGACCTGGCGTTGGGGGGCCGATGAGCGCCTACCTGTTGATCCGCGTCCTCCTGATCGCCGCGCTGGCTGCCACCGCCTGGTGGCTAATTCGCCCGGTGTCCTCCGCGTCCTCCCTGGCCCTGCGCCGCATCGGCATCGGCGCGCTCGTCGCGGCCGCCATCGTGGCGATCCTCGTCCCCTCGCTAGCAAACACGCTGGCCCGGGCCATCGGGGTCGACCGCGGGGTGAATCTGATCGTCTACGGCCTCGTCATCGCGCTGATCGCGCAGATGGTGACCGCCTATCGGCGTGAGGCGCGCATGGAGGCGCGTGTGGCCTCGCTCGCCCGTGCCCTCGCCCTCTCACACGTCCTTTCCCCTGAAACGACGAGGGAAAACGCCGCCACCCCCACTGCTCAGCGCGAGGGCGAGCAGGAAGTGGAACGCGCCGCTTCCTGCCCCGCTTCCCCGACAAATACGCCGGATAACGATATGGTTACAAGTGATGAGTAACGTGAATCTGCGACCGATCCAGCACTCGGCTGTCAATTACGGCCGCTTTGGACTTGTGCGATACGCGCTCGCCGTTGTGATGGCTGGCGTTCTCTTCGTTGCGTCAACGGGCGGCTTCCTCTACGCCAACCTCATCACGCAATTCGCCAACCGCGTCGTCAACATCGATGCCTACTCGATCGACGGCCAGACCAAGGCGACACCGGATTCTTTCGACGGCCGCGCCGTCAACATCCTCGTGGTCGGCACCGACTCTCGCAGCGGCGCCAGCGGCGAGCTGGGCGCGGGCGACGAGGACGAGGTTCCCGGCCTGCGCAACGACTCGACGATGGTCATTCACGTCAGCGCCGACCGCTCGCGCGTGCAGATCGTCTCGATCCCGCGCGACACCCTGGTGGACATCCCCGCCTGTAAGCACCGCGACGGGACCATCAGCGAGCCGACCAGCGACGACATGTTCAACAACGCGATGGTTTACGGCGCGAACGGCGGCGACGCTCCGGAGGACGTCGGTCCCGGCATCGCCTGCGTGAAGTCCACCGTCGAGAAGCTCGCCGACATGACGATCGACGCCTTCATGGTCGTTGACTTCGCGGGCTTCGTGCGCATGATCGACGCGCTCGGCGGCGTCTGGTTCAACATCCCCGAGCGCATCGACGATGATTCCGCTCAGCTCTACATCGACGCGGGCTGCTGGAAGCTGTCGGGCACGCACGCGCTGGCCTACATGCGTTCGCGCAAGGCCCAAGGCGACGGCTCCGACATCTCGCGCATTGGCCGCCAGCAGCAGCTGATTTCCGCGATGCTGCGCGAGCTTCAGGCCAAGGACTACGTCACCGACTCCGGCGCGCTCCTCACCTTCCTGCAGGCCGCGATCCAAGCCGTCAACGTCTCCCCGAACCTGGGCGACGCCAGCGCGGATGCTTCCTTGCTGATCAACGTGCTGCAGAAGGTCGACCGTTCCAACATCCAGTTCGTGACGATGCCGGTTGAGGAACCCTCCTGGGATCCGAACCGCCGCATCCCCTCCGAGCCGATGGCCCGCAACGTGTGGAACGCCCTGAAGAACGACCAGGCCCTGCCCGTGGGCACGACCTTTACGGACGGTAACGGCGCCCAGCTGGTCGTGCCCGACCCGACCGTGGCCACCGCGCCCCCCGCGCCGACCCCGTCGACGACCCCGTCGGCGACGCCGTCGGCGACGCCGACGGCAACCGCCAACCCGAGCGACGGTTCGAACGCGAACCCCGCGGATAACACCGAGCAGTCCGCCTCCGTCGAGAACAACGCGGCTAACGAGGCCGCGGCCCAGCAGAACGCGGCTACCTGCCCGCCGAAGGACAAATGAGCACTCCTCCCTCGTTTACGCCCGACCCGAAACGACGCCGCCCTGGCTCCGATGACGCTCACGTCATCGGCGAAGATGCCCGAAGCGGCGCACCTACTCCCCCGCCGGAGGCGATAGCGCCGCAGATGTGGAGGATCTCCGAGGACGAGGCCGACGCCGCGCGCCCGCTGATGCCTCGTACCCTGGACCAGCCGCAGCGCGACTCCTCGCCGATCTTCCCGAGGCGTTCCACACCCCAGCCGGCGCCCCCGTCCTACCAGCCCGCGTCGGCCTCGAACCCGCCGTCGTATGCGCCCGGCTCCGGGCGAGCCGCGCAGCCCGCCTCCTCCGGCTCGGGCACCTACGCGCCCTCGGGCAACGGGCCTCGCCAGGTGACGATCAACCGCTCCCAGGCCACTCCCGTGGCACCCCCACGCAGCGCCGCCCCGGCCTCGGCCCCCAGGCCACGCCGCAGGCGCCGCCACCCGATCCTGAAGACCCTGTGCCTCTTCCTGGTGATCGTCCTCGCGTGGGGCGGCTTCCTCCTGTGGGACGCCAACACGAACATGGGGCGGGTCAGCGCCCTGTCGGGAGCCGCCGACACGCCCGGTACCACCTACCTGTTGGCCGGCTCCGACTCGCGCGCCGACGGCGCCGTCAAAGACGGCTTCGAGGGGTCCGAGCGCGCCGACTCGATCATGCTGGTCAACGTCGCGCCCAACGGCCAGGCGGTCGCCCTGTCGATCCCCCGCGACACCTACGCGGAGATCCCGGGGGTCGGCTGGGACAAGATCAACGCCTCCTACGCCTACGGCGGCCCCCAGCTGCTCGTCGAGACGGTCGAGAAGCTCACTGGACTGACCGTCGATCATTTCGTCCAGATCGGCATGGGCGCCGTGCCCGACATGGTGGACGCCGTCGGCGGCGTCGAGCTGTGCTACGACAACGACGCGGACGACCAGTACTCCGGCCTGACATGGACCGCGGGCTGCCACACGGTAGACGGGACGACCGCGCTGCAGTTCTCACGCATGCGCTACCAGGACCCCGAGGGCGACATCGGGCGCACCAAGCGCCAGCGCCAGGTCATCTCCAAGGTGATCGCTTCGGCGGCCTCCCCCGCGACCCTCGTGAACCCCGCGAAGACACTGCGCGTGGAGCGCGCGGGCTCGAAGTCCTTCACGGTGGACCAGGACTCCTCCGTCCTCACGGTCGCTTCCCTCGTCATGGCGCTGCGCAGCGCCTCCTCGAATCAGATGATGGGCGTCCCGCCGATCGAGTCACTGAACTTCACGACCAGCGCCGGCGCCTCGGCAGTGCTGCTGCGCGACACGACAGCGGGCGACTTCTTCGCCAAGCTGCGGGCCGGCACCCTCACTACCTCCGACCTCAACCAGGTCGACGGCGTCTAGGCCGCGCCCGCCGCCGATACGAAAGCCCGGCCTCGTGTCCCTCTTCGGGATCGAGGCCGGGCTTCTTCGCGCTGTCCGCGCGCTCAGGCGCCGGGGACGGTGATCGGGCGCGGACCCGCCTGCCAGCCCTCCCAGGCGGAGGTCAGGATTTCGTCGAGGCCGTTGTTGGCCTTCCAACCCAGGTCGACGCCGATGGAGAGCGGGTCGCCGATGAGCTTGGGCGGGTCGCCGGCGCGCCGATCCAGCTCCTCGACGGGGAAGTCCCAGCCGATGACGCGGCGCAGGCCGTCGATGATTTCGCGTACAGAGGTGCCCAGGCCGGTGCCCACGTTGTAGGTGTGGTGATCGGGCTGGCGGCCCTCGGCCAGGACGTCAAGGGCAGCGATGTGCGCCTCAGCCAGGTCCAGGACGTGGATGTAGTCGCGCACGCAGGTGCCGTCCGGGGTGTCGTAGTCGGTGCCGAAGATCTTGGCGCTTTCCCCGCGCTCGATGCGGTCGAGGACCATGGGGATGAGGTTCATGATCGCGGGGTCGGCCAGATCGGGCCATCCGGCGCCGGCGACGTTGAAGTAGCGCAGGCCAATCCACTTCAGGTCCCAGGCTCGCTCGCAGTCGGCCATCATCCATTCGCCGATCAGCTTGGTTTCGCCGTAGGGGTTAATGGGGTGGCCGGCCATGTCCTCGGTGACGACCTCGGCGGTGGGGATGCCGTAGACGGCAGCCGAGGAGGAAAAGATCATCTGGTCGACGCCGGTGTCCTCCATCGCGGCCAGCACGTTGGCCATGCCGCCGATGTTTTGCTGGTAGTACCAGGTGGGGCGTGCGACGGATTCGCCGACCTGCTTGCGCGCGGAGAAGTGGATGACGGCGGTGACGTCTTCGTCCACCATGAGGTTGGACAGGACGGAGCGCGCTTCGTCCGTGGCGACGTCGAGGCGAACCAGGGGCGTGTCCCCGATCCGCGCGGCGTTCGAGGTGGACAGGTCGTCGACGACGACAACGCGGTCCCCTCGCTGGCGCAGGAGACGGACAACATGGGCGCCAATGTAGCCGGCGCCGCCACAAACGAGAATGCTCATGCGTTCAGGATACGACGCGGGAGCCCCCGTGGCTACCCGCAAGGGGCTTGTGTTGTGGCGCTCCGGCGCGCTGCGAGACGCGGCTAGCCGTGGCGCGAGACGCGCTCGGCGAGCGCGGCGCCCTTGGCGGAGGCCACGTCGCGCAGGTCCTTCTGGAAGTCGCGCATGGCGCCGCGCAGCGTCTCGGCACGCTCGCCTTCGCCGGCGCCAAGGATGCGGGCGGCGAGCAGGCCGGCGTTGCGTGCACCCGCAATGGACACGGTCGCGACGGGCACGCCGGCCGGCATCTGGACGATGGAGTGCAGGGAGTCGACGCCGTCGAGGTGCTTGAGGGGGACGGGGACGCCGATGACGGGCAGTTCGGTGAGGGCGGCGAGCATGCCGGGCAGGTGGGCGGCGCCGCCCGCGCCGGCGATGATGACGCGCAGGCCCCGCGCGGAGGCGGACCGGCCGTAGGCGACCATGTCCTCGGGCATGCGGTGGGCGGAGACGACGCCGACTTCGCAGGCGATGCCGAATTCGGCCAGGGCGGCGACGGCGGGTTCCATGGTGGGCCAGTCGGAGTCGGAGCCCATGACGACGCCGACGAGCGGGCCCTCGCCGGTTGCCGTGAGCTGGATGTCGAGGTCGGTGGTCATGGTCGGTCCTTTCGGGTGGGACGAGGCCGGGGCGCGAGCGTCGCTCGGCCCGGGGTAGGCGGTCGGTTAGTTGGTGGCGTCGACGCCCCGCAGGGCGGCGACGGCGGCGCGTGCGCGCGTCAGGGCCATATCCGGGTCCTTGTCGACGACTGTCACGTGTCCGAGCTTGCGGCCCGGGCGCACTTCCTTGCCGTAGAGGTGGACTTTCGCTGTCCCTCCCCCGGCGGCGAAGGCAGCGGCGAGGGCGCGCGCGGGCTGGTGGTGGGCGGAGCCGAGCAGGTTGACCATGACGACGTGCGTACCCGGCGCCTTGAGGTCGGTCGAGCCGAGCGGCAGGTCCAGGACGGCTCGCAGGTGCTGTTCGAACTGGCTGGTGACTGCCCCGTCGATGGTCCAGTGGCCGGTGTTGTGGGGGCGCATGGCCAGCTCGTTAACGAGCACGCGCTCGTCCGCTCCCTCACCGACGACGAACATCTCGACGGCGAGGACGCCGGTGACGCCCAGCTCGGAGGCGATGCGTTCGCCGATGCGGCGGGCCTCGGCGGCGGTCTCGGGGCGGATGCCGACGGCGGGTGCGGTGACCTCGGCGCACACGCCGTCCACCTGCACGGTGGAGGCGACCGGCCAGGACGCGACCTCGCCGGAGGGGCTGCGTGCCAGCAGGGCGGCGACCTCCCCGGTGAAGGGCACCAGGGCCTCGGCCAGGAGGGGGCCGTTCCCCCACCAGGAGGCCACGTCCTGCGGGCTGTGGGCGACGGTCACGCCATGCCCGTCGTAGCCGCCTCGCGGGGTCTTGACGATGAGGGGCCAGCCGATGACAGCGCCGAAGCGTTCGAGTTCCTCGGCGCTGGAAACGCGCGCCCACGCCGGGCAGGGGATCCCCATGTCGGCGAGGCGGGCGCGCATCTCAAGCTTGTCCTGGGCGTACAGGAGGGCACTGGCGGGGGGCTGGACGGACACGACTCGCGCCGCCTCGTCCATGGTAGGGGCGGGGATGTGCTCGTGTTCGAAGGTGAGGACGTCCGCGCCGTCGATGAGCGCGCGGACGGCGTCCAAGTCGGAGGGAGCTCCGGCGGCCTTGTCGACGGTGGCTTGGCCGGTTGACCCGTCGTCGGCCTCCACGAGGGCCCGGAGGTTGATGCCGAGCGCGATCGCGCTTTCCTGCATCATGCGTGCTAGCTGTCCGCCGCCGATGACGGCAACGGTCGGAGGAGTTAACATCTCGCGTTCCACGCCCCCAATCTACCGCTGTCCTAGAAGCGACGCGAGCGGCGTCCCATGGAAATGAGCGGCCCTTCGGGCATGACGCGGTCGGGGTCCAGCGAGGCGGGAATCGCGGCCACGGACACCGTGAAGATGGGGGGAATGTTGGATTTGAGTTCGAGGCGCCCGCCCATCGCCTGGGCGAGGTCGTGGGCCAGGGCCAGGCCGATGCCGGTCGATCCGTGACCCGACACACCCTTTTCGAAGATGTCGGGCGCCAGGGCCTCGTCGATGCCGGGCCCCTCGTCGCTGACTTCGATGACGACGCCGCGCGTGGAGGAGCCGGCGTGCGCCCACACGCGCGTCGTTCCATCGCCGTATCGCAGGGAGTTTTCGATGAGGGTGGCCAGGACCTGCCCGAGTTTGCCGGCGTCGGCCAGGATCGGGCACTCGGCCTCGTCGAGGAAGACGAGGGTGCGCCCGGCGAGGGCGAATTGGTCCTCCCATTCCTCGCGGGCGGTGTTGAAGACTTCGAGGATGTGGATCGCCTCGGTCCCTCCGCCGCTTTCGCGTTTGGAGACGTCCAGGAGTTCGGCGACGACGTTCGTCATGCGTTCGACCTGTTCGAGGCAGGTGCGGGCCTCGGCGCGCACCTCCTCCTCCGAGGAGATGTACTCGATCTCTTCGAGGCGCATCGACAGGGCCGTGAGCGGGGTCCGCAGCTGGTGGGAGGCGTCCGCGGCGGCCTGGCGTTCGGCGGCGAGGCGCCCGGCCATGCGCTCTCCTGTGCGCGCGAGCTCCTCGGAGACCAGGTCGATCTCTTCGATGCCGGAGTGCTCGACGCGGGCGCGCACGCCGCCGGATCCGATCTGCTCGGCCTGGGCGGCCAAGTAGATGAGGGGGGCGGACAGGGAGCGGGACAACGATCGGGCCATGAGCCAGCCGATCAGCATGGATGCCGCCATTCCGGCGGCAAACATGCCGCATGCCCACACGATACGGGTGACGGCCGTTGAAGCCGACGAGGTCAGCTGGACGCTGACGCCGCCGGGAGACTCGGCGAACGCGGAGAGGGTACTGCCGGGGATCTCGACTTCATGAGTGACGAGGTTCTCGCCGGGAATCAGTATCCGGTAGTTCAGTTCGGAGTCGCGACCATCGGCCTGGTCGGCGACCAGGGAGGCCAGGGCCTGGGAGTCGGTGCTCTCCCCCGCGGCCCGGCGCCGCTCAATGCTCTGGACGATGCGCTGGGCGGAGATCTCCAGGCCGCGCTGCTCGGAGGCCCAGATGGAGGCCGACGCGAAGAACGCGCCGGGCAGCCCCATGAGCACGCACACAACGGCGACGACGGAGACAATCATCCTCACCGCGCGTGCGCGCATGGCGGCCCTCCTTTATCGCCGGTTCAGCGCGCGTTCTCGAAGCGGAAGCCCATCCCGCGCACGGTCGTGATGTAGTGCGGGTCGGTCGCGTCGTCGCCGAGCTTGCGGCGCAGCCAGGACACGTGCATGTCGAGGGTCTTCGTCGAGCCGGTCGGATCGGAGCCCCACACCTCGCGCATGAGGGTGTCGCGCGCGACGACCGAGCCGGCCTCACGCAGCAGGACGCGCAGCAGATCAAACTCCTTGGCGGTCAGGCTCAGCTCGACGTCACCGACGAAGGCGCGGTGGGCGGCGACGTCCATGCGGACGTCCTGGGCGCGCAGCTCACCCTCGGCGGGCTCGGCGACCTGGCGGCGCAGGAGGGCGCGCACGCGGGCGAGGAGCTCGGCGAGGCGGAAGGGCTTGGTCACGTAGTCGTCGGCGCCCGCGTCCAAGCCGACGACCATGTCGACCTCGTCCGTGCGGGCAGTCAGGATCAGAATCGGCACGCGGTTGCCGGAGGCGCGGACCTCGCGGGCCACATCCAGGCCGTCCATGTCGGGCAGGCCCAGGTCCAAAACAACCAGGTCAACGCCGCGAATGTCGGCGAGTGCTTCGGCGCCCGTCGCGTGCGCGCGCACGTCGTACCCTTCCCTGCCCAGAGCGCGGGTCAAGGGCTCGGAGATGGCCGGATCGTCTTCAACGAGGAGAACTGTAGTCACGCGCCCATCTTAGCAATTCCGAACCAAAACTTTCACCTTTCTTGACCCAGCCCGTTGGGCATTCAGGCGGCGATCCGCGCGCCTCCTCGGGCCCGCGTCAAGCCGCGCGTGTCGCGAGCAGGTACGGCGAAACGGGGCCAAATCCGCGCAAGTCCGCGGTGGGAAACTCCTCCAGGCTGTAGCCCTCCCCGCCCTTGCCCGCGGCGATGGCGGCAGCGGTAGCGGGGTCGGTCAGGATCTTGCCGACGGGCGCAATGTCCACGAGGCGAGACGCCAGATTGACGGTCGGCCCGAAGACGTCGCCCGAGCGAGAGAACACGTCTCCACGCACGAAGGACGCGCGCACGGGCAGCATCTCATCGTCAGCGTTGAGGCGTTCGATGAGCGTTGTCGCCACACGCAGGCCGGTCGTCAGATCGTCCGCGATGTACAGGACCGCATCGCCGATCATCTTGACGACGCGCCCACCCTCTTCGATGACGGCGGTGCGGCTCTCTTCCTCGAAGCGCTCGATGAGTCCGACGAGGGCGTCCCCGAGGATCGTCGAGGAGGACGTGTACGACACCATGTCGACGAAACCGAGACAGCGATTGAGGGGGAAACGGCTATGGCGCTCCTCGTGCCCGCGCTGGGACACCTCCCGGTCGAAGCGTGACAGGGTGGCCTCGAGCTGGCGACGCCAGGAGTAGACAAACATTTCCTGGAAGACATCGATGTAGTCGCGCATGTGATCCAGGACGTACATGCGGGCCGTCGTGTCGTCCAGCATGAGGCGTCGCGAAGAATCCTCCACCAGGGCCTCGTACTGCCACAGGGCCAAGCGGTCCGCGAGATGGGAGTTGGCGCGCAGGAGCGAGCGCGAGGTGGCCGTGTCAATGGCATCGGATTCGACCAGGTCGTGCCACTTGCCAAACACGTCCAGATCCCGCTGGGAGAACGCCGGTTCGTCAGGATCGGGGGCCTGGAATCCCAGGGCGATCCAGAACTGCATGACGCGTTCGATCGGAGTGTCTGTGGCCTGCGAGAGGTCGCGGGCAGAGTACGTGAGATGACCACCGAGCAGCCGAGGAACGTAGCTGGTTGCGGTGAGGTCATCGGGAGCGCCATGGGACGACGCCGCACGCTCATCCATCGCGAATCCCTCCTCGTGTCGGGCTGACTCAACACCACATCAACTACTGATCGGTATACTAGATCACTTTTTAAGGTCACACCGAAATATGGCCTCACACACTGACAATTGTAGTAGGCTGATTTGTTTTCCACCAGCGATTTGCACGTTTACCTGCGACAATCCGCTTTTTTGCACCATTTTTCAACTTCAGTGCGCACCCAAGCGACAGTGGTCCACAATGGATGCATGCGCCTCGTCCTTGCTTCCGCTTCCCCCGCCCGCCGAGCCACGCTGAGCGCCGCGGGCATCACCCCGATCGTCCGCGTCTCCACCGTCGACGAGGATGCTCTCCTGGCGTCCCTGCCCGGCGGGCGCGCCCTCTCCGGGGGCACAACGACCCCCGCGGACGAGGTCGGCGCCCTCGCGGCCGCCAAATGCTCCGACGTATGCGAGGCGCTCAGGCGCGGAGACGCCGAGCTTCCCGTCGGCGAGCCCGTCCTCGTCGTCGGCTGCGACTCGATGCTCGAGATCGGCGGCCAGATGCTCGGCAAACCCCACACCCCCGAGGTGGCCCGCGAGCGCATCGCAGCCATGCGTCGCACGACAGCGACCCTGTGGACCGGCCATTCGGTGGCGATCCTGGCCCCACTGCCCTCGCAGGGGGACGCGCGCTCCTCACACGGGGAGGAACGGAGGATCGAACGCCAGGTGACGCGCTCCGCCTCGACCCTCGTGCACTTCGGAGACATCTCAGATGCCGAGATCGAGGCCTACGTGGCGACGGGCGAGCCCCTGCACGTGGCGGGTTCCTTCACGGTGGACGGCCTGGGCGGCCCCTTTATCGAGGGCGTGACGGGCGACTATCACTCGGTCGTCGGTATCTCGTTGCCGCTGCTGCGCTCCATGGCCACAGAGCTCGGGGTCTTCTGGCCGGACCTGTGGGATGCGCCGCGCCCCTGAGTGTCACCCCGAAACGACGCGCGCACGCCCCGTACTGTAGGGGCATGGACAACAGCACTGCATGGGGCATCGGCCTCGCAACGATCACCCTGGACGGAACGACTCTCGACACCTGGTACCCCGCCCCGCGCCTGGGCGAACCCGGAAACGACGAGGAGCTGGCGACCTCGCTGGCGCTCCTGGAGCGCGTGGATGATGCGCGCCGCGTGCGCACGGTCGTCGTGAACACGTCGATCGACCTGGCGCAGGCTCCCGCCTCAACCGAGGACGCCTACCTGCGCCTGCACCTGCTGTCCCACCGCCTGGTGGCGCCCAACACGATCAACCTGGACGGTATTTTCGCGGTGCTGCCCAACGTCGTGTGGACGGACGCCGGCCCGTGTGCCGTCGCGGACTTCGAGGCTACGCGCCTGCGTCTGCGCGCCCGCGATGGCCGCCCCGTGACCGTGCAGGGCGTCGACAAGTTCCCCCCGATGGTCAACTACGTGCTGCCGCCCGGCGTGCGTATCGCCGACGGTACGCGCGTGCGCCTGGGCGCCTACCTCTCCGAGGGCACGACCGTCATGCACGCGGGCTTCGTGAACTTCAACGCGGGGACGCTCGGCCGTTCGATGGTCGAGGGCCGCGTCTCACAGGGCGTCGTGATCGGCGACGGCTCGGACGTGGGCGGCGGTGCCTCCACGATGGGCACCCTGTCGGGCGGCGGGAAGCAGCGCGTGCGCCTGGGCGAGCGCTGCCTGCTGGGCGCGAACTCGGGCCTGGGTATCGCGCTGGGCGACGACTGCGTCGTCGAGGCGGGCCTGTACGTGACCGCGGGCGCGAAGGTGACGCTTATCGATTCGTCTGGTGAGGCTGAGCCGCGCACGGTGGCGGCGCGCGAGCTGTCGGGTGCCTCGAATATCCTGTTCCGCCGAAACTCGCAGACGGGGCGCATCGAGGCCATCGCCCGCGCGGGCGTGGTGGGTATCGAGCTCAACGACGCGCTGCACGCGTCGAACTGATCGCGTAGACGTTACGAGGCCGGGGCGCGCTGAGCGTCCCGGCCTCGTCGTGTCGGCGCGTCACTTAGCGCGCGGACCAGGCCTGCCGGATGCGCTGCGCTGCGGCCGCGATGCGCTCGTCGGAGGCGGTCAGGGCGACGCGGACGCGCCCGTGGGCGGCGGTGCCGTAGAAGTCGCCGGGAGCGACGAGGATGCCGAGCTCGGCCAGGCGGTTCACGAGCGTCCATGAGTCGGTGGGGTGGGCGGGGTCGGCGACCCACAGGTACAGGCCGGCGGCGCTGTCGGGGTCGACGTCGAGGCCGGCCTCGGTCAGGGCCTCGAGGAGGAGAGCGCGGCGCACGGCGTAGACGGCCCGCTGCGCCTGAACGTGCTCGGTGTCGGCCAGGGCGATCGCCATCGCGTGCTGGACGGGGGCGGGGACCATGAGTCCGGAGTGCTTGCGCGCGGTGACGATGGGGGCGACCAGGGTGGGGTCGCCGTAGATGAGGGCGGCTCGGTAGCCCGCGAGGTTGGACTGCTTGGACAGCGAGTACAAGACGATGAGGCCGCTCGCGTCGCCGTCGCACACCTGCGCGTCGAGCAGGGAGGGGACCCCCTGGCTCACGTATGGTTCGGCCCAGGGCAGGGCCGCGTAGCACTCGTCGGAGACGATGACGGCGCCGTGGGAGCGCGCCCACCTCACGGCGGCGCGCAGCTGGTCTTTGCTCATGACGTGCCCGTCGGGGTTGCCGGGCGAGTTCAGGTAGACCAGGGTGGCCTCGGGCCAGGAATCGGGGTTCGTCGGGTCGACGGCGACGGGGGTGGCGCCGGCCAGGCGGGCTCCGATGTCGTAGGTCGGGTAGGCGACGTCGGGGACCAGGACGGTGTCGCCGGGTCGCACGCCGAGCAGGAAGGGGATCCATGCGACGGCTTCCTTTGAGCCGATCGTGGGGATGACGCCGGCCGGGCCCACGTCGACCATGCCTCGGCGCGCACCCCACGCCGCGATCGCGTCGCGCACCTCGGCGGTGCCGATCACCGTGGGGTAGCCGTGTGCGTTGGAGGCGTCGGCGAGGGCGTCGCGAATGAAAGCGGGGGTGTCATCGACCGGGGTTCCGACGCTCAGATCGCAGATTCCCCCGGGATGCTCAGCCGCGCGTGCTTTGGCGGGCGCGAGCTGATCCCAGGGGAATTCGGGCAGGTCAAGAGGGCGAGGCAGGATCGTTGTCATACCCCTACCCTATCGACTGTCAGAGATTTTCGGCCTTCCATTCCTCATTCTGAGGCGGCAGCGCGGCGATCATCGGATCGTCGAAGTCCTGGACGCCGGTCTTCTGGGCGCCGCCGGGGCTGCCCAGGTCGTTGAAGAAGTCGACGTTGGCGCGCAGGTAGTCGGACCACTCGGAGGGCAGGTCGTCCTCGTAGAAGATGGCCTCGGTCGGGCACACGGGCTCGCATGCACCGCAGTCCACGCACTCCTCGGGGTGGATGTAGAGCGAGCGGGCGCCCTCGTAGATGCAGTCGACGGGGCACTCGTCCACGCAGGCGCGATCCTTGACGTCCACGCAGGGCTGCGCGATGACGTAGGTCATGAGACGTTCCTCCTGGTCAGTTCTAAAGACTCGTTAGATTCTATTATTCACGTATGAGTAGCCCAGAGTCACGCTCCGCCTCCGATCCCGCAGAAAACCGCTTGATACCGCCGAATGAACGGAGCGAGGCGGAGGGGGCACGCGAGCAAATTTCCGCACGCCCCCCTCGCGCAATTCCTCCCCTGCCGTGGATGCGCTTCGAGGTCGGTCAGAGAATCGTGATCCGCTACCGCCTGGCGGACGGCCTGCACGACGCGCTCGGTGAGGCCCTGGAGGTGGCTCCCACGCACGTCACGGTCGCGACGAGGCGGGGGCCGGTCCGGGTGGATGCCGCCACGATGGTGACGGGAAAGGTCGTGCCTCCCCCGCCGTCCCTGTAGCGGGCGACGGGGGTCGGCCTCGGATGTCAGCGGTTGGCGCGGCGCTCGCGTGCGGCGATCTTGAAGCGCTCCTGGGCGTCCAGGACGACCTTGCGCACGCGCACGGCCTCGGGCGTGACCTCGACGCACTCGTCGTTGGCCGCGAACTCAAGGGATTCCTCGAGGGTCAGCTTGCGCGAGGGGGTCAGGGACTCGTACACGTCGGCGGTGGCACTGCGCGTGTTCGTCTGCTTCTTCTCGCGGCAGATGTTCACGTCCATGTCTTCGCCGCGCGGGTTTTCGCCCACGACCTGGCCTTCGTAGACCTCGGAGGAGGGCTCGACGATGAAGGACCCGCGCTCCTGCAGGTTCGTCATCGCATACGGGGTGGCCTGTCCGGCGCGGTCGGCGACGAGGGAACCGGTGAGGCGCTGCTCGATGGTGCCCTGCCAGGGGGCGTAGCCCTCGGCGATGGACGAGGCGATGCCTGTGCCGCGCGTTTCGGTCAGGAAGCGCGTGCGGAAGCCGATGAGGCCGCGGGCGGGGACCACGAACTCGAGGCGGATCCAGCCCGACCCGTGGTTCGCCATGGTCTCCATGCGGCCCTTGCGGGCGGCCATGAGCTGCGTGATGGCGCCGAGGTACTCCTCGGGGATGTCGATCGTCATGCGTTCCATGGGCTCGCTGAGGACCCCGTCGATCTCCTTGGTGACGACCTGGGGCTTGCCGACCGTGAGCTCGAAGCCCTCGCGGCGCATCTGCTCCACGAGGATCGCCAGCGCGAGCTCGCCTCGTCCCTGGACCTCCCATGCGTCGGGGCGCTCGGTGGGCAGGACCTTCAGGGACACGTTGCCGATGAGCTCGCGGTCGAGGCGGTCCTTGACCTGGCGGGCCGTGACCTTGGCGCCCTTGACGCGGCCGGCCATGGGCGAGGTGTTGATGCCGATCGTCATGGAGATGGCCGGGTCGTCGACGGTGATGAGGGGCAGCGGGCGCGGGTCCTCGAGGTCGACGAGGGACTCGCCGATCATGATGTCTTCGATGCCGGCGACGGCGACGATGTCGCCGGGGGCGGCGGATTCGGTCGAGACGCGCTCGAGGCCTTCGGTGGCGAGCAGCTCGGAGATGTGGACGCGCTGGATGGTGCCGTCGTGACGCGCCAGGCCCACGTCGGCGCCCTTCTTCAGGGTGCCGTTGTGGATGCGCAGCAGGGCGAGGCGGCCCAGGAACGGGGAGGCGTCCAGGTTGGTGACGTGCGCCTGCAGGGGCATGTCTTCGTCGAAGCTGGGGCCGGGGATGCGGTTCAGGATGGTCTCGAAGAGGGGCTCGAGGTCCTCGGTGGGCAGCTGGCCGTCGCCGGGGTTGTCCAGGGAGCACTTGCCGGCCTTGGCGGAGGCGTAGACGACGGGGACGTCCATGAGGGAGTCCACGTCGATGTCAATGCCCTCGTTCATGAGGTCCTCGCCCAGCGACAGGAGCAGGTCGGTCGTCTCGGAGACGACCTCGTCGATGCGCGAGTCGGGGCGGTCGACCTTGTTGACGACGACGATGACGGGCAGGTGGGCCTGGAGGGCCTTGCGCAGGACAAAGCGGGTCTGGGGCAGGGGGCCTTCGGAGGCGTCGACCATGAGGACGACGCCGTCGACCATCGAGAGGCCGCGCTCGACCTCGCCGCCGAAGTCGGCGTGGCCGGGGGTATCGATCACGTTGATGGTGACGCCGTCCTGAAGGCCCAGGGCCTGCGCTGCAGGGCCGCGATAGTGGACGGCGGTGTTCTTGGCGAGAATGGTGATGCCCTTCTCGCGCTCGAGGTCACCGGAGTCCATGACGCGCTCACCGGTCTTTTCGACCGTGTCACGCTCAGAGAACGCTCCGGATTGCCAGAGCATTGCGTCAACCAGCGTGGTCTTGCCATGATCGACGTGGGCGACGATCGCGACGTTTCGCAGGTCGGGACGCGTGGACATATGTGGACTCCTCACATGTGGACACCTATTATTGCGTGTGATGGGGCACAGAAGCCCGCTTGACGATCGGCCGACTGACCGATTCCACGCACAGACCTCTCCAGAATATCCGCATACGGAGGGCGACGCGCACGCCACCCTGCGACATCCACCACGTCACCACCCCCTCTGGACAAACCGATCGGTCTATTTGACCGACCATCTCCCCCTACATTTAACTGATAATCATGAGCGACATAGCCACACTCTCCACATCCGTTCCCTCGTCCTCGACCCTGATCTCCCCCTTCGGCGCTCACCTCCTGTCGTGGCGCCCGACCGGCGACGAGGACGTCCTGTGGCTCTCATCCCGCGCCGTCATGGATGGCACGCGCGCGATCCGCGGCGGCGTCCCCCTGTGCCTGCCCTGGTTCGGCGGCCCCGAGGATTCCCCCGCCCGCCCGGGAGCGGGCGCCAGCGCGCACGGTTTCGCTCGCACCAGCACCTGGGCGCTGCGGGCCTCGACGCAGCCCGCCGACGACGCCCCGGCCTCGTTCTCTTTTGAACTGCACCACACGGGCGAGACCTCCGCCCTGTACCCCCATTCGCTGCGCGCGCGCCTCGACGTGAGCGCCGGCTCCGAGCTCCACATGAGCCTGACCCTGACGAACGAGGACGATCACCCCTTCGCGATCGAGGCGGCGATGCACACCTACCTGGCCGTCGGCGACGTCAAGGACGTGACGGTCGAGGGCCTGGACGGGGCCCGCTACTTCGACAAGGTTCGAGGCCGTTTCGCCACCCAGGTCGGGGACGTGACCTTCGTCGGCCCCACCGACCGCGTCTACACGACAACCCAGCAGGTTCAGGTCGTCGACCCCAAGCTCGATCGACGCATCATCGTCGACAAGAACGGCTCGGGCTCGACGATCGTGTGGAATCCCTGGTCGCAGGCGGCGGCGGGCATGAGCGACGTCGGCGAGGGCGAGTGGCAGCACTTCGTATGCGTCGAAACCGGGGCGGTGCGCGAGAGGGCGCTCACGCTGTGGCCGGGTCACCCTCACATCATGACGCAGACCCTCGCTGTGGAGCCACTCGACTGAGCTGAGCGCGAGTACGATTGGGGGCAGCTACGAACAGAAAGGCCCCCATGGCTCTCACGCGCGCTCTCGCCTCCGCCTACTTAGCAGTGTCCCGCTGGACACTCACCACCGAGCCGTTGCCCGATAAGGTCATCGTCATCGGCGCCCCGCACACCTCTAATTGGGACGGCGTGTTCATGGCCGTGTCGATGTGGAAGAGCGGGCGCAGCTTTTCCTTCCTCGTGAAGGACTCCGTCGTCAAGGCCCCGGTGCTCGGCTGGTTCGTCAAGAAGATCGGCGCGGTTCCCGTGGAGCGTAGCGCCGCGCACGGCCTGGTGGACCAGGTGGCAGCGCGCATTCGCGAGTCCGACTCCTTCACGCTGTGCATCACGCCGAAGGGGACGCGCTCGCCGCGCGACTTTTGGAAGTCGGGCTTCTATCGCATCGCGATGGAGGCGGACGTGCCGATTCAGCTGGGCTTTATTGACCGCACGACCCGGACCTTCGGGTGGGGGCCGACCTACCGCCTGACGGGCGACGTCCGCGCGGACATGGACGTGATCCGAGCCTTCTACGCGGATAAGGTGGGCGTCAATCCCGCCAAGACCTCGGTTCCTCGCCTGCGCGCCGAGGACGAGGACCAGTGAGGATCGCCCGCGCACTGCTATGCGCCACAGGGGCCGCGGCGCTGATGGCTCTGGGTGCGCCCGCCTTTGCCGACGAGGCGACGCCGATTCACCTTGCCGAGGTTTACGACGTGACGCCGGGCGTGTCGGCCACCCACGAGGTCACGCTGTCAACCGACGCGCCCCTGCTGAGCGAGCAGTGCCAGTCGATGGGCACCGGTGCGCGCGCGACCTCCACCGTGTCCGTTGAGGTCAACGGGGTGGCAGCCTGCCGCTTCACGTGGGATCTGGACGATAGCGGCGCCGAGGTCCTGACGGTGGACGACGGCGGGGTGTTCCATTTTCATTCCGTGTCCGCCTCGCTCCTGGAGGGTTTTTCCTCCCCGGAGGCGCTCGCCTCCATCGACTCCGTGACCCTGGTCGCGCACGCCTCCGAGATCGTCGAGGCCTCTGCCGGGGGTGCCATCACGTCGCCGGGAGCCTCCACGAAGAAGGACGCGAGCACGGTGACGTGGACGCAGGTGAGCGATGACGTGAGCGCCACGGGGACGGTCGACCTGGAGGCCACGGCGATGCCCGCCTCCCCGGCCTCGTCCTCCTCCGCCGCGCCTGCTTCTCGGGAGGGACGAGGCTCTGGCTCCTCGCGCTCGTCTCTGACCCTGATCGTGGCGATGACCGGGGCGGTGGTCGCGCTGGCGCTCGCCGGCGCGGTCGCGCGTTCCATGGGTCGGTCGCGCCGCGCCAGCGCCGACGCGCAATTCGAGCGCGACGCTGCCTTGCGCGCCGCCCAGCGGGCCGCCGCCCGCTCCGCCATGCAGGCGTCCGCGGCCCACGCCGACGCTCGCTTAGGCTTGGTGCGTGACGTCCTGACGCCGCCCGTGGGTATGCCCCCCGCGCCCGAGGCCGACCCGCTGCCCGCGGACGCACCCCCCGCGCCCGAGGCCGACCCGCTGCCCGCGGACGCGCCCCCCGCGCCCGAGGCAGACCCCGCCGAAGGGGGCGAGCGCTTCGCTCCCCCGCCGGGCAGCGATGCCACCGCCCGCTAGCCGACGTGGAAGTAGCGGTCGACAAGCTCCTCGACGGACACGCGCGAGTCTGCCAGGTCGTCGCGCAGGTGCATGTCGCCCAGTTCCACCAGCCGTGAGGCCCACGAGTCGATGAGGCCGGCGGGGAACACGCCGCGTGCCTCGTAGTCCTCGCGCTGGGCGAGAAGGCGCCCGGCCGCCTCGAAACACGACGAGGGCAGCTGGTCCAGTCCGGGGGTCTGGGATGCGTCGCCGTCGACCTTGCGCTCGCGCGCGTAGTCGGCCATGCCGGGCTGGGTGAGTCCCAGGCGAGCGGCGACCGCGATCCCCGCGAGCAGCAGGTGGATGGCCGCCGAGCCGTCGGGGCTGCGTAGCTCGACGGTCTGTGAATCGTTGGGAAGCCCGGTGATGGGCGACTCGTTGGGGTTCGCGTCGCGGAACATGGAGTCGTCGATGTGTTGCCATCCGAGGGGCACGCGCACGAGGACCGATCGGTTGCGGTCTCCCCAGCAGATCGCGGTCGGGGCCTCCTGGTGAGGAACGAGGCGCAGGAATGAAGTGGGCACCGTGTTCCCGAAGGCGGTGAGCGATGCCGCGTGGGAGAGGTAGCCGCCGATCACCTTGAAGGCGTCCTCGGTCAGCCCTTCGCCGGTCGAGAATTGGTTCACCCCGTCTTTGACGAGGCGGGTGTGGAAGTGCATGCCGGAGCCCGCCTGGCCGACTGCGATCTTGGGCGAGAAGGACACCTCGATGCCGTAGGAGTGGGCGACCTCGCGCAGCACCCACTTGGCCAGGACCATCTGGTCGGCAGCGTCCATCGCGTCGACCGGCAGGAACTCGATCTCCTGCTGGATCATCTGGCGGCCCTCGGCGACGAAGTTTCCGACCTCGGAGTGCGCGTATTTGACGGCACAGCCCATGGTCACCAGGTGAAGCAGGGTTTCGGTGCGCACATCCTCCCACTTCGAGAACGGACCGGACTCGTGGTAGCCGCGTTGCTCTTCGACACGGAATAGGGGTTCTTCCGGGGAGAAGAGGTAGTACTCGAGTTCGCCGAGGGCCTCGAGGGTACAACCCGTGTCCTCCTGGAGGGCGCGCTGCGCCTTACGCAGGATCTCCTGGGGCGCCGAGGCCAAGGGGGCGCCGTCGACGTCGTAGAAGGCGCAGAGGAATTCCAGGGTGGGGATGGTGGAGAAGGGGCTCAGGAACGCCGTCGACAGGCGCGGGACGACGTAGAGGTCCGAGGAGGTCGCGTCGACGAAGGTGAACAGGGAGGAGCCGTCGACACGTTCGCCGAGGGTGAGGACACGGTCGAGGTGCGCCTTTGATTGGATCGCGAAGTTGAGGGTCTTGAGCCGTCCGTCTCCCCCGACGTAGCGTAGGTTGAGCATCGGGATTCGATTATCCTCAATGTAACCGATGATGTCGGCTTTGGTGAACTCCTTCGGCGGCTTGCGCAGTGCCTGCACGAGGGGGTTGGGACTCAGGGAAACGGTGTCGGTCGAGAGCATCTCTCACTCCTCTTTGAGCATGACTTGTGCCACCCCATTGTGGCACATGACACCACATCGGAATAGCCGAGGTCGACGCCATGCCGGGAAGGGGACACCGAATCACGCCCCGAAAACGCCACGAGATATTAGTGATGCTTGTTACACTCTCGTTAGTCGTATTCAAGGAGCCGACATGGCGAGCACCCCCGCTTTCATCCCCCACGACCCCGCACAGGCGCCCACATGTTCCTGGCGGGGCGTCGCCGTCGATCCCACGCACTCCTTCTGGCCGGTCCCTTCCTTGAAGCTTGTCCTCTCCCTCATGTCCAGGTATCGCCTCACCGTCATGCGCTGGCGGCTCTGCGCCGGATCGTCGTGCCTTCTGTCGGTCCCAGGCTTTCCCTTCGACACCGGAGCCGGGGTGCATCCCTCCTCCCTATCCACCCCCGGCGCCGACCTCGCGCGCACTCAGTCCGCTCGCGACGCCATGCACCAGGCTCCGCGCATGCGCGGCTACTACTCCGACGCCAACATCCGCCACCTTGTCGCCTACGCGGCGGCAGGCAACATCCGCCTCATCCCCGAGATCTGTCTCCCCAGCCACGCACCCGAATCCCCCTCGGCGGTCGCGCCCGCCCCGGCCTCGTTCGGCCTCATCGAGGCCGCCGTCCACCACGCGTGCGACCTGTTCCCTTCCCCGGTCTTGTCCATCGTCCAGCAGGGGGGAGCGCCGCGAGAGGAGACCGCCGCTCGCTCACGCTCCGAGGGCAAGGCTCCGTCGCGCACGCCCCTCGACGCCGCCCTGCGAGCCCTGCGCTTCCACGGGCGAAGGGCCGCACTGCGAGAGGACCCGCTCACCTCGACCCTCCTTCCGGCGGAGGGGAGGATCATCCGAGCGCGAACCATCCCGGGGACAGACCGGAAGTCCGGGCGATTCCCTCCCACCCCGCGGATGCTCTCGCTGACACTTGATACGCCGGGGGACGGCGGCGAGGCCACAGACGCCGCGAACCTCGCCGCGGCGCACCACATGTACGAGGCGCTCCCCCGCGCCCTGCGCGCCGCCGACGTGCAGGGGATCGAGGCACTCCTCCAACCGGCGTCGGCCATGGGACCGACCGCCCTCATCCGGCAGCTCCTCCCCCGCCTCATCGTCGTCGCCGAGGTCGGCTGGCACGGGGAGCGCGCACTGCCATGGGACCGCCTGCGCCCCATCATCGAGCGCGAGAGCGCGCACCTGGGCCGCGCGATTCCCCATCGCAGCGCGCCGCGCGCATAGTTGAGGGCCGCGCGCATAGTTGAGGGCCGCGCACCACAAGCAGGTACGCGGCCCGTGCCCCCTAGCGGGGCGAGGTTCGGAGCAGGCATGGAACCCGCCCCACTAGGCTCATTATGAACGCGGAGACCAGGACTTCAGGCGTTCAGCGAGTTCACGAGCCCTCATATCCAAGCGCTCAGCTTCTGGCGCATCTCCGCTCTTCATCGCGCGCCAATACGCGATCTTTGTGCGCAAGAACTCACGTCGTAATTCGATAATCTGCGCCTCCTCCTGAAGGCGCGCGTCCTGCTGTTGCAGCAGGGAAATGAACTCCGCGACGTCACGCTCCGCGCCCAGCCCGGAACGCACGTACTCACGCATGTCGGCGATCGACATTCCGGACGCCGACAGGCACGCGACCCAGGTCAGCAGCTCCAGGTCGCCCTCCGTGTAAATACGGTGGCCACTGGAGGGATCGCGCGCGATGGCCGGAATGACGCTGACGTCCTCGTAGTAGCGCAAAGTCGACGGGGGCAGGCCAACGAGCGCCGCTACCTCCTTAATGGAGTACGTGCGCCCGATGCCTGTTCCTGCCATAACCTCACCCTAAAAGACCTCAAGTCCTTGAAGTCAAGCGGAACTGCGGGACGTGCATCACGCGGCGCGACCAGCGCAAAAGCCGTTCACGAAACCCGGCCGGGTCGCCCGTCACCGAACGGCAGCAGCGACCGGCCACGCGTCATGAGTCGAGCAGTTCGGCGCGGCGCTGGAACGCCCAGATCGGGCAGGTCTGTTCCCTCAGGCGAACCTCGACGACATCGAGGAGCTCACAGCCTCCGTTAGTGTAGAAGCGCGCGTTGGATTCCGTCGATGTGACGAAGCCGTACGCGCGACCGCCCCTCTTTGCCACAAAGTCCGGCAGCACTTTGGCAACGAGCCAACGCCCCACCCCTTTGCCGCGCATGTGACGGTCCACTGACAGGACCTCGAGGTACCAGTCGAAGTCACCCAGGTCGATGGCGATCTGATCACTACGCGCCGCCACCTCGTCAAACTGGCGGACGAGCGTGGGGGTCGCGTAGCGGAAGAGCTCGTGCCCACCGTTGATGAAGCTATCCCAGAAACCGACCTTGCGATCGTGCATAAGCGCCACGGCGACAACGCGCCCCTCATGCTCGACGACAAGCGCATTCCTGCACCTCAGATAGGCCCTGACGAGCATCCGATTGACCGCTTCCAGGCATTGCGGGTAACGCTCCGGCTGGTAGAGATACGGTTTCAGCATGATGTGAAACGGGTAATCTAGGAATCCCTCGGTGATAATGCGTGTCATTTCGGGGATATCTGCACTAGTTGCGGGTCGACACTTCACAGCAGCCCTCCTCTGTTATGTCGGACAGTATCGCGTGACAAGGTCGAAAACCTGACCACAGGTAGACAGTTGTCATACTACGCGATGAGCCACAATCTGACCTTGTCAGTTAACTGCGATGTGCTTTGACAGTCAGAGAAGGATTACTTGACGACCGGTCAGGCACTGTCGGACTTGCGCGCCCTCGTTGCTTTGTATCCACGAACGGACGATAATCGAGTGACCCATCTCAGGAGGACTGCATGCGATTCTTTCGTGCCCTGTGCGCTGTGCTCGGGGCCCTACTCATCGTGCCCGCCTTGCCTTCAGCGTCCTTTGCGACCGACGCTCCGACCGTGTCGGAGGCGTTTGTCCTGACCAAGGACGGGCAACTCGTGGACACGCTGACCGTCAGGGACCCGTCACGCACTATGACGGAGTCAACGTGCCAGCCCTTTGCGGGTAGCTCGACCGACCACCGCGTCCAGTTCGTCCTGTTGGACGACGCGGCGGTGTGCCACATGCAGCTCATGTACACCCGTGCTGAGGACGAGAGCGAGTTCGAGCTCAAGGATTCGGGCGAATTCATCATGACGGCGCGAACCGATCAGACCATCGATGGGTACCGCCGGAATTTTGGCGTGACGCTGGTGATGACCTCCCTGTCGCTGAGCGTGGAGGGGGACGTGAAGTCGTCGACGGCCGGGGCGGCGAACTCGTCCATGACCTACGAGAACCGTTCTTTTACCGTGGTGACGTGGAAAGACTCCGTCCCCGAGGTGATCACCGTTCGTGGGAATCTGGCGGCCGGCGGCGACCGCTCCGCCGCTGGCGGCACTCGCGCGCTACGGGATCCGTGGGGCGTCACTCCTCCCCCGGGTCGTCCCGAGGCCGGGGCCGCGCAGAGTGGTAGCGAGCCGTCGTCCGCAGCCTCCTCGTCGGGTCCATCGATCGGCCTGCTTATCGGCTTGATCGTCGGCCTCATCGTCGTGGTGCTCGTCGGCGTCTTCGTCGTTTATGCGAAGCGCTCGAAGAAGTCTCCGGCGCCGACGAAGGGTGCGCGATCCCCCGCACCCGCGTCGCACGTGCGCCCGCAAGGCCCCCAGCACGGCGAGGAGCGCCCGCCCGCCGCACACGTCGCGTCCTCCCCGCAAGCACGCCGCGGCAGTGGGGCTCCTGCACCGTCGAGGACCCCCGCGCCCCCGAGGACCCCCGTGCCCCCGAGCGCTCAGCCCTCCAACGAGCGCCGTGCCCCCGTTGCACCGCCCACCCGCCCGCAGGCACCCGCCTCTCGCCCGCAGGCACCCGCCTCTCGCCCGCAGGCACCCGCCTCTCGCCCGCAGGCACCCGCCTCTCACCCGCAGGCACCCGCCTCTCACCCGCAGGCGCCCACCTCTCGCCCGCAGGCGCCCACCTCTCGCCCGCAGGCGCCGGCCACCAACGAACGCCGCGCCGAAGCCATGCCCGCCTCTCGCCCGCAGGCGCCGGCCGCGCCTTCGCGCAAGACTAGGCCCGAGGCGCCCGCACCACAGGTTCCCAGTGCCCCCGCCGCGCCGAGCCGACAAACGCCTCCTTCCGACTCCCCGCGCGCTGCGACGCCCGCGGCGGGTGCGAGTCACGCACAGCCGACTCCTCGAGAGACCGGATTCGTGTGGAACCGTCAGTCGGGTGCCACGTCGTCCCAGCAGGCGGCGTCGGGGGCGGCTGCGCGCTCCGGCGAGACCCCCAAGCGGAAGCGGTCGCGCGGCGGGCATCGTCCCGCGGTCTTCCCCGAGACTCGCCCGTCGGATGCCGTCTCCGCGCCGACGCAGGCGGTGCCCGGCAACGGCGCTATCGCGGTCCAGATGGGTGCTGTCGCGGCGTCCTCGCAGGCGCCCGTTCCGCCGCCCGGCCGCCGCGCCGACCGCGTGCGCCCGTCTGTCGCGAATCAGCCTGCGCCCGAGAGCACCGCGCCGGCATCCCGGCGCGCCACGCCGGCCGTGCCAGCAGCACCCGATGCCCCCAGGCCGACTGCCGTTCCCGCGCGCGAGACGATTCCTGCGCCCGCGCCACAGCCCGCGAGCATCCCCGCGCCGGAGCCGGTCGTCGCGCCCGAACCCAAGCCCGCGCCGGAGCCGGTCGTCGCGCCCGAGACGATTCCTGCGCCCGCGCCACAGCCCGCGAGCATCCCCGCGCCGGAGCCGGTCGTCGCGCCCGAACCCAAGCCCGCGCCGGAGCCGGTCGTCATACCTGAGCCGGTCGCCATGCCCGAGCCCGAGCCGATCGTCATGCCCGAGCCCGAGCCGGAACCCGAGCCCGAGCCGAAACCCGAGCCCGAGCCGATCGTCGCGCCCGAGCCGATCGTCGCGCCCGAGCCGGTCGTCGCGCCCGAGCCGGTCGTCGTGCCCGAGCCCGAGCCGGTCGTCATGCCCGAGCCGGAGCCCGCCCCGGCCTCGTTCGTCATGCACGAGCCGGAACCCGCGCCCGAGCCGGAGCCGGTCGTCGCGCCCGAACCCAAGCCCGCGCCCGAGCCGGTCGTCATACCTGAGCCGGTCGCCATGCCCGAGCCCGAGCCGATCGTCGCGCCCGAGCCGGAACCCGAGCCCGAGCCGATCGTCGCGCCCGAGCCGATCGTCGCGCCTGAGCCGGTCGTCGCGCCCGAACCGGAGCCGGTCGTCGCGCCCGAGCCCGAGCCGGTCGCCATGCCCGAACCGGAGCCCGCCCCGGCCTCGTTCGTCATGCACGAGGAGGACGCCGACCTGGCAACCACACAGATGCCCCAGGTCCGCAGGATCGCGGGCTTCGATTGGGATATGCCCGCCGCACCTCAGGCGGCTGCCGAGTCCTCGTTCGAGACTCCCGCTCCCGAGGCCCCCGCGTTCGAGGCGCCCACACCCGATTCTCCGACGCGCAACACCGGTTTCGTCGCAGGCCCCGCCGAGGGCTTCCCCTCCGCTCCTGTTCAGCCCAGCGCACCCGTTGAGCCCGCGACTCCCGCGCCCCTCTCGACGTCAGAGCCTCAGGCTCCCCAGTCCCCGCAGATTCCGGCCGCGTTCCAAAGCGACTGGAACACCGATTTCTCGTGGAACGACGAGGCGCGCGAGGAACAGGAAGCCGAGACGAAGCGCCGCGGTCGCTGGCCCTGGAACAAGCGCCGCAAGAAGCAGCGCGACGAGGACAACAAGCCGACCCTACCCGAGATCGACGAGCGCGACGCCGCCACTCGCATGCCGATCATCGCGGTCGACGCTCAGGACGACGACTGGAACGACTGGCAGAACTGGAACTCGCAGAACTGACGCCGTCTCCGAGGTGTTGCCGTCTCCGAGGGGTGCTCGTTACCGCGAGCGCCCCTCGGTTTGTGTGAGCTCGACGTAGGCGGCGATGTCGGCGCTGATCTCGTCGGCCAGGTGGGCGCTCACGACGCCCGTGGAACCCTCCCCCGCCTCGTCGATGTATCCGTAACGCTCCGCGAGGAAACGCTCCCGATACAGGTGGTCGGCGGTGTCCCCGATGGTGCGCATGAGGGAGGCGTTGACGAACGCGCCGACGACGATGCCAACGAATGGCACGATCTGCGCGATCTTCAGGCTGGCCAGACGCGCGCCGAGGGAGGCGACCAGGGAGTTTATGGCGGCAGAGAACACGTTGGTTCCGACGCTATCCATCGGTCCGCGCTTGGCGACGTCGCGCATCACCTTGTTGAAGGCGATCATCGTCGTCTGCTTCTCCACGACTGCGCCTTCCCCGGCGCTCTCCGGGTCGATCGCCTGCGAGAGCACCATCGTGGCGAAAAGGTTCTCGGCGGGATCGACCGTGTCGTAGCCGTAGTAGGCCGCCGTGTGGGACACGAGCCGCGTCGCGGCACCGAGGAAGGTCGCGATGTCGAGGGCGACAACCGAGGCCGTGAGGGCGATCCCGGGGGCCGAGGCGACACCCAGGCCGAGGACCGCCGCGATCGAAGCGCCGGAGGCGACGACACCACTGAACGCCCCCTCGGCGGCTGCGGCGCTCGAATACGCGATCTTCAGGTGGGGTCTCACCGGGCGAATCTGGTCGAGGTCCAGGCCGAGACGGCGAATGTCCTCCAGGCACTCGACGTCGTAGCCTGCCTTGCGGTACGCCCTGAGGATGCGGCGTCGACGCACCGAGGCCTCGGACACCGAAGTCGCTTTCTCCATGAGGCCAAGCCCCACCGCGGACACCGCCCGGGCGACGGCAGCGCCCCCGGGGACCTTGCGCGCCACAGACACAATCGTACCGAGGGGCGCCATCAGGTAGGAACGCAGCCGCTGGGAGATGACGCGAGGGCGCCTGGGGCTGATCTGCGCTTCTTTCCAACGCTGAATTTCCTCCCACTGGGCGGCGTCGCCGGGGCTCATGCGTGTGCGGGCCTGCTCGTTGGCAGGCTCGTGGTCCCTGGAGGTTTCTTTCACGATGCCACCCTACACAACGCGGCGGCGTCACGGGGCATGGGGGCGCCCACCGCCCTGTTATGCTGAAGTCTTGGTCATCACTCGTGGCCTCACGACGAAGGAATTACCGTGGATTCGCGCGCACAGCTCATTGATCGGGTCAACGCCCTGCACGACGAGGGCGAGCATCAAAAGATCATCGCACTGATCGAACAGCTGCCTCCATCATCGATGGGCTACGAGCTCACGTGTCTGCTGGCGCGCGCCTACATTAACTACGCGCAGCCGTACATGAATTCCTTCTCCGAGCACATCAATCGCGCCGTGGAGCTGCTGCACAGCGTCGAAACGGAGGGCCTGTCCGACCCGCTGTGGTACTACCGCATCGGTAGCGCCCTGTATTGGCTGGACCGGGAAGAGAGCGCCCTGACATACCTCGAACAGTGCGTCGCCATGGACCCGTCCAACTCCTACGCGCCCGAGCTGATCGAGCAATGCAAGCGTGCCCTTGATCGCCGCAGGATCGTCCGGCCCGTCGACTTCGCGCGCCTCGTCAGCTACTTCGAGGAGAAGGACTACAGCCACGAAGTGGAAGACCAGCACGTCTACACGAACTTCACGCACGGCTTTTTCATTTTCTCCATCGCCAACGACGGCACAGACCTGTGCATGTGGGGTGCCGTGCGTGAGGAAGTGTCGATGGAGCTGCGTTCTCGCCTGCTCCAGGCGTGCAACGACTGGAATAGCTCGACGACGTGGCCGAAGGTCTACGTCGCCACGCTGGATGACGGCCGTCAGCGCCTGTGCGCGGAGCAGTTCGCGATTATCCGCCTGGGTATGACGGACGCGCAGCTCTTCGACAACATCGACCGCTTCATTTCGGCAGCCGAGGCGTTCTTCAAGGACCAGATCGAACGCGTCCCCGCCCTGGGCGGCACCGACGAGTAGGAGCAGCACCTGAGCGCGGGGCCGATCACGCGGGGCCGACCTGCCCGAGTGCGGGCCTTCTCCGCGCGGGCAGCCACGGCCTCGCCGAGGGGACGAGGCCGTGGTCCGTGTCGTGCGTCACCGCGCCCCACTCTTCACGATGACATACACTGTATGTACATGAGGGAGGGGCGACATGCCGACACAAACGACCGCAACAAAGTCCTCGCGTATCAATCTGCGACTGACTCCCGCCCAGGAGGAGAAGCTGCGCTACGTCGCAGCTTCCTCGCAGACGTCACTGAGTGATTTCGTACTCGCTTCGGCCTTGGACCGCGCAGATCGAGCGCTCGCAGACCAAACGGAATTTACCGCGGACGACGACGCTTTCGACCACCTCCTGGAGGCACTGGACACCCCCCTACCGACGGCGCGGATCCGCGCCCTCGCTTCCCGCCCCTCCCCCGTCGGATCGACGCTGACATGGACGCAATAGGACAGCCCACACTGGAGCCTCCTCGACGTCTGGAGCGCCACGATCGACGCGGAGATTTCACGTGTGGCAACGACGAGCTGGACCAGTGGTTTCACCGTTACTCCTGGCAAAACCAGAAAGCACACAACGCGGTGACATACGTGGTCCAGCAGGGCGGGCGCGTCGCCGGATACTACGCACTTGCTGCAGCGACGATCCGGCGCGACTGGTCGCCGGCAAGCTTCGCCGCCCACCGGCCCCAATCCATTCCGTGCATGCTTCTGGCCCGGCTCGCCGTCGATCGGAGGGTGCAAGGCCAGGGCGTGGGTACGACGCTGCTGCTCGACGCGCTCCGCCGGACACTCGCGGCGTCCGACCAATTCGGTATCGCCGCCCTTCTCATTCACTGCAAAGACGAGGAGGCGCGCGCCTTCTACATGCGCCACGTCGATGCGCTGGAGTCTGCGGTCAGCCCGTTGCAGCTGGTCGTCCCGACACGAACAATTGCCCGTGGCCTGGGCGGCACCGCCGAGTAGAAGCAGCACCTGAGCGCGGGGCCGATCACGCGGGGCCGACTTGCCCGAGTGCGGGTCTTCTCCGCGCGGGCAGCCACGGCCTCGCCGAGGGGACGAGGCCGCGGCCCGCTCCCAGTCAGATGCTCGGCACGTAGACGCTCAGTCCGCCGTCGCTGACGAGGCCCGTCAGCGTCCCATCGTCGGCGACGCGCACGGGCGGGTGGCCGCCGATGAGGCACTCCCATTCCTCGCCCGCGTGGTGGGCGCCCACGGACAGGGTCTTCTCGGCGGCGCGGCGGTCGGAGAGGATGACGGCGCAGCCCGTGCCGGGCACGTCCGCCCTGCCTTCGCGGGCGAAACCGACGACGTCCGGGTCGTCGAAGGCGTTGTGCTGGGGGCCGATCGCAGCGCGGAAGCGCACGCCCATGAGGATGGGGAGCTCACGCACGGCGGGCAGGTCGCCGGTCTCGGGGGTCCCCAGGAGGTCTCCCCAGAAGACGCAGGGAACCCCGGCCTCGTTGAGGAGGATGAGCGCGTAGGCGGCGGCCTTGAACCAGGAGGCGACAGTGGAGGCCAGCGACTGTCCGGGCTGCGTGTCGTGGTTTTCGACGAAGGTGACGGACAGCTCCGGGATCGATGCCGTCAGCGTGCCCTCCCACAGGCGCGACAAGTCGACGTTGCCGTCAGAGACCGAGGCCTGGTGGAGGTGGAAGTGCAGGGGCACGTCAAAAAGCATCGCGTTGGGGACCTCGCGCAGGTACTGCTCCAGCTCGCGCACGTCTCCGCTCCAGTACTCGCCGACGGCGGGGAGCAGACGGCCGGTGGAGGTGCGCAGGTCTTCGAGCCAGCGCGCGTAGAAGTCCGAACCCACGTGCTTGACGGCGTCCAGGCGCAGCGCGTCCACGCCGGTCGTCTCCACGTACCAGCGGCCCCAGCGGTCCAGCTCCTCGCTCACGCGGGGATCGGTGACGTGCACGTCGCAGCCCATCAGGTAGTCGAAGTTGCCGAACTCGGTGTTGACGGAGTCGTTCCAGTGCTTGCCCTCAAAGAGCCACAGGCCCTTGCGCTGCGTGGCCGCGTCCCAGTCGATGCCGTGGAAGCAGGTCCAGTCCCACGTGAAGTCCGAGTATGCGCCGGCGCGTCCAGGGAACGTGAAGCGGGTCCACGCTTCGATCGTCTCGGGTTCGCCGATCACCTCATGGCGATTCTGGGGGTTGATCGGGGTGGCGCGCACGGTCTCGGAGGCGTCGGCACCCATGCGGTGGTTGAGCACGATGTCGGCCGCGACGGCGATCCCCGCCTCGTGCAGGGCATCGATAGCGGCCAGGTATTCGTCCTTCGTCCCGTACTTCGTGGGCACGGACCCCTTCTGGTCGAATTCGCCCAGGTCGTACAGGTCGTAGACGCCGTAGCCGACGTCCTTGATGCCGCTGTGCCCCTTGTAGGCGGGCGGTAGCCAGATGATGGTGACGCCCAGGTCCGCGATCGCTTGCGCGTGCTGGGCGAGGTAGCGCCAGTGGCTCGCGTCGGGCGCCATGTCCCACGCGAAGGCCTGGAGGATCAGGGGTCCAGCCTCTTGCGTCGAGGAGAGCAGGGCTGGTGTCTTCGTGTCACTCACCCGCATATGGTGGCAGGTTTGCCCTCGGGTGCGCGGGCGGGGAGGTGAAACAGTGGCGCGTTAAACACGCCCGGGACGAGGCCGGCGCCGCCCTGCGCGGACGGACGGGTGCCTACGTGGGAGATGTGCCCAACGACGCACGGAGGGCGCGGGTGCGCGGACGGACGGGGCCGGCCACGGCCTCGCGTGTGGGGGCCGATTTGTGCTTTCTGAAGCGCTGTTTCACGCTGCTCGAGATGCCGGAGGTGGCGCTCGAGATGCCGGAGGCGGCGCTCGTGGCCCCGGTGACGACGCCTGAGGCGGCGCTCTTCGCGCCGACCATGACAACCCGTGCTTTGCCTTTCATGGTTTCTTGGATTCCGTCGGCGCTGACCTGGTTGCCGCGCGCCGGGGTCGTGTCGTTGACGTGGCGAGCCCAGGCCTCGGCGTCGATGCCGCGGGGCGGGAGCTCACGCAGGTGCGCCTTGAGGCGGGAGGACTGGGCTTGGAGCGCCATGAAGGTCAGGCCGCTCGACACGAAGCCGCCGATGATGGGAACGACTTTCGAGACGCTCTTGGTGAAGGTGCTCTTCGTGATGTTGATGCCGATGACGCGCAGGGAGTATTTGACGACCGGGTACCAGGTGATGCCCATGAGGGCTTTCTTGGTGACGTGGTTCTGGTAGGCGGTGGTGGCCACCAGGCGCGCGAAAGCCGTCAGCGACTGGGCGGCGCCGCCGACGCCGAGCATGACGCCGAAGAAGACGGCGAGGACGCCGATCGTGTCGTCGTCGTTCTGGTCCGCATCGGCGACGAGGTCGTGCCACCCGTACAGGTAGGCGAGTTTTTGCATGATCCGCAGCGCGTGCGCGTAGTACTGCGTCAGGTCTGCGGGGATCGCGGCGAGCATCGCGAAGCCGCCGGGGATGCCCGCCGCGAAGGAGATGGCGGCCGACTTGTTGGTTTCGTAGGAGATTGTCTCTTCCGCAAGGCCGTCGAGCACCGCCAGGGGGACGCCCGCCGCCGCGGGGTTGGTGTCGAGGGAGCGCGCGATGATGTCGTCGCTTGCGTGAACCTTGGCGAGTTCTTGGCGCAAGAACTCGTCGCGGCGGATGCGCACGCCCGGGAGGCGAACGATCTTGGTGAGGAAGTCTAGTCCGCGGTGCTCGGCCTCGGCCTCTTGCGCGGGGGTGAGGCCGCGCAGTTCGTCGCCCCCACCGAGGTCTTCCTTTCTGTAACGCATCGCGTTCCTCCACGTCTGTGCGCGCACCGGCAGCGCGCGGGTGGCCCCCACTTTAGCGGGTTCCTGCTCCCCTCAGCCCGGGATTGACGAGGCCGGGGCTAGGCGACGCTGTCACGCATCCCCCGCCCCGGCCTCGTGACCGACGATCGTTACTTGCGCCGGCCGAAGAGGCCCTTGACGCCGCTGGTGACACCCGATGCTGCGCTCACCACGCCAACCGCAGCAATCCCAACTCTCCCTTGGAAAGCCGCATCAGTAGCGCCCACGATGCTCTGTTCTTGTTCAACAGAGTTCGCTGTCATGATGGCCCGCTTCCACATCTCGGCCTCAATTCCGGGAGGAGGCAGCTCGCGCAGATGCTTCTTCAGTCGAGATGACTGCGACTGAAGCGACATAAAAGTCAAGCCGCTCGACACAACGCCGCCAATGACGGGGAGCACCTTCGAGAATCCCTGAGTGAAGGCTTTCTTGGTCAGATTGACGCCGATCATTTGCAGGGTCTTTTTGACAGCCCGATACCACGAGGTCTTCATCAGGAACTGCTTGGTCACCTGCTTTTTCACTGTGTCCATCACAGTCGAACTGGCGAAAGAGGAAAGAGACATAGCTGCCTCTTCGACATCGAGCATCACGCCAAAGAAAATGGCGATGATACTGATCGCCTCGTCGTCCACCTCTTCCTTCGCACTGAGTAATTCACGCCATCCGTAGAGGTATGCAAGCTTCTGCACGATCCTGAAAGCATGCACGTAGTACTGCGTCAGGTCCGCGGGGATTGTCCCAAGCATCGCAAACCCACCGGGGATACCCGCAGCAAAGGATATTGCTGCGGACTTGTTTGTCTCGTAGGAGATAACTTGCTCAGCCAGCCTATCGAGTTCAGCTAGCGGGATGCCAGCGAACGCAGGGTTGGTATCGATCGCCCTCCGAATCACCTCTTCGGGCACGCCCCGCTCACGCAGTTCCTGGCGCAGGAAATCGTCGCGGCTGATGCGGACGCCGGGCACACGCACGACCTTCTTCAGGAATTCGACCGCTTGCTGTTCAGCCTCGTTCCGTTGAGCTGCTGTCAACTCCCCACCGCTTGTTTGGCGCTGCAGGTCTCGCCCATTTCCGACGTTTTCACCGTGAGCGCCGGGTTTGTTGAGACTGCCCCACATGTCATTCCTTTACACTCCATTGTCGCCTCAGTACGAGGTCTGGATACGAGACAACTATAACCAAGTTTTGCTCCATGCTGGCGCTCGGGACACACCGTCATTTTGCTCAGGTGTGAGAACGTCAGGAACGGACATATTCTGGTCTCATGTGGATTGTCGCCGCCTGCTTGTCAGCCCTGTTCGCGGGGCTGACTGCCGTCCTGGCGAAGGCGGGCGTCGCGACGACAAACTCTACAGTCGCGACGGTGCTGCGCACGGTTGTCGTGGTCGCGGGGGCGTGGGGCATGGCGGCGCTGACGGGAACGGCTTCCGGCGTTGCGTCTATCGACGGAACTTCTGCGCTGTTCCTGGTGTTGTCCGGGTTGGCGACGGGGGCCTCGTGGCTGTGCTATTTCGCCGCTCTGTCTCGAGGGGACGTGTCCCGTGTGGCACCGATCGACAAGCTGTCGACGGTGCTTGCGATCGTCCTCGCTCTCGTCCTACTGGGCGAGCCGGTGAGCGCGTGGGGGGCGGCCGGGGTCGTGGCGATCACGGTGGGAACGCTTCTCATGGTCGAGCCTTCCGACCTGTCGGGCCTGCCTCGTGCGCTGCGCGGGGGTGGCAGCTGGCTGGTGTACGCGCTCGCGTCCGCTCTGTTCGCGGCGCTCACGTCGATTCTCGGAAAGGTCGGGATTTCGGGGGTTGATCCGACGCTGGGGACGGCGGTGCGCACGCTGGTGGTCCTGGCGATGGCGTGGGTGGTCGTGGGCGCGCAGGGGCGGGCGCGCGAGGTGCGGTCGGTTCCGGCGCGCGAGCTGGCGTTCATCGTCGCGTCGGGCGCTGCGACGTGCGCGTCGTGGCTGGCGTACTATCACGCGCTGAAGGATGGGCACGCCTCGGTCGTGGTGCCCATTGATAAGCTGTCGATCCTGGTGACTGTCGCCTTCTCGGCGGCGGTGTTTCACGAGCGTTTCACGCGTCGCTACCTGTCTGGCCTGGCCCTCATGTGCGCGGGAACGGCCGCCATGGTGGTGGCGTAGGGGCGACTGGTGCCGGCAGCACGCGGCAGCTCATTACTCAGTGTCGACGTCAGGCCCTTCACCTGTTTCACGAACGTTTCACGCGGGATGGTTGGCCGGACAGGCCGTGGTGGCGTGTCAGCCTGGCTAGTGGCCTTGTTTTTCTTCCCAGGTGTCGGTGTTGTTAATGACGAGGTGAGACAGCGGGAAGGGACCGGTTGTTTCGGTGGTGGTGACCAGGCCGTTGATCGTCTGGGTCTCCCCGGTAAAGGGGTTCGTGGCCGTCCCGCTCCACGTGGTCCTCAGCGTGATCTCGCGGTTCTCATGCGGGTAGGGGCCGTCGAACCCAGAACGCCACCCCTGCGGGGGCGTGTAGTAGTGGCGGATCAAGCGTGGGTCCTTGTTCGGGTCAATACCCTTGTGCCATGCCAGGCCCGGGGAGGTGGTCACCGTGTTGGGAGTGCCATCACCCCAGGAGTACTCGTAGTTCGTTGCCGTCAGCGTGATCGTGATGTCGCGGCCCAGCAGATTGATGACGTGAGTCTGAGTCGGGCTCGTCACCGAGACGATGGTGGGCACAAACCGGTTCGTGTAGGACACAGTGGGTGGTTGTTTGTTGATGCCGGCTCCGTCGGCGTGGATCGTGGTGGCGGCGTAGTAGAGGATCTCCCGGGTGGTGGGCAGCGCCAGCTTGCCACCCGCCGGATGAGCAGCAGAAAAGTACAGACAAGCGACCTCATCCGTAGTCCCGTCAGGCTTCTCATACATGCGCATCACGCCATCACACACCTGCCCCACACCAGCCCCCTGAGCATCAGAGGACGCACTACCCTCCGCCGTCTCACGGCTCCTATCGCCATTGGTGGTGGATGAGCCGTCGTTGGGCTGCTGGGCAGGATCCTTGGTCTGTTGCTTTTGCCATGCACGACTAGCAACGCCGTCGGGCACGGTAAAGGTGCAAATCCCAAATGCACCTCCGAAATTAGGGTCGCAGGCACCAGGCATACTGTCCGCGAATGTGACTGGGGAGAATGTAAGAAGGATCGTCGAAGCCAAGACGAAGGCCGCAGTTAAGGAACGGTTATTCGTTATTGTCATGAGGAACGTTCCCTTCGGTAAGTAGCCACCGGTTGTTTTTCCATGTCATGAACAGTGTCATGTTGACTGTGTATTCCTGATCACTGACAATTATTCTCTCCCCTGTGCACGCAACGCCATTAGTCGTTGTCACCCTGAATAGCACTCCAATAGTGTCGGGCTGAACATTCCATGTATCCATTGAAACGGGTTCAACACTCACAATTCCTGTTACTGACGCCTTGTTGCCATACACCCACCCGTTCGAGTAGATGCCATCGATGGCCTCAACGTAGCCGTCATTGAAAGGCACAGCAGTGTCAGACAATTCAGAAAGCGCCTGTGTATCCCCGGTGTTCCAGGCATACTCGAGGGTCGCTAGGTAGTGCTCCGCGGCGAGTTCTGCGCCTCTTTCGGTGTTCTCCTTGGCTTCTTCGGGCAGCTCGGGTTTGGTGTAGGTGGATGCTGCGTGTTCGGCGGGGCGGACCAGGACGCCGTCAGGGCCGATCTGGTAGCCGCCCGACATCGCGGCCTCGCCCGAGGCCGTGGCAGAGGCAGTGGGCGCGGGGTAGATGGGCGGCGAGGTCGTGGCTGCGACGGTGGGTCTCTCGCCCCAGGCTGGCCACCAGCCCTCGGCGACCCCGTTGATGTACACCGACAAGACCGCACCCGCGAAGAGAACAACGTAGGTGACGCGCATCCCCCAATAGAAGGGTTCGACGTGCAGCCAGGCCCGGGCGCGGGCCCGCGCACCCTTGGGGCGCCGCGCTTTGACCTCGGCACGGTAGTCAGCCCACCGCCGGCGCAGCGTGTACTTACGCGGCGCCGTTTCGCGGCGGAATTGCTCCTCGTCCTCCTCGGTCACGGGACGCTCAGACAACGGCGGAACCATCATGATCTATCAACCTCCACGATGAGGTGTCCTCACGCGCGCCCCCGCCATCGGCGACGCGCCCTTCACTCACCAGACTACGCGCCGTAATACGCAAATACACCAAGAATGCACGGTAACCACCAACGCACATCCTCCCGCCCCGTTGGAGCGAACGTGCACGCACCCGCACGAATCCACCCCCACCTCGTCAAACGCGTGAGTGGCTTCGACGGTGACGACGAAACGCGACCGTCACGGAGGGCGCCACTTTGGCGCGGTGTCCTCAGAGAAGCTTGTCTAACGCCTCCCTGATCCTGCGTTCCTCCCCCGAGCCGTTCGTCGGCAAGCGCAGAACCGGCACGTCATACGCGGCCATGATCGAATCCTTGAGGGCGTCGCGCTTGCGCTGAGTATCACTGGCACCGTGGTACTGCCAGCCGTCGACCTCGATCGCGAGGACAAGGCGACCGGTCACCCGCGAATACACGCCGAAATCAAGCGCACTATCCGTGAACACGAAGGCACGCTGTTCCTCGCTGAGTCGACGCGTATTCGGCAGCGCATCTTTAAGGAACACCTCGATCTGATAACCAAAGCGCGAATAGGCCGGTTCCGCAAGAATCTCGCGCAGGCACTGGTCCGCGACGTTCTCGGCGGGAGAGCGCCGATGATCGGCCCATTTAGCGCGCGAGTAACGTTCGAGCGACGCGCTGTAGGCGTTGTAGAGGACATCGAAAATGGAGACGATGTCGGACTGGACGACGGCGCTTGGGTCGTACATTTCGATGTAATCGAGCAGCGTCCTAATGTTTCGGCTCAGGCGGACGCCGCCGTGCGTGGTGACGACGATGAACCGGTCTTTGGCGCGCGACACGATGACGTTCGTCATGGCGTCAGAATCGTAGAACTCGCGCGCGGCGGCCCGGTCGCGCGCGTTGAGGACCGTGGATAGGACCACCGTTCCCGCGCCGCGCCCCTGGAACTTGTGCGCGGTCTCCGCCAGCCATCGAGCGTGCGTCCCTTCCCCGAGGTCCGAGCGTATACGCTGGCGCAGGCTCGTCGCCTGCGCCCGATACGGGGTCACGATACCGAGAACGAAATCCCCGGACGAGTCCTTATCGTCCGCTTCGATCCCCTCGCGAATGACCTCCATCTCCTCCAGCTGGGAGATGATCTCAATCTCCCTCTGGGAGAAGAAGCCGCCCCCACGCAAGGGGCGCCGCGCGTGGTTGCCCGGCGCTGCGTAGACGATCGCGAGCGGATCGGGAGCGTCCTGCGCCGGCACGCGCATGGGAATGAGTTGCCCCCCGTAGTACATGCGGTTGCAGAACTCGATGATCGCGGGGTGGCAGCGGTAGTGCTCTCTGAGCAGGGTGGTGGGCGAGTGCGCGGCCTTCCCCATCGCCTTGACGGAGTCGAGCAGCGACACCGAGCGCACGTCGAAGCGTGCCTCCGGCGGTTGTCGTGTGCTTTCGTCCCAGCCCTGGAATATCGGCCCGATCTGCCGGGCGTCGCCAACGATGACGGCATTGCGTGCTTTGCTCAGTGCTGCCATGCCTTCGGGAAGCAGCACCTGCGACGATTCGTCGATGATGATCCAGTCCAACAGCGTGTCCTCGGCCAGGTTGTGGCGGATCGAAAAGCAGGTGGACGCCACGACCGGGTAGGTGCGCAGGAGGATGCCCGTCTGCCGGTTCAGCCACTCATTGGGACTGAGCCGGCTCGGGCGTTCGCGCTCAAATCGGTCCAGGAGGGCGCCATCGAGTGCTTCGCGGGAGCGGCGGCGATAGGTGGCGCTCACCTCGACGAGGCCGTGGCGGGCGGCGCGCACCTCCGCTTCCTCGACGCGGCGGCTGAGTTCGCGTTCGCGGGCCTGGTAGAAGGCGAGCTGGAGCGCCGACTGGACGTCAGGGGCGCCCAGATCAATCCCCTTCAGGGAGCCATAGGCGAAGTAGCGTCGCACCCGCTCGATGATGGCTCGTGGACTGCGCCCGGGCCTCGGCGCACAGCGGGCGAGGGCGAGCAAGTCAGCGATGGTCTCGGAGCTGCGCCGCACGACGGCCAGATGAGAAATATTCGCCATCGGGCGGCGGCTTTCTTTGACTTTTTCCTCAAAGAGGAGCCGCTCACGCTGGGTCGCGGTCAGGCGCGCCCGGATCGCCGGGATGTCTCGCGCGTCCTCCCACAGGGCGACGAGCCGCTCCTCCTCTGCTCGCAGCGCGGCCTCGTCGACGCGGGCGGGTGCACCGGGCGAGGCGGTGGACGCTTTCTGGGCCCAGGCCTCGCGCCGTTGCTCAAGGATCCCCTCGCGCCTGTGGAATTCTTGGACGCGCTCCGTTTTCCCGAGGCTGGCGACCAGGAATCCGTAGCCTTCTTCCGTCAGTTTGTCGATGACGTTATCCACCGCGGAGTTGGCACCCGCGACGACACCGATGGTCTTGCCCTGGGCGATAAGAGAAGCGATCAGGTTGAGGATCGTCTGCGTCTTACCAGTACCGGGCGGGCCGTCGATAATCGAGATCTGGTGGGTGAGCGCGGCGCGTATGGCGTTGCGTTGATCGAGGTTGGAGTGGAAAGGCATCACGACAGCGTCGCTCGCGCCGGTCGCCGCCGATGCTGAGCCCGCGAGGAATGCTTCGAGGGCGGACCCTCGCGGGGCCTGCGGGAGCCACTCCCACACGTTCGCGAGGATGGCCGCCGGCGCCGCTTCTCCCTCTCCCACCCATCGGGCGTAGCGTCCGCTCGTGTCCAGCATCGCTCCGGCCCGCTGGGCCTGCGCGCGAACTTCGTCACGTACGTAGTCGAGGGTGGCGGCGTTCTTGCGCTGTTCCGGCGTCGCGAGCCTCACCCTCACCTCGTCGCTTGCGTAGCGCCGCAGCGCGAGTGTTCCGTCAGCTTTGCGATACGCCAGGGTGTAGCGGGGATTGCGCGGCTGTTCCGCGCAGCGGAGCGTCCAGATGGATTCGACGCTGTTCCAGCGCTGTCCGCTCACCACAACCTCATCGAGGGCGTCGAGCTCGCGACGCTCGACCTGGTCGTAGAGGCGCACCCGGTCTGTGCCGTATGGGTATTCCTTGCCGTTGGCGTAGGTGACGACGATACGGTCTCCATCGCGGCGTGCCTGCGCGACTTTCCAGGTGCAGTCCAGCCAATTCGGCGCGTCCTTATCGCGAATCAGCACGTGCATCGTGCGCGGATCGACGGATTCCATGCCCCTCCCCTTTGAGTTTTACGCTCAGCTTAATCGACTTATCTGACTAGCGGTAGGTTGTTGGACACCCACCCGGACCGCCCGCTGGACGCAGATGTGCATGGCCCCTCGTATCGTGGCGCTATGGGTATATCACTTGTTTTTCTCCTGGTTGGACTGGTCGTGGGCGCTGCGCTCGGGTACGTGGGGGCGGTGGCGCGCCGCGCCTCGCAGCCGGGCGAGGACGTGGGCGCGTTGCGCGCGGAGGCCGCACGGTGGCAGGCGCGCGCGGAGGAGCTGTCCCGTCGCGTCGAGTCGGCCGAGGCCCGCTCGGCCGGTCATGCGTCCGTGTTGCAGGCGCTCGCCCCGGTTCGCGCGCAGTTGGAGCAGATGACGCTGCGCGTCGACCAGATGGAGCAGACGCGGGCGCGCCAGCACGGGGCCCTCGCCGAGCAGTTGCGCGACGCCGCGCAGCGTGAGGCGGACCTGGCCCGCACGACCGCCTCACTGGAGGGCGCCCTGCGCTCGCGTAGCGCGCGCGGCACGTGGGGCGAGGTCGAGCTCGCACGCATCCTGGAGGCCTCGGGAATGATGCCGCACGTCGACTTCGCGGAACAGCGCTCGATCGCTTCTCTCACTCAGGGACGAGGCCTGGGCGCGGGCGGCGCATCGACTGACCGCGGGCGCCCCGACGTGACGATTCACCTGCCGGGCCAGGGGTTCCTTGCCCTCGACGCGAAGGCCCCGATGGACGCGTACCTGCGTGCCTGCGGCATTGAGGACAGCGGGGAGGATGCGGAGGCTCGGCGCCGCGCTGAGCTCGCCGCGCACGCGAAAGCCTTGCGTTCTCACGTGGAGGCGCTCGCGTCGCGCGACTACGCGCGCGCTCTCGGCTCCTCGCCCGAGCTGGTGATCCTCTTCGTACCGTCGGAGGCGGCTCTGAGCGCCGCGCTGCGCGCGGATGCGGCGCTTTTGGACGACGCGATGGCACGCGGGGTGGCCCTGTGTTCCCCCGTCACCCTGCTGGCGGTGGCTCGCACATGCGCCACGGCGTGGGCACGCACGACGATTAACGAGCAGGCTGACCAGGTCATCGCCTTGGGCCGCGACCTGTACGAGCGGCTCGGCGTCGTCGCCGGCCACATGGACAACCTGGGCAAGAACCTGGCCAAGAGCGTCGACTTCTACAACAAGGCCGTGTCCTCCATGGAGACCCGCCTCCTGTCGCGCGCCCGCGGCGTCGCCGCCCTTCAGTCCGCCTCGAAGAAACCCATGACGGCCACCGACATCGACCCGGACGCCGCCCAGGTCCGCGCCTTCACGAAGCCGGAGCTGACGGGAAGATGAGGCGACGACACCGGCCCCGCGGCTCCCCAACGCTCGCGGGGCGACGCGACGCCGGGCCTCCGGCTACGCCTCGGCGCTCTCGCCGCCGCGACTGTAGTGGGCCTGGAGTGCATCCGCCGTGATCTCGACAATACTGTCCAGGAAGGACTGATCCGTCATGTACGACTGAATCTCCTGGTTTTCCTGGCAGGTGCGAACCATGGCGACGCCGACGGCGTTCTTGAAGTCAGCGGATGCTTTGAGCTGGCTCGGGCTGTTCTTCTTCGCCATGGCCTGCGCGGCCTCGTTCTCATCCAGGAAACCCCAGAACGTGGTGATGAATCCGGCGACGCTGCCCTCGGTCACGTCGACGTTCCTGGCCCGGAACATGTCGTTGACGCGGTCGATGACCTCCGCGAGTGGCCCCTTCGTCGGAGTCTGCCCGCCGCGGAACTCCCCGTCGAAGCCGGGAAGCACCATCGGCTCAGCGCTGCCCTCGCTCAGGGAGTGGTCCTCGTTGATGGCGGAGGGGACGAGCTGCACGCCGGAGAGCTGGACGCCCTCAAGGTAGGAGTCGTCGTACTGGTTGCCGTCCATGTGCAGGTTGCGCGACAGGAGGGTGGCCACGATGGCGCGCTTGTGCAGGGCCGGGTCCTGGTAGTCGACGATTTGGCTGAGGAACTGCCAGGCGTTGCGGTAGCTGATCGTGTCGGCGCGGAAGGCGCGCAGGGAGTCCTTGAGTTCGTTGTCCTTGCCCAGGCGCGCGCGCTTCCACGCGTCCTGCCACCGCTCCTTGATGGGCCCCATGGCCCGCGCGATGGCTTCGCCGCCCGCATCGCTCAGGTACGCGTCGGCGACCGCTTCCATCTCCTCCTCCGTGTAGATGCCGGCCGTGTCCAGGCGTTCGGCGATCGTGATGAGCGAGTTCGGGTCGACTTCCCCGGCCACGTGCGCGTCCGAGTAGTACATCCTGAAGTCGTCCTCGATGCTGGCCGGCGTGTTCTGGAAGTCCACGACCATGGGCGCGGTCTTGCCGGGGTAGGTGCGGTTGAGGCGCGAGAGGGTCTGGACGGCGGCAATGCCGGATAGTTTCTTGTCCACGTACATGGCGACGAGGCGCGGCTCGTCGAAGCCGGTCTGGAACTTGTTGGCGACGATGAGGACCTTGTAGTCCTCCTCGCGGAACGCTCGCGCCGTGTCGCCGCGCCCGTTGAGCGAGGCCTCGGTGACGGTTTCGCCGTCGTCGGATTCCAGGGAGCCGGAGAAGGCGACGAGGGGACGAATGTCTGTGTAGCCCTGCGTGTCGATGTAGGAGTTCATTGCCTCGAACCAGCGGTAGGCCTCGCGACGTGAGCTGGTGACGACCATCGCGCGGGCGTTGCCGGTGAGCAGGGGTTTGACGTTGCGCTGGAAGTGTTCGACGACGACCCGCACTTTCTGCGCGATGGCGGTGGGGTGCAGGCGGGCAAACTGCACGATCGCGGTGACGGCGCGGCCCGTGTCGACCAGGGTTTCTTCCTCGGAGTTGTCGAGCTCGTTCTTGACGCGCAGGAACATGTCGTAGGTCGAGTAGTTGGTGAGCACGTCGAGAATGAAGCCTTCTTCGATGGCTTGAGCCATCGTGTAGGTGTCGAAGGCCCGCCAGTTGCCGTCCTCGTCCTGGGTGCCGAACAGGCGCAGGGTCTTGGCCTTGGGCGTGGCGGTAAGCGCGATGAAGGTGATGTTGCTGGAGGCGGCGATGGCCGAGTCCTTGGCGGCGAGCAGTTCGTCGGCGGTGACGTTCTCGGGATCTTCCACGTCGATGTCGGCGAGGAGGGACTTGAGGCCCCTCGCGCTGGACCCGGACTGTGAGGAGTGGGCTTCGTCGGCGACGACCGCCCAGTTGCGTCCGCGCAGTTCGGAGGTGTCTTCGATGAGCTTCATGACCTCGGGGAAGGTCTGGAGCGTGCAGGTGATGATGTGGTCGCCTTCGATGAGGGCTTTCTTCAGCTGAGGGGATTTCGCGCCCGATTTTTCGCCGACGGGGACGACCAGTCCGTTGGAGGATTGGACGAGGCCCATGTCGCCTCGGATGTTTTCGTCGAGGACGGTGCGGTCGGTGACGACGATGACGGAGTCGAAGGTGGAGTTCGCCTGGGAGTCGACGTGGCGGATGAGGCGGTGGCTGAGCCAGGCGATGGTTTTGGTTTTGCCTGAGCCCGCGGAGTGCCAGATCAGGTAGCGTCCGCCGGGCCCCGTGGCTTCGATGTCGCCGATGATGCGTTCGACGGCGCGCAGCTGGTGGAAGCGCGGGAAGACCAGGCGCCCGTCGTCTTTCTTGCCGCGTCGGCCGGGCTCATAGAGGGCGTAATCCTTGAGGATGCGCATGAAGGTGGGGCGGGCGAGGATGTCGCGCCACAGGTAGTTGGTGGCTGATCCGCTCGCCGAGGGCGGGTTGCCTTCGTGTCCGTTGTTTCCCTGATTGAAGGGCAGGAAGACGGTGTTTTCGCCGGCGAGTTTGGTGGTCATGAAGACGTGGTCGTTCGAGACGGCGAAGTGGACGAGGGCGCGCCCGGGGGCCAGGAGGGGGCGGTGTGCGCCGGGCTTGCGGTCGTCCTTGTATTGGCGGATCGCGTGGTGGACGGACTGGGTGTTGTCGGTCTTGAGTTCCATCGTGACGACGGGGATGCCGTTGGCGCACAGGACGACGTCGATGGACTCGTTGGTGGTGGTATCGAAGTGGACTTGGCGCATGACGCGCAGGCGGACGGCGTCCGAGGCTTCGGCGACCTCGATCAGCTCGGGGTTCGCTGGCGGGAATTCCATCATGGGGCCGAACTTGGCGGCGGGGCGGCCGACCTGGGCGTAGGTGAAGCCGGTGCGCAGGACGCCGAGGAGGCCTCCCACGGGTTTCCCTGCCGCGTCGATGCGGGTCGCTTTGTTCAGTTCCTTCGTCAGGTGGGTGAGGAGGCCGCGCTCGGCTTTGTCTCGCTGCCCGTTCGTGAGGTCCGCGGGGATCGCCTTGTCGTATTCGTCCGGGTACTGGGTGGACAGCCAGTGGAGCACGTCGCCGGGGATGAGGGCGAGGCCCACATCCCAGCCTGCAGCGCCGGTGTCGCCTTCGTCCTGGTAGAGCCATCCGCGCTGGGCCAGTTCGGAGCAGATGGTGGATTCGAATTCGATTTCGAGGAGCTGCGCGTGGCTCATGAGGGGATCTTCTTTCGTCCGGTGACGACGTCGGTGATGAGGGCGGCCCGGCGCTCGACGAGGAGGGCCTTGAGTTCGTCGACCTTGGCGACCATGGCGTCGATCCGGCCGGTCACCTCGTCGAGGTGGTCGGCGATGCGTCGGTGCTGGTCCGTGCCGTGGTACGGGATGCGGAAGCTTTCGACTTTTTCTGCGGTGAAATGCGCGAAGGTCGCGGCGTTGCAGGCCATGGCGATTTCTCCGGATTCAAGTGCCGCTTGGAGCGCGTAGACCACATATCGGGTATCCGCACTCGCTCCGCGCAAGCGAATGATCGAGTTCTGAAATCCCCAGCCGGGCATGTCCTCCGTCAGGTAGGCGGCTCGTCCGAATCCGGCGCCGCCTTCCACGATGACCGCGTCGCCCGCGCGCAGGCTGAGAGCCTCGGCTTCGTACTCCGAAAAGTACATCTCTTTGGTGTCGATTGCGAGGTCGAGTCGCCCTCCGGGTTGAATGTGGGCGGCGCGCAGGTAGGGCTGAAGGCGATCGGTTGGGGACTTCGGCTTGGTTTGGAGCATCTTCCCCAGCTTGACGTCGAGCATCAGGCCGATACCGATGCTGCGCGAGGAGCTCACTGCGGACTGGATCGCCTGCGCTCGGCGCAGCCGCAGCGTCTCTGTCAGCTCATCGAGCGTGGCGAGCATCGCGTCAATCTCGCCGGTCTCACGATCCAGATAGTCAACAATTCGAGCATGCTCTTCAGCACCATGAAAGGGAATACGGAAACGTTGGACCTTTTCGGCGGTAAAATGAGCAAATGTTGCCGCATTGCACGCCAACGCAATCTCTCCTGCTTCAAGTGCAGCTCCCAGCGCATAGACAGCATACCGCACATTAGCTGGCAAACCACGCAGACGAATAATTGAATTTTGGAATCCCCATCCATCCAATCCATTTTCAAGGTATGCTGCACGACCAAATCCCGCGCCACCTTCTACGATTACGCCATCACCTGGACGCAAATCGAGTTCACGCACTTCACGATCAGAAAACCACATCTCCTTCATATCAACATTCAAATCAAGTTGACCACCGGGCTGGATGTGCGCAGCCCTCAGATACGGACGCAGCAGATCATTCTGCGCATTCTTCTCTGTTTGGAGCATTTTGCCGAGTTTAACCTCAAGCATCAATCCAATAGCAATGTGATTCGAAAGTGTCATTCCTTCACTTCCTGGAACATCTGCGCCAGCTCGCCCATGATTCGCTGCACGTCCGCGTCGATCTCGGCCAGCGGGCGCGGCTCCTCGGGCACGTAGAAAATCCGTGTGAAGGGGATCTCGTTGCCGTCCTTCGCTTTGGACTCGTCCCACATGGCGCCAGGGGCGAAGGGGAGCACCTCGGTGGCCATGTGTTCGTCCAGGTCCTGGCTCGCCGGCACGCGCTCCACGATCTTCCACCCGTCCGCCAGGACGGGAGACCCCTTGCGGTCTACCGCCAGGGGCGCGTTCTCGTCCGGGACGGCCATCGCCTTCATGACGGCGTCGATGAGCCCCACCGGCGCCTTGATGCCCTCCGCCTTCGCGCCAGCCCGTATCAGCTCCGGGAGCTCGTTCCACTCGGCCCCATCGAGGCCTCGCAGAACGCGAACCAAGGCCTCGCTGAAGTCGCGGCGAGAGCGCAACGCGTCCACGGCCTCGTCCGAAAAACGCGCGGCCAACCGCGCCTGCTGAAACACGGGAACGTCCCGGAACATGAAATCACGCGGCGTCAGGATGCGCGAAATCTCCGAATCCTCGAAACGCTGGTAGGCGTGGACCACGGCCTCGCGGTTCGCCTCGCTCATCTCGCGCCGCTTATCGCCCATGCCCTTACGCATCGGCTCCCACAAGCCCGACGCGTCAAGCAGCTGAATCTTGCCGCGACGCTTGAGCGGCTTATCGTTATCCAGAATCCACACGTATGTCGCGATACCCGTGCCATAGAACATCTGCGTCGGCAGCGCAATAATCGCGTCGATCAAATCCTCATCGAAGAGCCACTGGCGGATCGAATTCGGACCCGTATCCGAGTTAAACAGCGGCGACGCGTTCGACACCACGGCCGCGCGCCCACCCGACGGGCTCAACTTCGACGCGCAATGGCACAGGAACAGCATCTGCCCATCCGACTTACTCGGCAGCCCATGGCTGAAACGAGAACCCGGCACCTGCGCCTCCTCCTTCACAGACGCCTGCTCCACCTCCCAGTCGCCGCCAAACGGCGGATTAGACAGGACGTAGTCGAAGGTCTTATCCGCGTGCAGGTCCTCCAGGAGCGTATCCCCCTTCAGGATCGCATCCGGGCGCCCTCCCTGAATGAGCAGGTCAGCCTTACCCAGCGCGTAGGCGGAATCCATCATCTCCTGGCCGTAAACCGTGACCTTCACGCCCGGGTTCAGCTCCCGCAGCGCCTCCTGAGCGACCAGCAACATGCCGCCCGAACCCGCCGTCGGATCATAAATCGAGCGCAGCACATCCTCCCCCGCCAGCGACTCGGCGTCCGCGGCGAAAAGCACGTCAACCATCAGCTTGATCGCGTCACGCGGCGTGTAGAACGCGCCCGCGGCCTTCCCCTTCTTGTCGAAGGCCCGATACATGACGTCTTCGAAGATGTCGCCCATCGTCGAATCCTCAACGCTCGTCGAGCCCAGCGACAGCGTCGAGAAGTGCTTGACCACTTCCAGCAGGCGATTCGCCGCGCTGAGCTTGGCGACCAGCTTGGGGAACTCGAACGCGGTCCAGATGTCCGCGATGTTGTGCGAGAAACCGTTGACGTAGCTGAGCAGCGCTCTATCCACGTTATCGTCCACCGACGCGATACGCGCCAAGTTGAACGGGGACGTGTTGAAGAAGCTCAAGCCAAAACGATTACTCACGGCGATGTCGATCAGGTACGAGGGCATATCGCCCTGAGCCTTCACGAACTCGATAACATCGTCCTTCGTGTCCTCCAACAGGCACTCAAGGCGGCGCAGGACCGTGAACGGCAGAATGTAGTCGCCGTACTCCTGGGGTTCGACGACGTTGCGCAGGAACTTGTCAGCCGTGTCCCACACGATCCGGGCGGTGGAGGATGCCGCCGCCCGCGATGCCTCATTTGCCATGACCGTCTTACTCCCCCGCACCTGCGACTACTGCGATTACAACGAAAAATAAGGACGTCCCGCCCGCTGACATGCCAGCAAGAGAGCGCCCATTGAAGTCTACCTCACGACGCCGAAGCTGACGCGGACGTGAGCATGTCAGCGATGCCGTCCAACTGCGCGCGGATCTCCTCGAAGGGACGGTCCAGGTCGAGCGTCGTCGCACTGATGCGGTTGCCGCTCATGCGATACGTGACGTCGGGCTGAACCTCCTCGTCGGTCGCGGCGTACAGGAGCATGCCCGACACCTCGACGCTCTCCCCCGCGCGCTCCAGCACCGCCTGCTTGTTCTTCACGTAGGCGAAGATCTGGTACAGGTTCCCCGAGTGGACGGTCTTCTTGTCAAAGTTGGTCTGCATCGTGGACGCGTAGTACTTCGCGTCGATGATGAGCACGCGGCCGCGAGCGCTCAGGGTGATGTCGCTGCGCATGGCGGGCAGGCCCTCCGACATGCCATCGTCGAGCGCCCACTCGACGAACGAGGCACTGGCACGCAGCCGTGGGTGTTCCCTGCGGTAGTACTCGAGGATGAACTTCTCATACAGGCGGCTCATGCGCTGCTCGTCGAAGAAATCCATCATGCGCACGCTGCCGTCGCTCTGAGTCTGGAGCAGTCCTTTGACGACGAGCCAGCACACCGCCATCAGCATGCGGTACGTGCGATTGTTTCGGTCGTAGCGCATGTTCCAGTCGACCGCGTGCAGGTCGATCTCGCGCACGTCCGCAAAGAAGACCATGAGCTTCTTCAGGCTCTTCTTGCGCGCCCTGGAGATATCCGAGCGCACGAGCAGCGCGACCGTCGCCTTGATGACGCGGTTCATTGTCGTGTCGACGCTGAACTCGTCGTAGGAGCACACCAGCTGGCGGCGCCAAATCGCCTGCGATTTCACGGATTCGGTGACCTTGATTGTGCCGCGCAGGGAGGAGCGTGCCTCGGTCCGGTTCACGTACTCCTGGCCGAGGCCTCGTTTGAGTTGCGCTGACACGCCCCGCTCGAGGATCGCGGCGCACAGCTCGCCCACGTTCTCGAAGTCCTCCGTGGCCACGGCCCGGTAGCCCTGCTCGGTGAGCACCGAGAAGGCGTAGGCGAGCATGTGGAAGACGTTGCGGACGCGGATCACCGCAGCGACCTGCGCAACCTGTCGGCCCACTCGCGGACCTTGCCGGGCTCGTCGAACCAGTATTCCTTGAGCATCGGGATGAGCTCATAGTCCACGATCGAGGCCAGGGCCGCGTCGGTGCAGTTTTCGGGTTCCATGTTGCAGAAGTAGCTGTGTCCGATGCAGAATCCTTCGCCGAGGGACTCATCCTCGGCGATCACGCGGTTGAGGAATTCCACCTCGCGGACCAATGCCTCAAAGCTCGGATTAACGAGGCCGGCACAGTAGGCGCGGAAGCCGTCGGAGTCGAAGGCGGGGCGCAGTTCCACGAAGGCGAAGCGGCGTCGCAGCGCGTAGTCGAGCATCGCCAGACTGCGGTCCGCCGTGTTCATCATGCCGATAATGTGGACATTGCGAGGCACATGGAAGAGCTCGCGCGAGTAGAGGAGCTGAAGTTTGTTCTTCGGTCCGCGTTTATCGCTCTCGATGAGCATGAACAGCTCGCCGAAAATCTTGGAGAGGTTGCCACGGTTGATCTCGTCGATGATGAAGAAGTATGCGTTCTCCTCGTCGTCGGCGGCCTTCTTGCAGAAGGAGTAGAAGGCACCCTTGACCAGCTCAAATCCCGCGCCGGAAGGCCGGTACCCCTCGATGAAGTCCTCGTAGGAGTAGCTCTGATGGAACTGCACCAGCATGACGCGCGAGGCGTCCTTGACCCCCATCATCGAGTAGGCCAGGCGCTTGGCGGCGTAGGTCTTTCCTACACCAGGTGCTCCCTGCATGATGATGTTCTTCTTCGTGCGCAGCAGCCCCACGATCGCGTCGTATTGCTCGCGGTCCATGTAGACCTCTTCGAGAAAGCTCTCGACGGAATACTCGGTCAAGGGCACCGGCATTTCCTCACCGTCGAGCGCGTCCTCATCATTCTCAAAATAGGCCTCAATACGCGCAAGTAGATCGGGGTAGTCAGTGATCTCGGTGAGGGTCTTCATTGCCAGTCGTTCGTCGATTGGCCAGTTTCCTGCGGACGTCCAGCGGACCTCCCGGCAATTCGGGTAGTGGCCGCCCTCCGGATCGTAGACGTAGTTACCCGCAACAATTCCTCGCCCGAGAATCTCTGAACGTCCCTTCTTCACGAAAACGACATCGCCCGGCTTCATCTCGTTCGCAAACTGCCACAGGGCGTGAATATCGTTCTTCTGGGTACCGTTTTCGGGATAGGTCTGGAGCATCTGCGCTTTCAGGTCTTCCTTATGCGCATAGGCAGTCAGGTCCCCAATCTCGCCCCATGCCAGTCCCATGATTCCGCGCGAGTAGAACTCGTCCCACATGCAGGCTCCCCGACCGGGGGCGTAGAGCCAATAGCGCACGGTCTCCACGTCGGCGTCCCCCAGGGCAGCCGCCTGAGTAACTTCTTCCTTTTCTTTGTCAGCCTCTTTGTTCTCACGGTTGACCTGTTCGGAAACGCGCCACGCGCACGCTGACAACTCCGGGAAAGTCGTGTAGTCGTAGGTGCCGGAGGACATGGCATCGAGAACACGGTCGCACAGCGCCAGATAGGCGAAGGCCCCGGGAGGCGATGCGAGCTGGGAAACCTCGGCGTTCACGTCCGGGGGCATACGATCGGGAAGGCTGAGGAACCAACGATCCCGTGAGCTCAGGTTAACGTAGGCATACGGACGCACCCAGAAAAGGCCCATCGTGACGTTCCAGCTGGCATTGCGTTGTTTGAGAACAGCATCGTACGCGTGACAAAATGCCGCCCCTGTCTGCTCTGTCGGCCGGTCCGCGTAGGCCAAAGCGACCGTAAACAGGTCCCAGAGTCTCTCAATATCGCCCTCGCCCCGACGCGCCTGGTCATAGAGAGTCGCATTGATATTGAGTAGCGTAGGGACGCCGACGAAATCATCGTGCAGCGGGGCGTGCACGCCGAGGGCTCCACCGATTCCCCGGGCAACCGTCCAGCGTTTGGCCGTAGCGAGGCCGCGATTGAAGAGGCCGTAGACCGTAAAAGGATCAATATCCGTCGGAATACCGCTGGAGTCAAGCGTCGGCAGGTCCATACCGAGTTCGGCGTAGACATGCTGCAACGTCGCAATAAGAGCCTGCCGATCATCCTTGAAGGCAAGCAGTTTGTCCGCTAGTTCCATGAAAAAGCGCGGCCATGAGTACTGACTATCCATTGTCATGGCCACACCCTACCACACAGGTGATCGGCGACACGATTCTCACTCGTACTCACCCAACAGCAAAGCCGGGCCACGCCCTCACGCCCCGGCCACGGCCTCGTCAGTGCGCACTCCTCAGTCAAGGTTCGCCAACACGCCCACGTCACGTGCAGCCTGACGTAGGCGCTTATCGCGCGTCCACAACGCCACACCGGGGGTTACGACAGCACTCGCCAGGAGTGCCACATCGACAACACTGAGGCCCCTGCCCCACAGCCGTCGCTCCTCGACGAGGTGCCGGACCCCCTGATCGTCGACGTTGCGGACAATCATGAGGCGCTCGAGCGCCTTCAGGAAGACCAACCGGTCCTTGAGGTTCCCCAACGCGAGCTCGGTGATGACACTCTGATGTACGCACACCTGGTCACGCTCGAGCAGGTCGACCAGAACCGGCTCAGTTTGCCGTAGGTGATCGATCCAGATGTTCGTGTCGACGAGGATTCTCATGCGCGCTTGCGTCTCCGCGGCGCGGCCTCCGCTGCCGGATCAGCGCCACCGAGCACAGCGATTTGCCGCCCGCTTTCAATGCGTACCAGAAGCTCGAGACCATGCTGAATCAACACGGCTCGATCCTCTATTCCAGTGAGGACTGCAGCGCACGCAAGCAACTCGTCGTCAACGTCAATTGTCATCCGCATAGAATCCTCCAGCACCAGGATAGGGCTTGATCTCCATAACGGGCGATGCGCCGCGCAGAACCTGTCCGCGCGCGTTCATTACCCCCAACAGCAACTCAGTGCCACATCCTCGCATGACCCGGCCACATCCTCGTCGTGAAGAAAATTCTCGTGACCTCGTAATCACTATTTACCACCCGCCGGTGATGCACCTCACTTAACAAGGTCACAGCGTTTTTCAACCAACAGGATCCGACAAACCACGGAAGAATGGTCGCGGGGAGCGACACCAGGGCGACCGGTGGGGCACACAGACCGGTCGCGGTGTCTACGATGACACGTCACTGACCTGTTGCTTGAGCCGCGCATCACCCAGCGGCCCCCACCTTCGATTCAATGAAAGAGGCTCACATGAGCGACAACAACGAGAACGTTGACCAGGATAAGACCCCCGAGGGTCCCCTCCAGACCGACCACGGCACGACCACCATCGAGGAAAACGTCGTCGCTAAGATCGCCGGCATGGCCGCCCGCCAGGTGCCCGGCGTGTACGGCATGGGCAACGCCGTGCGCCGCGCCTTCAGCGCCGTAACTGACCGCATCACCACCACCCAGACCAACGTCACCGGCGGCATCACCGTACACAAGGGCGAAACCCAGACCGCCATTGATGTCACCGTCGTCGTCGAGTACGGCTACTCCATCATCAACGTCTGCAACGACATTCGCAGCAACATCATCGACCAGATCGAAGGAACCACCGGCCTGGAGGTCGTCGAGGTCAACATCGACGTCACCGACGTCCACCTGCCCGAGGAGGAAACAAACACCTCCGCCTCAACCGATCTGAAGTAGTCGACCTCGACGCCTGGATCTGAGGAATTCTCATGAAGACAACGCACCTGGCTCTCCTGGTGGGCCTGTTCATGGGAGCCGTTCTCGCGTTCGGTTCCTTCGCCAGCTTCGTCCTCGTTGCCCTGTGCGGCGTCGTCGGATGGGTAGTGGGCCTCTATCTGGAGGGCCGGGTCGATGTCCAACGTATCCTCGACTGGCGAAAGAGGTGACGAGCGTGGCCGCGCCTGACTCCGCAGTCACGCAGTCGAAGCCGTCGCGCGAGAAGGAATCCTCCTTGACGCAGCGCGGCACCACGACTATCCCGGCCAATGTCGTCGCCCGAATCGCCGCTCAAGCCGCGTTTGAATTTGCCGCCGTCGGCTCGAACGCAGGTGGAGTCCTCGGAATTGGTTCCCGCCGAAACTTCGGATCTCGCCCCGAGGCCACGTGCCAACTCTATGGGCAGCGCGCAATCCTCCATCTGGACCTCGGCCTCGTCTTCCCCACTCCCTTGTCCTCCACTCTCGAGGACCTGCGCGAACACGTGAGCGATCGCGTCGAGAAGCTGTGCGGGATGAACGTTGGCAAGGTAACCGTCGACATATCCTGGCTCAACCCGAGCAATCGCGTCAGGAAACCCCTGAGATGAGAACACCCGTACCGCCAATCGTTTATCGCCCGACCCGGAGCGCACCTGCCACCCTCTTAGCGTTGCTGCTCCTCATTGTCGGAGGCCTCGGCACATGGCTGACGGCGTACCGCTTCCTCACAGGGTCCTGGCCACAGCGCACCGTGACCATGCTTGGCGAGGTTGGCGCTGCATCCCTCGGTTCCATCACCGTGCTTGTCGCAGCCGGAATCGCCGCCGCCGTTGGTCTCCTCCTCCTGATCGCAGCACTGTGGCCTGGCCGCCCCAAGCACGTCGCTTTTCTTCCCGACGATATCCCCGGGCAGACAGCACTTCACCGTTCTGACCTGGCGATCCTCGTGAAGAGGCACGTCGAACAGCTCGCCACGATTCGGTCCGCTTCCGCCACGGTGCGCAGGTCACGAGTCGAGGTTGTCGTCTTCAGCGACGCGGATGACTTAGACGCCGTGCGCGAAGCCGCGTCCAAGAAGACCGACGAGGCCCTGGAGGTTTTCAACCCCGAGGGCATCACCCACAGCCGCATCCGCACCAAGCGCGTGAGCTGAAAGAAAGCCGATTATGCGTTCAGTTTCTGCCGCTCTCAACAGGGTTCTCCTGGCATTCTTCGGACTGCTTATCGTCTGCGCGTCCGCTTGGTTGCTCGCGTCCGGCCTCGACGTCGGCCACTCGGTACCCAGCATCGCTGCTTACCTTGCAGCGGCGCAGGACGAGATCGGAGCATTACTCTCACCCCGTGCCCACTGGCTTCTACCGCTCGGCGTTCTGATGTCTGTCATCACCTTCGTGGTCGGCTTGTTCCTGCTCCTCATGCAGGTGCCGCGCAGGCCTGCGAATTCTCCGCTCAGGCTCAGCGGCTCCGATGGCGATCTGCTGGCTACTCTCTCCCCCGATGTCCTGTCGCAAGCCCTCTCCGAGCGCGTTCAGGACCTTCCCGGTGTCGAGCGCTGTACCGTCTTCGTTACCGGTTCTCCGAGCAAGCTCTGGGTTCAGGCGGACACGAGCGTCGCACCAGACTGCGAGGTCAAGTGGACCGTGACCGAGCTCCGGAAGCTATTGAACGAGGACGTGGCTACGTCTCTGGGAACGCCTCCCAAGCAGCTCGACGTTCTCGTACGCCTGGCGCGCTCGGTGAGTTCGACGTCAACATCGAAGGCCGTCACAGGCCAGCCGTCGTCGGCAATCACAGGAACGGGAACAGGCGCATGAGACGTGGGGCAGGGCGGATGAGGCCTTGTCCCACGTTTATGTGTATCACGCGGCCATATTCACGAGGCCGGGGCTGAGCCTTTCGTCACGATTCGTCCAAAGTGCAGATCACCTCGCTCCGATGAGGCGTTTTTCGCGACTTTTTACCGAGGTGGTCTGCGCTTTGGGCGCTCTGCCGATTTTAGACCACCCTCAACAGCGAAGCCGGGCCGCGCCCTCGCGCGACCCGGCCATTGCCTCGTCAGACTGAGGCGGTTTAGGCGACTTCCACCGTCACGAGGGGAACGATTCCACTCAACGTATCTCCCAGCGCGTCTTCGGCGCAATCAAGCTCGTAACGCATCTGCAGGTTCATCCAGAATCCCGGGGTCGTACCGAAGTAGCGAGAGAGACGCATTGCGGTGTCCGCCGTGATTCCCCGCTTCCCATGAACAATTTCATTGATACGGCGGGGCGGAACACCGATAGCGACGGCGAGCTTGTGCTGCGTAATTCCGAAGCCCTCAATGAAGTCTTCCATGAGGACTTCACCCGGGTGAATCGGAGCAATTTTAGTGGTAGTCAACGATCTCAACCCCCTCTGTACCAGCGTTACCCAGGCCGTCACGCATCACGGACGCGTTCGGAGAGATACCGCCACTGAACGGCACCCCCCCGTGGCTCTTTACGACCCCCAATGCTAACATTCTACTAATCGCGTCGGGCTTGGACCGGCGCAGTCTACCACGGGGACCCTGGCCACAACGGTCAGGGTCCCTTGGTATTCCAAGAGTATCCGGGTTAGAGAACACTACGTGTTGGAGGAGGGCGGAGGTCTGCCCCGCTTGCCTTCCGCCCCGCGAGCTTTGCTCGGCGCGTCGGCTCGAAGCTCGGCCAGGCCCTGCCACAACACCTGTGGCCTACCCACAACCAACACGTTTCACCCTCTAGCACCTATACTCAGTAATCTCGCACGTAATTCCCCTGCGGCTCTTTCAAACATTGAATTTGCATCGTTGGAATTGCAACGTTTTCCCGCGGTCTCGAAAAATTACCGTCTTAAATTATGTGCGAAATTTGTCTGGGCCAGGTCTGCCATCGCCCTTCGTCGTCGCGACCAGGCCCTGCCGCAACACCTGGGACTAACCCCAGCAACACGAAATGTCCTATACCCCGAGTATCCTGCACGTCAGCACTGCAGACCGACCCGCAGCTGTCCTCACAAGCAGGTGGCCGGGCCACGCCCCCGCGCGACCCGGCCACTGCCTCGTTCAGAAATGATTAAACATTAAATCTGAACTCAACGACGTCACCGTCGTGCATCACGTAGTCCTTGCCTTCCATGCGGACCTTGCCGGCGGCCTTCGCGGCGGCCATGG